>Ga0181521_10002487_pt1 | contig 22259 bp, 13 predicted proteins | sample PEATcosm2014_Bin_32_FD_119764 | JGI IMG/M metagenome (GOLD analysis project Ga0181521, IMG submission 119764) | Peatland microbial communities from MTU Mesocosm Facility, Houghton, MI, USA - PEATcosm2014_Bin02_60_metaG | ecosystem: Environmental > Terrestrial > Soil > Wetlands > Peat | place...
GGTGGAGGAGGTGGTGGTGGAGGAGGCGGCGCGCTTACGGCCAATCCCGAGAGTGTCACGTTCAACGTTGCGCCCAACGCGACCGCGACACAGACCGTAACTTTGACTTACTCGAGCGACATAGTATCGGCGCCGGCGTTTGCGACCGCCCTCAGTCTCGGAGCGGCTACGTGGTTGAGCGTGTCCCCCACTTCCGGAACTATGACGGAGATCCCCTCCACCAGCATCCCGCATATCGCTACGGCCACCTTAACGATCACGGCAGGTACCACGGGTTTAGCCCCGGGCTCCAGCACCACCGGCACCATAACTTATATCGCCGGGGGCATTAATGTGGATACCACGACGGTGACTATCAACGTCGCGAAAACCGCCACGACGACGAAATTGACCGTCGCGCCCCAATCGCTTGGTTTCAGCTACACGCAGGGGTCTTCGAGCCAGCCCGCGGGACAGAGCATTTCGGTGTCCAGCACGCCTGCGGGCGCGAGTTTCACGGCATCCGCTTCCAGCACCGGCAACTGGCTTTCGATTGGAGCATCCTCGAGCACGGCATCGGCGAGCGTGACGGGGACAACGCCGGGATCGGTGCCGGTGTCTATCAATGTGGCAAACCTGTCATCCACCGGCACCTTAACCGGCAGTGTGACGATCACGGGCGGCGGCACAAGCACTTCGGTACCCGTTACCATCACGGTCTCTCCGCCCAATGCCGTTCTCTCGGTTTCGCCGACAACGGAGAGTTTCTCGCTCGTGCAGGGCGGCAGCCCGGCGAGCGGGCAGGTGACGGTGTCCAACACGGGTGGCGGCACGCTGCAGTTCACGGCGCAGGCGGCCATCGTTTCCGGAGCTGCCCAGGGATGGCTCACGCTCGGTAGTTCAGGTGGTTCGGCTACGACATCAACGCCTGCGTTGTTGGGTTTCACGGTCAATCCGTCGGGACTGAGTCCGAGTATCTACACCGGGCAGATTACAGTGACCGATACGGCCAGCTCCAATCAGGCGACAGTAACCGTGATCCTGACCGTGACGCAAGCCGTGCAGTCGATTCAGCTTTCGCAGGCCGGGTTGTCTCTAACCGCGGTCAGCGGCGGCGCGCAACCGCCGGGTCAATCCTTTACGGTCGCCAACTCCGGAACCGGATCGTTGAACTGGACCGCCAATACCAGTACGCTCAGCGGCGGCAACTGGCTGCAGGCAACGCCGGCCTCGGGGACATCGGCCAGCGGCCAGGCGGGGATGCCTGTCTCGATATCGGCGAATACGGCGGGACTATCGGTGGGTCCGTATTACGGCTCGGTGAACATCCTGTCGTCAAATGCGGGGAACAGCCCGCAAACCGTATCGGTGTTTCTGAACGTGGTGGCGAGTCAGGCCAGTCCGGGCGAGACGGTTTCCACCGGTGGGGTGATTCTGTCCGGTGCAGCGGGCAGCACGGCGCCCGTCGAGCAGACGGTGACCGTGTTCAATCCGTCTGCGACCGCGGTCAGTTACACGACGAGCACCGTCATGGCGAATGGAACGGGCTGGCTGTCGGTGACTCCGGCGGGAGGATCGGTGAGTCCGGGATCGAATCCGATTCAGATTGTGGTGAATTTGAGCGGCCTGTCCTCAGGTGTGGTGTATACAGGGACAGTGCAGATCACTTTTGGCGACGGCAGCACGGCAACGATTCAGGTGGTGGCGCTGGCCACGGGCGGCGGTACAGTTACGAGCACCAGCGGCTTGACCGCCAAAGCGACCACTGTCCGGCCTCGGGCGTCGGTGACGGCCTGTCCGGGTGGCAAGCCGAGTTTCCTGATTCCGATCTTCCAGCAGCCGATCAATCAATCAGTGGCCGCGGTGGCGGTGCCGCAAACGGTGCGCGTCGAAGTGATCGACGACTGCGGCAATCCGGTGACGGCGGAGTCCGGCGGCCTGGTCCAGGTGACGTTCAGCGGCGCGGGTAACAGTAACGACGCCGGGCTCAACCTCCACGATGTGGGCTCGGGAATCTGGGAAGCGACATGGTCGCCGGTGAACGCGGCGAAGCAGGTCGTGCTCCAGTTGGAGGCTTCGGAGGCGGGCATCACGCTGAATCCTTCGCTGAACCTCCCAACCAGCGTGACGGTAACGGTGCAGGGGGCGACTGCAACTTCGGCGCCGCAACCGACCGGAGTGGCCAACGCGGCGAGCGCGTCCCAGGCGACAGCGGGGGTGGTTGCGCCGGGGAGTTATGTCGCGATATATGGCTCAAACCTGGCAGGGAACGGAAGTCCCTCCGCGACATCGTTGCCCTTGCCGACCACGCTGAACGGAACCCAACTGTTCCTGGGCGGGATTCCGATGCCGCTGCTTTATGCCGGTGCGGGCCAGGTGAATGCGCTGATTCCGCAGGGGATCGCGCCGAACGCCACGTATCCGCTGCTGGTGGTAAATGGAACGAGTCAGTCGGTACCCATGGCTTTGACCGTTACGGAGTTTCAGCCGGGTATTTACACCACCGACTATTTGGGATCGGGCGCTGGAATCGTCACCAACGCCATCACCGGGCAACTGAACGATGCATCGCATCCGGCGAGCGCTTCGGACTACCTGACCATCTATTGCACGGGTCTCGGAACGGTTGCCGGACCCAACGGAGAAACCGCGCCCCCCGATGGCACGGCCGCACCGACGAACCTGATCTACCAGACCACCGCGACTGTGACGGCGACGATCGGCGGAGCCAATGCGCAGGTGCTGTTCTCCGGATTGACGGCCACGCTGGCCGCGCTCTACCAGGTAAATGTTCGGGTGCCGCCCGGCGTCGCGCCGGGAAGCGCGGTGCCGGTAGTCATAACCGCAACCGATCCGCTGACCGGAGCGACGGCGCAGTCGAATCCGATAACCATCGCCGTGCAGTAGATCCACCCCGGCTCGCGCTTGACGGCAGTACCAAAGCCTTATAACATTCCGGAATGAAAATCGGCCGATGCCTGCTGGCCTGCGTCCTGATCGGCGCAGGGTTCACACCGGGCCAGACCAACCCCGATCAGAGCACGACGGCCGGCTACGCGGACCGGTTTATCGTCGTCAATGGCCTGCGCCTCCACTATCTGGACTGGGGGGCCGGGGACAAGCCGGCCTTCATCATGCTGCATGGCATCAGCCGGGTGGCGCATCAGTTCGACCACATCGCGCCCTTTTTTACGGCGAACTACCATGTGATCGCCATCGACATGCGCGGCCACGGGGACTCGGACTGGTCACCGGAAGGCGCCTACGTGGTTGAGGATTACGTTAAAGACCTCGAGGCGTTCGTAACACAACTCGATTTGCGCGGACTCACGCTGCTCGGGAATTCGACCGGCGGCCGGGTGGTTCAGGTTTACGCAGGTCTGCATCCGGAGCGCGTGGCGCGCTTGATCGTGGAGGATGTCGGGCCGGAGCGCACCAACGAAATCGCGTCCGCATTTACGCGCCAGGTTGAGAACGAGAAAGATGGCTGGGCTTCGGAGGACGAACTGGTCGCGTTTCTCCGGAAGAGCAATGCGAAAACGCCGGAGGCTATTCTAAGAAGCTACGCACACTTCGCGAGCAAACGGCGTGAAGACGGACGCATCGTATGGAAGCGGGACCCCAATCTCGCCAAAGGTTTTGTGCCGACCGAACTCTGGCGATTTGTGAGTCGGATCAAATGCCCCACCATCTATATACTCGGTGGGGCCAGCAGGATCGTTCCGCCGGAGACGCGGCAGAAATTGAAGGAGACCCTTCCCGACGTGCAGATTGTCGTGATGCCCGGCCTTGGCCACTATCCGGACCAGGAAGCAACTGCGGAGTTCATACCGATCGTGCAGTCGTTTCTCTCAGGGAAGCGGGTGTAGAGGTCGAAGCGCGCAGAAATTCGAGGATCGGCGCCGTCTGACCGGGGATGAAGTGACCGGCATTCGGCAGGCAGCGAATCTCGGAATGGGGCAGTACGCGCTCCAGACGCTGTTTGATGGCTGCCGAATCCAGGATGACATCTTTGCCTCCGAGGATCGCCATCACCGGCAATTGAAAAGACGCCAGCCGTTTCAGCGCGTCGTCGCTGAAGATGGGGTGCCTCTTTGTGCGCGGGCGCAAATGCTCAAAGATGAGCGCTATGAAGTCGGCGAAAATCTGGTGAGCCTTGGACGCGTTGGCCGGTGTTCGGCCCAGAATCATCTCCCTCACCTTGCGCGCGCCCCAGTTGCCCAGCAACAAGAATGGAAGCGCTTTCAAGAGAATGTTTTTGGCACGGACCACCCCGCCGGGACAAAGCACAACGAGGCTTTCCACGCGGTCCGGGCGGCGTGTCGCATAGTCCAGCACCAGCCAACCGCCGTTGGACACACCCACGAAAGACGCGCGTGAGAGCGACAGGCCCTGCATCACATCGTCCAGCCACAGCGCATGGGCGTCGGACTCAAGCTGCGGGCGCGCCGGCGCACTCAAGCCCGCGTCGCCGATTACATCGACAGCGAAGACACGGAAGTGCGCCGCCCATGCGGCGATGTCACCCATCCACATGACGGCGTTTCCGCTTGCGCCGTGAAGCAGCACCAGCGCCGGAGCATTCTCGGGACCGCTGACGACGACAAAGGTCTCGCCTTCGCGCGTCGGTACGCGCAAATGCTCGTTGGGCACGGGCCAGTATTTCAGGAACCTGAGATAGCGCTCGCGAACCGCGCGCTCACCCGCTTGGGATCTATATATGCCTCTCATCTCTAATTCTCCAGGTAGGCCGTCATGAGCTGAAGCAACCCAACGGTGGAAGACACGCTGCCCGTGACTATGACCTTCAGATGCGCGCGCACTTCGTTGTAGATCGTTTCGACGCGCAGTGGCTGCTCACGCTGGCCGCGGCCGTTAGCCGCACCCAGTACTCCGTTAGTGATTCTGTTCGCCAAGTCGGGGCTGATGGCATCGATCTCCACGATGCTTGAAACCTCAACGTGGCGATGACGCGACACCGCTTCGGGATCTGATGCCGCTGCGGGAAGCCCGGTCAGCGCCTCGAGATCCTCGCGGGCGATCCGATACTGCTTGCCGATCCGGACGGCTTTCAGCCGCCCTTCGCGCACGTAGTGGCGAACAGTCCTTACGTGGAGGCCGAGACGCTCCGCGACCTGTTCGATGGAATAAAGCTCTTGTTGCATCTTAAGCTACCCTATCGTACTTTAAATAAACTTACAATAGGGAAGTTTAAGTAATTATGAGGCTGTTTGGAGCTCAGGGATCGCGGCTTGGTTCTCCAGCGCCAAGCACTCCCGCTCCAATTCGTCCGCCACTTCGCGCGCGTAAATCAGGAAATGGTGCGCGGATAACAGCACCATGATTCCCATCCACATCCTGGTGTCGTCGCGGACATAATTCCGCACCAGCTTCCACAGAAATTCCCAGTAGTCCCGCCGATAGCTCGACCGCACTCCCTGCGTCCACATCGATGCAGCCAGAAGTCGCAGGTTGTAAGAAAGAGGCAACGCGGGCGGTTTCTGCGTGGGCCGTGTTCGCCAGACTTCCAGAGAGCGAAACGCGCGATCGAAGAAAGACTTCGGCTCGTACAGCCAGAAGAGCAGCTTGCTGAGACCACCCAGCAGCACAGGCAACGGCAGAGTCGTTCGAAAATTGGGCGCGCTGAAGTTTGTGATCGCGAGGCTGGCCTCGTTCAAGCGGCCTTCTTTCTTCATCCGATCCCAGAGCGCGGTGGTGGGCGGGGCCTGCAGCATGCCGGCCATCGCCCATGTGATGGAGGCTTTCTCGATGAACTCGCGCTGCCGCTCGAAGATGGTTTCGTCGTCGGAATCGAAGCCGACGATGAAACCGGCCAGCACCCAGAGCCCGCTTTCCTGAATCACGCGAACCTGCTGAAGGCTGTCCTTGCGGAGATTCTGGAACTTTTTCGACTCCTTCAGTCCCGCCGCCGAAGGCGTCTCGATCCCGATGAAGACATACATGAAGTTCGCCTGCACCATGGCCGCGAGCAGGTCGGGCCGGTCGGCAAGATCGATCGATGCTTCGGTGTAGAAGGAAAACGGACGCCCGTGCTTTTCCCCCCACGCGCCCAGTTCGACAGCCAGTTGCAGGGCGTGCTTCGAATTGCCGATAAAGTTGTCATCCACGATGAACACTTCATTGCGCCAGCCGAGTTCGCGCAGCAGATCGAGTTCCGCGATCAATTGCGCCGGAGACTTGAGCCGGGGCTTGCGGCCGTAGATCGTGATAATGTCGCAGAATTCGCACTGGAACGGGCACCCGCGGGAAAACTGGACAGGCATGGAAGTATACATGTTTCGCCGCAGCAGGTCGAAACGGGGAATCGGACTGCGCGACATGTCGGGCTTATCGGCGACGCGATAGACTGCCTTCGCCGTTCCGTTTTCGAGCTCGACGGCGATGGCGGCGAAAACCTCTTCGGCTTCTCCCACCATCACGTGGTCCGCTTCGAGCTGAACCGCGTCCGGATCGCTGCTGGCCCACGGACCGCCCACAAACGTTCGCGTGCCCACCGCCCTGGCCCGGCGGCAGATGTCCAGGGCGTCGGCGCGCTGCGCGTACATGGCGCTGACCATCACAAGATCGGCCCAACGCAGATCTTCGTCGCGGATTGTGTCGAAAGCGTGGTCGAGCAGCCGAAGCGTCCATTCGGGCGGACAAAGGGCCGCCACGGTGATCAGGCCGAGCGGCGGAGTCATTGCGGCTTCGGGAAGCATTTCGAGCACGCCTTCGAAGCCCCAGAATGACGGGGGAAATCGCGGCCAGACCAGCAATACTTTCAGATTCGAACCGAGAGGGGGAAGTGAGACCGGCTGCAGTTGGGAAACCTGAAGAACGGGTAACACGGAGAGAGTAGCGGGCGAAGCCCGCGGCGCCGGAGGCATGACGTTTATTCTCTACCTAAAACGGCCGCTTGGCGAATTTTCTTTGATGAGCAAAAGAGAACACACCCCGTGCCGTCGCGCCAATGAGCCGGCGCCGTTCTGTAGACGGCGAAGAGTTTATTCGGCGCGGCGGGCGATAATTGGAACCATAGATGATCCGTGTGGTATCGATTATGGAGTCGGATTTTGTCACTGGCCCCGCCAAGCCTCTGCTCGAATTCGCCCAACGGGCGCGTCACCCGCAAAACGGGTTTCCGGGCGTCGAACTCTCTGCCGCGACTTACCTGCGCGGGAACGCCGACCCGGCGGAAAACGGATTCGTGACAGCGGCCACACAAGCGGGCGTAGAGATGGACTTCATCCGGGAAAAAGGACGATTCGACCGCGCGGTCATTCCCCATATCGCACGAATTCTCGAAATCCGCAAGCCGGACATTGTCCAGACGCACAACGTCAAGTCGCACTTCCTGATGCGCTATTCCGGGTTGTGGCGCAAATATCGCTGGATTGCGTTTCATCACGGCTACGTCACTACGGATGCGAAAATGCGGCTGTACAATCAGCTGGACCGCTGGAGCCTGCGCAAAGCGGCGCATGTGGTCACTGTGTGCGTGCCATTCCGGCAGTTGCTGGAATCGCGCGGGGTTTCCGCGTCGCGAATCTCGGTCCGCCACAACACCATCAACCCGTTCGACGCTCCCACAGCCGGGGAGATCGAGGCCGTGCGCCGTTCCATCCCATGCCCTGCCTCGACACCGCTGCTGCTGATGGTAAGCCGCCTGTCGCACGAAAAGGGCCACGTGGATCTGCTGGAAGCGCTTGCAATACTGAAACGGTGCGGAACCAATTGGGGTGGAACAACGAAGTGCCACACGGTGATCGTCGGCGAGGGATACGAGCGCGCCGCGATCGAGGGCGCACTGAAGCGTCTCGATCTGCGGGACGATGTCACGCTGACAGGCCACAGGAACGATGTCCGGCCGTATTTCGCGATCGCCGGCCTTTACCTGATGCCCTCACACTCGGAAGGCTCGCCGAATTCCCTGCTCGAAGCGATGGCCGCGGGGGTACCGTGCGTGGCTTCCAGCGTGGGGGGAATCCCCGAAATCATGACTAACGAGTGCACTGGACTGCTGACGCCGCCACGGAATCCGGAAGCCCTGGCGAAGGCGATTTCAAGGCTTCTGGCAGACCCCGCCTTTGCCGCGTCCCTCGCAGCCCAAGCTCGCGCCGAGACCGCGCGGTTCAACCCCGACGCTTACCATGCGGATCTGGTCCGGATCTTCCAGCAGGTGATCGACAGTTCCGGTAGTGGCGCTTCGCGCCCGCAACCCGCTGAAAGTGCTTGATCGGAATGCCAGAAGTTTCGGTGATTGTTCCCCTTTACAACAAAGCCGCGTATATCGACCGGTGCCTCGACGCGATTCTCGGACAATCGCTCACGGATTTCGAGCTGATCGTGGTGAACGATGGCTCGACCGACGGAGGCGAGAAAGCAGTGGATCGGCGCCGGGATTCGCGGGTTCATCTGGTTTCACAGCCGAACGCCGGCCCGGGCTCGGCACGGAATCACGGGGCACGGCTGGCAGTAAGCCCGCTGTTGGCCTTTCTGGATGGAGACGACGCCTGGCACCCGGATTATCTGAAGGAAAGCGTTGAGAAGATGAGAAGCCTGGCCGCGGAGGCCGTCAGCCTGACGTGGGGAATGAAGATCTATCCGCGCGGCGAGTCGACCGCCCGGCGATGGAAAGACCGGGGCATTCCCGAGGGAATATTCCGCGCGAGGCCAGACAGCGACGCAAGCGTGATTATCGCCATGCTGGCCAACATGCTGCCTTCGTCGACTGTGATACGCAGGGAGGTATTCGAGGAACTGGGAGGGTACTACGCGAAATACCGCTGCGTCTATTCCGAAGATGCGTGGCTCTACCTCAAGCTGTTGCTGCGATATCCGGCGGCGTTCGACTCCCGCCCATTGACGTTCCGCTTCGAGGACGCCTCCGAGCTGGCCTTGAATGTGAAAGGCGCGCGGCCGATCGAGCCCTTCCTGGTGGATCCCGAGAGCGTTACGGACGGTTGTCCGGCCGCCATGCGGCCTCTGTTGCGCGAAGTGCTGGCCCGGCGCGCGCTCAAAACCGCCGGCGTTTATGGATATTGGGGAGAATTCAGGAAATCCCGGGCACTATTCAGGAGATTCGTGTCGCCGAAAGACTGGCGGTTGCCCTGGTTTGCGGTCGGATTAGCTGGATGCACGCCGTTGAGCGGGTGGGCCGGCGGCATCGCCAGAGCAGCGGGCCACAGGAAAGGCAATCGACGATGACGTCTCTTTTGGGCGCTCCGAAGACAGCCTGCGTTCTGGCGGCTCTGTGCTTTTATGCCGGGGTTGCCTTCATCTATGCTCCGGTGATCTCCGATCACCCGTTTGGCTACGATGAGGCGGATTACATGTGGGCCGGGACACAGGGTCTTTGGGCGAACTACAGCGGCCAACATTCGATTTCGCTTGTCGAGTTCGTTCGCAAGGGCCTTGAGCTGTCACGCGACGCCGGCAAAAGACAATCGCTTTCCGAGTACATCCGCTCCACCGGCGACATCGACTTCTACCGGCACTACCACGGGCCCATGTACGCGTACTGGGTGGCACTCCTCCATCGCGCCGGACTGCAGAGCGAAGACGCTTTCCGCGGCAGCGGACTCTTAATCCACTTCGCATCGGCGACCGCGATTCTGTTCGGGTTCTGGGCCATATTTCCCTCCCTGCCGCCGATCGCGGCACTGGTGGCCTGTGCCTTGTTCGTGTTCGACCGGGCTGCGCTTTCCGCCGCGTCCAGCATCACGCAGCACGTTCTGTTCACCTTTTTCTGCATCGTTTCGCTGCTGGCGTGTTCCAGGTTCCTGCGGAACCTCGAATCGAAGTGGTTTTACGCCTCGCTTGCGCTGATCGCGTGTGCAGTCTGTACGGTCGAGACCAGCGTACTTCTGTTGGGGGCGCTGGGACTGTCGATGATCGTGGAGCACCGCCGGGTGCGGGAGAAATGGCCCACGCTCAAGGGGCTTGCCGGCTTGCTCGGCAAAGGGATTGGCGTCTTTATCCTGACCATGCTGATTTGCTGGCCGATGGGCGTCCTTAAACTGGGGATCGCGAAAGGCTTTCTGCAGCTGGCTTATATCGCCATCTACCGCAAGACCTTTAGCCCGCTTGGCCCGCTGGGTCTGTGGGAAGCGGAATTCAGCGTGTCGCCGGCCGAGTTTTCGTTGCTGGTGGCGGGATCCGTCACGGCTTTTGTCCTGTGGCGCCGTTTTGCACAACGGCGCGAACTGTTGCCGTGGCTCGCCTTCATCGTCGTATTCTGTCTGGTCACGCTTAAGGTCACCGTTCCGTATACCTACTACTACGCTCCACTGACGGCGTCATTCGCCGTCGCCACGGGGGCTGCTGCCGGGGTATTGTGGAATCGCTGGCCATGGCTTGGGCGGGCGGGCCTCCTCCTCGTGGTCCTCGCGGGTATTATTGGCATGACCATCCCTTTTCGGGAAATCCTCCGCGACGCAAAGGCGGCGATGCCATACGAGTCGCTGGTGCTTCGGCAGGTGGCCGAACACACGGTCGAACCGGGCCGCCAGCTCTATCTGCCGTACCAGCTGGTACCGATGCTGCATTATTACCATCCCGATATCAAAACGGTGGGCTACGATTTCGATTTTGCGCTGCCGCGTCTCGCCGACGGGATCCAGTCGAAGGATGCCGCCGGAATTATGTTTTGCGAAGCGTCCTTCTGCGACGGGCTGGAACTTCAGTCCCCGGGATTCGCGGCGCGAAAAATCCTTCTTGACAGGCCGGGACCGAACGGGCAGCCGTTCTATCTGATCGAAATACGAAAATCCGGGTACCTTTGACACAGATGCCGCAGACTATTCGAGTTTGTCTCGTGGGAGCCGGTTACGTGGCCTCGCGCCACTTGGCCGCGCTGCTCGACCTGCCGTTCGTCGATGTGGTGGGAATCTGCGACTTGGACCGGAAAAAGGCCGAGGATCTGGCGGCGCGGTTTGGAATTGCGGGCGTTTTCGCGTCTCTGGCTGAAATGGCGAGTGCCCGGCCGCAGGTGGTGCATATCCTGACGCCTCCCGCATCCCACTGCGCGCTGACGCTGGAGGCTCTGGAGATGGGCTGCCACGTTTTCGTCGAGAAGCCCATGGCGGAGACCACGGAAGAATGCGACCGGATGATCGCCTGCGCCCGCCAGAAACGGCTGGTCGTCTCAGTGAACCATTCGATGCGATTCGAGCCGTCGGTGTTGGCTGCCCTCGACCACATCGCCAAAGGGCGCTGCGGCGATACTCTCAGCGCGTATTATTTCCGCGGCTCGGATTATCCGCCCTATGCGGGTGGGCCCCGAACGGCGGTATATCGGCAGGGATCCTACCCGTTCCGCGACCTCGGGGTGCACGCGGTCTACCTGTTGGAGGCTTTTCTGGGGCCGCTCGAGAAGCTCTCGGAACGGCATTACGGCACCGGAAACGACCCCATGCTCACTTTCGACGAGTGGCGCGTCTCGGCTGAGGCGGAGCGCGGCACGGCCGAGATTCTGCTGTCCTGGAACATGCACCCGCTGCAGAACGACCTTTGGGTCCACGGCACGCGCGGTATCCTCCATGTGGACGCCTTTCTGCAGCGTTGCCAACTGTACCGCACATACCCCGGGCCGAAGCAATTGCACTTCATCGTCAACGGACTCCGGCACGCGGCGGCGAGCCTGCTTGAGATTCCCTCTTTCGTGATCCGCGCCGCCACCGGAAGACTCAAGCCGTCGCCCGGAATTTACGCATCGGTAGTGGCGTTTCACAAAGCGCTGGCCGCAGGCAGTCCGGTTCCCGTTCCGCCCGAGGAGGGGCGCAGAGCGGTGGCTTTGGTGGCGGAAGCTTCGGGCGCGGCCGATGAAGAGAAAGACCGCATCGAAGCCGCCCGCCAGGCGGAGCCGCCTGCCCCGGCTCGTATTCTCATTACCGGCGCCGCTGGATTCCTTGGTTCGGCGCTCACACGGCGGCTGCGTGAGCGTGGGGAAAACCCACGCGTCTTTTTGCGGCGTCCCGCAAAGCCCGGTTCCGCGGCTGAAGGTCTGGACGCGGTATATGGAAGCTTGGGAGAACCCGACGCGGTGGATCGCGCCGTCGCGGGCGTTGACGTGGTTTACCATGTCGGCGCGGCCATGAAGGGGTGGCGGGAGGATTTCGAGGCCGGTACCGTCTGGGGCACCAGGAACGTCATCGATGCGTGCGTGAAACATGGCGTCCGGCGGCTCATCTACGTCAGTTCGCTCGGCGTGCTCGATCATGCGGGCCATGTCGATGGCGTGCCGGTGACTGAAGCGTCGCCGGTGGAACCCCATCCCAATCTTCGCGGCCTCTACACGCAGACCAAGCTCGAAGCCGAACGAATGGTGCTCGCGGCGATTGGCGAGCGCCGGCTGGAAGCCGTTATCGTCCGGCCCGGCCAGATTTTCGGACCGGGGGCCGAGAAGGTCACGCCGAATGGAGTGATTAAAGTCGCCGGGAAGTGGATTCTCGCCGGTTCCGGACGGCGGCGGCTGCCTTTGGTATACCTCGACGACGCTGTGGACGCCCTTCTTCTGGCGGCAGACTCGGACCGGGCGGTGGGCCATGTTGTGAATGTCGTGGATACCACCCCTGTTACGCAGAACGAATATCTTCGCCTTCAGCGTCCCGCGCTGGGTAACACAAAGCTGTGGAAGATTCCTGTACCGTTTCTCCTGCTCGCGGGGGCCGGTATCGAGATGCTGGGGAAACTGCTGAAGCGCGACTTGCCGCTTTCCCGTTATAAGATCCGCGCTCTGAAGCCGCTTTCGCCGGTAGACATAACCGCTGCGCAAAAGCTGCTGGGTTGGCAGGCAACGGTCGGAGTCAAAGAAGGCTTGAGCAGGACGTTTTCGGCCGGGCGATAAGATGCCGCTCGGCCGTTCACAGCCTTTTTTTGTTGATGGCAAAGCATTTAGACATATAGGCCGGGTGGCCTCATGCTAGGTTCGGCACGAGGAGTAACCCAGCGTTATGAGAATTTGGAAAATAGCCGGGCTTCTGGCGGCCGGAGCCAGTGGAGCAATCACGGGAGCGGGGCAGACAAAAGTCGATCTCGCCTCTCAGAGCCAGAACGTCGATTTTTCGCGGGCATCGTCTGTGCGGCCATTTCCGACGGGCGCGACGCTTCCCCCGACGTGCAGCGTCGGGCAAATGTTTTTTCTGACCGGATCTTCGGTGGCTGTGCAGGAGTGTGTTGCCCTGAACACATGGACGCCGATTCAGGCGTTGAGCGGGAGTGCGGCTTTCGACGTGCAACGGACCAGCAGCACCCAATTGACGATCGGATCGCAATGTTCCATCGCAACTCCCTGCGTCCTCCGGATCGGGTCGGTGGTGTACAGCGTAACCGTGCCGGCGACAGCGACGCTAACCAGCGGCAGTGGTGTGGCCTATATTTACATCGATGATAATGGGAATATTGTGGTAGGTGTGTCGTCCTCCAGCGTCACCTGCGCGGGATGCCTGGTAGTGGGGGCCACAACGCAGTATCCCATCGGCTGCATTCCCCTGGAAACCTGGAATGCGACCAGCGCCGTATGGGATCCGACAGGGTCGGACGACGTTGCGCTCCTGAGTACTGAGGCGACACTGAACGCCGGCTCCAACATTACGATTACGCAAACCGGACCGAACGTCACCATCGCGGCTTCCGGCGGCTCCGGTTCCGGCTCTGGAGGATCCGGTTCGAGCGGCCCGACGGGTACTTACTTTAATCCCACCGACCCCACGCAATGGTATCGCGATCACCTCACTGTGGTGAGCGGATTTTCTGGCGATCCGGATGGATGGGGGTATTCAGGCGGTTGCGTCGTGGGGACTGGATCCGGAGCCACCGGATTTTCCCAGGAGAGCATCCTGCCGACCGCCTGGGGGCGATCGCCCGCATCGGACAGTCTGTGCTTTTTCTCCTTTCCCGTAGCTGGAACTTCTATCTACGGTAGCGGGACGTACGACTATTGGTCGGGCGGCAACCCGGCGCAGCTTTGGGTATCGGCGACCTATGCGACTACCGACACAAACGGAACCCACTATATAGGACTCAGTTCGGCGCCGTCCGCATACAGCGATTTCATTGGATGCCGGCAGTCGGGCGCGGGGGATTGGTTTGCCGTGATACGCGCGGGAGGGGTTGACGTTGCCATTGCCGACACAGGTATTCCACACGATGGAAACACTCATCGGCTTGTTGTCGACAACGCCAGTGGGACCACCAATACGATTCGTTGTTCGGTCGATGGGGGCAACACCGCTACGGCCTCGGGCACTATCCCCGCGGAACTCTTCGGCTGGAATTACGTTTTCGGGGCGCAGGCCACCGGTGCCTCGCCCACCGATTTCGCTCCCTTTGAGTACACGATCTTCCTGCAGGGATTGCCCCGGTTATGAGTAGCATTCGCCGATTGTTCTCGGAAATCAGGAATAATAAAATGACAAAAAGTTGCTGCGATATCGGGATGCTGAAAAAAACCAGCAGGCCAAACCGCCTGCCCCATGGAGCATCGGGAACCGGCGGGGCCTGGCGGCGCAGGCTCAAGCTTGTGTATCCTGCCGGCGGCAAGGCTCTGGCGCTGGCCGCCGGACTTTTATGGGGATGGAACGCCTTCGGCGCGCTGACCGCTGCCATCACCAGCGCCAACCAGACGCAGGCGGTATTACAGGAGCAGGGTTTCTCCGGCACGTGCACGATTCTCGTGAGCACGTCTCAGTCCATGACACCCCTCCATCCCGACGTCAACGCCGCGGAATATTCAACCGCAAATACCGACACGGGACGTGCGGACACCATAACTTCCGCCGATGGCCTGACGCGCCTTGTAACCATTGGTCACCAGACCGATGACCGGGCGCTGGCCGCGTTCACACCTTACTATTACCAGGTCAGCGGCTGCGGAGGCACTGTAACAGGCAGTTTCACGACCGCAAATCTGTCGAACGGCACAACCCGCACCGAGCAGACTCCCTTTAACGCATCCAAATGGGGAAACCTGGGGCTCCCGTCTTTTGACTGGACAACGAAGCGGTCCTACGTCGATCCGATGACGGGCACCACTCTCATACCGATGGCAACATCGATTCAGACTTGGCGGACCGGATGCGGCGCGAGCGGGTGCTCTTCCAGCAGCCGAACTTTTACCGACTGGTCGGGCGGCGTCGGGTGGACGAATCCATCGGGAGTATTGCAGGGAAACTCCACCACTGCGATTACCGGTGGCACCAACCCCCTCGATCTTTACGCCGATCTTTCCGGTGGCGCCGATCCGGTGCCTTACGACTGGCACCGCACACTGGAAGACATCGGAATCGTCGTCTGGGGCGGGGCCAACAGCTCGGCCGCGGCGGATCGGGTGATTGACATCTGCATCTTCCTGAATCCAACGGCGGGGTGCGCCAGCAATACCGTTCAAGTGACCCTCCCGCTTGGCTCAGTGACGCATGTAACGTCGGGATCGTCCGACTTCGACGGGGCCTTTCCCGCCGCCTTCCCTTCAACCCCATTTTTTGGCTGGACACAGAGTGTTTCGCCTCTGATCCACATGGAGAACCGCGAAACCTTCGGATCGGTTACCGTTTCGGGTAACACCCTTACGATCGGCGGCATCAATCCCCAGCAGCACTTCAGCGGCGCGATAGGCGCTGGCCAGAAGATTTTTGTAGCCGGCAGTTCATGCGCAAACAGCCTGTGCACCACAGCCGCGGCTCCGTCCGCTCCCGGCACGATCGCAGTAGTTGAGACTCCAGGCGTCGGGAGCGCTGCGTTTCGGGCCTACGGATGGGGCATCCGGGTCTGGAAGGACACCGCGAACGGAACGGCGGCAATCGGTCTTCAATACAAGCTTGCCGGGTCGAATTCACCGATCGGCATGCAGTCCGCAGGCGATAAGTGCAGCTCGGTTCAGGTGACTTCCGGAGATGGCAAGCAAGGTTTCTTGTGCGCGATAACAAGCACAGTTACCGGCTTCGGATGGCTTGCCTTTGTGGCCACTGACGGTACCACGCGCATCCTTTCCGCCAGAACGGGCTTCAGCTTCGACGACGTTCAGGGGAACGTGTTCTACGCGGGCGCGACGAATGCCAACGGTGGCTGGACTGTTAACCGGTACACGTATACCGGTAATTACACCCAGGAATTGAATTACGGCTATACTTGTTCGTCCGCCGGCGATTGTCCGCCCTACAACGACCTGGTGTCGGCCCCGGTCGATCTCATGCCGCATGCTTCCAACGCGGATCTGGACCAGCAGATTGAGGCCAATCAGGGCGCTGCGCTCCCCGCTTACAATTCCTCCGTCTACGGTGCCTGGACCAGTGCGAACGGCAGCGTCGGATTTTACGGATCCAGCGGTCATTTCGCTTTCTTCTGTAATCTGTACGGGGGCCAGGGGCAGCCAACCTCCGGGGGACCGGCGTGGTGCGCGTCCGTGGACCTCAGCCAGACTCCTGCCAGGGTTGTGCGGCTCATTCACACTCTCGACGGGACGGGTGCTCCCAATGCCCGCTTTGGATCGCTGCATTCGGCCCAGCAGGTTGACAGCAATCCCAATACCCTGTTTTTATCGCTCGATGCGCTGAACTCGTCCAGCCCAACCACCCTGCACGGCGGACCGTTTCAGGCGAAGCCAATCAGCATTTTGATGTCGGATGGTACATGGAACACCAATACCTGCCTGAGTTGGCCGCCAGGACAGGGATCTTGTCCCAACCCGAACTATTATCCGACCTGCCCGGTCAACTCCGGCGTATACACGGATTGTGTGACATTTCGGCTGCCGCAAAATGGAGTCTGTAATGTTGCCCCTACCGCGCTCGAGCGAGCTACCTGGCCCTGTCCGTGGAATGCAGGCTATTCGCAGCACCCGCTGATGCAGCCGGGCGATAACGCGGTCGATAACGCGGTTATCGGGGGATATGATTCCGAACACTTTCACATCCTGTCGGTCGGCCCGGATGCCGGCAACTCCCTTCGCGTGGTGGCAGCGCGCAACGGCACATACGACTACTGCTCCATTTCGCCGTGGCACGGGCAGGCGGACCCGCTGTCCGTGCAGATCTCAAGCCAGCTTCAACATGCGAACGGTTGGACTCTCACCATGATGCCGGGAATTCTGAACACCTGCGGTTCCGCGGTGTTGCTGCAGGATCAGGTCAGCGGAAGCGTCCAGGAGTTGGGCCGTACCTTTTCGGGGCACTTCCAAACCGGCCGCGAGACCGGCGGCATTAACTTCGTAACCTCGGGAGGCACAATTTTCAACACGCCGTTTTCCAGTCTTGGTCAGGTGCCGCCAGTATTCAATTCGACTGGCGCTCCTGCTTTTCACGGTAACGCGTCTCTGATCGGGTCCCAGCTTCAGAGCTACACGGATGACAGCCAGTTGAACGCAGGCGCTGCCGGTTATTCCTGGGCACTGGATATGAATCCGTTTGTCGCCTGCGGCGGAGAAGGACTCGGCTGCGGACTTCCGCGCACCACCACGCCGCTTGGTGGAAATGTCTATAAGGTCCAGTCCGTCGGATCCGCCGCGGCCTCGAATGCGACCTACAAGACCCAGCCTATGATCGGATGGGCCGGGCGTTACCAGTTGAAGGATGTGAGCGGGCCGTCGGCCAGCGTCGATTCCACGCCCTATACGATGTGCTTCGTAGTGATAGCCGGAGAATGCCATTCCGGTTCCAATGCAAACGAGGTCTATGTGAACGTGCCCGTTATGTTCGATCCCGGATATTGCTCGGGAAGTCTCTCATGGGTGAACGTGCCGTGCATTTTCTTCGGCGATAACGCACCCGGAGGAGGAATCAGACAGTTCCGGATCTCACAAGGAGATAGTAATGGCTCCTATTCGCGTTTTATCAGCAACGGCTGGAGCAGTATGGGAAGGCAGTATCCTTATTCACACAGCACCGCCTACCAGACCGGCAACTGGGCGATGCTTATGGGCACCAACTCCATGGATGGATTTTCGATGACCGCTTTCATGATTTCGTTGCCGCCCTGGGAGGAGAAACGCGACCCGGACAACGATTTTAAGGCTGTCATAGTGCAGATTCCCCGTGGCCCCTTGTATGCTGAGGTTCAGTTCGGCTATTCACGCTATATCGGACCGAACAACGCTCCGCAGAACGGTCTGTTTTGTACGCCGCGCGCCGATGGCTGCAATACAAGTTCCAATTCCCTTTTCAATTTCGAATCCGAGATCAAAGCGACTAAAGTATGCATCGCTGGTTGCCGGGTCACGATTCCTGCTGTGGCGCCGAACCTGATGTATTATCGGGTACAACGTTCCTCCGACGGCAAGACGTGGACGCCGTCGGATATCCAGGCTGTAGCGCTGCCGTGATATGGCTCCTGGCGGCGCCGGCTCGCAGAGCCGGGATATTTATCTTTGCGCTTTCCCTGGCGGTTCGTGTCGCGCTTGTATTGCTGATGCACACGGACCGGGAACTGGAGCGTACGGAACTGATCAATACAGCGGTATCGGTTTCCGAGGGCAGAGGTTTCGCCAATGCGTACGGCGCTGATTCCGGCCCTACTGCGCACTTTGCGCCTCTCTACCCCCTTCTTCTCAGCGCAGTGTTCAGGATAGCCGGAAGCGGTCCGAAAGCTGCGCTCGCACAACAGGTGATCGGGTACTCGGTCGCCAGCGCCGCATACGCTTTGCTGCCGGCCGTTGCTCAGGTTCTTGAGTTGTCCACCGGAGTTGGAATATCCGCCGGAATCGCGGCGGCTTTGCTCCCCGTCAACTTTTGGGCCGAGCGCGGTACTTATCCCAGTGTCTGGGCGGCACTGTTTATAGCGCTGCTTCTGATTTACAGCGGCAGAGTCTGGCGGGAGCGGCGTTTCAATATAAAGTCGGCCCTGCTGGGCGGCCTGCTCGCCGGGATCGTCATGCTTACCGATCCCGTCGTTCTTACTTTCATGGCAGCTCTGGTGGCCGCCGGATTCGCCGCTCTGCGCTGTTCGCGCCTCGCGTACTGGTGCGTGCTGCTGGTTACGCCCTGTGTGCTGCTGGCGCCCTGGGTAGTGCGAAACTCGCTTGTTCTGGGCGCACCCGTCTGGACGCGGTCGAATCTGGGTCTGGAACTGTCCATCTCCAATTCCGATGGATCGGCCGCGACCGTGGAAGAAAACGCGCAACCCGGCGGCATCTATTCCCGGCGGCATCCCTACTCGAACCTGGCTGAACTTCGAAGGGTATCGGCTATGGGAGAGGTTGCATACAATAAGGATCGAATGCGGGAGTTCAGGCTGTGGATTGCATCTCATCCGGGCCAATTCGCCAGGCTGACTTCCCATCGGTTCTTACGCTTCTGGTTTCCCGTCATGCTTCGCCCGGTACAGACAATAGTAAGTTGGTTTATAACGCTCCTGGGCCTGCTCGGCTTGGTTGAGTGGCTCAGAGGAAAACCCGCCATGAGCGCATTACCGCTCCTGCTTTTCTTAGTCTATCCGCTGCCCTATTACATTATCCAGACCTCCAGCCGATACCGATTTCCACTGGAGCCGATCGTCCTCCTGTTTGCCTGTTCATTCGTTCTGAGCGTAATTCGCCCGATTCACACGGCGCGATGGACTGCCTGATCCCGGGAATGAAACTTACGACGGATATTCACGGGCTGGAGAGGGTGGCGCCCGGAGATATGATTATCAGTGCATTTCCCGCCAGCCGAATTCCCTCCCGCTGGAAGCGGAGTGTCCTGCTGCTCTTCTCGGCTTTCCGCTCCCGGCATCTCGTAATTCATTTCAGCCTTCCGGAAATCGTCTTCTTCAGTGTGGTTCTTTTCCTGGTACCATTCAATCGCTGCCGGATTACTACGCTCGATTTCTTCGCCGGGGATGTCCGGCCCTGGTTTAAGCCTCTCGCCCGATGGTCTCTCAGGCGCGTCGCGAGGTTCCTGGTTTACTTCAGGGATGCGTCGTCTACCGCTCGGACGCACGGTCTTTCACCGGCGCGATTCCATTACATCCCTTTCAAGATCAACGGCTACGAACTCATTCGTGCCGTTGCGCCGCGCGATGAAGGATACATTTTTTCGGGTGGCCGGTCCCGCCGCGATTTCGCCTTGTTTTTCGCCGCCGTCGGGGACTTGGGTTATCCGGTGAAACTGCTCACCGGAAACGAATCCGACCTCGTCCCCCATGGTTCTTCGCTGCGGAATCTGACCGTTCCCTCCAACGTTGAGATATTCCGTAACGATTCGAATATGGAGTGTTTTGTGCGGTTACTTTCAGGCGCGCGCCTGGTGGTAATCCCGCTGCTTCGCGGCAGCGGCACGCAGGCGGGCATCGGGGTTTGTCTGCAGGCGATGGCGGCACGTAAATGCCTGATCGTCAGTTCCGGTCTTGGTATCAGCGATGTGATAAGCGACTCCCAGGCAATCGTCGTTCCAGCCGGCGACTTCAGTGCTTTACGAGACACGATCAGGCTTGCATGGGAAGACGCGGATCTGAGAGAACGCCATGCCGCCGCCGCGGCGGACTACGCGTTGCCGCTGGGCGGGGAAGACGAGTTGCGCAGATCGATCCTGAAATCGTTACCCGATCCGGCATAAACGATACACTGGGTACAAAGGGATGCAGAAATATCTTCCGTCGCTTCGGGGCCCGGCCATCGTCACTGCCGGGCGGCCTGGCGTTCCCGTCCCGGTTCCAAGTGCCGCTAGCCCTGTTACCGGAGAAGCTCGTAACGGACCTTGGGTCGTACTGCTGGGCTTCTATATTCTTACCTTCACAGTCCCGATTGCGGAATTCCTGATCGTTTACTGGCACGTTCACATCCCGGTGGTCGTCATCGCGGACCTGATCTTAACGGTGGGACTCATTCTTAGCGGGCACTTCGGCGCATTCTGGCGGACGCCGGTTGCCAAGCCCTGGATGGTGGTGATGGTGTTATTCGTTATCGCATCGATATTAGGAGACTATCCCGGCCGAAGCGTTCCTTTTATTCTCTTGTATGCGATCCGTTTTCATATTTTCCCGTTCTATTGCTGCGCCATTGCTGTCAACACCAGGAACGTTCGCCATGTGTTTTCCTGGGTCGGCTGGGGTTCGTTCCTGCTGCTGTTCCTCTGTCTGCATTATGGGCAGGTCAAGGAGGGCAGACTGTCGGTTCCCGACACCGATCTGGCGAATCCGAACGACCTGGGTCTCGCGTTGCTCTTCGCGATGAGCGGCCTTCTGCTGGCCAAGTCGCGCTTGTCGCGCGTTCTGATCATCGTGGCTTTGCCGGTCTTTGTCTACGAGATCCTGCAGACCGGATCCCGCGCCTGTCTGGTGACACTGCTGGCGCTTGGCATCATTCTTCTCGTGCTGGTCCCGGCCCGGACGAAGATTATGATGGCCGTGCTGATTCCTGTTGGGGCTGCGCTTGTTTTGACCGTGCTCCCTTCGTTTACCGTGACCCGTCTCCTGCTGATCGTGGCGGACCCGACACGGGTCCAGACGGACAACGATCAGCTGCGAGGCGCGTTGGATTCGCAGGCGGCTCGCACTGAACTACAGGAACGCGCCGTCCAGCTCGCGGTTCGAAACCCCATTTTTGGCGTGGGAGCACTCATGTTCGCGGACGCGGTCGAAGGGATGGTCGAGAATATGATAGGCAAGAAATCCGGCTGGCAGGGCGCCCATAATACCTATCTGGAAGTCGCGGCGGAGAATGGTATTCCGGCGATGCTGTTATATACGTGGAGCCTTCTGCTCTGCCTGAAACTGAATTACCACGCCTACAAAATGTGCCGCGGACGCCCGGACCGCCGTGACTTGGCGACGCAATCGCTGGCCCTTGTAATGATGACTTTGGCTTTTGTGATATGCACGTTTTTCAGTAACAACGCCTACGATCCCCGGGTATGCGTTTTGGTCGGCCTCAGCGCCGCCAACTTTCTGGCAATGAAAAGGGAGGCGCAGGATTCCGGAGCTTTGCCTTCCTCGGGAACAGGCGGCTGGCCGGCCATCGCCCCCTATCCGGGTGTGTCCCCAAAGGCGCGGGCACGCCCGGTGCCGGCGCGCCGCCTCGGTAGACTGCGCCCAGGGTCCATGCAGCCCTTCTCGAAATCATAAGCTGAGTCCACGCAGGCAGAGGCTGGCCGTCCTTAATGTACAGTTGTTGCAGAAGGCGAGGTTACTGAGCCAACTTGAGTTCGAGAAGATCCCTCACCGTTCTGGGCGGCATCGTATTGCTGGGGCTGGCAGTCAGGATCGCGGTGATGCTGCTGTTTCGGAGCTACCAACTTCCCGGCGATTCGGACCACTGGAATTTCGCGTATGAAGCGGGTCGCATCGCCCGTTCACTGGCAACCGGGCAA
>Ga0181521_10002488_pt1 | contig 22256 bp, 26 predicted proteins | sample PEATcosm2014_Bin_32_FD_119764 | JGI IMG/M metagenome (GOLD analysis project Ga0181521, IMG submission 119764) | Peatland microbial communities from MTU Mesocosm Facility, Houghton, MI, USA - PEATcosm2014_Bin02_60_metaG | ecosystem: Environmental > Terrestrial > Soil > Wetlands > Peat | place...
CCGTGGCGGTTAGGTTCGCTACTGCCAAAGACATAATGCCCAAAGACACGGCTTTCCACTTTTCCATGTCGCGAAGCTCCTATTGATCGCGATCCGCACGCCCTACACTAATGCGTAGACAGATTAGGCGCAAGATCCGCCCCCTCGGGCGGATGGCCCAGCCTTTCCCACTCTCTGTTCTTCCGACCCAATAACGAAATGTGGGTGCGCCGTCTTTGCGTTCTGGGCCAGGGCGGGACGCGATGACACCGGGACGATAAGTGCTCGTTCCTTGGCCCGAACATTCCCGCGCCCACCCTTCGCGCGTCTAGTGGAATCATAGGGTTAGGAGGACAATTCCCGACCCGGTCTTTGATTCTAAAGGACTTATATCAAAGTATTCCGGAATAAGGACTTAGCTCTTAAATTGCACTGAAAACAGGATTGGGGCAGATTCGAGGGCCGTTTTGGTGACGGACGAACCTCGAAACTGCCCCAATCAGATCTCTAATTATTAGGGTCGCGTGCGGCTGGTCTTGTGTCAATGGAATTCGGTCATCGATGGTCTGTGATGTAATGGAACAACGGCGCCACGCGACCGCAGTGCGATTATTTGGGAAACTCATGTCAGAACTGACGACCCTTTACAGGCCGGTGGGTCAAAGTGAATTGGAACTCGTCCGCGCCAGCGGATTTCGTGAGTTTCCGCTGCGCCGATCGGATCAGCCGTTCTTCTATCCCGTAGCCACCGAAGAGTACGCAATCCAGATCGCCCGTGATTGGAATACGAAGGATGAATCGTCAGGTTATGCGGGTCATGTCCTTCGTTTCCGAGTGCGAACAAGCTTTCTGAACGACTACCAACAGCACACCGTCGGCGATACCCACCATGTCGAGTACTGGATACCCGCTGCAGACCTGCCGAGATTGAATGAGAATATCGTGGGAATGATCGAGGTACTCTTTGAGTTTCACCAAGGTGCGTGAACAAATGGCTCACTTTGCGTTTTGAAAGATGTTCGCCACTTGCCGACCGTCAACCACCGCGCAATAGATTCCAGACCAATTCCGCTGCCAACGCCATCCCTTTTGGGTACCAGGGGACTGGCGTTCAATATGTTCAGTGGCTTTCTCCGCTGCAAGGGGTTGTTTGCAATGCGGGCAACGCGGCGAATTGCCTTTTGTAAATCTGCCGCCACATTCGCAAGGCTTGAGATGAGGTTGCATTTCCGGCGCAATCTCTGCCTGCGTGCATTTGACGCCTGAAGGCCACCGCTTGTTCCACCCGGATAGAATCGCTGTCATGCTGCGGGTGTCGCAGTATGCATAAGAGGTGTCGCCGAATCCATTGTGAAAAATCTCGAACTCGAAATTCTCTCCACAATGGTCGCATGTGCCTATCATGGCGTTGATATCCTTACTCAAATTGTTTTCGGAATCTCTCCAACTGATCCTTTACTTCCCCAACCTCCCGCCGCAGTTCGGCCACTTCTTTTTCCAGCCGCGCGACGCGCTCGGCATCCGCCGGATTGCGCTCGGCCGCCGGGCCTGCCTGCGCCGGGGCTTCCGCTTCGACCACATCCCCGGCTAGCAGATGCGCGTAGCGGGATTCTTTCGTTCCCGGCTGGCGGGGCAGAACTTTCGCCAGCGGCGGTTCACGCTGCATTAGCTTTTGCAGGGCCGATTGCACATCCTCCAGTGTTTCGAAGCGGTGCATGCGCTCGGCGCGTCCGCGCAGTTCGCCGGGTGTCTGCGGGCCGCGCAGCAGCAGCACGCAGAGCACGGCAGTCTCCGCGCGAGTGAAGTTAAACACCTCCTGCAATCGCTGCTCGTACTTGGTGACGCGGCTGTCGGCGCCGCGCGCGGGGCCGGCCAGGCGCTGCTGTTGAAGCCCGTCCAGCGCATCGCGCACCGTGTCTTCGTCCAACTGCATCACGGGATCGCGGTTCGTCTTCTGATTGCAGGCATTCACCAGCGCATTGAGCGACAGCGGATAATACTCGGGCGTGGTGATGTCCTTTTCGATCAGCGACCCCAGCACCCGCGCTTCGGTTGCCGTCAGCTTGATGTCCATGGCTTCCTTTGACCGTTTTCTGAAGATTCTGCCGAAAGACGATTCTATCGGAGGGAGAGACCGAGCCACACACGGTATACTCAATAGTTTGCGGAAGGCAGTCGCCAGTCGCCAGCAACCAGTTGCCAGTTTTGTGATGGCAGACGATGGACCGGCCAACTGGCATCAAACTAAGACAATGGAAGTTGAGTCGTTGCCGGACTAGCAACTGGCGGCATGCAACTGGCAACTGCATTTCAAGGAGGAATCGTGAGGAAATACCTGGGAGTCTTGGCTGGCGCGGCTGCGTTATGCGTGATGTCATGGGCGCAGGCTCCAACGCCGGCTCCGTCTCCAACCCCGGCTCCCACTACGGCCCAAGCCCCGGCCGCAGAGCAAGTTCCGGCCCCGGCTGAGGTTCCAACTCCCACGGCCGCCGCCAACCCCGCGCCGCCGCCCAATTATCCGCGAATCGAACTATTTGGCGGCGGTTCCTACGCCGAGGCCGGTTTTTTCAATGCCGGACACTGGGCGGAACTGCCGGGATGGGACGCATCTTTCGGTGTGAACGCGACCAGTTGGCTGGGGTTGGTACTGGAGGGAGGGCAGTACTTTGGAACTTCGAAGATTCCGACAGGCACGCCGGCGCCATTTCCCACGTGCCCGGATGGATTCTGCCCAGGCACCTATCCCACGTTCGATGTGTCCACGCGAGAATACAACTTCCTTTACGGCGTGCAATTCGCCCGCCGCAAGCATGAACGCTGGACGCCGTTTGCCGAGTTGCTGTACGGACATCAGGGCGTGCGCGGCGTGGCGACTGGCGGTGCTGCAACCGTGACGGAAGTCGGCACGGGCCGGGCCCTGGTGGCTGGCGGCGGCCTCGACAAAAAAATCAATGAGCGTTTCGCCTTGCGCTTCAAGGCCGATTATTTCCAGACCGGAACCAATTTTATCGATCCCGGCACGTCCGTGCGCGTCAATAAGAAGCAGGACAACTTCCGCTTCTCGGTGGGCATTGTCATCCGCAACGTGCACAAGAAGAAACGCACGCTCGAGGACGAAACGCAGCCCGCACCGTAGGGCGGTCGTGCGTCGTTAGTCGTTGGTCGTTCGCGATTCGCTGTGGCCGATTACGGCGCGTCTTCTCTCAGGAAGTTCTTGCCAACGTCTAACGACCACCGACCAACGACCGTGCCTTACGACCGTCGCAGCACGTTGCTCAACGGCTTGGTCTTGGCCTTCACTTCGTCGGCGAAATCGGCGCCTTTTTCGACCACTTTCTCGAAACGGTCCTTCGCTTCGTCCGTCCAGTCGGCGACGGTGTCGAGCGCGTCGTCATAAGACCGCCGCAGGTCTTTCCGCAGTTGTTTCCCGCTCTTCGGAGCCAGCAATAGACCTACCGCGGCGCCAATGCCAAGCCCGATCAGCAGAAAAGTAACCGCTGTGCCAACCTTGCCTTCAGAACTCTCGTAATTTCCAAAGCGCATAAAAACCTCCCGAACTTTCCTATTCACGATCCCCACGCACACTGCCAGACGGGGCAAGCCTCGTCTCTACATTCTAGTCCCATAAGTGCGGGCAAGCCCGCCATCACCTCCAGCCGTTCGCTATATACTTGCGCGTTACACTTGGGAGTCTCGACAACGATACCCGAGAAGGGGCCTTTGCCGTGACAGTCGCGATGCCGCCACTTTGACGCCGGGACGGCTGCGCTTCAAGCGCCAGCCTCAGGGCTTCCGGACTGCATCGGCAATCGCCGGCCAACGGAGTCAAAAAAGCAAAAATTATCAAGCAGTTCATCCTCGATTTATCTAAAGTGTGATTGCGGGTGTGAATGCGGGTGTGATCTCGCCATGAGAACGGTCACGTTGCACGACTACAAGCGCCGGATCGGCCAGGTACTGGCTCACATCCAGGAGCACCTCGACGGCCCGCTGGCGCTCGATGAACTTGCCGCGCTGGCTTGCTTTTCGCGCTATCACTTTCACCGGATTTTCAAAGGTATGGTGGGCGAATCGGTCAAGGAGTACGTACGGCGATTGCGCCTGGAGCGCGCGGCCAGCCAACTCAAGCTGGGCTCGGCGTCGGTCGTCGAAATTGCGTTGGATGCCGGCTATGAAAGCCACGAAGCGTTTACGCGCTCGTTCAAGGCGTGCTTCGGCGCCGCTCCGTCGCATTTCCGTTCGATTCGCAGGAGGCAATTCGCAGCCGTCTCGTCCGGAATCCACTACCGCCCGGGGAAAACCATCCGGCATTTCAAGACGCTGCATCGAGGAGGAAATATGGACGTCAAGATTCAACAATTGACGCCAATGCGCGTCGCTTACCTGCGCCACGTGGGGCCATACGGCGAAGTCGGCGCGACCTGGGACCGCTTGCTGACCATTCTGGGGAAAGACGGCTACCTGGGAGGCGGCACAATGCTGATCGGGCTTTGCCATGACGATCCCGAGGTCACTCCGCCGTCGAAGATACGCTACGACGCCTGCGTCACGGTCGGCGACGATTTCGCGCCAAGCGGCGGCATTCAAGTGCAAACGGTGGCCGGCGGAGAGTACGCCATGACCACCCACAATGGTCCTTATAACGACGTTGGGCGCACTTACGCGGAATTGCTGGGACAGTGGATTCCGCGCAGCGGACGCGAACTGCGCGATGTCCCCTGCTTCGAGGTGTATCTCAACGACCCGCAAAGCACTGCGCCGGAAGATTTGCTGACCGACATTTACGCGCCGCTACAAACACAGGGCAGCGCGACGAGGAGATGACGCCATGAAAACAGCAGAGAAGGTCGATCTTTACCGCGAATTCAGCAAGGAATATGCCGCTACCCGGGACCCCGCGCTGGTGAAAGTCGGGCCGGCGACATATCTCTCGATCAGTGGAAAAGGCGCGCCCGGCGGCGACGGTTTTAGCGAGGCCATCGGCGCTTTATACGGCGTCGCCTTTACCGTCAAGATGACGCGCAAGTTCGCCGGAAAAGGCGATTACACCGTTTCGAAATTGGAAGGCCTGTGGCCGGATTTCACCTCTGGCGAAGTAATACCGGACAAGAATCAATGGAACTGGCAGATGATGATTCGCACTCCCAAGTTCGTCACCGAGAAAGACCTCGCGCAGGCGGTTGCCGTCTTGCTGAAACGAGGCAAGGGAACAGAGGTCCAGCGCGTCCGCCTGGAATCGCTAAAAGAAGGGCTGTGCGTTCAGGCACTACACGTGGGACCTTACGAAAAAGAGTGCACGACGATAGCGGCGATGAAGTCGTTTGCGGAAGGCGAGGGTCTGAAGGTGCATGGCGTGCACCACGAAATTTATTTGTCGGACCCGCGCCGCGTTGCGCCCGCCAAGCTCAAGACCATCCTGCGGCTGCCGGTCGAGAAAGCCGCAGAGTAAACAGTGCTGGGCTTCTGACGGTGTCGACCTGCAATCCGAAGCAGCCAGCAAGAGCTTCGCGGCTTTGTTTTCCAAGAGCCAGTTCGTGCGAATTGACGGAGCGAGTCACTTTGTTTTTGACGATCGCCCAGAGGAGTTCGCCTCCGACGTAAGCAAGTTTCTCGAAGGCATCAAGCCTTGAACTCGGGCGCGCGGATCGGAAATTGACCCCGGCCTCGGAATTGCCCCGGTTTCCACAACCCTCCCCGCCTGTGTAAAATGAAATGTTGATTCCAAGCGCGGCGGAAGCCCTGGTAATCCTGCTCCGCCGCCCAGAATTCCAATTCATTAAGAGAAGTGAAGGAGATGTAAAACCGCAATGTCGATTCCAGCGACCCAGCTTCGTCCCGGCATGATCATCAAGCACAACAACGACTTGCATTCAGTGTTCAGCGTCGAGCACCGCACGCCGGGCAACCTGCGGGCCTTTATCCAGGCCAAGCTGCGCAACCTCCGCACGGGCGCCATGTTCGAGCACCGGTTCCGCTCGCCCGACCCCATCGAAAAAGTCAACGTCGATGAGGTCAACATGGAGTTTCTGTATGCCGATGGCGACAACTATTACTTCATGGACACGGAAAACTACGAGCAGACCCACCTGACCCGCGAGATCCTCGGCGACGCGGTGGAGTATCTGACGTCGAACCTCCAGATCAAGGTGGAGTTTTTCGATGGCAAGGCAGTCGGTATCGAGTTGCCGCAGACCGTCGTCCTGACCGTGACCGAAGTCGAGCCCGGCCTGAAGAGCGCGACCGCATCGAGCGTGACCAAACCGGCCAAGACCGAAACCGGACTCATCGTGCAGGTGCCTCCGTTCATCAACGAAGGCGAGAAGATCAAAGTGGACACGGCGGATGGCACGTATTTATCGAGAGCGCAGTAAGGTCAGAGGTTAGAGGTCGGATTGCAGAGGTAAGAACCTTCGGCTTAGCTTTTCACCTCTGCAATCCGACCTCTGACCTCTTCAATCGAGCGATGGCTTCCAAAGACGATCAATCTCGCGCTCAGGCTCGCCGCTTCGTCGTGCGAGGACGCGTGCAAGGCGTCGGCTTCCGCTGGTTCGTCGAGCGCGAGGCGCACATCTTGAACATTGCCGGATGGGTGCGCAACAATCCCGATGGAACGGTCGAAATCCTGGCCCAGGGAACGCGCGACCAGTTGGCCGGTTTGCACTCGCGGTTGCGCGAAGGTCCGCGCGCGGCGCGCATCGATGCCGTGGACGTATCCGAAGCTCAGCCGGCCGCTGGCCTGACTTCATTCCAAGTTCGAGGAGATTAACTTTACGATGACGACGTCAAAGCCAACCAAGACGCCAGCCAAGTCGATAGATTGCGAAGGACTGAAGAAGCTGATCCGCGAGGTCCCCGACTTCCCCAAGAAAGGCATCCTGTTTTACGACATCACCACGCTGCTCAAAGACAAAGCCGGCTTCGCGCGGCTGATTGACGCGCTGGCGGAGCACTATATAGGAAAGAAAATCGACCTGGTGCTGGGCATGGAGGCGCGCGGATTTATCTTCGCCCCGGCGCTGGCCTATCGGCTGAATGCGGGGTTCGTACCGGTCCGCAAGCCGGGAAAGCTGCCCGCCGGAACGGTGAAGGTCAGCTACGATTTGGAATATGGCAGCAACACGCTCGAGATCCACAAGGATGCCGTACAAAAAGGCCAGCGCGTTCTGATCGTGGACGATCTGCTCGCGACCGGCGGAACGGCGGCCGCGACCGCCGAACTGGCCAGCGGCCTGGGCGCGGAAATTGCGGGGCTGGCGTTTGTGGTGGAACTCGACTTCCTGAAAGGCCGCGAGAAACTGGCGAAGTACAATGTGTTTTCGCTGCTGCACTATGATCGTTGAGGGGGGCGTCGTGCGGAAATATTGCGGATCGTTGATGTCGCGGAGCTTCTAGTCTGCGGCTTTCCGGGTGGCCCCGCGCCGCGCTGAAAGGTTGTCAATTTACTTCTTCGCTCTACGTCTCAACTTTTCCGAACTCTGTCTGAACTTTCCGTTCTACTTCTCGTTTTACTTCACCAGGAACTGCACGGCACGGAATAGACCTCTCCAAATCGCCAGGCTGACAGCCAGCGATGCGGTGTAGGAGAAGATTGCAATCCAGTTCGGCTGAACGTACCTTTCGCTTTCACGGATCCACATGGGGGAGGGCTCCTTGTAGCGTATGATTCGGAAGCAATTATGCAACCGTTTGCGCTTTTGCGCAAGTGGTTGAAAACATTATTTTGTTTTGTCGGCAGGGCCGCTAAAAGTGGGTGAAATTGCCCGGCATCCGGTAAATGCGCCCGGTCGCTGCCGAATATTCGGCGCCGAGATGCTGACACTGGTGCCGAAATGGCCGCTTGCCCCGCCCGTAGCCGATTTCGGGCTAGGCTGCCTTGGCGGCAATTTGCGCCAACGTCTTTTCGAGCGACGCTTGGTCTCCTACCGTCAGGCACGTCTTCGAACGGTCGATCTGCCGCATCAGTCCCCACAGAACTTTCCCTGGGCCGACTTCAACGAACAGGCTGGCGCCCTTTTCGATCAGCAGCCGCATCGACGGTTCCCACCTGACCGCGCCGGTCACCTGGCGAACCAGGGCTTCGCGCGAAGCCTCCGCCGAAGCGACCACCGCCGCATCGACATTGCACACCACCGGGCACGATGGATTGTGAAAACTCAGCGCCGCCAAATCCGCCGCCAGACGGTCCTGTGCCGGCTGCATCAGCGCGCAATGGAAAGGCGCGCTTACCGGGAGTCTCACGGCCTTCTTCGCCCCGCGATCGGTGGCGAGCTTGATGGCGCGCTCCACGGCGCCGGCGTGCCCCGAGATCACGATTTGTTCGGGGGAATTGATGTTCGCCGCCTGGCAAACTTCTCCCTCTGCCGCTCCCTTTGCAATTTCGCCGACCTGGTCGAGCGTCATCCCCAGAACCGCCGCCATCGCGCCCACGCCCACCGGCACCGCTTCCTGCATATACTTGCCGCGATTACGGACTGTCCGCACCGCGTCGGCAAACTTCAGCGTGCCCGCGGCCACGTGCGCCGAATACTCGCCCAGACTGTGCCCGGCAACGTATCCCGCAGCGAGGTCCGACGTCCCGCCCTTTTCCTGGAGCACGCGCCACGCCGCCACCGACGCCGTCAGGATTGCCGGCTGTGTGATCTCGGTCAGCCTCAATTTTTCTTCCGGCCCTGCAAAACAAACTTCCGACAGCTTGTAACCCAGCGCCTCGTCGGCTTCCTCAAAAGTTTGACGCGCCGCCGGGTAATTGTCAGCCAGCTCTTTGCCCATGCCCACGGTTTGCGAGCCCTGGCCGGGAAAGAGAAATGCGATTGGAGAAGAAGTGTTTGTCATATTTGGTAACAAGGTCAGAGGTTAGAGGTCAGATTGCAGAGGTAAAATCCGGGATCGCCAACGCCGTTTGCACGATAGGTTTTAACCTCTTCAATCTGACCTCGAACCTCTGACCTTCCCTAGGTCGAAACAGCCGCGCTCAGCCCGGCCAGTTCGCGCTCGATGGTCTCGTTGACTTTGCCCTGGGCGAATTCCGCGGCCACGCGCACGGCGTTCTTGATGGCATTGGCATTCGACGATCCGTGGGTGATTACGCACACGCCTTTTACGCCCAGGAGCGGGGCGCCGCCATACTCGGTGTGGTCGAGCCGTTTTTTGAAATCGGAAAACGCGTTGCGCGACAGCAGCGCGCCCATCTTGCGCGTGATCGTCGCCTTCAGGGTTTCTTTCAGCACGGTTTGCACCAGGCGCGCCAGGCCTTCCGAAGTCTTCAACGCGACGTTGCCGACAAATCCGTCGGCCACGATCACATCCACGTGGCCGTTGTACAAATCGGTGCCTTCCACATTGCCGATAAAGTTGATGGGAAGTTGCTTGAGCAGCGGGAACGCCTCGCGCGTCAGCAGGTTGCCTTTGCCTTCTTCTTCTCCAATCGAAAGCAGCCCCACGCGCGGATGCTCCACGCCAAAAATCGACCGGTAGTAAATGTCGCCCATCACGGCGAATTGCTCGAGGTTGCTGGCGGTGCAATCCACGTTGGCGCCGACGTCGAGCCAAACCGCCGCCGTGCTATTGATGGTGGGGACGGCGGCCGCCAGCGCCGGACGGTCCACACCCGGCAACGCGCCCAGCACCATCTTGGCCGTGGCCATGGCCGCGCCGGTGTTGCCCGCCGTCACAAAGCCGGCGGCGCGGCCTTCGCGGACCAGGCGCAACCCGACGCGGATCGACGAGTCGCGCTTGGCGCGGATCGCCTCCACTTTGTCGTGCATGGCGATGACTTCGCTGGCGTGAACGATCTCAATGGGGAGCAGCCGCGCGGCGGGATAGCGCGCCAACTCGGCCCGCAACTGCGGTTCCGGGCCGACCAGCAGCACGCGCGCGCCGTGCTGGCGAGCCGCCTGCATGGCGCCTTCAATCTCAGGCTTCGGCGCCTTATCGGACCCCATCGCATCGAGTGCGATTACGCTAGGCATGAAAGGAATTTAGGACTTCTCTTCGACCTCAATGATCTCGCGGCCCTTGTAAGTCCCGCACTTCGGGCAGGCGCGGTGCGGCATCTTCCGCTCATGGCAGTTGGGACACTCCGAGAGCGAGTGTTTCGAAAGCGAGTCGTGTGCGCGCCGGGTGCTGGTGCGCCGTTGTGAATGTCTGCGTTTCGGATTCGGCATGTTTTTTCAGTTCTCAGTTCTCAGTTCTCAGTTAAACCCGCTTTTTCTGAGAACTGAGAACTGAGAACTTTCTCCTATTGATTCAGTTTCGTACGAATTTCTTTCAGCGCCGACCAGCGCGGATCTTCCACCTTATCCACGCACGAGCACTGAATTTCATTCAAATTCTTGCCGCAGTGCGGACACAAACCTTTGCAATCTTCGCGGCAAACCGTTTTCAAGGGCAGCGCCAGCAGAACCTGCTCGCGCAGCGTGTCTTCCAGCAACAACCCTTCACCCTCGTAGTACCCGATCTCAGCCTCGGCGTCGGTGACCGAAAGCTCTGCGTGCCCGGAGTCGGCGCCCAGCGGGCGGTACAAAAGATCGAAGCTGCGCGACACCTGGTGCACCACCAGATCGAGGCAGCGCGCGCAAGCCACTTCCAGGCTCGTCTCCAGCTTTCCCTTGACCCGTATGTCCCGCACCACCTGGTGCTTGCCGTGGTGTTCCTCGACCAGATCCGCCCGGCCTTCGGTGCGCAACGGCGAGCGTTGCCGTACCTCGTCGCTCAAATCGATCGCACCCGGATTGAACTCCTCCCGGAAATCTACCGGGTGAATTTCCAGGTCCTTAAGTTCGATGAACATTGGAACTTGGAACCTCCGCCGCCCCCACTCCAATTACCGCAAAGGCCCGCGGAAGTGCGCACAGAGACGAAAGTCTCTCAGGGAGCAATGTTTAAGGATAATGGCCTGAAAACAGCGTGTCAAGAGAGGGTTGAGAAAGTGTAGAGAAGAAGGCGAGAATTTCTACCTATGGGTGTGCTAGACTATCCCTATGCCAACCCTATACGTGGAGAACGTACCCAAGGACCTCTACGAAGCCCTGCGCGCCCGCGCCCGCAAGAAGCGCAGCTCCATCGCCGCCGAGGTCATCGCGCTGCTGAAGGACACCGTGCCCACCGCGGCGGAGCTGAAACAACGCCGGCGCTTGTATGAAGAGCTTATGCAGATACAGTCCTCCACACCCCCTGGGCGCGGTCCATTTCCAACTACAGAAGAGATGGTGCGTGAGGACCGTGAACGGTGACTACCTGCGTGGTGGACACCAGCGTTGCCGCCAAGTGGCTGCTGCCCGCCGCCGATGAAACTTTTGTCGACCGAGCCAATCACCTCCTCAGCTTGCACTTGAAAGGCGATTTCCAGCTACTGGCCCCAGACCTGATTTTCTGCGAACTCGGCAACGTGTGCTGGAAGGCCGTCCGACGAGGCCGGACTACGCGTTCCACCGCCGAGGGCGCGCTGCGCCGCTTTACGGAACTCGGCATCGAAATTGTTCCGGCCTCCGGTCTCCTTCTTCCGGCGTGGAGCATTGCTGTGGCCAACGACCGCAGTTTTTATGACAGCCTGTATGTTGCGCTCGCTGTGACGGCCAAGACTGAACTCATCACCGCCGACGAGCGCCTGGTGAACGCCCTTGGGAGCCGCTTCCCCGTGCGCTGGCTGGGAGCTTTCTAAGCTGATATCCGCGGCTCACTTCGCACAATAGTTTGCACCGAAGTCATCTCGATTCGCGCCGGGCCTCTGCGATATACTTAAACATTGGCGATGGAGTTCGCCGTTAAACGCCTGTTCGGCTGATGACTCCTACAGAACTTTTGCAGGAGGGCTCCGTCGTGAACTTTAACGCAAGCTTTATCCCCAACCATCTCTCGAACTATCTCTCTAATTACATCTGGATCGCGCTTGGCGCCGTAGCCGGAGCCAGCGCCCGCTATTTCGTCAGCACTGTTATCGCCCGCGATTTCGCATCCGCGTTTCCCTACGGCACGTTGCTGATCAATATCACGGGCAGCCTCGTCCTCGGATTTTTTCTCGTTTTCTCGACTGAACGCGCGCTGCTCGATCCGCGCTGGCGGCTGCTGTTGGCCATCGGCTTCTGCGGCTCGTACACCACTTTTTCCAGCTACGCCTTCGAAAGCTTCGCGCTCATGGAGCAGGGGCAATGGCTCCTGACCGGAATCAACATTCTGGCCAGCAACGCGCTCTGCCTCGCCGCCGTATTGGCTGGCGCCGCGATCGCCCGGGGGTTATAAAATGGCATCCGGCAGGGAGGCGCCCGCAAATATCATGGCCGTTCAAGTCACCATCTATCTCACCGAAGGCGATTCCTGGCACCATCGCCCGCTACATCTTGAAATCCTGAAATACCTGCGCGAAGAAAATTCCTTTGGGGCAGTCGCCTACCACGCCGTCGCCGGCTTTCTCGGGCGCGGGCGAGTCCATACCGCGCACCTAGTCGAAGCCGGAGGCCAATTGCCCGTCGTGATCTCGTTCGTCGATACCGACGAACACGTCAACCGGGTTCTCCCCAAGCTGCGCGAGATGGCCGCGCACCGGCTGATCGTGCGCGAGAACGTCGTGATCGAGCAGGGGAGTCTGGATTGAAGGCGAGGGGAACGCGGAAGACGTAACGCGGGCTCCGTTCTACCTAGAGTGAGTACGTCCGCCAGGAGGGAGTTCGGTTGGAGTAATGAGCCCAGATCGCCAGGCACCAGATCGTCAGGCAACAGATCGGCACACCAGCGATTCGCAACGGCTCGCGGTAGCCGACGAGTTGCGGGCTTCTGGTTCTCGGAGCGATTTGGGTCCATCCGGCGCGGTTGGCGTGGAAGCGAACAAACTGCTTCGCATTGCCAGTCTGGCCGAGCAGTTCAATGACGATCGAATCGCGGAGGATGCCCGTTCCGCCGCCGAGCGCATTGCGGAGGGACGATTCTACGTGGCGTGCGTTGGCCAGTTCAAGCGCGGCAAATCCACCCTGTTGAACGCCTTGATCGGCAAACCCATCCTGCCCAGCGGAGTGGTTCCGGTCACGGCTGTCCCCACGATATTGAGGTTCGGAGAGAGGCTCGCGGCGCGCGTGCGCTTACGCAGTGGTGAATGGACGGAAATTGCAATCGCCGATATTGAGAAGTACGTGTCTGAAGTGCGAAACCCGGAGAACAGCAAAGGAGTCGCCGGATTGGAAGTGTTTGTGCCCAGCCCTCTGCTGGCCGAGGGCATGTGCTTCGTGGACACGCCCGGGCTCGGCTCCGTGTTCGCCGGCAACACCGCTGCCACGCACGCATTCCTGCCGCACATCGACGCCGCCATCGTCGTGATCGGCGCCGATCCTCCCATCAGCGCGGATGAATTGGCGCTGGTCGAGAGCGTGGCGAAAGAGATTCCCGACATCCTGTTCGTTTTGAACAAGGCCGACCGCGTCACCAAGCCCGATCGCGATGCTGCGATTTCTTTCGCCAGACAAGTGCTGGAGAGCCGGCTCCAGCATCCTGTCAGTTCGATTTTCGAAATCAGCGCCCTCGAACAGCTCGACCACTGCGGTAATCCAAGAGACTGGGGGCAGTTGGTGGATGCACTGGAGCAGTTGGCGGGGCAATCGAGCCTGCAACTTGTTCGCGATGCCGAGGACCGTTCGGTGCGGCGTTTATCCGCTCAACTTCTCGTCGTGGTAAAGGAGGAGCGGAACGCGCTGACTCGGCCCTTCGATGAGTCGGAGAAGCGTATCGGCCAACTGCGAGAAATCGTGTCGCAGGCCGAGCAGTCCCTGAACGATCTCGGATACCTCTTCTCCGGAGAGCAGCAGCGCCTGTCGAAAACCTTTGGCGATCATCGGGACGCCTTCTTGAAGTCGGTGCAAAAGCTGGCGCACCGCGAACTTAGCGCGGACCTAAAATCGCTGCCGCGAACCATCGGCCCCCGGTATCGGCGAACTGCCATGCGGGCGGCTCAAGACGTCGCCCGCAATCACACCATGCCGTGGTTGGAAACCGAGAAAATCAAAGGCGAGGAAGCGTACCGGAGGATCGCGAGGAGATTCACCGATTTGACAGCCGATTTTCTGTCGAAGACGCGTGGCATCCGAACCTCCGAACTGGAGTATTTGCCAAAAGAGTTGACTGCCGAGCAGGACTTCCGGGCTCGCTCTGAGTTTCAGTTCTACGAGTACATTGTTCTGGCTGCTCCGGCTTCACCCCTGCGCTACGCAGCCGACCTTGCGCTGGGCGCGATTTGGGCGCACGCGGTCATTGACGCCGCCGCCCATGACTTTCTCGACCTGCTGCTGGAAATCAACAGCGAGCGCGTGCGCAACGATCTTGAGGAGCGCGTAACCAAGAGCCGCCGTTCTCTCGAAGCCGAAATACGCGCGGTGCTGCGCGAACTGAGCGCGGTCGCGGAGCGGGCGCTGGCCCGCGCACGCGCCGCCCATGCCGCGGGCGCACCATCCGTCGAATCGTCGTTGAAACGGCTGGCGGGCATCAAAGCTGAACTCGCTCGCCTCAGCGGAGCCGAAGTTTCTACTCCGGAGCATTCATGAATTCGGCCGCCATCTACGGCAGAGATGCCGAACTGGAACAACTCCGGCAAATGATCTCTCGGCGTCGATCGTTTCTGCTGCACGGTCCCGCTGGGGTTGGCAAAACTCTGGTCCTCAAGCAGTTGGCGGACGAAGTGCCCGAGATGGTGGTTTGCGACGAAGCTTCCAGCAGCCAAACGGTTTTTCGGACGCTGGCCGCTGGGCTGTTTCAGAGGGAGAATCGTCATGTTCTCAAGGCCTGCGGGACTAGCGGTCTGAAAGCCATCACGGACAAGTCCGCCGTCTCAATCCGTGGGATCGTCGCCGATGGCTTGCGTGAATCCACCTATTGGATTGTGCTCGACCACTTGAAATCTCCGTCCCAGTCGTTTGCCGCCTTACTCAAAGATTTGTGCAATGGGACGGCAACCCCGCTCATCGCGGTTGCCCGCTCCGCGCACATGGAAGATGTCGGATTCCTGCTGCCGATGTTCTCCGATCGTTCCGAGAAGTTTGCCTTGCGGAATTTCGATTCGGATACGGCAAGGGCGTTTGCGCTGCGAACCGCACAGAAGATGAGCTTAAACGCCGCCAATCGAGACGAAGCAATTCAGAAGATCGTGCACTACAGCAAGGGAAATCCCGGCGCGATTCTGGCGATGCTCGAAATGGCAGCCAGCCCGAAATACGTTACCGGGCGGCACGTCAAGCTCTCGCCACTGTACATAGACTTCAGGCTCAGGTGGGGTGCCGATCATGAATGATGAACTCAGCGACAATCATCGCAGGGTGATCGCGAGCGGCATGTCGATCGTCGATGCCGCAGCCGTTCGCATGCTTGATCTCCTGGCGGACCGCAACTCGCCGGCCGCCATGAAGACCGTCGAGGGCTCCGTTACCGAGAGCGAGAGGGAGCGGATCCGGGCAGTCCTGCTTCAACTTCAGACGCTGATTGCGTCTTTCGTGCGGAAACGCGACCTTCAGCCGTCAAAGAAAAACCTCCGTCGCATCCTGGCATCGGACGTTTCGCAGATATGGGTGACTTTGGAAGACAGCCGGCCAGCGCGAATCAAGGGATACGGGGCGATGCCAGTCTCCACCGCCGAATCGCTGGAAGCGGATTTGCAGGAGATGTTGCTGCTTGCCGGCAAGCTCAGGGCGATTCTGAAATCCTGATCCCGAGCAGTCCCACATCGTCCAGCCAATTCCGTTGCTGTCGCAAGGCGTTGGCACTTCGCGCGACCGCGTCCTCGCCAACGGCGCGAGATGGCCGCCCATCGGCTGATCGTCAGGGAAAACGTCGTGATCGAACAGGGAAGTTTGGACTGAGCTCACCCCATCTGGGATGGTGAGCGCTGCAGTTGACGCGAAGGCTTAAGAGCACGTAATATGGTGCTGCACGTAAATGCGTGCTATCAATGAAAAACAATATTACCTTAAAATTGGAGGCTTCTCTGCTGCGCGAGATTCGCATCCTGGCGGCCGAAGAAGGCACTTCTATTAGCGCGATGCTGGCAGCCCGTCTGGAGCAGATCCTGCGCGAGCGCCAGGGATATGATCGGTCCCGCCGGCGGGCCTTGGCTCGACTGCGCGATGGGATGAGCTTGGGCTGGACTCGGCCCCGGTCTCGCGACGAGCTCTACGAGCGCTGAATCATACGATGGCCCGTACCCCGATGAGCGGTAAGTCGACGAAGCGGGCAGGCCCCAAGTATTTCGTCGACACCAACATTTTGATTTACGCCCACGACCGCAAGTCTGGCATGAAGCACGAACGCGCCCGCCACCTGATTGAGCATCTTTGGACCACGGGGCAAGGCGCTTTAAGCACGCAAGTTCTGCAGGAACTGTGTGTGAATCTTCGCCGCCGGGTTGCGCATCCGCTGCCGAACGATGAGATCGCGAAGCTGATTGAGGACTATTTGAGTTGGGAGATTGTCATCAACACTCCGCAATCGATTGTGGCGGCCCTTGGGATCGAAGCGCGCTACAAGATATCGTTCTGGGACGCGCTGATCCTGCATGCCGCCGAGAACTGCGGGGCCGCGGTGCTCTACTCCGAGGACTTATCTCACGGCCAGCGTTATGGCGCGGTCGAGGTAGTGGACCCGCTTCGGGATTGAACGTTTCTGAAGTCCTATTCCACACTGGTGCGTAACCATACGCACCTTAGTTGTGTTTCGCCGAACTTACGGTATCAGCGCCTTCTTGATTGGCTCGACCCACTGGTCTTTATCAATGTTGTAAACGATAAAGTCGCTGTCAAACTGCCAATACGTCCAAGCCCATCCCAACGACTCCGCAGTCCGGGCCAGGTGAGACGTATAGGCAACCCGCGAATCCATGTCGCCCTTGTCGTAAGCCCCGAATTCTCCCAAAAGAATCGGGCGGTGATTTGCTTTCGACCATGCCTGCGCCTTGGCGAAGTCGTCCACCACTTTTCGTTTTTCCGCGTCCGTCCCCCACTTTATTCCGGACAGATGCACAGTTTCAGGTGACCAATATGCGCCCTGGTGGGTGAATTGCATCGGCGCGTAGTAGTGGATGGTCACGATGATGTGGCGGTCGTCCTTCGGCAAGTCTAGATCCTTCAAGTAGCTAATCTGGTTCCAGAAGCCGGGGCCAATGACCACATTGCGGGTTGGATTGGTCTCGCGGATGATCGCCAGGGCTTCGTGAAGATACTCGTTCCACAGTTGTGGCGTCAGCTCTCCGTTGGGTTCGTTGAGGATCTCAAACATTACGCGGTTGGAAGCATCCTTGTAACGCGGCGCAACCTGGCGCCAAAAACCCAGGAACCTGGCTTTGTAGGCGGCGGGATCTTTGGCGATATCGGTGTAATTATGCAAATCGAATATGACGTTGAGATCGTTCGCCAGGGCGTTCTTGACGGCCCAATCCAGAGTGGTAAAGAAGGAGTCATCCAGTTTTCCGGTTGCATCCATGTGATCAAAACCGTGGAGATTCATGCGGACGGTCTGGAACCCAGCTTCCTTGATCAGTTTGAAATGTTTTTCCTGGAAGCGCCGTTTTTCAAAGTCTTTCCAGATCGGGTCATATCCGATGATGTTGACCCCGCGCCGCATCTGTTTGACTTGCTTGAATGGATCCAGCGCTTTCTCGGCATGGGCCAAAGTGGTCCCTGCCGCCAACACGATTGCCAGCGCTGCCGCTGTATGCCGAATGAGATTTCTAGACCAGGACATCTGAACATTTCTCCCCATGATTTTGTCTCCGTCCATGCAGCCTCCGTGTGGCCGCGCTGGAATGATTTCCTTAATGGTCACGGATGGTTTGTGGTGAAAGAGAATTCAAGAATATGAAATCCAAACGACTCTTCTCTTAGCTAATCGTCAGGCTCATCGCCCATGATCTTGTCGAACAATTGCTTAGTCGACATTCGATTGCCGCCCTGTAGCTTCCTCGTCACGCGATTGCTAATCTCCAGCGCTCCGCCTCGCCCACTGAGACCCTTGAAATCTCCCTTCCTTCCCCAATCCCAGTCCTTCCCTGAGTTCAAAATAGTAAGCATTTGCTTAGCTTTGAATTCATCCTGTAATAGCGCCCGGTCAATCACCTGTGCGCCGATGAAGCAGATGGCCCACAGTCCCACGCCACGGAGCATGATGTATTCCTTGGGAGATCCCCACGCCTTGGGCTGCCATTTCTTGACAGCCTCGAAGTAATTTCTAATTACCCTGTACTGCGCTTCCGCATCCTCCAAGCGCGGTAGTTGCGTCGATCTCGTGAGCATATACTCAAGGCCTGTTTTCAACCCACGGAGCGGAATGTCCACGCCGACTGGTCTTTTCCCCCCTTCAAACACTCTTCCGTGGAACGGACTTGCCGCATCGCGACCTAGTTGCTGCGCGATGTAGAGCTCCGGGTTTCGGTGTTTCAATTCCTCTTGCGGGGTCAGCCGAATTTCTATGCCATCAAGGTGGCTCGTATTCATGCGCTTTTGATTATCATTGATGTCCCTAAAGAGCTGAATTTCCTCCTCTCGCGTGAGATCATATGCCAAGCAAAACGAAACCAATTTCTCAACTCTTGAGTAACCACTTTGCTTGCCGTCTCCATAGTGCAACCTATGGTTGCCATCGACGCGCGATATTGTTATGTCTGCCCCATGCTTGGCTGCTTTAACGTCGATCTGGAGTATTCCAAGGTCGGGGAGCTCCGGCGACACGGGGTGAAAGGTAACCGCATCCTTCCTCCTTGCACAAAGAAATACCTCTGGCCAGAAACCGAGCTCTCTATTTTTGACATACTCATACGCATCGCGTGCATGTGCCGGGCTTAAATCTCTCTGTGTACCTGTCGGGTTCTTCTGTTGGTCGTAAATGTCCGCTTTGGACACCTCCGCCAAGTCTGCCAGGTTGGCGAAGCCACGATAGACCTTAACACCAAGGACCTTCGATCTGACGACTGGAGATTTCAGGACTGTCTTCTTTTCTCTCGGGGACATAGGGTCCTGCCTTTCTACTTGGCTGCGATACTCAGCGCGCGTTTGTTACCAGATATAGGTTTCGCCTTCTCACGGATTGCCTCAAGAAGGATACACAATGTCAGCAGTAGACATTGCCGCTCCTCCATCGCTTGAAGACCTGCGGTGTCGAAATACCTCTCTTTTGTTAATCGGTAAGAGCGGCGGCTAGCAATGTGTTTCCTCAGTTCTGCAAAATGGTCGCGCACGGGGGACTTCCCCTCGTCGAACGAAGTCGAGTGGGCGCTTAGGTTGCGAAGGGTTCTTAGTCGCTCGAGGGCGACGTATAGCGTTTGATCAATCAGACCTAGGCGCCGGCACATCTTGATGCGGGCACTGAATGTTGACAGGGGGGCATCTCCTTCAAGCAATTCGTCTTGGCAACGAGCATTCGTGATCTTCGGGAGGAGGCAGGCGCGCAGGATCTGGAGCAGAAGGTCATCAACCTTCGAGGCTCCAACAATCACCAAAAGTCTTGTACTGCGTTCGGCCATTAGATCTTCAGCGAACGCGTCGAACAAATCGCTCTTATTTGGGCTTTGCGCCATTGCCTGCTAACGTTGTCCAGACGAATCTTGTTTATCTTCGATAGTATGACAATTCGAGGTGATTGCAGCAGAATTTGTTGGCAACAGGGCAAGGCCCCTGGGCCGAGTGACGGGCCCCCTAATTCTGCCCGATTCTTCTCCGGCGCGAGGCGCATCTAACTAAGCTAAACTTCAATTGGAGCGTTGATTCTGATTCTTAGCCGAGTTTTTTTCTTTGCACTGTTTCTTTTGCTGGTGTATTTCGTCCAGCGATTCTGGTTTACGCGGGCGTGGCGCTCGATTGGTTTGCTCCCAAATCGGCGCTGGCGTTTCGTTTTGCGCGTTGCACTGATTGCGCTGGCGGTCACGCTGTTGGAGGGGCTTTTCGAACCGCTGCTGGTCCACCTGGCCTGGCGCCTTGGCTTCTTCAACATCCCGTATAGCGGTTTGATCCAGACCATTCTGGATCCGGGTAGAACGCTCATCACATTTTCCCGCTTGTGGCTGATTACTTCGACTTTCGGATTGCTGGCGGTCAAATTGGTGAAAGCAATCGAGTGGGTCACGAACCGTGCTGCCCGGCTTCGTCCTGGAGCGCGGGCAGGCGGGTTCAATGCTTCGCGGCGAACGTTTTTTCAATACGCCGCCTGCGTCGCGGGAAGCGTTCCGTTCCTGGCCACAACTTATGGATTTGCCGACGAGCGGCTGCGGCTCACCATCGAGCGCGTTGATGTGCCCGTCGCCAATCTACCGCCGGAGCTGGATGGGCTGCGCATCGCTCAACTCAGTGACATACACATTGGCGACTACATGCCGCCGCGCGAAATCGCTCGCGCCGTCGCCATGGCGAACGATTTGCATCCTGACATTGCCGTGGTGACGGGAGATTTCATCAGCACCGAAGGCGATCCGCTCGCCGCCTGCATCACCGAGTTGAGCCGGTTGCGCGCGCCCCTCGGCGTCTGGGGATGCAATGGCAACCACGAAGTCTATGCAGAAATGGAAGACACCGCGGAACGGCTCTTCCGCGAAAAGGGAATGCGGCTGTTGCGCGCCGCCAGCGCGGTCGTCGAGCACAACGGGGCCCGGTTGAATCTGCTGGGCGTCGATTACCAATCCGATCACCCGGGGCCCGACGAGCCGCCCGGTCCCAAGCTACGCGAGATCGAGACGCTGGTGCGCCGCGACATGCCGAACTTCCTGCTCTCCCACAATCCGAACTCGTTTCCCCGCGCCGCCGAGTTGGGCATTGAACTCAGCCTTGCCGGTCACACCCATGGCGGGCAGGTGAAGTTTGAGATCGTGGATCACAGCATCAGCCCGGCGCGTCTGTTCACGCCGTTTGTCGCCGGACTTTATCGGCTGCCACTTGCTCGCGCGGCGAGTTCTAATCCAATTCCAAGTCCTGTTTCTATGCCTACTCCAAAAACCAGTGTGGTGGACACGGCGACCGGGGACGGCGCTAAGAAGGCTGCTCTCTATGTGAACCGAGGGTTGGGAACGATCGGCTTCCCGGTGCGGCTCGGCTCGCCGCCCGAGATCACGCTGCTGACCTTGCGCAGAGCGTAGGAATTAACGCGAAGTAAGTGCCTGAAACGCCAACCTTCGTCCGCTCCCGGGCGGCCCCAGGCGTGTTATAATTTCAGAGTAAATCCTGTCAGATAATGCCTGTGGATGCAAGAACTTAGCGAGATTTGCGGCGGGAGCTAGCCAGCGGAGCTACGCTCCGCTGGACAGCCGAGGGCGGCTGTCGCTACGTGGGATTTTACTGAGAGCTGACTGCTGAGAACCGAGAACTGAATTTCATGGCTGACGATCCCCAAAACCCCGAACTTCCACTTACTCCTCCTCCCGGCGGCGATGGTCAATCCCCAACCGGTCCGGGCGCGCTCAACATGCAGCCCGTCAACATTGAAGAGGAGATGAAGCGGTCGTATCTCGACTATTCCCTCTCAGTGATCATCGGCCGCGCGCTGCCCGACGTGCGCGACGGACTCAAGCCGGTGCATCGCCGCATTCTTTACACCATGCAGCAGATGGGGCTTCGCCCCGGCGGCGCCACGCGCAAGTGCGCCCGCATCGTCGGCGAAGTGATGGGCAAGTACCATCCGCATGGCAACCTCGCCGTTTACGATGCGTTGGTGCGGCTGGCGCAGCCATTCGCCATGCGCGCGCCGCTGGTCGATGGGCAAGGCAACTTTGGCTCGGTCGATGGAGATCCTCCGGCGGCCGATCGTTACACAGAAGCCCGGTTGACGCGCGTCTCGACCGCGCTGCTTGAAGATCTCGACAAGGAAGCAGTCGATTTTTATCCCAACTACGACGGCACGGAAACGCAGCCCGCGGTCCTGCCGGCGCGTTTTCCCAACTTGCTGGTCAATGGATCCGACGGCATCGCCGTGGGCATGGCGACCAAAATTCCGCCGCACAATTTGGCCGAGATCGTCGATGCCACCATTACGCTGGTGAATAATCCCAACGCGCAGTTGCCGGAAATTCTGAAATTTGTGCAGGGGCCGGATTTTCCAACGGCGGCCATCATTCACGGACGCGCTGGAATCTTCGAGGCTTACCGCACCGGCCGCGGCCGCTTCATGATGCGGGCGCGCGCCGCCATCGAGAACATCACCAAGGAAAAGCAGGCGATTATCGTCACCGAGATTCCTTATCAGGTGAACAAGGCGAAGTTGATCGAACGCATCGCCGACCTGGTCAACGAAAAAACGATCGACGACATTTCCGACGTGCGCGACGAAAGCGATCG
>Ga0181521_10002491_pt1 | contig 22240 bp, 17 predicted proteins | sample PEATcosm2014_Bin_32_FD_119764 | JGI IMG/M metagenome (GOLD analysis project Ga0181521, IMG submission 119764) | Peatland microbial communities from MTU Mesocosm Facility, Houghton, MI, USA - PEATcosm2014_Bin02_60_metaG | ecosystem: Environmental > Terrestrial > Soil > Wetlands > Peat | place...
GACCATGTTGATGCCTACCAGCAGGCCGATTGCCCAGGCTGCCGTCCCGGGAAGGCCCATGAACAGCATCCCTGCCAACAGCAGATCGACGATGCCGCTGAATAGCATCACACCCCACCGTCCCGACCGTTCGCGCTTGTGCTCGAGCGCGAACATGATCGAAGCAATGCCTTCGATCATGAAAAACGCAATCACAATGACGGTGAGCGAGAAAGCGCCGTTAGCGGGCCATGCGATCAGTATGGCGCCAGCAGCGATCCCGAGGATCGCGGACAGCAGAGCCCACCAGAACCCCGGTGCGCGCCGCATCCAGAACGTCGTGACCAAGCCGATAATCCCGCTGAGCAAAAAGATCCATCCGACGATGGCCTCAATCGCGATAGTCGCAAGCGGCGGAACCGTCACCGCCGTCAGGCCGAAGATCAGCAGGAGAATTCCTTCGCCCAGGTACAGGGCCCAATGCTCGTGGAGTGATGCTCTCATTGCGGCCTGAAGTCGTTCGACGTCGGGTGTGTTTGTCGACATCACAAACCTCTCCATGACTGTGCTCGCATAACCATACGAGACGTTGCGGAGCGCACTCGCCGCTGACCACCGCGCGTTCGCCGCAAATGCAGCGCAGGAATCCCGTTCGGGAGCAGCCGTGGATCACCATACTCCCCTGCAGCCCAGGACACGAACGGTTGATTTTCCCGCGCCGCGGCGGGTGAGCCCACGACGGCGAGCTTGATCCGCCGACCGAGCGCCTGACCGGCGGCGACGCCGATGTCGTACTTATCGGTCGTCAGTACCGGAGGCGGCACTCCCCTCGCATCCAGAAGCACGCGCGCGAGCCCCCTCGACTTGCTTTCGGCGACGATGGTTTCCAGCAGGCTGCGGAGACGCGCGCCGGTCGGTGGCCCACTCACGGAGATGTGGAAGCCGGAATCTTCGCTCACGACCGTCAGAAATTGGTCGTTATCCATCACCGATCTGCGCGGACGCATTCATTGCCGTTGGTTTGTACCGGTCAGAAAGACCGGCGAGATCGAGCTTCAGGGGATCACTCAGTATGCCGCCCGGTGCGCCGCGCACGAAACGCGGCGACCGGGCGACGGCCCGGGGCGCGATAGGAGCGTTCTCCGGGCTTGCTAAGCATACGCCTCGTCAATCATGGCGGCGCACATGCCGGGGTGCGGGTTTCCACGACAGCCCCGCTAGCTTCCGATCACCGTTCCGCGGCAGCGTCTTATCGAGTGCCCGCCGAAACGCCCGGATATCCAACTCCCGAGCCTCTGCGCTGGCGAAAATATTCGGTCGGCACGGATCTTGCGCCGCGTCGTCTTGCGAGTCTGGGCGCAGAGCAGAAAGCGCGGCCCCAGGGCGCCCCCGGGGGACAATGAGTTGCGCAAACCGCGATTAAGTCGTTTTGAGCTCCGCCTCAGCCTCGGGAGACGCCATCAACGTCTCCGCCGGAGCGTGTAGGACGCAAACGTGGACCACGTTCCGTCAGCCTTCTGGGACTCGAGCAGCGAAGACCCGGTCAGGCCGTCGGGGGCCAACGTGAGCGTGCCGCGAAACGGCGAGCTTTCGTATGGAAACAACAGCACGAGTGTCTGCCCGTCCCGGCGGCCGGTCGCCACGACACGGGCACCTGCAGCGCCGAACCGGTCAAGCCAGTGGGCGATGTATTCGTCCGTTTTCGGGTCGAACCCCAGGTAGACATCGGCCTGGTAGGCGGGCGGTTTGCCGCGGTCGACGAGGGCCAGTCGCAGCCATCCGTCGTTAAGAACCCACATCCCGTCGCCGCGGTAGCGGACAGGCTTTCCGAGAACCGTTCCGATGAGGGTCCAGCGGCCGGCCAATTGACCGAGGAACGAATCGCGCGGGGCCGGACCGGGTCCTGCGGCGCGGACGGTTACGGGCGCCGCCCGAAGGGTGCCGAGTAGCGCGGCGGCGGCGCTCGTGTTCCATGACGCAGTGCGGCGCTTGGTATCGGCGAGCTTAGAGGTCTCCGTCGGGTCGATGGCCATCGATGTCTGTCTCCGTGGCTGACTTGACGGCCGCGAGCAACGCTCCGACGTTCCACGCGCCGAACCTTCGTGATGCCGTCCGGGCGAACAGCAGCCTGGAACTGCTTGCCGAAGCCGGTGAGCAAAGCGTAGTTTTCCCCCATCGCCGCAGCAAGCGCGCAACGAAGAGTAGCCCCGTTTCTCTGGCCCGTCGGGCCGTGTGTGCTCGCGCTTCGTTCCACGGTCACTATCGCGCCGGGATCCCGGCTGCTGCGGTCGTTTCACGGCCGGGTCGACGGCCCGAAAGCAGGCGTAGAGTCGAAGAGGTTTGGCAGAAAGCGAGGAGCAATGCCTATGACAGGTGCACGTCACCCGACGGCAGTTGCGGTCATTGCCACTGACGTCCCCCCGCCCGAGCGTCACACGGCCTACCCCGAACCCTATGCCTCGCGCGTGGCAGGTCGGGTGAGACGTCGGCTTGGGGACGTCTTCGGTCTCAAGAACTTCGGCGTCAACCTGGCGCGGATGGTACCAGGCGGCATCTCGTCGCTCCGACACACCCACTTGCGACAGGAGGAGTTCATCTACGTGCTCGAGGGGACGCCAACTTTGGTGACGGATTCCGGCGAGACGCTATTGGGGCCTGGGCACTGCGCCGGATTTCCGGCGGGAGGCGCATCGCACCAGCTGGTCAATCGAACGACGTCTGACGTCTGGTTCCTCGAGGTCGGCGATCGGACCGTCGGGGATCGGGTCGTGTACCCGGAAGATGACCTGCAGGCCGATCTTGGTCCGGACGGGCGCTGGGTGTTCGCGCACAAGAGCGGCATACCCTACTGAGAGGCCCGTGGCAGCTACGATCAGCAAGTGGGAATGGCAGGGGTGGGACACGCTGAATGGCATTGAAGCGCTCAACGCAGATGGAGATCCGGGCGCTGGGGGAGCGCCTTGCGAATCCGGGGCCAGAGGCCGATCGCGACGAACTCGCGACGCCGTTTCTGAGTTCCGGAAGTTCGGGAGCGGAGGACGGGTGTTCGATGCCCAGACGGCGGTTGGGGCCATCGGCCGCGGCGGAATTGCGGCGCTGCGGCTGAAAGGATTCCGGATGGAGCGGGTGGCGTCGGACATTGTGCTCGCGACCTACATCGCCCGGACGGCCCCGGGCGCCGGATGGCGGCCGCCGTCGCTGCGGAGCTCTCTGGTGCCGACGCGAGAGCCGCTCTGGCAGATCGTGTTCCATCAGGGTACGCGAGTCCCTGCGGATGCCGTCTCCGAGAAGGAATAGTGCAATGCCGGGCAACCGCGAGCTGCTGATTCCGGGATTGTGGATTGCCTGGGGCCTGTACTGGTGGGCCGCCTCCCGGCATGTCAAGCGCGTCGCGCGGCGCGAGTCCGTCGCCTCCCGCGCCATGCACGTCTTGCCGCTCGCGATCGCCGCCGTACTGCTTGGTGCACCGTCGATTCCGGGTTGGCTGGGGGAGCGGTGGATCAGCGACCAATTCGAGGTCTACGCGGTTGGGGCCGCACTCGTCGTCGGGGGACTGCTCTTCACCGTATGGGCTCGGATTCTGCTGGGAGGCAACTGGAGCGGGACCGTTACGCTCAAGCACGGCCACGAGATCATTCGCGCCGGCCCATACCGCTGGATTCGCCATCCGATCTATACAGGCCTCCTGCTCGCGTTCCTCGGATCGGCGATCGGTCGAGGCGAGTGGCGTGGCCTGGTCGCGCTCGGTCTCGCGGCCGCTGCGCTGTGGCGGAAACTGGGCGTCGAAGAACAGTGGCTCCAAGAACTGTTCGGCTCGGCATATACCGACTACCGGCGGTCAACTTGGGCTCTGATCCCATTCGTGCTGTGAGACCCGCATGGAGGCCTACCAGTACTGGGTAGACGGCGCCGGGCGCGGACCGGCGCCGAAGCGCTCGCGTACCGGCCGTGCTTGAAGCTGATCGACTATTTGCAGCCGACTTGACTGGAGCACACCAGGATGGTGACGGCAAATCGGCAGTCATACCAGGAACTTGAGCGTGCCAGGACGCCGACATTTCCACCCGCGCAGGCGAAATGCGGCCCTGGTAGCAGTCACGTCCCGTAAGCTCAGGTTTCACTGCTCCTTTCCACAGTTGTCCCCCGAATCGGTGGATAACCGCGTGTACAACCGGGGTAGGCTTTGACAAATCCGGAATTCATTCAGGCGTGAGTGGACGCTGCACGTCGAGCGACCACAGACGTCAGAGGTCCCGGGCGCCCATAGCTCAGGAGGATCACCATGGCCGACGCTCGCCCCAGCATTGCCGACAAACGACGAACCTTTTACCAAATGCATCAGGCAGGATGCTTCGCCATTCCCAATCCGTGGGACGTTGGAAGCGCACGCGTGCTGCAAAGTCTCGGCTTCAAGGCGCTTGCTACGACGAGCTCCGGCTTTGCCTGGTCGCAAGGCCGTCCCGACGGAGGTATCTCGCGCGACATGGCGCTCGCGCACCTGCAAGAAATCGTTGAGGCCACCGATATCCCGGTGAATGCCGACTTCGAGAGTGGCTTTGCTGCCGACTCGGCTCGGGTCGCAAAGAATGTGCGACTCGCGGTTGAGACCGGCGTGGCGGGGCTGTCGATCGAGGATTCGACCGGAGACCCGGCGAAGCCGCTGTACGACCTCAGTACGGCGATCGAGAGAATTCGGGCGGCGCGGAAGGCGATAGACAAGACCGGCGGCGATACGCTGTTGGTCGGGCGTGCCGAGTGTTTTCTTGTTGGCCGACCCGATCTCCAGGAAACCGTCGTCAGACTCAAGAGCTATGCCAATGCTGGTGCCAACTGCCTATACGCACCAGGTCTTCGGACGCGCGATCAGATTGCGGCGGTCGTCACTGGTGTCGCACCCAGCCCGGTGAATGTGCTCATCGGCTGGGCGAGTGAGCTGACGATGCAGGATCTGGCGGCGCTCGGTGTTCGTCGCGTCAGCGTAGGCGGCGCCCTCGCGCGGTCAGCGTGGGGCGGATTCGTGCGTGCGGCGAAGTTGATTGCAGAACGCGGGACATTCGCCGGGTTCGCAGATGCATATTCTGGCCAGGAACTGGATTCTTTCTTCCGAGACGATGCGAAGAAGCGCGTATTCGAATGACGGCATTCGCATGGCCGACAATTCGCCCAACGTGCCCGACTGATTCCGGACGCGCCGCTTGCAGCGAAACGAAATCGAAAGGCGTCGCTGGAGTAGATAGGTTTAGAATTACCGAATGTCGTTGCCGAACATCATCGTCCTTGCGATTGTGCAAGGTTTGACGGAACTCCTGCCCGTATCGAGTTCAGCCCATGTGATCGTGGCGGAGAAACTGCTGGGCCTGGATCCATCCTCGCCGCCCATGACATTGCTTCTGGTAATGCTGCATACCGGCACGATGTTTGCCGTCATCGTCTACTTCTGGCGGCAGTGGCGCAGTGCCTACTTTCAAAGCGTCAGGGCATTCAGGAGGTTTGCCGGCCTCGTGGTCCTCGCGACAGTACTCACGGCAGTGGTCGGCGTAGCCATCATAAGGATTGTGGAAAGAACCGCCTTCCATGGCGTGCCGCTCACGGAAATCGAACGTCTGTTCGGCCACCTCGAGATCATCGCTCCGGCGCTGGCGGCGGCTGGGGTCATGATTCTCGTTGCGGGTCTGCGCGAGAAGCGGGAACTGGCGCCGGAGCCGTCCGAAATTGTCGAGTTAGATATCAAGCAGGCCGCCGTGATTGGAGCCGTCCAGGGCCTGTGCCTGCCGTTTCGAGGATTTTCGCGCTCGGGGGCGACGATTTCGACGGCAATGCTACTGGGCGTAACGAAGTCACGAGCGGAGATGTTCAGTTTCGCGCTGGCTGTCGTTCTGACCCCACCCGTTGTCGTCCGTGAAATGATGCGACTTATCCACTCAGGCGCTCTCGCCGGGACGGCCGACCTGGCGTCAGTCCTATCGATGAATTTGCTGGGGGCGGTAGCTGCGTTTGTGTCCGGGCTTGTTGCCTTGAGATGGCTAAGCCAATGGCTTGAACGTGGCCGCTGGTATCTCTTCGGTATCTATTGCCTCGTTGCGGCAGCCGGGATCGCTGCCCTGCATCTCGCTGGGTATTGAGGCCGACGTCGGTCCGGTCAGTGCTGGGTACTCCAAGTAGCCACTGACGGTCCGTCGTCGAACGAGCACGGCCTCTCGGCGCCGTACAAGCCGGGTTTACGTACGATCGACCGCGGTTGATTCTCGCTGGCCACCTGCGCATTGCATCGTTTGGAAGACGCGGTGATCCGCGCGCCAAGCGGTTCCGTCGCCGGCGCTATGCAAGGTAACCGGCTTCACTCAGCAGCTCGTCAGGTAGCCTGACGCTGACCTTCGGATGGGCGGCGGTGTGGATCTTGGCGTTGAGAATGTCGACTCATTGATCATCGCGCCTGTAGCAGCGGATCTGTCGGGACAGAAACCATTGCCGGCATTCCGAGTGCGATGTCGAGCGTTTTCATGACTACCGGCGTCCTGATAGGTCGGGTCACGTAGCGGAACGATCCCGCGTTCAGACCCTTCTTCCAATGTCCCGACAACCGACCCGCGTACGGTTCGCGGTCGTTGCCCTACACGTAACCTCCACCGTCCCCCCGCCCGGTTGTACTCGATCGCGTTTCACCGCAGGTTGACTTGAACCTGCTTCATGCGCATCCGGTCGGCGCTGACAACAGGTTGGGCCTGAGCGTCAGGCAGCCATGCAGACTGACAGCTCTACGGCTGGGATCCGGGCTTCTGACGTGCGCAACTGAACTGCAGTCCGCGGTTGTGGCGATCACGACGCGCTGACCGCGCTCGCATCAGAGCCAATGACGACGCAGTCTGATGCTGCCAAATTGCGAGCCTATTCGTGTGTAGGTCGTATCGCGCTGCGTGGGCGACCGAGCCGCGAATTGATTGATCGGGCGATCGGGAGGTCCTGGGCGCCGGTCCGCTTCAACTGTCGGCGTGTACAGACAGTTTGATGAGCGCAGTTTGCCTATCAACGCGTGCAGAGACTGCGAATGCTTCATGTTCGAAAAAATTTCGAGCGTGTCGCACATTTCGCACACCGAACCGTGTTGTTCATCCCACATTGCGCGCTTAGCCTCGGGACCGCGCGTTAGGTTGAATTGTGCGTGAGTCGAGTCGGTGCCGCGGGCGAGCACAAAAAGCGCTCGCGTAGATGGCAACCGGTGTGTATCGACTCGCGCCCGCACTGTGACAAGGGCAAACCCGCCGCGAGGCGGGGACGCAAAGCTTCCCGTCTCCTCTCACACGAGGGAGATAGTGGGGCTGCCGGAGGTGTTTAATTGAAGACGTTGTCGCCTCTGGGCTGTCCGGTCCAGGTGTCTTCCCTTGGGCCGCGGCTGGCACTCGCGGCGCTCCTGGTCGCAGCTCTGTTCACGACGCTCAGTGTGCCGGGCCCGGCGCTGGCGTCCGAGAGGTTCTCGCCAAAAATCAGCGGAACGCCCGTAACCTCGGTGCAAGCAGGGAACGCATACGCGTTCGCGCCGACGGTGTCGAGCCAATGGAACGAGCATACGTTCTCTATTGTGAACCAGCCGGCCTGGTCCACGTTCAGCACCACCACGGGCGAGCTGTCTGGAACGCCGAGTTCCGCCAATGTCGGCTCGTACTCCGGTATCACGATCTCGGTCAGTGAGCGATCCGGTACGGCCTCGCTCGCCCCGTTCACGATTACGGTCACCTCTCCGGCGCCACCGACCATCACCGGAACGCCGGCCACCACGGTACAGGCCTTGCAGGCCTACTCATTCACTCCCGCGGCGGCGAGCCCACGAGGCGCGGCGCTGACGTTTTCTATCGCCAATATGGCGTCCTGGGCCTCCTTCAGCACCACCACCGGTCAGCTGTCCGGGACACCGGGAGCCGCGAACGTCGGGTCGTTCGCCAACATCACGATCTCGGTCAACGATGGGACAGCCTCGGCCTCCCTCGCCCCGTTCACGATCACGGTCACTTCCCCGGCTCCGCCGACCATCACCGGGACGCCCGCCACGACCGTGACAGCGGGGAGTGCCTACTCCTTCACCCCGGCGGCATCGAGCCCGCGGGGTGCAGCGCTGACGTTCTCGATCGCCAATATGCCGTCCTGGGCCGCCTTCAGCACCAGCACCGGCAAGCTGTCCGGGACCCCGACATCGTCCAACGTCGGCACATTCGCCAACATCACCATCTCGGTCAACGATGGCACGGCCTCGGCCTCCCTCGCCCCGTTCACCATCACCGTCACCGCCGCGACCCCACCCTCCATCAGCGGAACGCCCGCCACGAGCGTGACGGCCGGCCAGGCCTACTCGTTTACCCCGACCGCATCGAGCCCGCGCGGTGGAACGCTGACGTTCTCGATCGCCAACATGCCGTCCTGGGCCTCGTTCAGCACGACAACCGGCCAGCTGTCCGGGATGCCGACCTCCGCCAACGCTGGAACCTTCGCCAACATCACGATCTCGGTCAATGACGGGACGGCGTCGGCCTCGCTCGCCCCGTTCACGATCACCGTCACCGCTGCAGCCCCGCCGACCATCAGCGGGACCCCGTCCACGAGCGTGACAGCGGGGAGTGCCTACTCCTTCACCCCGACGACGACCAATGCGAGCGGCGGAACGCTGACGTTCTCGATCTCGAACATGCCGTCCTGGGCCTCGTTCAGCAGCTCGACCGGCCAGCTGTCCGGGACCCCGACATCCGCCAACGTCGGCACCTACGCCAACATCACGATCTCGGTCAGTAACGGCACAGCCTCGGCCTCACTCGCCTTGTTCACGATCACCGTGCAGGCCGGGACAACCGGATCGGCGACGTTAAGCTGGACCGCTCCGACGACGCGGACGGACGGAAGCCCGCTCACCAACCTCGCCGGCTACAACATCTATTACGGCACGACACAGGGGACGTACCCGAACACCATTGCCGTGACGAACCCGAGTCTCACGACCTATGTCGTGACCAACCTGCAGGCAGGCGTCACGTACTACTTCGTCATAGCGGCGTACGATGCCACCGGGCTCGAGAGCGCCTATACGAACGTGGGGTCGACGACGATTCCTTGAGCGACGTGCGCCCACGGACCAGCTGGAACTCGGTTTGGCTGGCGCGGAAGCGTGCCGCGCCTATCACGGATCTCGATGCGGCCAAGATTCGCGAGTGGCGTCACCCACTGACTGGCGCCGCGTTGTCCGAATGCAGCGTCGTGGTCTCGGCGACCTGGAATACCGACTTGAGGGAAGCCCAATGCGTCGCGTGAGGATCTGCCCCTGGCCGATCAACGGCTGGTCGCGGATGCATCAAACGGCCATTTCAAATATCCGCCTGAATCACCCAGCCAGAGCAGGCCGCCCAAGCGAGCAGCAGCTCGATGCGAATATTCTGATGATAATCGCCAAAAAGCGATGCGCTGGCCTCGAGTATGAGGGTTGTCCGGACGGTACAGCTACGATCAGGGACGGGCGCAGCTCAGTACCCACGGAGAAGGGAAGATCATGCACAAGGGAACCGTCGCGATCTATGCGTTCGCTAGACTGAGCCCCAAAGGCCGAAGAAGCCGATTGCGGCGCCCATTGCATATCCAATCACCAGCAGTGCGAGACCAGCAAGACCGGTAATCTTTGCGCCCCACGCCCACGGCAGCCGGCTGCCGTCAGCGGCGCGAACTTGATTGACCATGAATAGGCCGCCCAGTCCGACGTGCAAACAAACGATCCCCAGCGACGAGACCGCTAGCCACGTCGAGTGCGGGAGATGCAGCCTGTTGAGCAGAGCGCCGCCCCCGCCCCCCACTACGAACAGCGCCACACCCCAGTAGATGCCGGTTCTCCAGGGTACTAGCGGACCGGCAACGAATTTTGACGCAACGCGGACGATCATCGCGACGACTACCACGGCGACGATGAAGGACAGCGCGAGAATCCCAAAAATCACAGGCGGTCCCCGGTACAGCTGTTAATTAAGAGCGGCGCGCGTCCGCCGCGTCACCCTCAGCGGCGTACGGGCGACATCGTGGCGCTCGTAGAGCGCAGCATCCTGAGCCACCCGATTGTCACGCGAGCCGAGGTCATTGGTTTCGTGGAGCCGGGGGGCCGCTGAGCGCAATGCGGAGAAGCAAAGGCCGCGGCAACTAGAGCGCACGGAGGAAATTGATGATGTCTTGCCGCTGCTCGTTGCTCAATCTGTTGAAATGCTCGATGACCTGGTTTGCTTCGCTACCGCGGCTGCTGTGGGCCTCGATCGCCTTGATCAGATCGGCCGTCCGCCCGTCATGCAGGAAAAAAATGCGTTGCCCGACACCCCAGAGCGGAGCCGTTCGGAATTCGTCCGGTCCGGCACTCCCTTGGGTAATGCCGTCAGCCAGATCCACGCCCATGTGGTGCACCAAAAGGTCGGAGTACAGGTAAACGGGTTGGTTGGACAAGGCGGCGCTGGGGTTCTTTGCCGAGCCGCTGGCGATCGCCTTGCCGGTGGTAAACGAGGGCGTATGGCAATATGCACAGCCTACCGATGCGAAAGCGGCACGTCCCTTGATGGTCGAGGGCGTGTCCGGGGCAGGCGTCGGCGGTGCCAGCATTCGCGTGAAGTCGGCAAACGCCTCAATGTCGGACACCACTGCCGTATTGGGATTGGCAGTCGCCGATGGGTTGGTCGTGAAGTTCAGCGTGTCCTCCGGGGTGGGGTTGAACAGGCAACCCGGGGTCTCATCGCGCTCCTGGGGGAACAGCTGGTTCGTGACACCCATCTCGACGTTGTATGCCTCGCCCGCGAACAGCAACAGGGACTTGTTCTGCGCCTTCCAGCCAAACCGCGTGATCGTTCCATCGTTGGCGCTGCGGTTTGCGTTCCCGCTCAGGTGAGCGTTCGGGTGTCCGGAAATACCCATCGGCTTCTTGAACTTCGCGTCGGCCTCCATGTTCGCGATAATCGACGAGTCGGGTATTGACTCGATGAGCCCGGCGCCGAACATTGGCGTCGGAATGCGGAAGACAATGTTTGGATTACCGCGCTGACCGCTCACCGGGTCTCCGGCCGGTAAGAAATTCGGTTGGGCAATGTTGCAACCCGCCGCGTCGCTGCGCCCAGTGACGACGAACAGGTCGTGCACGCCGCCATCGTTGGTTCCGTCCGGATTTCGCTTGAAGCGAGCTTCCCGGATAGGGCCCTTCTGCGTGATGAACCAGGGCACGGCGTTCTTCGCGCCCTGGAGCGTGGCAATCGCAACCAGAGGGTTAGTTGCAGGACTGGACCCGCCGACGTTCGGGTGCGAGTGGCATGACAGGCAGCTGTGGGAGTTGAAACGAGGCCCGAGGCCGCTGTTCTGGCCTCCGGTTACAGATTCGATCTGGGCAAACCGGGCCAGCCCGTCCTGGAAGAATGCGGTTTCGTCCGCGGTCAACCCTTTCAGGGGCCCGCCAGCTTCCGCCGCACCGCCGCGCACACCGGGGTCCATCGGCGCCCGCGCTGCCTGAGTGAGTGCGCAGGCGCACATCGCCAACGCCGCGGCAGCCAGTCCCGGGAAAGCCTTGCAGGAAACCTGTTGCAAGTTCGCCATGGCCGTTCCAGTTCGCGGAAGAAACACGTGCCGGAAACTTCTACGCGCAGCGCTCCAGTCGATCTAAACAGTTGTCATCCTCACGCAGAGCCGACGCTAGGCACAATCGATCAGGACCATACGCATCGGATCCAAAGCGTGTCAACTACTGCTCCGGTCACATGCAGCCGCAAGTCCGGGTCAACGTTCATAGCGCCGGGCGGCAGAGCTCCTGCCATTTCGGAACAAGCACACCTGTGCTGTCCATCGACTGCGGCGCCGGATCCGGCGCAATTGGCGGCATCGACTGCGCGACCGCACGCGTCCTTGGCGATAGTCACGTCACTTCTGTGTCTGCAAGGTCCCGGATTGGCTCAGTAAATTGCGGTGCTCGCGTGCCAACGACTCAAACGCTCGAACCTGCCGCTCATCCTCGGACGCGCTCGACACCTCGCCGGAACGATGCCTCGTGACACGCCGCGAGCCTGAGGCCCGCCATTTTCCCTAAACTCATAAGTGATCGGTGGCTGAGCGTGGAGTTCGATTCCCAAAGGGCCCGGAGAACGGCAGTCCACCAGGCGCAATCGCCGATACGAGGTGCTCTCGCTCGCGTATCCGGAGCTCTCTGGCTGGCGGAGCAACGTCAAGCATCCTCGCGGGGCCGCTCTCCCCTCCGCATCGGCACTGTTCGATGCGATCAGTCGCATGCATCGTCGAGTTATCCACCGAAACGGTGGATAAGCGTGTGGGTAACCGCGCGTGTGACGATCGAAGCCGCCGACTCGCCCACCTTGCGGATCGACTGCCCCGTCAGTAGTCGCCACGTAGGCACCGTTTGTTAGGATGATGACTAGCGCCCGATGGAAGGGCGGAGGCTGGGAGTTCCACCGTGAGAAAGTTCATTGCCGCCGCCGTGGGCGTCGCGCTCACCTTCATCACGAACGCGGCAATGGCTGGCGAGCGCCCCGGTTGGGTGACGGACGCGCGCCTCAGGGCGGTGGACGCAGAGCCAGACAACTGGCTCACGGTCGGGCGGGACTACGGCGATAACCGCTTCAGCCCGCTGCGAAGCATCAATGATGGAAACGTTGCGCGCCTCAGGCTCGCCTGGTACTACGACCTCGACACTCATCGCGGCCAGGAGGCGACGGCCGTTGCAGTGGATGGCGTGCTTTATTCGACGAGCGCCTGGAGCAAGGTGCAAGCGTTTCGGGCGGCCACCGGCGAGCTGCTGTGGCAGTACGACCCGAAGGTTCCGGGCGCGGTCGCCGCACATGCGTGCTGCGACGTGGTCAACCGTGGCGTCGCCGTATGGCAGGGGAGGGTCTACGTTGGAACGCTCGACGGGCGCCTTATCGCCCTCGACTCGAGGACCGGCAAGCCTGTCTGGTCGGTGCTTACGGTCGATCCGAAGCGCCCGTACACGATGACCGGCGCGCCGCTGGTTGCCGCCGGCAAGGTCATGGTCGGCAATGGCGGCGCTGAGTTCGGGGTGCGCGGCTACATAACAGCCTACGACGCACGAACCGGGCGACGGTCCTGGCGCTTCTACACGGTCCCCGGCGATCCTTCCAAGGGCTTCGAGAACGAGGCGCTCAGGCGCGCCGCGAAGACCTGGTCCGGCAAGTGGTGGAAGGACGGTGGTGGTGGGACAGTCTGGAACTCGCTGTCCTACGACCCTGACCTCGGCCTCGTGTATTTCGGTACCGGCAATGCCTCGCCGTGGGCCGGGCCGGTCGAAGGGGGCGGCCGCGGCGACGGCCTATATGCCGCTTCGATCATCGCCGTGCATGTCGCGGACGGGGCTTACGCCTGGCACTACCAGACGACACCCGGCGATATCTGGGACTATGACTCGGCCGAGACACTGACCCTCGCGACGCTCAAGATCGACGGGCGTGACCGCAAGGTGGTGATGCAGGCGGCCAAGAACGGTTTTTTCTACGTCCTCGACCGCATCAGCGGCGAACTGCTGTCGGCCAAGAACTTCGTGCCGCTTAACTGGGCGAAAGGTATCGACCTCAAGACCGGCCGACCCGACGTGGATCCAGCCGCGCATTACGAGGCGACCGGCAAGGCGTGGCTGGCCGTGCCCGGCCCATATGGCGGCCACAACTGGCAACCGATGTCCTTCAGCCCCCTGACCGGCCTCGTGTACATCCCAGCGCAAGAGCTGCCGTTCCCGTACGTGAAAGACAACGATTTCCGACCGGGGGCGGTCGGCGGGAACATGGGCATCGATCTCGCGGCCACGAGCCTGCCGCAGGATGACAAGGTCAAGGCGGCGGTCCTCGCCGGGCTCAAGGGCTTTCTGTCGGCGTGGGACCCGGTGGCTGGTCGCGAACTGTGGCGGGTAGACCACGCAGGTCCGTGGAACGGCGGCGTACTGTCGACAGCGGGCAACCTGGTTTTTCAGGGCACCGCGAGCGGGGACTTCGCCGCCTACCGAGCGAGCGATGGCGCGAAGCTGTGGTCATTTCCTGCGCAGACCGGGATCATCGCCGCGCCGATGACGTTCGCGGTTGGCGGTCGCCAATTCGTCACCGTACTCGCCGGCTGGGGCGGTGCCTTTCCGCTTGTGGCCGGCGAACTTGCGTTCAAGTCCGGGCGCCTGCCAAATCGCAGTCGCGTGCTGACCTTTGCGCTCGAGGGGACCGCGGACCTACCCCCGGCCACCGTCGTGACGGCAGAGTTTCCGGCCCCGCCGACGACTGTCGGGGCGCCGGCGCTGATCGCCGAGGGCGCAAAGGTCTACGCGCGCTATTGCGGCACGTGTCATGGCGATGCGGCGTACTCGGGAGGCCTCGTTCCGGATCTGCGTTACAGCCGTGCCCTTGCCGATGACGTGCTGTGGCGCAGCGTCGTCAACGACGGCGCCCTCACGGCAAACGGCATGATCGGTTTCGAGGCGGCGCTCGGCGCCGAGAGGCTGACCGCGGTGCGTGCCTACCTGGTTTCCAGGGCGCGCCAAAGCTACGCGGCCGAGCGGGCGAAGACAGGCGCAACGCCATAGGTCGGGCATTCGGATTGCCCCTTCATTTGGGGGGGGTGACGAGGGCCATCAGCCGATGGATACTCGACTTCCGGACGAGATACCGTGCCGGGGGATCGGCAAGTCCACACAGTTAACTATGGCCGGCTCATTGTCGGCCGAGCGGGAATTCGCGTGAATTCAGCGCCGATAGATTCCACTTGGTTCCAACGCCTTGCGGGATGCGTGGCCGTCGTGCTGCTCGCGAGTCTCAGCGGGAGTTGCGCTACGACAAAAGTTGTCGGCCAGAACATTCAACGGGTCGTAAACGATCAGCCGGTGGACCGTCAGGGCCTCACTGAGGCGGTGACGTCTGACACGAAGACCATTGAATCGGGCCTGCAACAGTTGCGCCGCAAGTTCGAGGAGACCCTTGCGAAACTCAAAGCCAACGTCCAGCAGCACTGGGGCCAGAAAGACACCAAGGTCGCCGACCGAACCGTGTACGTGAAATACTCCCAAGGATATAAGAGCCGGGTCATCACCGACTTCGACCACGGATTTATTACGGTGGAAACCCTGGATGAAAAGAATCCCCAGGGGAGCCTCAAGACCGCGATCGTTGCCGCGCTTCTAACCTCGAGCGACCCCGCCTCGGTAGACCTGTTCACCGACAAGGATGTCACCCTAGACCAAAAGCAGAAGCCGTACCTGTATGGCCTGGTGCTCGACAACGAGGGCAAGCCGATACGGACGCATGGCCAGGCCGAGCGGTTCGCAAGTTATCTGATCGCTCACAAGATCCAGACCCGCGCGGTAGAGTCGGAGCAGGGCGGAAAAACGGCGCGGTTCGTGAAGCTGACGATGGTGACGAACTTCGAAGCGAAAGGCGCTGAGCGCTACCGCGCGAGCGTCACGAAGTACGCGGCGCAGTACCAGGTAAGCCCGAGCCTGGTGTTCGCAATCATTCGCACGGAAAGCAATTTCAACCCGTTTGCAGTGAGCGGTGCGCCAGCCTACGGCCTGATGCAGCTGGTTCCAACTAGCGGAGGTCGCGCTGCACTGCAGCGCGTGCAGGGCGTCGACCAGACGCCGAGTTCCGAATACCTGTTCGATCCCGACCACAATATCGAACTTGGTACGGCATATCTGAGCGTGCTGAACGACAAGGACTTCCATGCCGTTAACGATCAAAGGTCGCGAGACTATTGCGTGATCGCGGCCTACAACACGGGCCCGAGAAACGTGACAAAGACGTTTGGCAAGACCAATAGCGAGGCATTTGCCAATATCAATGTTCTCGAACCATCGGCACTCTACGACCGGCTGCGAACGGGTCTGCCCGCCGATGAAACCCGTCAATACGTCGTCAAAGTTACCGGCTATCGCAAGCAGTTCGTGAACACAGCGGCTGCGGCGACCACTGCAGCGCAGTAGCCCGCGCGGACCGGAAGTCACTCCTGATCGTTGCCGACGGCATTCCCGGGCCCGACTCGGGGCCGAAAACTGATGCTACGCGCACGCTGCGTCAGCGGAATCGATCGACAGGCTCCGTGCATTCCCGGTATTACCGGAAACGAAGTAGAGAGCAAGAGGACGTTGGCAGACGTCGCGCCAGCTTCTGAGCACGACGTCTCGGCGTGCCAGTCGGCCTCGCGCGAAGCCAGTGATGGTGACGGATTTGCAAGCCTTCAACGGTGCGGATGTCGGTCTGTCTTGCTGTGCGAGGGGTCGTTCGCACAAGCCGACTGCTGGATGGCGCCGCCTTTGCCGTTCTGACCGTTGCTCTGCGTTCAGATCCAGTCTTGAAATGCCGTGCACAGCGGTGGCTGGGCAAACGGTCGTCGTACGCCCGGACATGGCTTTGCGTGGAGACGAACGCAATCTCAGGCAGATTCGCAGGCGGTGACCATGGAAAGGTGCGGGAACTGCGGGCGGGTTCACCTGAAACGGACGCGGTTTTAGGCCGGCGATCCCCGTAACGCTTGTATCAAGGTATCAACCCGGGCCGGCATCCCACAGGTGCCGGCCGGTTGCATTCCGGGCGTCAAGCTGGCATCTAGATGCACATCATGAGATGGCCAGTCTGCGCATCGCTGCTGTGTGCTGTTCTGACGCTGTCCGTCGCGTCCGCAGGAACGCCTGGCGAAGTCGAGATTGGGGCCGTGCTCCGGGAGGCGACGATCCAGGGTCTCAATGGACCCGCCCGGAAGCTCTCGGAGTTTCGCGGCAAACCGCTCATCATCAATGTGTGGGCCAGCTGGTGCGGCCCCTGCCGGGAGGAAATGAAGTCGCTCGAGCGGCTTGCCTGGCTGGACCGGGCGGTCGAATTCAACGTCATCGGCATCTCAACCGACGACTATCCAGAGAGGGCCAAGGCATTGTTGAAAATCACCAATTCAACGATTAACCAATTCATCGATTCGCACCTGGTCATGGAACACATGCTTGGCGCATCCAAACTGCCGCTCACCGTGTTCGTCGACAGGAATGGGCGCGTGCTCGGCAAGGTCTATGGCGCAAGGCAATGGGATGGCCCGGAAGGGTTGAAAATAATTGACGAGGCGTTCCGTCCGCGACCGGGAACACCAACTCACTGACAGAGCACTACTATCGGCGATCATTACAGGTGCCGGTTCCGACTCATCGTCGCAAACCTGGCAGACCGGATCGCGACGTGGAGGCGCACGGTGACGCAAGGGCGCGACAGTCCTGGCTTTTGCTAACTTCGACCGACGGCTTTATCATCTCGACTCTGACCAATGGAGAAAATGAATGACGCATCAACTAAGGATCGGTCTTTCACTCGTCGTTGCTTGTTTTTTGGTCGGGGCAGTTACCGCGGCTGAGCCGGAGCATGAGCGCGGCGGCGGCGGCGCGCGCCCCGAGGCGCGTCCTGCAGAGCCTCATCCCGGCCCGAGTGGCTACCAGCGAGTCACCGAACCAAAAGGGTGGAACGCCCGCCCTGCGACGGTTGATCGCGGTGCCTATCAGCACAATTTCCAGGCTGCACGCAGTTACAAGATTGGACCGTACCACCACCCCGCCGGCTGGGTTGCCCGCCGCTGGGGCTTTGGGCAAATCCTGCCGCGTGCGTATTGGGCGTCGCAATACATTTTGGCCGACTACTGGCTCTTTGCGCTTGAAGTGCCGCCCCCGGGATATGAATGGGTACGCGTCGGCAATGATGCGCTTCTGGTGAGCATCGCCAATGGCGAGATTCTGCAGGTAGAGTACGGCGTCTTCGCCTGAGTCCATTTGGAACAGGTCGCGCCTTGCGGAGGCGACACGTGCGCCAGATCCGGTGCGCGTCCCAGTCCGTCGGTGATCGGCGGATCGTCGTCTAGCGGGGCGCTGGCGTTTTCGTGGGAAAGGGCAGCCGGTGGGTAAAGGGCCCTCACAAGCCCGCAGAGCCCAAACGCTGCCCGTGCGAATCGGCCGGCTGACCCGTTGAGCAGACGCGCGATCCGATAGATCGTCCGCCGGCCCGCGCGGGCCGGGCGCTAATTCACTCTTAAGTTAGTCAAGGAGTCTGCGCATGACACGCCGAATCCCGGTATTGGTGCTCGCGAGCGTGATGGCGGTGCCCGCCTTTGCAGCCCTCGGCCCTGGCGCACCCGCCCCCGACTTCACCGCCCAGGCATCGCTGGCCGGCAAGACGTTCACGTTCTCTCTTAAAGACGCGCTCAAGAAGGGCCCGGTTGTCGTGTACTTCTACCCGTCCGCCTTTACTGGCGGCTGCAACGCCCAGGCCCACGCGTTTGCCGTCAATAAAGACAAGTTCACTGCGGCCGGCGCGAGCATCATCGGTGTGTCCCTCGACAGCATCGCGAGGCTCAACGATTTCTCCGCGGATCCGGAGTATTGTGCAGGGAAAATTCCGGTCGCCTCGGATCCGGACGGAACGATCGCCAAGTCCTATGACTTGAAGGTGACTCCGGCAAAAGCGGGCATCAAGGACAGCCGCGGCGCAGAAATCGATCACGGTTTTGCCGAACGCACGACCTTCATTGTCAAGCGAGACGGCCAGATCGCTGCGACGATCGGGGGCGTTGCGCCAACAGCGAACGTCGACGAGGCGCTGCGGTCCGTGCAGGACCTCAAGGCGAAGTAGTACCGTCGGTGGCGCAGACGCGGCGGGCGCTGATGTCAGGCGCGCTGCCGCCCGGCGCGCGCCAGTGCCCCATGCCCGGCGGCGGGCCTGAGCTCGTGCCGGGTGAACGTAGTAGCTGACCCGGCCGCGCCGGGCCCGGCGGCACCGCACCAGGGGTTGCTGGCGAGGATGGACTCCAGAGCGTTCGGCGCCACAGACGTTCAAATCCGCGACATGTCGCGACCGCGCGCTTGGTCGCGTCGCACGGCCGCAGCAGTCGGCGTGGCGGTCCTGCACTCGGTTCTGGTGTGGGTGTTCATCCTGAACGCCTCGGTCCGCGGTGGTCCGCCACCTAACGACGTGCTGCAGGTGGTGCTAATTTCGCCGGATGAGACGCGGCCACCGGCGCCGCCGCCCGAGCCGTCATCGCCTGAGGTCCCACCCGTATCCGCCGTAGCGCCGCGAGCCCCGGCCGAGAATGCGCCAGCGCCGCTCGCGTCATTCATGGCAGCCACGAACCCCGGCCAAGGCGAGGCACCAGCGACACCCGGGACCCCGATGCCGGTCGTGGACGCGATTGATTTCGATACCGACACCCTGAGAAATCGGTGTGCCCGGGCCTATCCTGAAAGTGCGCCGGACCTGGACGTGAACGGCATGTTGACACTTCTGATCCGTGTGGAGCCGAGCGGGCGGCCGTCCGAAACAAAAATCGTTGCCTCGAGCGGGTCGTCTCAGCTTGATGCAGCGGTCGCTGCGTGCTTTCTGTCGCTTGGCGCATTCGAGCCGGTGACGGTAAACGGACGCGCGGTGCGCTCGTGGCAGCGGGTGATATGGCGCCCTGAGGGTCGGATCGATACCAGAATCAGGCCTCGATTCCGGACGAGTCGTCGATTACCGGACACTATTCGCCGAATGACCGGATTGCAGCGGATACATCTGAATCTGGGCCAGCGGGACCTGGGAGGCTGATGGCCGACAACGTCCTCCAACGTCACTCCGACCTGCCGGTGCCCGACATCGAACAAGCGTTTTCTACATGCGTCGCGAAGGCAGATCGCCAATATAATCAACAGGTTTGACGGCAAGCACGGCCGGATACCGGGGTTCTGGCTCGACGCAGATGTCGCAGGTCGACGGCGTTCATCCTCCGTGCAGCGCCGCTACGCGCGGTCGCGTGCCATCGATGTCGACTACGCGAATCTTTTGTCCGCGCGCCAAGGGGCTCGCCGTCGTCACCCTCCACGTCTCACCGCGGATTCTGGCCCAGCCGCTGTCGCCCGTGTCCTCCAACATCTCGCCGTCGGCGCCCACCAGCGACTGGACGCCACTCACGATCGGTGCTCGCCGCGCTCGGAGCGCCAGCCGGACCAGGATGAAAATGCATGCAGCGGTCGTGGCGGCAAGGACTGCAGTTAACGTCCAGGGTATTCGGAAATCGCTCACGTCGGTGTTGATCAGCATTAGCGCCCCGGTGATGAACGCGATGGCCCCGCCCACGCCGAGCGATCCGTAGGACGGGAAATGAAGTTCGGCGACGATGAACGCGACGCCGACGATCATCAGCCCGAGGCCCGCGTAGTTGACGGGTAGCAGGTGGAGCGCATAGAACGCCAGCAGCAGGCACACGGCGCCGGTGACGCCCGGAAAGACCAGCCCGGGATTGCTGAATTCGAAGACGATCGCGTAAATGCCGACCAGCATAAGGATCAGCGCCACGGTGGGATTGGTGATTACCGACAGCAGGCGGTCACGCCAGTCGGGCGTCCACATCAGGACCGGTGCGCCCGCGGTATGCAGCACGCGTTCTGCGCCAGCCAAGTCGACCTTGCGCCCTTCCAGCTCGCGCAGCAGTGCGGGGATGTTGGCCGCGAGCAGCTCGACGACTTTCTGGTCGCGCGCTTCGGTTGCGGACAGGCTCGCGGCCTCAAGAACCGCCTTTTCGCCCCACTCCGCGTTGCGCCCGCGCAATTGCGCGAGACTGCGGATGTAGGCCGCGGCGTCGGAGAAGGCCTTTCGTTCGTGCACATCCTTGGGGACGGGCCTCTTCGATGCGTCGGTCGGTTCCTGCGGCTCGGAGGCGGGCAGCCCGATGCCGATCTGCACCGGCGATGCTGCACCAAGATTGGTACCCGGCGCCATCGCGGCAATGTGGCTTGCGTAGAGGATGAATGTGCCCGCGCTCGCCGCGCGTGAACCAGAGGGTGCGACGAACGCCACGACGGGCACCTGCGAGGCGAGGATATCCTGGACGATCTGCCGCATCGACGTATCGAGCCCGCCCGGCGTGTCGAGTGTCAGCACGACGAGCTGCGCGTGCTCCCTGGTAGCAACCGCAAGTCCGCGGCGCACGTAGTCGGCGGTGGCCGGCCCGATCGCGCCGTCGATGGATAGCGCAACGACGGGCGCGGGCGCGGTTGCAGACAGCGCCGGTGCAGTTGCAAGCGCCAGGCACGCGATGAATTGCCGAACGATCATGGCTAGAGAACCGGGGCCAAGTGCGGACGGCCCCACCCACGCGGCCGTCCCATGCGAACGGTAAGTATCCTCCGTTTGACCGTCATGTGGCGATTCGGGCTCCATCCTGCGGCGCTCGACCTGGGCCGATTCTGCGTCCGGCAGCAGTGCACAGATTGGTGCCCGGCAGCGCCTTGGGGGCAGATCAGCGATTTAAAATGGGTTCAGTTGAAGTGCGGGCAAGCTCTGCGGGCCAATGCCGGGATGCCGGGGAAGGATGGCACCGCCGCCCTGAGCGCCCGAATCGCGGTCGGACGTCGCGGTACCCGGCAGAAACTATCCGTGGGTCGACCGGGCGACCGGGTCCTCAGTGATCCGGCCAAAGCGCCTATCTCTTTGAGCGTATTCGCCGAGCGCGTTCTCGAAGGCCCGGTCGTCAAAATCCGGCCACAGACAGTCCACGAAATGAAGCTCCGCGTAGGCGCACTCCCACAACAGAAAATCGCTCAGCCGCTTCTCGCCGCCGGTCCGAATCAGCAGATCAACCTCTGGCGCCGGCGTCATTGAATGATCGACGTCGGCGAGCCGCTCGACGAACCGCAGGCGGTCGATTCCGTTCTCGAACTGCAGTCGCCGGCAGGTCTCAATGAGGCTATGTTGGGCCGAATAATCCACGGCGATCCGCAGCCGCATCCCGGCGCAATGGGCGGTGGCTCGCTCGCAGTGGTCGATAAGCTGGCGCAAGCCGGGATCGAGCCGATCCCGGCGACCGATCACATTGATCTTGATGGACTGCTCCAGGCAGCGCCGCGTCTGGGTCAGCAAATGCCGCCGCAGGAGCGTGAATAATGCACTGACTTCCGCGGCCGGCCGGCCCCAATTCGCGGCCGAGAACGCGTATAGAGTCAGAGTCGAGATTCCATGTCGTGCTGCTGCCTCGACAATTGAGTTAACGGCCTTCGCGCCGGCACGATGTCCCGCGGTGCGGGGAAGGTGGCGACGCGCCGCCCACCGTCCATTGCCGTCCATGATGATTGCGATGTGCATTGGCGAACACTCTAGAATGCAGAGTAGGTTTGCTACAAACGTCCGCCGCGTCGGGTGGCCCTGATCACGGCGTCAACGTGAACGCCAGTTCGCTCAGTGATGCCGGTCGCCCCATCAACGAACTGCCA
>Ga0181521_10002498_pt1 | contig 22195 bp, 17 predicted proteins | sample PEATcosm2014_Bin_32_FD_119764 | JGI IMG/M metagenome (GOLD analysis project Ga0181521, IMG submission 119764) | Peatland microbial communities from MTU Mesocosm Facility, Houghton, MI, USA - PEATcosm2014_Bin02_60_metaG | ecosystem: Environmental > Terrestrial > Soil > Wetlands > Peat | place...
AGCCGGTGCGCGATCTGCTCACCGCTTTGGGCTTTGTCATCAACCCGGTCAACGAGTTCTCGAACAAGGTGCCGGTTGGTTACGTCATCACGACCCAACCCGCTCCCGGGACCAAGCAGCCGTATGGCGACACGATCACTCTCGAGATCTCGCAAGGCCCCGCCGCCGTCGTGCCCAACGTGACTCACAGGACCGAGGGCGCGGCAATGGCCCTTCTCCAGAGCGCCCACCTGAGCGCCAGTGTCTCCCTGGTCGATCTCGGCGGCTACGAGGCGGGCTGGGTGACGAGCCAGTCCGTGAATCCCGGGACCCAGGAGAAGTGGGGCACCACCGTCGTCATCTACGTCGAGCAGCCCACCCCGTCGTCGTCGACAACGACGACCCTGCCGTCGCTATCCGGGATCTCAGGAGTCACTGGCTAGCAGGAGAGCGCGTCGCGACACAGCGCGGTCGTGGTCTGCGACGCCTCAGCGTGCCGTAGCCGTCAGCCGGTCACTTCCTGGCGAACTCACCCGCGGAGGCGAGCTCGAGGAAGTTCCCGAGCAGATCGTGCCCGGCCGCGCCGGTGAGTATCGACTCCGGGTGGAACTGCACGCCCTCTATGGGCAGGCTCTTGTGGCGTAGTCCCATCACGAGGCCGGCAGCTGTCCAGGCTGTGACCTCGAGGCAGTCGGGGATAGAGTCGGCGTCGACGACGAGCGAGTGGTACCTGGTCGCTTCGAAGACTTGAGGCAGGCCCGCGAAGACACCGCGGCCGTCGTGATGGATAGGCGACGCCTTGCCGTGCACGATCTCGGGTGCTCGCACGATCGCGCCGCCAAAGACCTGGCCGATGCACTGATGCCCGAGGCAGACACCGAGGACGGGTAGTCCCCCGCCGCCCAGTTCGGCGATCGCGGCCGAGCTCACGCCCGCGTGCTCGGGCCGGCCCGGGCCCGGCGACACGAGCAGAGCGGCGGGGTTGAGCGCCCGCAAGCCAGCCACGTCCACGGCATCGTTGCGGACGACGACGGGATCGGCCCCGAGCTCCCCGAGGTACTGGACGAGGTTGTAGACGAAGCTGTCGTAGTTGTCGACGACGGCCACCTTGATGCCCATAGGCGCCGAGGTTACCGGGTGGCTATCCTCGAAGGTCGTGGCCAGGACACGCGCAGGATCAGACGACGGCACGTCAGCGAAGAAGCGGAGCGCGACGAGCGGCCGCGTCACGCCACCCGGCGGCCGGGCCACGCCCGCGGGCGGCCGGGCCACACCATCTGGGAGCCGCGACGTCAACAAGCGCTACACCGCCCCGATCCCGAAAAGCGTCCGGCACAGTCCCCCCTGGTTCGGGCCGGTACTCCTCGCTCTCCTGATCGTCGGACTGCTCTTGATCGTCGGCAACTACGTGGGCATCATGCCCGGCGGCACGAGCAACTGGTACCTCATCGGCGGCCTGATCGGGATCGTCATAGGCGCCATGATGGCCACCCAGTATCACTGACCGGGCACGCCCGGCCGTAGTCGCCCCAATCCCGGCGCCCGTACAGGGTCGCCTCCGTGGGGCGACGGGACGGACAACCTCACGGTGGCGCCGCCATTTGCCATGAAACTTCGCGGCGCCCGCGGCGCGCCCGCATCTGCGCGACCAGGCCCGGAACGGTCGCCAGGAGTACGGTGAGGACCGTGCCAAGTCAATCCGAGGGTCCTACCGGTCCTGCCGGACCACCTGCCAGCAAGGACATGAGCCGCTGGCTCGGCGACCAGGGCATGCCGATCCTCGCCGCGCTCGGGGTCGCTTTTGACGACTACGGGATCGAGGACGATGACCGCGCGGGCTGGGCGACCGCTTCGTGGGAGCCCACGTCTGTGGCCTGCAACCCGCAAGGCATAGTGCAAGCCGGGGTGCACGCGGTGGTGCTCGATGCGGCGATGAACTTCGCGGTCAACGCAGGCCTTTCCGGAAAGGACCGCACGGGCGCGGCGCTCGAGTTGAAGACCGAGACCATGCGGCCCGCCAACGCCGGTGAGCGGCTCGCAGTACGCGGGGCCGTGATGCGCCAGGCGAAGCAGGTCGCTTTCGCAGAAGCCCGCATCGAGGACGCGAAGGGGCGTCTGGTCAGCCGCTCGACCGGCACGTTTCTGGTACAGCGCGGCTGAATCCGGCCGCTTGGCGGGCGCCGGCTAGCGCGTCGCCAAGTGCAATCAGTGGCCCGGATCGGCCCGTCGCACTTGTGTCATTCGAGTGTGATCGCCTCTCGTCCCGTGACCACATGGTCGCCTCCAGGAGGCCGCTTTCCAATCTGTACGCGGCCTGCGGCCTATGCGCAATGCCCGCCCCAGATCGCCGGAAACGGCGCCAGTTTCAAGCGCTTCTGGCACTTCGGGTGTCGGCGTGATGGTCGTCTCTTACGCTCTTCGGAGCAACGAGACCGACTGGCGAAGTGCCCAGTTTCAAGTTCCCGTCGCCGTCGTGATAAGGCTGCGCGACGATGACGGCTAAGCGGTATTGGATTAGCTCGGCGTTATCGGCAATACTGGTTGTATGCCACCAAGAAAAAAGCCAACCAAGCCAGGTCTCTCCCCGTCGCACAAAGACGCGCTCGCCGAAGGCCGGCGCCAGGGCAATGCAGTGCGCCGGTACCTGGTCGCGCTGGAGCGGTCGAAGCCACGTCGTGGGCGCTCGACCAGCGCGGATGCCTTGAAAGCGCGTCTTGCAGACCTCGAGCTCAGGCTCGTTGCAGCGGACCCGCTCCAGCGGATTCATTTGATCCAAGAGCGGCGCAACCTCGAGCGGCGCATCGAAGGCGCAAGCGCCGAGGCCGAGGACGACCTTCCCGAGCTCGAGAAGGCGTTCATAGCGGTCGCGGCCGATTACGGGTCACGCAAGGGGATCGACTACGCGACCTGGCGCGAGGCCGGAGTGACGGCCGAGGTGCTCCAGAAGGCCGGGATCCACTGGAGTCGCCGCTCCTAGCCGAAAGCCGGTCAGGAAGCGGAACCCGCTTCCGGACCGGTCTTACGAGTCGTCTCGTTGGTGCTCGTGGTCGGTGACCCGGGCAATGGCGCGGATGAGGTACATAGCCGCCTCGAAAGGGTGGGTCCGGTACGCGCTCACAGTGTGGCAGCCACGCTGACGACTTACCCGGAGACGTTCTCGAGCGCGGCGAAGGTTCGTTGGACGTTGGCGAGCGACCGCGTGAGGTCGAACGCCTCGTCCAGCGATCTCGCCGCCTCCTCGGTGCCACCGAGAGCCTCAGCAACTTCTGGGTCCTCCGCGAGCACGTCCCGGAAGGGACGGCGCTCGTCCTGCGCGACCCGTGCGTCGCGTTGCACGATCCGGTAGGCGCCGTCGCGCGCCATGCCCGAAGCGATGAGGGCGAGCAGAACGGGTTGGGAGAACACGAGTCCGTGTGAGCCTTCGAGCAGGTTCTCACGCATCCGATCGGCGTGGATCACGAGTCCCTCGATCAAGCCGGTCATCTTCGTTGTTGCGTAGTAGGCCACAAGACTGGCGTCCGGGAGCACGATGCGTTCGACCGAACTGTGCGACATGTCCCTCTCGTGCCACAGGGCGACGTCCTCGAGGCCGGTGAGGAGATAACCGCGCAGCACCCGGGCGAGACCTGCGAGGCGCTCTGCGGTGATCGGGTTTCGTTTGTGGGGCATTGCGGACGAGCCCTTCTGTAAAGCCGCGAAAGGCTCCTCCACCTCGCCGACCTCGGTTCGCTGCAGGTGCCTTATCTCGGTCGCAAGGGCTTCGATCGTGGTGCCGAGCGCCGCACAGGCGTACAGGTACTCGGCATGGCGGTCCCGCGCGATGACCTGGGTGGCCGGCACAGCCTGCAGCCCGAGGGCATTGCACACGTATTGTTCGACCGAGGGGTGGATGTTCGAGTAGGTGCCGACGGCTCCCGAGAGCTTCCCGACGCTGATCGCCGCCCTCGCGCGCTTGAGCCTTGTCCGGTCACGATCCGCCTGCAGGCACGCCAGGGCGAGCTTGGTGCCGAAGGTGGTCGGCTCGGCGTGCATGCCGTGCGTCCGCCCCACGGTGGGCACGGTCGCGAGTTCCAAGGCGCGGCGCTTCGTGACCGACACCAGCTCCCCGACAGCGACGAGGAGGAGGTCTGCGGCCCGCACGAGCGTTGCGCAAAGAGCCGTGTCGACCACGTCCGAGGAGGTGAGGCCGTAATGGATCCAGGATCCCTCGGGCTCCCCGATCGACCCCTGCACGACGTCGACGAAAGCGGCGACGTCATGGTCGGTCACCGCTTCGCGTTCGGCGACTCGCCTCAGAAAGCCGGCATCGATCTCGGGCGCACGAGCGCGGCACGCCGCCGCGTGCGCCATTGGGACCACGCCGAGTTCCGACCATGCCTCCACGGCCAGGAGCTCGATCTCGAGCCATAGGCGAAGGCGAGTCTCCTCCGCGAAGACCGCCGACATCTCAGGCATTGAGTAACGGGGGATCATGGCGCCCCCTCTTCCTCTTCTGTCGCGACCGCGAAGCGACGCTGCATTGCCCGGCTCACACGGCCAAGCGTACGTATTGCTCCCGGCCGGGTCCCACTCCGGCATAGGTCACCGGCACCCCGGTGTACTCGGCGACGACGTCCAGGTAGGCACGCGCCGGTTCGGGGAGATCCGATACGGCCCTCGCCTCGGAGAGGTCGGCGTGCCAACCCGGCAACTCGCGGTAGACGGGCTTGACCCGGTGGAGCACGGACTGGTGGTAAGGGACGTGCTCGTACAGCTCGTCCCCGTCCCGGTACCCGACGCAGATCTTTACCGTGTCGAAGGCGGAGAGAACATCGAGCTTGGTGATGGCGATCTCCGACAGGGAGTTCAGCCGCACAGCATGACGGAGCATGACGAGATCGAGCCATCCCGGGCGGCGCCGGCGGCCGGTGTTCGTCCCGTATTCATGGCCGAGATCGACGAGCATGTCCCCTTCTTCGCCGTCCACCTCGGTGGGCATTGGGCCCGATCCGACCCGGGTCACGTAGGCCTTGGCGATGCCGACCACGCGGTCGATGTCACGTGGCCCGATTCCCGTGCCGACACAGGCGCCACCGGCGGTCGGATTCGAGGACGTGACGAAGGGATAGGTCCCGTGGTCGAGGTCCAGAAAGGTGGCCTGGGCACCTTCGAGCATGATCTGCCGGCCAGCGTCGAGGGCCTCGTGCACGAGTTGCACGGAATCGCCGATCATCGGCGCGAGGGCGGGTGCGACCTCGTCGAGGTACTGCGCGGCGATCTTGCCGGCATCGAGCGGGAGGCGGTTGTACACCTTGGCGAGGATGGCGTTCTTCTCCCGCAAGACGACGTCGAGCTTCTGGCGGAAGATCTTGGCGTCCAAGAGGTCCTGCACCCTGAGCCCGATCCGGGCCGCCTTGTCCGCGTACGCGGGCCCGATTCCGCGCTTGGTGGTCCCGAGCTTGGCCTTGCCTAGGTAGCGCTCGGTGACCCTGTCGATCTCGACGTGATAGGGCATCACGAGGTGGGCGTTGCCGGATACGACGAGGCGGCTCGTGTCGATGCCGCGGGCGTTGAGCGCGGCGCACTCCGCGAGGAGGACCGTCGGCTCGACGACGACGCCGTTGCCTATCACCGGGACGACGTGGTCGTAGAGGACCCCGCTCGGGATGAGCTGAAGGGCGAACGCCTCGCCGTCGACGACGATCGTGTGGCCGGCGTTATGACCGCCCTGGTAGCGCACGACCACGCCCACGTCCTTGGCGAGGAGGTCGGTGAGCTTCCCTTTTCCTTCGTCGCCCCATTGGGTTCCGACCACGACGGTCGCGGGCACGTCACGCCTCCAGATCCTCAGAGAATTGGACCGTTGCCTTGGCGATCTTCGCTCCGGGCTCGGGCCTGCATCCTAGCCGGGGCGGTCGCCCGGCCGGTGGGAGAAAGTGGTCCGGGGGCGACCGTGCCTCAGCTCCGAGGTGGTGGCCCGGACCACTGTCTTACGGCAACCGGGCCAAGCAAATATTGCGAAACGATGTCATACTGACCTTCGGCTGGCCGCCGGGAGGGCGATTCGGCCCTCCTCGCCGATGATCCAACCTGTAACGTGATGGCAATTAACCAGTATCCATCTTTGGGAGGCGCAAAAAAATGAAGCGATTACTCTGGTTGTCGGTTCTAGTTCTGGGCGCTGGGGCGTTGGTGGCCCCGCTCGCGGCCAGCTCGTCGGGTGCGGCGACGTCGCGGACCGCTGTCGTGCATGTCGCAACGAGCACGGCACCGCATGCCGCGAAGTTCCTCGCCTGCATGGTGACCGACACCGGTGGTATCGACGACCGGTCGTTCAACGCGTCCTCATGGCAAGGTGTGAAGGAGGCCGAGTCGGCCACGATCACGGGCAAGTACCTGCAGTCGACGGTCGAGGGCGACTACATCCCCAACATCAATGCCTTTATCGCCGAGAAGTGCGGGATCATCGTCACGGTCGGATTCCTCATGGGTGACGACACCCAGACCGCCGCGAAGAAGAACCCGAACCAGAAGTTCGCCATTGTCGACTACACCTACTCGCCGGCGATCAAGAACATTGACGCGCTCGTGTTCGACACGGTCCAGGACGGGTTCCTCGGTGGGTACCTCGCCGCCGGGATGAGCAAGACGCACGTGGTGGCGACCTTCGGTGGTATCAAGCTGCCAACGGTCACTATCTACATGGACGGTTTCTGGGACGGCGTGCAGTACTACAACAAGATGAACCCCAAGCTCCCGGCGACGAAGGTCCTCGGCTGGAACGAGACGACCCAGAACGGCTCGTTCACCGGCGACTTCACGAACCAGGCCAACGGCGAGCACCTCACCTCGACCTTCATCGCCGAGGATGCAGACGTCATCTTCCCGGTGGCGGGCAACGTGGGCCTCGGTGCCGCCAAGGCCGTTCAGGACGCCGACAACTCCGGCGGGGCCGTAAACATGGAGTGGGTTGACACCGACGGCTGTATCAGCGCCCCGCAGTACTGCAAGTACTTCATCACGAGCGTGACCAAGGGCATCCAGGCCGCGGTCAAGAACGCCATCGTCACCACGGCGGCCGGCAAGTTCGTGGGTGGCAACTACATCGGAACGCTCAAGAACGGCGGCGTCACCCTGTCGCCCTTCCACGACTTCGCCAGCAAGGTGCCAGCAGCTCTGCAGCATGAGCTCGCCGCCGTCAAGGCCGGAATCGAGGACGGCAAGATCCCGACGCCCACCAAGAGCCCGGTGTAAACAGGGCCTGTTCCAGGGCTGTGCCAGCGGTGGCAGCACCCTGGGCGTGGCACCTAGGGTAGAGAAATTGAGGCTCGTTCCAGGGCGGTGCCGTGGGGCACAGCCCTGGAACGTGGCATGTCGGTAGGGAGGTCGCGCTGCAACTTGAGTTGCGTGGGATCACGAAATGTTTTGGCAGCCTCGTCGCCAACGACAGCATCGACCTCACCGTTGAGCAGGGCGAGATCCACGCCTTGCTCGGCGAGAACGGCGCCGGCAAGTCGACGTTGATGAACGTCCTCTACGGGCTCTTGAGGCCCGACGAGGGCCAGATCCTCATCGACGGCAAAGTCGTCACGTTCCACAACCCGCGCGACGCCCTGGCCGCCGGGATAGGCATGGTCCACCAGCACTTCATGCTGGTGCCCGTCTTCACCGTCGCCGAGAACGTCATGTTGGGTGTGGAATGCACGACGGTGCTCGGACTGCTCAACCGCAGGCGGGCCCGCAAGGACGTGCTCGAGCTCTCGAGCCGCTACGGGCTCGCCATCGACCCGGACGCCCTCGTGGAGGACCTGCCCGTGGGCATCCAGCAGCGGGTCGAGATCGTCAAGGCCTTGCACCGCGAGGCGAGCATCGTCATCCTCGACGAGCCCACCGCCGTCCTCACCCCGGGCGAGACCAACGAGCTTTTCCGTATCATGCGCGAACTGCAGGCATCGGGGAAGTCGATCATCTTCATCAGCCACAAGCTCAAGGAGGTGCAGGAGATCGCGGACCGGATAACCGTTCTCCGTCGCGGTAGGGTTGTCGGTTCACCCCCACCGTCTGCGACAGACGAGGAGCTGGCGTCGTTGATGGTGGGCCGCGCCGTCGAGCTGACGGTGCACAAGGAGCCGGCCCGTCCCGGCGACGTGGTTCTCAAGGTCGACGGCGTGCGCGTCAACAACCCGGCCGGCCGCGCCGTCGTCGACGGTGTCTCCTTCGCGGTCCGCAGTGGTGAGATTGTCGGGGTGGCGGGGGTCCAGGGAAACGGCCAGACAGAGCTGTGCGAGGCGATCATGGGCCTGCAGCCGGTGACCGAGGGTTCCATCCATCTCGGCGATCATGATCTGACAGGCGCCCGGACACGGGTCGTGCTCGAGTCCGGCGTGAGCTACATCCCCGAGGACCGTCTGGAGGACGGGATCGTCGTGGGCTTCTCGCTCTCTGACAACCTCGTGCTCGACGTGTACAACCGTCCGCCCTATGCGTCGGGCCTCGCGCTCCATCTCGATGTCATCAGGGAAAGTGCCGCCCAGCACATGGAGGAGTACGACATCCGGGCGACCTCGATTGACATGGCGGCGGGGACACTTTCGGGTGGCAACCAGCAGAAGGTCATCGTCGCTCGTGAGCTCGGTCGTGACGTGCGCCTGCTCATTGCCAACCAGCCCACGCGGGGCCTCGACGTCGGCTCCATCGAGTTCGTCCACCACCGCATCGTGGCGGCACGGGACCAGGGTGCCGCCGTGCTGATTTGCTCGACCGAGCTCGACGAGATCTACGCCCTCGCCGACCGGATCGTCGTCATGTACGAGGGGCGGATCGCCGGCGAGCGGCCGCCCACGGTCTCGATCGAGGAGCTCGGGCTCCTGATGGCCGGTGCTGGCGCATCCGACCGGATGCAGGAGGCACAGCCGGTATGAGCCAGCAGGACGCAGGCCCGGGTGCCAACGAACCGGCCGACGCGCCCGAGTCGCCGGGCGGGGCCAAGCACGCTCCCGAAGGTGCCGAGGCGGTTGCGAATGGCGCCCCTCCGAAGGGCGAGGACGTCGTCACCTCGGTCCTGAACGCCGTTTTGGAGGGCAGCTCGGCCGTCGTGACGTTTCTCGCCATCGTCACCGCCGTGATCATCGGGGGTCTGCTCATCGCTTTCACGAGCCCGACGGTGCTGCACGCCTGGAGCCACCTGTTCTCTGCCCCCGGTGCCGCGTTCTCGCGAGCTTGGGACGTCGCCTCGTCCGCCTACTCGGCGATGTTCGAAGGCGCCATATTCAACCCGCACACGGTGTCGGCCGCGTTCCACGGGGGCTCGATCGCGGCGATCTTCAACCCGTTGTCGGAAACCGCAGTCAACGCCACGCCGCTCATCCTCGCAGGGCTGGCCGTCGCGCTCGCCTTCAGGGCGGGCATGTTCAACATCGGCGCCACCGGCCAGTTCATAGGCGGGGCCATGATCGCGGGCTGGATCGGCTTCGCCGTCCACCTTCCCATGATCATCCACGTCGTGGTCGCGGTGATCGGGGGATTCGTCGGGGGCTCGATCGTCGGGGGGTTCGTCGGGAACCTGAAGGCACGCACGGGTGCCCACGAAGTGATCGTCACCATCATGCTCAACTACGTGATGGAGTTCCTGCTCCTGTATCTGCTCGGACTGACCGTCTTCCGGGCGGCCGGCTCGGCCAACCCGATCACGCCACCGGTGGCGACGAACGCCACGCTTCCCCATCTCGCCGGTGCGAGCTTGCGTATTAACGCCGGCTTCCTGCTCGCTCTGGCAGCAGCGATGGCCGTTGCGTGGCTGCTCAACCGGACGACTGTGGGCTTCGAGTTGCGTACGGTTGGCGCCAACCCGAGTGCCGCCCGCGCGGCGGGGATGAGCCCGGAACGGACGTGGGTCATCGTGATGCTCATCTGCGGCGGCCTCGCAGGTCTCGCGGGAGCCAGCGTGGTGCTCGGGACGGACTTCGCGCTCACGCCTCAGATCTACGGCGCCTACGGCATCAACGCCATCACCGTCGCCCTGTTGGGGCGCGCGAAACCCGGCGGTGTGGTGCTCGCCGCCCTCCTCTACGGCTCACTCGACGCCGGAAGTGTCACGATGCAGGCCCAGACGCAGATCCCGGTCGACATCGCCACGGTCATCCAGGCGCTGATCGTGCTGTTCGTGGCGGCTCCGCCGTTCATCCGGGAGATCTACCACCTCCGGGGCCGGCGGGGCCGTGAGGGCGGTCAAGTGCTCGCCAAGGGGTGGAGCTCATGACGGCCATCGCCGTGGTGGGGCCCAGGCGGGCGACGTTCGACCGACAACGGGCCATCGCCGGCATCTTCGTCATGCTGGGCCTCGTCGACATCTTCGTCTTCGGCCTGCTCGCCGACAAGGGCGATGCCGTGTTCACCTTCACGCTCACCGGCGCCGCGGTCAACGTTCCCAACCTGTCGCTCGCGCCCGGCCCGGTGTCGGAGGGACTCGGCGCGCTCTCGATCGTCCTCGGCTTCGTCTACGCGGGGCTCAGCCTCTCGAAGATCCCGCAACGCCTCGTGGGGATCGCGGTGACGCTCGCGTTCGTCGTGTCCTTCCTGTGCTGGTCCGACGCCGGGCGCGTCCCGCTCCCGTTCACCTCGCTCATGCAATCCACGATGCTGGCCTCGATCCCACTGGTTCTCGGCGCCCTCTCGGGCTGTTTGTGCGAACGGTCGGGTGTCATCAACATCGCCATCGAGGGCCAGCTGCTCCTCGGCGCTTTCGCCGGCGCCGTCATAGCCAGCTCGTTCGGTTCGCTCTGGCTGGGCCTTTTCTCCGGGTCTGTCGCCGGTGGCCTGCTGGCCATATTGCTGGGCGTATTCGCCATCCGTTACATGGTCGACCAGATCATCCTCGGCGTCGTGCTCAACGTCTTCGCGTCGGGGCTCACCGGTTACCTGTACGACCAGGCCCTCGTCCCGTACCAGAACAGGCTGAACTCCCCGAACACGTTCAATTCGGTCAAGATCCCCGTCCTCGGTGATATCCCGATCATCGGCCCGATCCTGTTCGACTCGACGATCTTCCTCTACATCACCTACGCGGCGGTGGCGCTCGTGCACATCGGACTGTTCAAGACGCGCTGGGGCCTCAGGGTCAGGGCCGTCGGCGAGCACCCGACGGCGGCCGACACCGTGGGGATCAAGGTGCTTTTCACGAGGTACCGCAACGTGATCCTGGGCGGCCTCCTCGCCGGCATAGGCGGCGCCTCCCTCACGATCGGCTCGGTCGGGTCCTTCGGCAAGGACATCTCCTCCGGGCAGGGTTACATCGCGCTGGCGGCGATGATCTTCGGCCGCTGGACCCCGCTCGGGGCGACCGGTGCCGCCCTCCTGTTCGGCTTTTCGGTCGCTTGCGCGAACGTGCTCGGTACGATCGGGGCGCCCATCCCGTCCGACTTCTTGTTGATGCTCCCCTACGTCGCGACGATCATCGCCGTTGCGGGGTTCGTGGGCCGCAGCCGGGCGCCGAAGGCCGACGGCCAGCCCTACATCAAGTCCTGACGGCCCTCGCGCCTGCGGTGAGCGTCGAGCGGGAGCCCACCGGTCGCGTCCCTAAGCCGGGGAGGGAGGTACGCGGCCGACCTCGGCGTCCGTGCCGATCTCGATGACGGGATGATCGGAAGGCTCGAGCCAGCGCAGCACCTTCAAGAGCTCGGGGATCGGCAGGGCGATGCATCCCTCGGTCGGAGCGTCCATCCAGGCGTGCAGGAAGATGCCCGAGCCCGGCGCGCCCCGCCCGGCGATGGTCGGGTCGTCGTTGTAGTCGATCACCGCCAGGTACGGGTAGCCCCTGTCGCCCCGCGTCTCAGTCCAGAGTGGCTCGGACCAGGCGGCGAACGGCGGCGTGGTCCCGCAGGCCACGTGCACGAACCTGTTATACCGGCTCGAGTAGGGGTCCTCGTCCCACCAGTCGCCGCAGACGAGCCGGTGGTAGGGCTCGTGCAACCCGCCCGGGTTGGGCCTCGTCCCGTACATGGTGGGGCCGAAGCCGTACACGCCCGTCGGGGTGGCGTGATCGCCTTCGTGGCGGACGTCGACGATGTGGCCCGAGCCGATCTCGGCCTGCCAGGTGGGAAGGACGGGTTCCCAGGCGGAGTTGGCGCTGGCGCGCCGGAAGCTCCGCAAGGTTGCGAGGTAGTCGGCCGGGGTGTAGGTCGGGCTCGAGACGACGATGAGCTGGCGCGCGGAGGTGGGGATCACGAAACGGACCTGTGGGACCCCGACGGCGGCCCCGGCCGGGCGGCCGGCGCAGGCGAGGGCCGTGATCGCGAGCACGGCCACGGCCACGGCGGAGCTCGGGCGGGCTCGCCGGAAGAACGTCACCTGACAAGTCTGCACCGTTGTCACGTGCGGACGAGAGCGAGGTCGGACGCCTTCCACATCTCGGCGTAGCGACCGCCGGCGGCGAGGAGCTCGTCGTGGGTGCCCTGTTCGGCGATGACCCCGTTCGTCAGCACAATGATGCGGTCGGCCATGCGGGCGGTCTGGAGGCGGTGGGCGATCACCACGGTCGTGCGGCCGCGGGCGACCCGGCCTGTTGCCGAGGCCACGTGCGCCTCGGCGACGAGGTCGAGATTCGAGGTCGCCTCGTCCAGAAGCAGGATGGCCGGATCGACGAGCTCCGCGCGGGCGAGCGCGATCAGCTGGCGCTGACCGGCGGAGAGGGAACGGCCCCGCTCGGAGACAGCGGTCCCGTAGCCGTTCGCGAGCTCGGAGATGAACTGGTCGGCGCCGACCGACACGGCCGCGGCCTCGACCTCTTCGTTGCTCGCGTCGGGGCGCCCGTAGGCGATGTTGTCCCGGATCGAGCCCGTGAACAAGAAGCCCTCCTGGGGCACGTACCCGAGCTGGCGGCGGTAGGCGGACAGGTCGTAGGCGCGCAGGTCGACGCCGTCGACGAGGACGGCTCCCGCCGTGGGGTCGTAGAAGCGGGCCAAGAGCTTGACGACGGTCGACTTTCCGGCCCCCGTCTCGCCCACGAGGGCCACGAACTCGCCGGGGGCGATCTCGAGGTCGATCCCGCGGAGCGCCTCGATCGCCTGCGTCGGGGCGGTGGCGTTCCCGGGCCTGCTCGTCGGGTAGGAGAAGTGCACTGAGGCGAGCTTGACCGCGCCCTTGAGCCCCTGGGGCGTGACCGGAGCGGGAGCCTCGGGCGTGAGCGTCTCGAGCGCCATCAGCTCGCCGACGCGCTCGACCGACACGCGGGTCTGCTGCCAGGAGTCGAACACCTGGGAGAGCTGCTGGATCGGGGAGAAGAAGAGGTCTAGGTACAAGACGAAGGCGATGAGCGCGCCGGTTGTGAGATGGCCGTTCGCGACGAGCCCGGCACCGACGCCGAGCACGATCGCGTCCCCGACGTCACCGAGGAACTGTACGAAGGGGAAGTACGTGCCCACCATCCGCTGCGCCCGGACCCGGGCCTCGAGATAGGAGCGCCCGAGGAGGCGGAACCGGGCGATGCTGGGCTCTTCGTGGACGAACGCCTGTGTCTCGCGGATGCCCGACAGGCTCTCCTGGAAGTTGGCGTTCACGGCCGCGATGCGGTCCCGCGCCAGTTCGTAGGTCCGGGCCGCCTTGCGCCGGAACACAACGGTCGCCACCGCCAGGGGGCCCATCACGCCGAGGGTTGCGAGCGCCAGGTCGAAGTTGAGGAAGAACAGTGCGACCCCGACGCCGGTGAAGGTGCAGAAGCTCACGACCGCCGAGAGGAGGCCGGTCTCGAGGAGGGTCTCGAACGAGTCGACGTCGGTGGTCATCCGCGTCATGATGCGGCCGGCCATCTCCCGCTCGTAGTAGTCGAGCGACTGCCGTTGCAGTTTGGCCCAGATCCGGATCCGCAGCGCCAGCATCAGCCGTTCGGCGGTACGGCCGGTCACGAAGGTCTCCGCGACCGAGTCCACGAGGTCGGCGAGCGCCACGGCGAGGAAGACCGCGGAAGCCCCGACGAGCGCCGAACGCGAACCCGCGACGACGCCGTTGTTGATGCCGGCCCGCACGAGGTACGGCCCCGCCAGCGACGCGAGCGAGTCGAACAGGACAAGGACGAGCCCGAGGCCGAGGGCGCCGCGGAAGCGGCCGAGGAAACGCCACAGCGAGAACTCGGTGTCGGCCGCGGTCTCCGCGGCGAGGTCCACGCGGGGGACGTCTCGGACGGGTCTGAGGGCCGCAACCCGCGCCAGCAGTTCGGGAGTGGGGGCGAGGCTCGCCCGCCAGCCGGTCCGGCCGCTGGCGCTGCGGGCGCCGAGTCCCGGCCCGAGGGAGGCCGGCGCGAAGGAGACCCTCGGCGAAGCTGCGGTCGCGCCGGCCTTTCTTGTGCCCTTGAGCGCCGCGGCGCTGGCCGCGCCCACCTGCGCGGCGAGGACCTCGACGGGCGTCTCGTCCTTGCCCGATGACATGGAGCGGTAGAGCGCGCAACGCTCGAGCAGCTCCGCGTCGGTGCCCTGGTCGACGACGCGCCCGCCGTCGACCACGACGATGCGGTCGGCGAGGTGCAAGGTCGAGCGGCGGTGGGCTACGAGCAGCGTCGTGCGGTCGCGCATGATGTCGCGCAGGGCCGCCTGGATCTCCTGTTCGACTTTGGCGTCGACGGCACTCGTGGCGTCGTCGAGGAGCAGGATCCGCGGCCCGCCCAACACTGCCCTGGCGAGCGCGATCCGCTGGCGTTGGCCGCCCGACAAGGTGAGCCCCCGTTCGCCGACCACGGTCTCGTAGCCCGCGGGCAGCTGCTCGATGAACTCGTGGGCGCCTGCCGCCCGCGCCGCGGACTCGATCTCGGCGGCCGTCGCGTCGGGGTGGCCGAAGGCGATGTTCGCGTGCACCGAGGCGGAGAACAGGAAGCTGTCGTCGAAGACGACACCGACCTGGCGGCGTAGCGACTCGGTTGTGACGTCCCGGACGTCGCAACCGTCCAAGCGGACCGCGCCCGAGCTCACGTCGTAAAAGCGCGACACCAGCGCCAGCACCGTCGACTTGCCCGAGCCCGAGGGTCCGACGAGGGCGACCGTCTCGCCCGGGGCGATGCGAAGATCGAAGTCCCGCAGGGCCTCGCCACCGTCGGGGTAGGTGAAGCCCACGTGGTCGAAGGCGATCTCGCCCCTAAGCGGCGCCAGCTGCGGTGCTTGCGGTTTGTCGGTGACCGCGGCCCTTAGGTCCAAGAGCTCGAAGATCCGCTCGATGCCCGCTCTCGCCTGCTGGGCGGTGGTGAGGATGCCGGCGAGCATGCGGGCGGGGGAGACGAGCTGGGCGAGATAAGTGGAGAAGGCGAGGAACGTGCCGATCGTGATCCGGTGGTCGAGGGCGAGCCAGCCTCCGAGCGCGAGCACGGCGACCTGGCCGAGGGTCGGGATCGCCTGCAGCAGGGGCTGGTAACGCGCCTGCAGCCGCACGGCCCGCATGTGTGAGCCGTAGAGGGTCTTCGTCGCCGAGACGATCCGGTCGAGCTCGCGTTCCTCCTGGCCGAACGCCTTCACGACCCGCACACCGCTCACGTCCTCGTCGACGATCTGGGCGATGTCGCCTTCCTTCTGTTGGCCGTCCCAGGTCGCCGGGAACACCTGGGTGCGCATCCGGTAGGCGACCACGACCAAAGTGGGCGTCACGACGATGGTCACCAGCGCGAGCAGGGGCGAGAGCACGAGCATGATGGCGAGCGAAGCCAACAGGAGCAGGATGTTGCCGCTCATGATGGGGAAGAAGCTCAACAGCCCCTGCACGAGGGTCGAGTCCGAGTTCGCCCTGCCGACGAGCTGGCCGGTCGGCATCTGGTCGTGCTGGGCGAAGTCGAGCTTGTGGAGGTGCTCGTACATGGCGTTGCGCAGGTCGTACTGGACGTCGAGCGCCACCCGCCCGCCCCGGTAGCGGCGCAGGTAGGCGGCGGCGAAGGTCACCACGCCGAGGCCGACGAGCAGAGCCAGCCACGGTGCCAGCGGCGAGCGGTGGTGCAAGATGACGTTGTCGACGATCTGGCGCTCGACCAGGGGGACCACGGCTTGGGCGCCGCTACCGACGAGCGCGCCGCCGAGGGCGATCTCGAGGTTGCGCCGGTGCGCCATGAGGTACGGCCACAGGCGCCGCACCCAGCCGGGACGGCGATCCTCCGCCGAGACCGCAGCGGCGCTCACGCGTTATCTCTTGTTGCTCGCCGCCCGGCGAGGTCGCGGTCGATGGCTTCGCCGAGAGCGACAAGCGCCTGCGTCGTCGCGGCGGGGTCGTCGGTCGCCTCCACCAGCTCAGACAGGCGGGCGGCCATCGCGGCCTCGGTCCGGGCGAGGACCACACGCCCTTCGTCGGTCAGGCGCAGGCGGATCGCCCGCTGGTCGCCGGCCACGTCGTCGCGCGTCAAGAGGCCCTGCGCGACGAGTGCTCCGACGGCGGCACTAGCGGCGGGCTTTCCGAGAGCGAGGCGCTCTGCCAGCCGGGAAGCCCGCTCGTCGCCGGCGGCGACGAGCGTGAGGAAGCGGTAGTGAGCAAGACCGAGCTCCGCCGCGGCCTTGTCGAGCACCCGCGCGAGTCGTGCGGCAGCCAGCAGCGCCTTCTCGGTGCTCGGCCCATGGTCGGGATCGCCGCGTGAGCTCACCGCGTCCAGGTTAGCGCGATGGTTCGACTATCGAACCATCGCGCTTGCGACCCGGTGTCGGGTGGGCTTGCGAAAGCGGCGGGTCTGCCTCCAGTCGCGTCACGACCGGAGGGCTGACAGAAATTGTCAGTCCCGGACGTCACACGGTGCCGCAATTCGAGCCGCCCCGGGGCCTAGGTGAGGACGAGCCGGTTCCCCTCGACATCCACGGTGACCGTTTCGCCTTCCTTGTAGCGGCCTTCGAGGAGGGCGACCGCCAACGGGTCGCCGATCTCGCGCTGAATGACCCGGCGCAGCGGTCGCGCCCCGAATTCCGCGTCATATCCGTGGTCGCCGAGCCACATCTCGGCCTCGGGAGTGACCTCGATCCCGATCCCGCGGGCTTCGAGGCGCTTTTGGAGCTGGCCGAGCTGGATCCCGACGATCGCGAACAGGTCCTCGCGCCCGAGCGAGCGGAAGCGGACGATCTCGTCGATGCGGTTGATGAACTCCGGCTTGAAGGTGTTGATGGGTTCCCCGCGCAGGTTGGAGGTCATGATCAGCACGGTGTTGGTGAAGTTGACCGTGCGCCCCTGCCCGTCTGTCAGGCGCCCGTCGTCGAGCACCTGCAGGAGGATGTTGAACACGTCCGAGTGCGCCTTCTCGATCTCGTCGAGGAGTACGACCGCGTACGGGCGCCGGCGGACCGATTCGGTCAGCTGGCCGCCCTCCTCGTAGCCGACGTATCCGGGCGGGGCACCGACCAGGCGCGAAACGCTGTGTTTTTCTTGATATTCGCCCATGTCGATGCGGATCATCGCCCGCTCGTCGTCGAAGAGGACCTCGGCGAGGGCCTTTGCGAGCTCGGTCTTGCCGACGCCGGTCGGGCCGAGGAACAGGAACGAGCCGATCGGGCGGTTGGGGTCCGAGAGTCCGGCGCGGCTCCGCCGGATGGCGTTGGCGACGGCCTTGACCGCCTCGTCCTGGCCGACCACGCGATGGTGAAGCGAGTCCTCGAGCTGGACGAGCTTGCGGACCTCGCCTTCCATGAGCCGTGAGACCGGGACTCCCGTCGCCCTGCTCACGACTTCGGCGACGTCCTCGGCGTCGACCTCCTCCTTCAACATCTTCTGTTCGGACTGGAGCTCGGCGAGCTTGTCGGTCGCCGACTGGATGCGCCTGTCCAGGTCCGGAACCCGGCCGTAGCGGATCTCGGAGGCACGGGCGAGGTCGCCGGCGCGTTCGTAACGCTCGGCCTCCGACCGCGCGGCCTCAAGCTCACCCTTGAGCCGGCGGATGGCGGCGATGGCGTCCTTTTCCACCTGCCAGTGCGCGGTCATGGCGGTCTGGTCCTCGCGCAGGTCGCCGAGCTCGGCCTCGAGCTTGGCGAGCCGGCCGGCCGAGGCGGCGTCGGTCTCTTTCTGGAGGGCCACGCGCTCTATCTCGAGCTGGCGGATGCGGCGCGTGACGACGTCGATCTCGGTGGGCATGGAGTCGATCTCGATACGCAGGCGGCTCGCCGCCTCGTCGATCAGGTCGATGGCCTTGTCCGGGAGGAACCGGCCCGTCACGTAGCGGTCCGACAGCACCGCCGCCGCGACCAGGGCGGCGTCCTGGATGCGCACGCCGTGGTGGACCTCGTAGCGCTCCTTCAGCCCGCGCAGGATGGCGATCGTGTCGGCGACCGAGGGCGGTTCTACCAAGACCGGCTGGAAGCGCCGTTCGAGGGCGGCGTCCTTCTCTACGTACTTGCGGTACTCGTCGAGCGTCGTGGCCCCGATGAGGCGCAGCTCGCCTCGTGCGAGCATCGGCTTGATCATGTTGCCGGCGTCCATGGCGCCCTCGGCGGCGCCCGCGCCGACGATCGTGTGCAGCTCGTCGATGAAGGTGACTATCTCGCCTTCGGAGTCCGAGATCTCCTTCAGCACCGCTTTCAGGCGCTCCTCGAACTCGCCCCGGTACTTGGCACCGGCGACCATCGAGCCCATGTCGAGGCCGATGATCCGCTTGTCCTTCAGTGACTCCGGGACGTCGCCCTCGACGATGCGCGTGGCGAGGCCCTCGACGATGGCGGTCTTGCCGACCCCGGGCTCACCGATCAGGACCGGGTTGTTCTTCGTACGGCGCGAGAGGACCTGTATCACCCGGCGGATCTCGTCGTCGCGCCCGATGACCGGGTCGAGCTTGCCCCGTTTGGCGAGGTCGGTCAGGTCGCGGCCGTAGCGCTCGAGCGATTGGTACTGCTCCTCGGGGCTCTGCGAGGTGACGCGATGACTGCCCCGAACCGCCTGCAGCGCCCGGAGAAGGTCGTCGCGGCCGACCCCGAGGTCGTCGGTGAGCGCCAGCAGCAGGTGCTCGACGGAGAGGTACTCGTCCCCCATCTCTTTGCGGGCGAAGTCCGCCCGATCGAAGGCCTGGGACAGGTCCCGGCTGAGCGACGGCTCGGAGATGCCGTAGGCCTTGGGGATCTTGGCGAGGGACTCGGCGATCCGGTTGCGCACCGAGAGGGGGGCGACCCCGAGACTGTCGAGGAGGGGGATCGCCACCCCGCCGTCCTGGGAGAGGGCCGCGGAAAGGAGATGGTCCGGAGCGACCTCCGCGTTGTGCAGCTCCCTGGCGAGCGCGATCGCGTCCCGCACCGCTTCCTGGGTCTTCAAGGTCCAACGGTTCGGGTCAAGCGTCATTTCTGTTGTGATCCTCTTGTCTGGTCATGGGTGTCGTGCGCGACCGGGCGGGATCCGGCGTTCACCTGCCGGGCGTCCGCCGGGCGGGCAGGCGGGTGGTCGTGACCGGCACGAGGTCGCGCCGGTACTGGCGGTGGGTCTGCTCGATCGCCTCGCGTGCTGCCGCGCGGGTGCGCTCGAGCTCGGCGCGAAGGCGCGCGATCTCGATCTCGAGCATCATCACGCGCCGGACGCCCTCGAGGTTGAGCCCGGCGGCGGTCAGCTCCTGGATACGGTGCAGGTGGGCGATGTCGGCCTCGCTGTAGCGGCGGTTGCCGCCTCCCGTCCGCGCCGGGTCCAGGAGCCCTTTGCGCTCGTAGATCCGCAGTGTCTGGGGGTGGACGCCGGCGAGCTCTGCCGCCACCGAGATCACGTAGACGGCGCGCGTCGAGCGCTCGCCGAAGTCCTTTGACGACGAGTCGGCCATGTTCACACCCCCAAATGGTGCCGGGGTGAGCTGTCCAGGGTCTTTGCGAGCGCTTCCACGGCATGGCGCTGTTCATCGGTCAGGTGGGACGGTACGACGACGTTGACGGTCACGAGCAGGTCTCCGGTTGACGAACCGCTCGCTATCCCCCTGCCCTTGACCCGGAAGGTCTTGCCCTGGCGGGTGCCGGGCGGGATCTTCAAGGTGACGGGCTGGGCCAGCGAGGGCACTTTGATGGCAGCGCCGAGCGCCGCCTCGGGGTAGGTGATCGGGACCGTGAGCGTGAGGTTGCGCCCTTTGCGCGCGAACAGCGGGTGCGGCGCCACGTGCACCACGACATATAGGTCCCCGGCCGGCCCGTTGTTGGCCCCCGGCTCGCCGCGCCCTTTCACGCGGATGCGCTGGCCGTCCTCCACGCCGGCGGGGATCCTGACCTTGACCTGGCGTTGGCGCTGCTCGAGGCCCGTCCCCTTGCAGGCGGGGCAGGGATCTACGACGCGGGTCCCCCGGCCCTGGCAGTCCGGGCAGGGCGAGGACAGCGAGAACATGCCCTGGTTGTCGTTCAGCACGCCCATCCCGTTGCAGCGCGGGCACGTGACGGGAGCCGACCCGGGACGCGAACCCGATCCGCCGCAGGTCGAGCACCGCGTCCCGCTCGCGACGTTGACCGTGGTGACGACGCCTTCGACGGCCTCCTGGAACGAGAGGTGGAGCTCCGCCTCGAGGTCGTGCCCGCGCCGGGGCCCGCTCCCGGGCGTCGTGCGCGCGGAGCCCCGCGCCTTGCCGAACAGGCCGCCGAAGATGTCAGAAAGGTCGTCGATCCGGAAGTTGAAGTTGCCACCGCCACCACCGCCGGACCCGCCGAAGCCGCCCAGGTTGCTCAGGGGACCGAGCCGGCGGACCTCGTCGTACTCCTTGCGTTTCTCAGCGTCGCCGAGGACGTCGTAGGCGGCCGAGACCGCCTTGAACCTCTCCTCGGAGCCGGGGTGAGAGTCAGGGTGGTACTCCTTGGCGAGCTTGCGATAGGCGCGGCGAAGCTCCTTGTCGGTCGCCTTGTCCGAGACGCCGAGGACCTTGTAGTAGTCGGTCGTGTACCAGTCCCGCTGGGGTGCCATCGCGCTGCGCCTCAGCCTCCGACAAAGACCATCGCCGGCCTGAGCACCTTCGACTTCATCTTGTAACCGGCTCTCATGACCTGGACGACGGTCGGCCCGTCGTGACCGGCGGCCGCCTTGGGCGTCTTGGAAGGCTTGGACGTTTCGCCTACGCCGTGGGCCTCGTCGCCCGCCACAGGGACGGCGCCCTTGGTGGGCTTTGCGTGTCTGGCCGCGTCGCTGTGACCCGGTGCGGGCGCCGCCCCCGCCGCCGGCGCCGGCTCGGTCGGCAGCGTGCCGACGGCGTCGTGGATCGTCGGGTCGAACGCCACACCCACGGCATCGATCTTCTCGATGCCCTCGCGGGCGAGAATGTCGCGCAGCAGCGCGTCGATCTGCTCGAGGGCCTTGTCCGAGTCGCTCGGCTCGGCCTGGCTCTTGACGTGGGCGATGGCGAGGTCCAGCGCGTCGAGCACCGGGAGCAGGCGGAGACACAGTCCTTCGGTCGCGTGCTCCAGGAGCTCCGTCTGCTGGCGGAGGGAGCGCTTGCGGAAGTTGTCGAAGTCGGCCTGCAGACGCTTAAGCGCGTCGAGGTACTCGTCGCGCTCCGCGGTCACGAGGGCCTCGGCGGTCCGGGCCTCCAGCTCGGATTCGGCCTTTTCGGGACCCGTTCCCCAGTCGAGCATCGCTTCGAGGGGCAGGTCGAGCTGTTCGGCCAGCCCCTCGTCCTCAACACCGCGGGCTTTCTCGTCAGGGGTTACGCGCGGATCGTCTGCTTCGCGAGTCACGAAGCCGCCGTGCCCGAGTCGTCGACTATCTCGGCGTCGACGACCTCATCGTCGGAAGGCCCGCCCGAGCTTGCCGTCGAGCCGTCGCCACCAGAGCCACTGGCGGCGTGCTGCTGGGAAGCCTGCTCGTAGAGGCGCTGGCCGAAGGCCTGGGACGCCGAGCGCAGCGTCTCGGTGTCGCGACGGATCCGCTCGTAATCGGTCCCGGCAGCCGACTCGCGCAGGTCCTTGAGGGCGCTCTCGACCCGCTCGCGGTCTTCGGCGGGGACCTTGTCGCCCTGGTCCTTCAGCAGCTTGTCGGTTTGGTAAACGAGGGCGTCGGCGTTGTTGCGCGTCTCGGCCTCCTCCTTGCGCTGGCGGTCCTCAGCCGCGTGCTGCTCGGCGTCGCGCACCATACGCTCGATGTCCTGTTTCGGCAGGGACGTCTGGCCGGTGATCGTGATCGACTGCTCCCTGCCCGTGGCCATGTCCTTCGCGGAGACGTGGACAATCCCGTTCGCGTCGATGTCGAATGTGACCTCGATCTGCGGCACGCCGCGAGGAGCGGGCGGCAGGTCCACGAGCTGGAACTTGCCCAGCGTCTTGTTGTACATGGCCATGTCGCGCTCGCCCTGGAGGACGTGGATCTC
>Ga0181521_10002499_pt1 | contig 22193 bp, 22 predicted proteins | sample PEATcosm2014_Bin_32_FD_119764 | JGI IMG/M metagenome (GOLD analysis project Ga0181521, IMG submission 119764) | Peatland microbial communities from MTU Mesocosm Facility, Houghton, MI, USA - PEATcosm2014_Bin02_60_metaG | ecosystem: Environmental > Terrestrial > Soil > Wetlands > Peat | place...
CAAACCGCGCCCGGCCTTTCCGTGGAAGGAAAAAATCTTCCCGACCTGCCGCCATCGGTTATGGCCCAGCTTGAATCGCCCAATTCCAACTCCCGGATGGCGACGCTCAGCAGCAACACGCTTTGGGAAACGAACTTCCCGGTGGCGGGAACGTTCAGCGGACAAATAACCTTACCTGTGAGGATCAAATGAAACGAATCAATGCGAAACCTCTGCGAAAATGGAACGCCGCGTTCACGCGGCAGAGGCCTGGATTCCAGAGCGGCTGCCGCCTGAAGGCGGCGTTCCTGTTCATCAGCGCGGCACTGCTCGCGTTGAATTTGGTTCCGGCGGCGCACGCCGTGGTTACGGAGAAGGTGGATCACGACACGTTTGCCGCGTTCAACCAGGGTGAATTCGACAATGTCTCACTCACCAGCGACGGGCATCTGGCCCTGGCGCCAGCCATCACCAACCTGGCCAGCGCCACCGACCCGATCATCTGGTCCGCCGTTCAGGACGCGCACGGCAATCTGTTTTTTGGCACGGGCAATCAGGGCAAGGTCTATAAACTCACGCCCAAGGGCGAGCTGACGGTCCTCTTCGCGCCCAACGAGGTGATGGTGCATGCCCTGGCCCTTGACGGCAAAGGCCGGCTCTACGCCGCCACATCGCCCAACGGACGGGTATATCGCCTCGACGCCGACGGTCGGGCCGAGGTTTATTGCAGTCCCGACGAGACTTACATCTGGGCCATGACCTTCGACAAGGATGGCGCGCTTTATCTGGCCACCGGCAATCACGGCAAAATCCTGCGGGTGGCCCCGACCAATACCACCCCGGCGAAGGCGGAAACCTATTTTGAAACCGAGGAAACCCACATCAACGTGCTGGCATGGGACAAGAATGGGAACCTGCTCGCCGGCACCAGCCCGCACGGTTACCTCTACCGCATTGACAAGGCCAAACATGGCTTTGTGCTGTTCAACTCCGGCGACACCGAAATCAAACAGATCGCGGTCGCCCCTGATGGCTTGATCTACGCCTCCACCTTTGTCGGCAATGCCCGGCCGGAACCGCCATCAGGCTCCGGCCCGGGTGGAATGATTTTTTCGGCCATGGGCGGCGGAATGACCAGTGAGAATTCACCCAAAGCCGGTGCGTCCACCAACGCATCGCCAACTTCACCTGCGCCCACAGATGATGGAGCCCCTCAACCCTCTCCGGGCGGTCCGATGACAGCCGGCGGCGCAACCGGCCAGGGCGGAATGCCGAGCGCCAGCGGTCCGTCGCAAGGCGGCATCTACCGGATTGATACCACCGGCTTTCACGAGCGTTATTGGAGCGCGCCGGGTGAGGCCATTTACGCGATGACCCTGTTGCCGGACGGAGATCTGCTGGTCGGCACGGGTGATAAAGGCCGGATTTATTCCGTGGCCAGCCCCAACCACTGGCAGCTTTTACAAAAGACCAGCGACGGCGCCCAGGTGTCGGCCCTGCTGCCGGACGCGGCAAATCCGAAGGATTATTACGCCCTTACCAGCCATCCCGGAAAACTGTATCGGCTTGATTTCACGCTGGCAACCAGCGGCACCTACACGTCCAAGGCCTTCGACGCGAAACAAAAAAGCCGGTGGGGCAGGCTGCATCCAGTCGGAGATGTTCCCAACGACACCACACTCGAATTTTCCACCCGTTCCGGCAACACGGACAAACCGGAAAAAACCTGGAGCGACTGGTCGGCGCCGGCGCCGCTCGCCCCTGAAATCACCGTCACCAGTCCGCCCGCCCGTTATTTGCAATACCGTGTGCTGTTCAAACGCGATGCGAAATCCCCCAGCGCCACTGCGCAGTTGCGGCGGGTGCAGTTTTATTACCAGAACCAGAATGCGGCGCCGGTGATTTCGCGCGTCAAGGTTTACACCGATGGTTTTGGTGTTTCCAAAATGCCGGCGCCCCAGATGGACGCGCCCGTCAACCTGGATCAACTTCTGGGTGGCGGCCCCGGTGGCGCACCCGCCACCAATCCCCAACTGGCCATGGCCATGCGCCCGCCGTTGAAAATGACGAAAAGTCCCGGCCTGTGCACGGTGGTGTGGGCCGCCAGCGACCCCAACCAGGACCATTTGGTTTATTCGGTGGCCATCCGTTCCGAATCGGAAGAGCCGTGGACCACCCTGGTGGACAAAACCGAGGACACGTTCTTTTCCTTTGACACCACCGGATTCCGCGAGGGTCTTTATCGTGTCAAGGTCACCGCTTCGGATGAGCCCTCGAATACGCCGGGAACCGCGCGGACGGCCGAGGAAACCAGCGAAGCCTTCTTGATCGACAACACCCCGCCGGTGCTCACGGTCAAAAAACAGGACGTCGGGAAAGATCACGCCCGCATCGTCGTGGAAGCCGTGGACAACGCCAGCGTCATCAGTTCCGCCGGCTATTCGCTCGATGGCACGGATGAAGTGGCCTTGCGTCCGGACAACCTGATTTTCGATTCGACCAATGAAACATTTGTCGTCGAACTGACCGGCTTGAGCAAGGGCCCGCACAGTCTGCTGTTGCGCGTGCAAAGCGAGGCAAAAAATACGTCCGTGCTCAAGTTGAACTTCGAAGCGAAATGAATGTTCGTTCCCCGGAGCGCGGTTCGTCTCAAACCGCAGCGTGTCCGAAGGCAAAGGAAAAGGTCCAAACTTTCCCATGGTCCTCCGGGCAACACCCGCTGCAAGTTGGGACAACTTGCGCTCCAAACCTCGAACCGGAACACTTGCCCGGCACTTAAATCTTTACAGTTCTGGCGCAAATCCGCAGAGTGTGTTTGTGATTGAAAGTGGTCCAAGGGTTCAGCCCATTCAACCGTCTTCTGCTGCCCGGCGGCAAACCGGTCTGGCTCGAGATCTGGAAAGCGCCATGCTGCGGGCGCAGGAAAACCTGCTAGGTTTGCAGCGTCCGGAAGGCTACTGGGTGGGCGAATTGATGGTGGATTCCACGCTCGTGACCGACACGGTGGTGTATCATCATTGGGCCGGCAAGGTGGACAAAGCCTGGCAGCGCAAGGCGGTCAACCACATCTTTTCAAAACAATTGCCCGACGGCGGCTGGAACATCTACCACGGCGGGCCGTCGGAAGTGACCGCCACCATCAAGGCCTACCTGGCGCTTAAACTCGCCGGCGTGCCCGTGACCCACCCGCGCATGTTGCGCGCCCGCGAAGTGGCATTGCGGCTCGGCGGCGTGCCGCGGATGAACACGTTTTCCAAGTTGTATCTGGCGTTGATTGGCCTGTTTCCGTGGGAATTTGTCCCGACGATTCCCTGCGAGGTGATACTCATCGGCAAATGGTTTCACGTGAATTTCTGGGAGATGAGCAACTGGTCGCGCGCCATGCTCGTGCCGCTGGCCATCATCAACCATTTCAAACCCACCCGCCCGGTGAACGTGGATTTGGATGAACTTTACCCTGAAGGCTATCACGAACGCGACCTCGCTCTCGCGCCCGACCCGGACAATCTTTCCTGGCGGAACTTTTTCCTCTGGCTCGACCGCCTGCACAAGTTTGCCGAATGGTTCGCCGAGCATAAAATTCATCCGTTCCGCAAGGCCGCGCTCAAGAAGGCCGAGCAATGGATGCTGGAACGGTATGAGGGTTCGGACGGTCTGGCCGCGATTTTCCCCGGCATTCTTTATTCGCTCATCGCCCTCAAGGCGCTCGGTTATCCCGACGATCATCCGGAAGTCGTCCGCGCCGAACGCGAATTCAAGAAGCTCGAACACGAGACGGAAAACGACGTGCGCATCGAGCCGTGCTTCTCGCCGGTTTGGGACACCGCCATTGTCGCGGTTTGCCTGCACGAATCTGGCATTTCGGAAAATCATCCATCGCTCAAACGCGCCGCAGAATGGCTGGTGGAACGCGAGATTCGCTTTTACGGCGACTGGATCCACAAGAATGACGCGAAGGTCGAGCCGAGCGGCTGGGTTTTTGAATTTAACAACAAGTGGAACCCCGACGTGGACGACACGGCGATGGTGCTGCTGGCGTTGCGCAAAATCCCGACCGACAATCCGAAAAAACGCGACGAATGCTTTCAACGCGGCTTGAAATGGATGATGACCTTTCAGTGCAAGGACGGCGGCTGGGCGTCGTTCGACAAGGATTGCACGAAAAACATTTTGGAAAAGGTGCCGTTTGCCGACCACAACGCCATGCTCGACCCCGAATGCGCCGACATCACTGCGCGCATTCTGGAATTGCTCGGTTACGAAGGCTGGCAGACCGACCATCCGCAGGTGCAGGAGGCGCTCCAGTTCATCCGCGAACATCAGGAAGCCGACGGTTCCTGGTATGGCCGCTGGGGCGTGAATTACATTTACGGCACCTGGCAGGTCTTGCGCGGATTGCGCGCGATGAACCTGGATATGAACCAGCCGTGGCTGCTTAAGGCGCGCACCTGGCTCGAAAGCGTCCAGCACGACGACGGCGGCTGGGGCGAACGCTGCAACACGTACGACGATCCCGTGTTCAAAGGCCAGGGGCCGAGCACCGCGTCTCAGACTGCGTGGGCCGTCATGGGCCTGTGTGCATTCGATGACCCGGAAATTCCCGCGCTCAAACAGGGCATCGAGTATTTGATGCGCACACAAAATCCCGACGGCTCGTGGACGGAAGACGAAACCACAGGCACCGGTTTCCCGAAAGTTTTCTATTTGAAATACGACATGTATCGCAACGCCTGGCCGCTGCTCGCGTTCGCCACGTATCGAAAAATCCTCGATCGCGCCGGTGCCCGGGAGAAAGGTGATGTGGATGGCCGGCCGCGCCCGGGCATGATACTTTCACCGCCAGTCATGAAGAACGCCGGCCTGGCCTGAGAATCACAGGCTGAACGCTACGACGCACGGCGATTTTAGCTGATTCCATGAGCAAATTACAGGAAGTCCGCGAAAATGAAGTCGCATTCTGCGCTGATGTCAAATCCTGGGCGAATGCTTTATTATTTTCGCGTGCAGATTGGCCATTTACTCACGCCAGGATTGAGCAATATGGAACTGGAAACAACAAACGTTCCGACCTGCGTATCTTTTTTATAGGCAGGCAAACTCCGGTTCTCGCCGGCGAAGTAAAGCTCCCCGGAACTCCCGAAGGCCGCAGTCCCTTCGACCCGGCATTGATGCAGGATGCCTTCAACAAAGCGGACATGTGAAATGCTTTTCCAAAGACAGATGGTTTGGCTGGCTGAGCCTCGTGATTGTGGCGGGTTACTTCGTGGTGGGGTTGTGGCCATTCGAGTTTCGACCTCCTAACCGGGTCAATTGGCTGGCAGACCGCGTCGGTCTGCACTTTGAGCCTTACGGAATTGCCTATGATCCTGCGCCGTTGCCGCAATCTGCGTCGAGAAGTTCCAGCAAACTGTGTGCAAACTTTACCGTGGAGTTGTGGCTCGAAGCGCACCACGAACCCGCCAACAACATTTTTGACATCCTGACGATCCACAACGGCAATCTGCCGTTTGATTTTGTCCTTTTCCAATGGAAGCAGGATTTCCTGCTGCGGGCGACGACCCAGCATCCCCGGCTCGGAGGCGAAATTCCCGAGCTGGATGTGGATGATGCGTTGCCGGAAGGACAAGCGCGGTTCATCACCGTCCGAGGCGATGGAGCAGGAACTGATTTTTATCTGGACGGATTGGCCGCCGACCATTTCCCCCATTTCACCTTGAATGCGGCGGCGTTGGACGGACAGTTAATTCTTGGCAACGATGCTTCCGGAAAACAGTCATGGACCGGACGGCTGTTGGGAATGGCCATATACAACCGGGCCCTCGATAAGGCAGACATCAGCCGGCACTACGCGCTCTGGACACACGGCCATGCCAGCCAACTCACGAATGCACCCGGTCTGCGGACAATCTACCTTTTCGACGAAGGCCGCGGACAGCAGGCGGCAGATTCCTCTGGCAACCGGCATCACGTGATCATTCCTGCAATCTTTCAGCCAGTCCACAGGGATTTATTGATCCCGCCTTGGAAGGACATTTCTTACGACCGGCCGGATTATTCAGACATGGTCGTCAATATCCTTGGTTTTGTGCCTTTCGGATTCTGCTTTTATCTCCATCGCTGGTCGCTCAGGCCGAATCAACGGGCCACCAACGCTTTTCTGGTGGTTCTCGCCGGAGCGGCAGTCAGCCTGACGATTGAAATCCTCCAGGCCTGGCTGCCCAACCGGGTGTCCTCAACGACCGACGTGTTAACGAACACAGCCGGAACACTGCTTGGGGCGGCTCTGGCCATCGCGATTCAGTCCAAAGTCACGAACATAGAATTCGCCCGGAAACCCGGTGACGACACACCCCAAAGTTGACAGGTTTGCCGTTGCCGACCATGCTGGCCGCGCCGATGCTTGAGCAAACCGTCCAGATTGTTTCCAACGAGGGCGACACCGATTCTTATTTCCGTCTCGTCCTGCGCGCGCCGCAAATCGCGCCACTCATCCAGCCCGGACAATTTGCCCACGTCCGCGTCTTGCCGCTGAAGGACGCATTGCTGCGACGGCCGTTCAGCATTTTTCAAGTCGAAGGCGACACATTCTCCATCCTCTACAAAACGATAGGCAAAGGCACCGACGCGCTGGCACGTATGAAGCCCGGCGAGGAACTCAGCGTCATCGCGCCCCTCGGTCACGGGTTCACCGTGCCAAAGCGCGGCGGCGAAACTCCCCTGCTCGTCGCCGGCGGTTACGGCATGGCGGCGATGTATCTGCTGGCGCAACGCTCGCCGCAACGCGGCATCGTGTTCGTCGGCGGCCGGCGGCGTGTGGACATTTTGTGTGAAAAGGAATTTCGCGCGCTAGATTGGGACGTGCGCGTGACGACGGAAGACGGCAGCCACGGCGAGAAGGGATTGGTCACACAACCGCTGCTCGCTGAACTCCGAACTCCGAACTCCGAACTCCGAACTCCGAAATTATACGCCTGTGGCCCAACCGGGATGCTCAAGGCAGTCGGAAAAATTGCCGAGGAATTCAACGTGCCGGCGGAACTTTCGATGGATGAACACATGTGCTGCGGCGTCGGCGTCTGCCTGACGTGCGTCATCCCGGTCAAGACCGGCGACGGCCCGCGGCGCGCCAAAGCGCGCCAGCGCGACGGCGGCTGGGAATACCAGCGCACCTGCACCGAGGGACCGGTGTTTGATGCGGAAAAGATCGTGTGGGAGGTGACCCGATGAAATTTCAATTTGCCAGAAAGGAACATCGAACATCGAACGCTGAACGCCGAACGCCGAACGGCGTTTTCATGCGCCTCTCATTCGATGTTGGATGTTCGATGTTCAGCGTTCGATGTTTGGCTTTGTTCTCCGGGGCGGAGGTTTGTCCATGAACCTCTCCGTGAAAATTGGCAAGCTGAAGTTGCAAAATCCCGTGATGGTCGCCTCGGGCACGTTCGGTTATGGCGTCGAATACGCTCAACTGCTCGACCTGAACCAGCTCGGCGCGGTCGTGGTGAAAGGCATCCGGCTGCATCCGGTGCGCGGCAATGCTACGCCCCGCACGGTCGAGGTCGCCAGCGGCCTCATCAATGCCATCGGCCTGCAAGGACCGGGCGTAAACGGGTTCATCAAAAAATACTGGCCGTTCCTCAAAACGTTGAAAGTGCCGACCATCATCAACATCTGGGGCACCACGGTTGAGGAATACGCCGAAGTGGCGCGGCGATTTGACGCGCTCGGCGGCGTCGGCGCGCTGGAACTCAACGTCTCCTGTCCCAACATCAAGGAAGGCGGCGCGCAATTCGGGACGGATTTGAAATTGCTCGCGCAAGTTGTGGCCGCGTGCCGGAAAGTCACGAAGCTGCCGCTCATCACCAAGATGAGTCCGAACGTGGTGAGTATCGCACCGTACGCAAAAGCGGCGGAGGATGCGGGCAGCGACGCGCTGGCAGTGACGAACAGTTACCCGGCGATGGCGATTGACATTGAAACGCGCAAACCGAAGCTGGCGAACGTGACCGGCGGTTTGACCGGACCGTGCATCAAGCCGATTGCCATCAAACTGGTCTGGGAAGCGGCGCAGGCGGTGAAGATTCCCATCATCGGCATGGGCGGCATCCAGAACGCGGTGGACGCGATTGAGTTCCTGATGGCGGGCGCAACGGCGGTGGCGGTGGGCACGGCGAATTTCTACGAACCGCAGACGGCGTTGCAGGTGATTGCCGGCATCCGCGAATTCATGGAACAAAAAAAGATCAGCGACGTAAGCAAAATAACCGGAAGCGTGATGGCAAAGTAATTTACGATATGCGATATACGATTTACGAGTCCCACTTTGAGCCACGCGAGGCGCGTAAATCGTGAATCGTAAATCATAAATCCGATATGTTCGAGCACCGTTCAAAACCGTTGTTGCCGCGCCGGCAATTTTACGCGCGCATGGCGCGGAGTGCGGCGGTGGCTCTGCTGGTCGTCGCGGTCGCCCTGGGCATTGGCATGGTGGGCTACCGCGCCTTTGAGCCGATGTCGTGGGTGGACGCCTTCGTCAACGCGGCGATGATTTTGTCCGGGATGGGGCCGGTGTCGTCGCTGCAAACGGATGGTGGAAAAATTTTTGCCGGCTGCTACGCACTGTTCAGCGGTCTGGCGTTTCTATCGAGCATCGGAATTGTTTTTGCCCCCGCCTTTCATCGCTTTCTCCATAAATTTCATGCGGAAGAATCAAAACGTGATAAAGGAAAGGACAAGGACACCATAGTTTTGGGTTGAGCTTCACGCGCGCACCGGTATTTTCCGTTCGTCAAACGCCATGAAATATTCGCCATCGGATTCCCGCTACCAAAGCATGCGCTACCATCGCAGTGGTCGCAGCGGCCTTAAGCTGCCCGCCATTTCGCTCGGGTTGTGGCATAACTTTGGCGGCGTTGACATCTTTGAAAATGGCCGGACGATGGTGCGCCGCGCGTTCGATTTGGGCATCACGCATTTCGACCTGGCCAACAACTATGGACCGCCGCCCGGTTCGGCGGAGGAAAATTTCGGGCGCATTTTCCGCAACGATTTGAAACCCTACCGCGACGAACTGATCATCTCTACCAAGGCGGGTTATTTGATGTGGCCGGGGCCTTACGGCGAATGGGGTTCGCGCAAATATCTGGTCGCCAGCCTCGACCAGAGTTTGAAGCGCATGAAACTGGATTACGTGGACATTTTTTATTCCCATCGGCCCGATCCCGATACGCCTCTGGAGGAAACGATGGGCGCGCTGGATTTCATCGTGCGTAGCGGGCGGGCGTTATACGCCGGCATTTCCAGTTATCAGCCGGAGCCAACCCGCCGGGCCGCGCAAATCCTGCGTACGCTTGGCACGCCCTGCCTCATTCACCAGCCGTCCTACAGCATGTTCAACCGCTGGGTTGAAGGCGGCCTGCTGGAAACGCTCGCGCAGGAAGGCATCGGCTGCATTGCGTTCTCGCCACTGGCGCAAGGGTTGCTGACGGACAAATACCTTCAAGGCATTCCCAAGGGGTCGCGCGCTTCCAAACCGCACGGCTTTTTGCGGCCGGAACACGTCACTCCGGAAAAAATCGCGCAGGTAAAACAGTTGAATCAACTGGCTAAGGCGCGCGGTCAGACGCTCGCCCAAATGGCGCTGGCCTGGGTGCTGCGCCATCCGGTAATGACCTCCGCGCTGGTTGGCGCCAGCCGCGTCGCGCAAATCGAAAACGCCGTCGGCGCATTGAATAATCTGACACTCAGCGCCGATGAACTTCGGGAAATCGAGGCCATCCTGAAAAGCTAAAACACACAGGCCGGAGTCCTGTGCCACTATTCTGTTTTGCGCTTCGCGCGCGACCCGTTATGCTGCATCCGTGCTCTGGGCATTCACCAAATATCACGCGCTCGGCAATGATTACATCGTCATTGACCCGAAGAACCTGCCATCGCCATTGACGGCCGCGCACGTAAAAGTGATTTGCCATCGTCATTACGGCATCGGCTCGGACGGCATTCTGCTCGGTCCCCTGCCCTCGAAAAAGGCAGCGTTCGCGCTCCGCATTTTCAATCCCGATGGCAGCGAAGCGGAGAAAAGCGGCAACGGCCTGCGGATTTTTTCGCGTTACTTGTGGGACCGGAAACTGGTCGGCAAGGACGAGTTTGTCCTCGAAACGCCCGGTGGCCTCGTGCAGGCCACGGTCACGGACCGCGGCAAAACCGTGCGCGTCGAGATGGGCCGGATCAACTTCTGGAGCGACGAAATCCCGGTGGCCGGCCCGCGCCGCGAAGTCATCAACGAAGCAATTCACCTGCGCGGACAGCAATTCAATTTCTGCGCCGCGACGATTGGCAATCCGCATTGTGTTTTGCCGCTGCCGAAAATCAGCGCCGATCTGGCCCGGCAGTTGGGTCCGTTGCTGGAAACGCACCTGCGCTTTCCGAACCGCATCAACGTGCAACTCATGAAGGTGCTCGACCGGAAAAATATCCAGATTGAAATCTGGGAACGCGGCGCGGGTTACACGCTGGCCAGCGGCAGCAGCAGCAGCGCGGCGGCGGCGGTGGCGCACCGGCTCGGACTGTGCGACCGCGAGATTTCCGTCCACATGCCCGGCGGCGTCATCGCCATCGAAATCGGCGACCATTTTGCGATCCGCATGACCGGTGCGGTGACGAAGGTGTCCGACGGAGTTATCGCCAAAGAAATATTCGGTGCGTTCCCCGGTTAAGACACGACCCTAACGCTGCGGAAGAATTCCGTTCGCAATCCGGCGGGGCGCGAGTTGTCTCAACTCGCAGAGGCAATCTGTTCCAGAGACGATTCAGAAACCCTCGACTCAAAGCGTATTCGTGAGTGCTGCGGCTTGGCACCAGCCGCGCTCCAAGGCAGCGCTCAAAGTGCCGGTTGCTTTTCATTCGCAATCGGGCAAAACCGGATTGATTATTCATTTGGTCGGATTTTGTAATTGTTACGCCGGGGGAGAAAGTTAAACTGTGACATCATTATGAAAAAACTAGCCATTGTTCTGGGTGTTCTGGTGGCCCTTGGCCTCCTGATTTTGATTCTGATCGCGGCGGCGGGCGGGAGTTACAATAATCTCGTCAAGCTGTCGCAGGCCGTGGACAGCCACTGGGCACAGGTGCAAAACGTCTATCAACGCCGGGCTGATCTCATTCCCAATCTGGTCGCGACCGTTTCCGGCGCGGCCAACTTCGAGAAATCCACGCTCACGGAAATCACCGCGGCGCGGGCGTCGGTGGGCCAGGTGAAAATTGATCCCAATACCGCCCCAAGCGATCCCGCCAAGCTGGCTGCGTTCGACCAGGCCCAGGGCCAGCTTTCGTCGGCCTTGTCCCGTCTGCTGGTGGTCGTGGAGCGGTATCCGGATTTGAAAGCCACGGAAAACTTCCGTGATTTGCAGGCGCAATTGGAAGGCACGGAGAACCGCATCAGCGTCGAGCGCCGGGATTTCAACCAGGCGGTCCAAAACTACAACACGGCCATCAAATCTTTTCCGGCACTGTTCTATGCCGGTTTCTTCGGCTTCCACGAGAAACCTTATTTCGCCGCCACCGCCGGAGCGGAGACACCGCCCAAGGTCCAGTTCGATTTCAATAAAACCGCCCCGGCAGCAACCAACCCTTGAACCGTGCGACGTTGCTGCGCCATTCTGGTTTTGGTTTTCGGCTTCCGTCTATTCGCGGATGAAGTCATCCCGCCCCCGCCAGCGGCCTATTTCAACGATTATGCGAACGTCGTCTCAGCTGGGACAGCGGCGCAGTTGAACCAGACATTGGAGAATTTCGAGCGCCAGAGTTCCGAGCAGATCGTGGTGGCTGTTTTTCCGAAGATGCAGTCGGACTCGTCCATCGAGGATTACACCGTGCGGGTGGCGCGGTCATGGCAGGTGGGGCAAAAGGATAAAAACAACGGGGCGGTGCTGTTTGTTTTCGTTCAGGACCACAAGATGTTTTTGCAGGTCGGCTACGGGTTGGAAAGCGTCCTGCCCGATGCGTTGTGCAAACGGATCATTGACGAGCAGATCACTCCGCGCTTCAAGGCCGGTGACTTCGACGGCGGCCTGACGGCAGGGGTGCAGTCAATCCTGGCAGCGACCAAGGGTGAATATAAAGGAACCGGAACGACGGTGGCCGAACAACTGCGGCATTTGAAACACAGTGCCGGACTAATTGTCGGTCTGTTTATAATCGCGTGGGTAGTTATATTTTGTCTACGTGGTGGAAGGCTTTTCTCAGGTTATTCGTGTTGGACAATTGGCAGTAGTGGCTCATATGGCCGTTGGGGTGGCGGCGGTGGATTCTCCGGTGGAGGCTTTTCCGGCGGAGGCGGTGGCTTTTCCGGAGGCGGCGGCAGCTTTGGCGGCGGCGGCGCGGGAGGAGGATGGTAGGCCATGCATCCCAAACATTTCTCAAAACACTTGCAACACGACAACATCGTCGCGGCCATCCGTGATGCCGAGCACAAGACTTCCGGTGAAATCCGCGTCAGCATCAGCCACAAGCACATTGACGATCCGGTTGCCGCTGCGCAGTCGGAATTCCTGCGCCTGGGCATGAATAAGTCCCCCGAACGGAATGGCGTTCTGATTTTTGTCGCGCCGCGCTCGCATAAGTTTGCCGTCATCGGCGATGCGGCCGTTCATGCGAAGTGCGGGGACGAATTCTGGCGGAAACTGGTGGACGCCATGTCCGGTTATTTTCGCAAATCCGAATTCACGCCGGGCATCATCCACGGCGTGCAAAAGGCCGGCGACCTGCTGGCGGAACATTTCCCGCGCCGGCATTGATGGCTGGCAGGTCACCCATAGGCGATTCGTCCTGAATGCTGAAGGCTAAAGGCTAAACGCTGAAACAAAATATGGTCGAAATCCAAATACAACTTTAGCATTCAGCATTCATCCTTTAGCCTTTTTCCCCGGACAAATGCTGACCGCTGAACATGTCATCCGTCGGGAGACGGCGCATAAACTCGCGCGCCGCGCCCTGTTCAGTTTTATTGTGACGTTCGTTCTTTCGCGGATTTGTGTGTTCCTCATCATGTCGGATGAAATGCCGAATTTTTATTTTTTCCTGCACGGCACCCACGTTCATCATTTGAACTACGGCATTTTCCTGATGGCGGCGGTGTGCGGCTACAGCGTGTTCCGGCGGCCAACGGGCCGGGCGGCGGAAATCACAGCGGTGTTGTATGGCGTGGCGATGGGCCTGACGTTCGATGAATTCGGGATGTGGCTGCATCTGGGCGGCAGTTACTGGCAACGGGTGAGTGTGGACGCGGTGATCGTGGTGTCGGCCTTGTTCGCGTTGGTGGCGTTCGCGCGTTCGCTGGAGAAATTTGAAAAGCGTCATTTTTGGGCGTCCATCGTGCTGCTGGCGGTGCTGGCGGGTTTCGGAGTGGTTCTTTACACGGCAGGCAATCACCTGGGAAACCTGGTGGGTCCCGCATTGCACGATTTGGAAGTCTCCTCTTCGCCGTAAATGCAAAAATACTGGCGCGTCAGCGGCATCGGGATTCAGAACAACCTGACATATCGCGTCTTTCGCAAATTGGCGGAACGTGGTTAGATTTCCGCGCGTCCGTGAATGAAAAAATACTGGCACGTCATCGGCATCGGGATTCAGAACAACCTGACGTATCGCGTCAATTACCTGACGCGGACGCTGTTCAGCTTCATCCCGCTGTTCGCCATGCTGTCGCTCTGGCGCACGATTTACGCCGGCAAGACGGCGGGCAGCGCCCTCGGCGGTTACACCCAGGCGCAGATGATTTTTTATTACCTGCTCGTCGCCGTCGTGGACGTGCTGACCGCGGTGAACGAGGACGATTGGCAGATTGCCGCCGATATCCGCGAAGGCAACATCAGCCAGTTCCTGCTCAAGCCGATTGATTACCTCTGGTACCGGCTGTGCCTGTTTTTTTCCGGGCGCATCGCGTTCATCTCGATGGCGTGCGTGCCGCTGGCCGTGTTCATTTTCTGCTTTCGCCAGTATTTCGTCGCTCCGGCCAGCGCAACGGCGCTCGTTGCGTTTCCCGTTGCATTGCTGCTGACGGCGCTGCTGCAATTTTTCATTTCCTACACGATGGCGATGCTGGCGTTCTGGCTGCTGGAGATCTCCACGTTCATTTTCATCCTTTTCGCGTTCGAATACGTGGCCAGCGGCCATTTGTTCCCGCTCGACCTGCTGCCGCCCGCGCTGGAACACGTGCTCTTCTTCACGCCGTTTCCGTCCATGCTTTACACGCCCATCGGCATTTACATGGGTAAAATCGCCGGCGCGGACCTGGTGCGCGGACTGTGCGTTCAACTGGTCTGGGTGGTGATTGGTTACGCGCTGGCGCGGTTCGCCTGGCGGCGCGGCATCAAAAAATACGCCGCGTTTGGCGGCTAGAACGAAAGTTTTAACCGCGGACCCGTCCTCCGTAGCAAGTACTGCGAAGGATGGATGACGCGGCTTGTCGCGCCGTAGCTCGCGAAGGCGGAATGAACGCGGATTTATTAACGCGAGGACGCAAAAGCGCGGAGCTTTTCGAGGTCCTTGCGCAACGGGAGCCAATAACGCCGGTCCTTCTCACGCTCGATGGATTCCTCGGCGGCCAGCGCGGCTTCGAGTTTGTCCAGTTTACCCGCCAGCGCCAGACGCAGCAGCGGGCGTTTGCCGGAAAGTTGCCGCGCGAGCCGGGTATTTTCCCGCGCCACTTCCACGAGCAGTTCCGGTGTGCGCAATTCCGCCAACCAGAAACGAATCTGAGCGCTGGCCGGCCTTTTGCGGTTCCCAAAATAACTCGCCTCGACCAGCCGCCGGATCATCGGCCAGTCCTTGTCGCGCTGCGTTTTCTTGGCCTGCACCAGATCGGGCAGCGATAGTAAATCGCAGCGGGCGCCGCCGGGCAGTTGCAAAGTTGTCCGCCGTTTCCAGAGTTTGGCGAACGCCTCCACCCCGCGCATTTTTGACATCACGTCCACGCGCATCCGCCACGCCGCCGGATGCCGGCAGCGGAAATGGATCGCGTGGCCTTTGCGGAGATGCTTCAATTCAAACGGCGGGACGGCGATGGGTTCCGCGCGCAATCCGGCCAGCGCCCGGCGCAGACGCGCCAGGTTCGCGGCGTCAGCGAGGATGGCGAAATCGGTGTCGCGGCTAAACTCGGCCGCGCCGTAGAACACGCACGCCTGTCCGCCCATGAGCAGGGCGCGGACGCGGTGCGCGCGCATCGAAGAAAGGACTTTGCGTATCGGGTTCGGGATCAAGCGAGCCTCCGAGGGCGAGGTAGGTTTGCCAGAGCTTTTCGCTCTCCAGCCAGCGTTGAACCGGGGTGAGCCGATACCACTCGGCCCATTCGCCACCGACCAGTTCATCCGCCTGAATCATGACTGCAATCTAACACAACCCCTTGAACGGCCAACAAAAAACGCGCCAATCCATTGGACCGCAGATGCCGCGGACTTAGTCATGCATGGTTTGGACCCCGATTCGCCTGGTCAGGATGGCCAGCGCCTTGGCCTTCCGTTCGCCGAACTTGCGCGCGGAAAATGCCCTTCGCCTGACCACATACGGCCACGGACTCCAGTTGGCCTGCCAATAGACCCGCCGCCGCTGGCCGCGCCGCCTGACGACGACCCGGTGCACGCCGATAATGCCGGATTTGCCCTTGCGCCGGAGCAACTGTGCCCATCGTTTCCGGGTCATCGGCAGGTATTTTTTCTCCAGACCTCGAAAATGTCTCTGCGCGGCACGGAAGGCCCGCCGTTTGCCGCCGTACGACAAGTCCGCAAAAAATGCCGAATGGACGATTCCCTTCCGTTGCAAGCGCACAAAAAAGCCGTGCGTGCGCTTCTCCGGCTGGTCAATGCGGGCAATGCCGCGTTTCGAACTATTTTTGTAACGATTCATAAATCAGTATTCTCAAGCCGCCGGTTCTGTAGCGCATCTCCGGCCCTTGTGCCAAGACTTTTAATGGGCTTTGTGGTCTGGCGGCTGAGGTCTGGGGTCTCGGGTTCTCAGGGCTGGCGTCCGTCATCCCTGCTCGGTGTGAACCGCATTGGCACTGACAGTACGTTCCCAGTGTGGCTGTATCTTCGCTCTTGCCGAGTTGCGCTGAGGCAGGCAGTTTTGGCTTGTCAGCCTGCTTTAATCGCGTGAAATCATTTATTCGTAACCTTTCAGCACCAGCAGAGTTTTGTCTCGTTCTGTTCATCTGCTTCGGGCTGGGCATTGGCTACCAAACTTGGGCGATCATCAACCGACATCTGCTCTTGCTTAACAATCGCCATCTGCTTGTCACCGTAATCTTGGAATTGTTTTATCTGGCACTCATATTCTGGATTGGTCGAATCCGAGGCTGGTCACTGGCCGCATTTGGATGGCAGGTTTCATGGAAGTGGACGGGAGCAGGCATTCTCCTTTTTTTGGCTGTAACAGCGGCGCAGATCTTCGTCATCGTTGTGGCAAATGTCATCCATCCCGAGGAATCCGGGTTTACCGTAATTGGACTTACGGTCCCTGTCATCTTTGTCGTTTCGGTTATCAACCCATTTTTCGAGGAGGCGCTGGAGTCCGGATACATCATTCATTCGCTGCAACGGTTTGGCTTGTGGCCAGCTGTGTCGGCGAGCGGCGCATTCCGAGGACTGCTACACCTGTACCAGGGGTTTAATGGGGCGCTAAGTATTTTTGTGCTGGGCGTAGTGTTCGGGCTTGTTTACTGGAGATGGCGACAACTCTGGCCGCTGATCGTTGCGCATTTTCTCTGCGATTTCATTGGGTTGCTCTACTTAACTCATCGCGCGGGCTGACACCGCCCCGGAATCGAGCACGGCTCGACAGGCCGACGCACCCGGGAGTTGGCCTCCGTTACTTGTGATGCTAAGTTCTGTGCCAGTCGGATAAACGCGAAATGAATCGAGAGCCGGAAAGTCAGTCGAAGGTCGAGAGCCGAGAGTCGAGCGCCGCTGCTCTCGCCCCTCGTCTCTCGTCCCTCGTCCGCTACCTCAAGATTTACGCCGCGTTGTGGAAAACTTCCGTCACGCGCGAGATGTCGTTCAAGGGCAATTTCCTCCTCTGGATCATCGTCGAGCTGGCCTGGTTCGGGCTGCAGCTCGCCTTCGTCGGCGTGATTTTCAGCCAGACCCGCACCGTCGGCACCTGGACGGTGTGGCAGGTGGTGCTGCTCACCGGCACGAGCAATTTCATCCAGGAAATTTACCAGGCGTTCTTTCTCGTGAACTGCACGAACCTCTCCGAGCTGGTCCGCACGGGCAAGATGGATTTTCTGCTGTTGTTGCCGGTCAATACGCGGTTCATCGTCTCGACGCGGCAGGTGGACCTGCCGTCGTTTGCCAATGCCGCGTTCGCCGCCTGTGTGATGACGTTTGCGGCGCATAAGCTTGGCCTGCACCCGACGGCGGGGCAATTGCTCGGCTTCGGCGCGTTGTGCGTCGTCGGATTGCTCGTGCATTATTCGCTGATGTTCATGCTCGCCTCGGTGAGCTTTTGGACGGTCCGCGCGCAGGGCATCGTTTGGGGCTACTACAATCTGTTCAACATCGCGCGGATGCCGGACGAGGCGTTTCGCGGCGCGTTCAAGGCGGTGTTCACCTTCGCGCTGCCCGTGTTACTCGTGTCCAACGTTCCCGTCCGCGTGCTGGCGGATAAATTGGCTTCGCCCGCGATGTGGCTGGTGCTGGTTGGCTTGGGAATCGTCTGGGCGTTGATTTCCGAATGGTTCTGGCGGCTCTCCATCCGCCGTTACACGAGCGCGAGCACGTGAATGTAGCAGCGCCAAGGCAGGGGCATCGCGCCGCGATGACCGGACGGCGCGGCGGCCGTCCCTACCCAGGATACAGCGCGACCGGCGCTCGTCCCACCGAACAGAGCCGGTTTGTTCCAAAATTGAAGTTGTCTTTGACCGGCCCAATTTTTATTTTCGACGCATGACAAAATTCTCCCGACCACTGATTTACCTGACCGCATCATGGGTCTTATTGACGGCGGCGCAATCTTTCGCCCAGGACACCAATCAAAGTGTTGCCGTGACGCAGATGGCAGGGAATACCGCCACCAATCCAGTCCCGCGGGATGCCGGCTGGGTCAGACGCCACGAAGGTTTTGTGCAGCAAGCACAGAAAGGCGGCATTGATATATTGTTCATGGGCGATTCCATCACCGATGGCTGGCGCAACCGCGGCTCGAATGTCTGGAACCAATTTTACGCGCCCCGCCACGCCGCCAACTTTGGCATCAGCGGCGACCGCACCGAGCACGTCCTCTGGCGCATGGACCACGGTGAGCTGGACGGCATCCATCCCAAGGTCGTCGTGCTCATGATCGGCACCAACAACACCGGCAAGGAAACCGACCACAAGACGCAGCGCAACACCGTGCCGGAAGTGGCTGAAGGCGTCCAAGCCGTGGTCAACGACATCCGCGCCAGGCTGCCGGACAGCAAAATCCTGCTCCTCGCCATCTTCCCGCGCGGCACTCTGGACGATCCGCAGCGCGCCCAGGTCGCCTTGATCAACACCCTTATCGCCAAGCTCGACGACGGCAAGACGGTGAAGTTCCTCGACATTGGCCCGGGATTTCTGGAATTCGACGGCACGCTGCCCACGAGCATCATGCCGGATTTGCTGCATCCCAACGCCCAAGGCTATCAAATCTGGGCCAACGCCATGGAACCGACACTGGATGAAATGATGAAATAAGACTGTCTCCGTGAAATCCCGAAAACGCAGCCCTTCTTATTCGTTGTGCGAAATCTTGATTGTGCTCCCGCCGATAAATTCCCGGATCACCGCGTCGCCCGGAATGAGGTCGCCGGTTGAAACCTGTTGCTCCGTGAACCCTTCCACCAATTCGAGCAGCGCCTTGATGCGGTCGTAGCGGATGCGCGCGTCGAGAAAACCCGCGTACGGACCGAAAGCCTCCGGCCTGGGCAGCAATTTGCCTTCGCCGATGAAAAACGGTTTGAGCGCGGGCAAATCGAACGGGAACCCGCCGTTGACCACGTGATCGGCCAGCCCCATCAGCGGGATGATGCTGAACAATTCGCCGTAGCGCACGTAATGCCAGTGCAAAAGCGTGCCCAGCGGACTGTGATTACGATGGAGCGCGTCGCGCAGCATCCGCCGGATGAGCCGCACGTCCGCGAATTGCACGAGCCGTTTTGTGGTCCCGTCGCCCTCGTAAAGCATGTTCAGCGTTTCCAGGTAAAGCCGGAACTGCGCCGCAGCGTCAATACCCTCGCTGATGGGCGGATAAAATCCGTGCAGACAATCCAGCAACAAAATCTGGTCCGACTCGAGCTTGATCGGTTTTGTGCCCATCCGCCGCCCTTCCTTGAAACTGTAAACCGGCTTTTCAATCGTCTGTCCGTCGAGCAGCTCGCGGAGGTGCCGGTTCAACAACTGAATGTCGAGCGCTTCCGGCGCCTCGTAATTCCGGTCGTTGATCCAGTCCGTCGGATGTTCGACCAGCGACCAGAAATAATCGTCGAGGTTCAGCATCAAAAACCGCAGACCCTGCCTTTTAAGCCGCTGTGTGAGCTTGACCGTCGTCGTCGTTTTGCCGGATGAACTCGGCCCGCTCACCCACATCATCCGCAACTTGTTGCCGGCGTTCAGGCGTGACACCACCTTTTGCGCGGCCTCATCCAGGGATCTCTCATAAACCGCCAGCGACGCGTCAATTACTTCCTTGATGCGGCCGCTGCGAACCGCGTCGTTGAGGCCGGCCACGGTGTCCACGCCGTGCTTGCGGTTCCATTCGAGAATCTGCGCCATCCGCTCGCGCGGAAAACCGTTGCCGGAAAATTTTTCCGGCGTCAGCGCGCCCTCGCGCAGCCAGTGCCGCCCCCAGCGATAACATTCGTAGGCATCGGCGGTTTTCTGAAAACCGTGGCTGCGCAACGCGTGCAGCACCTCGTCCTGAATCGTCTCAATCGTCGGCGGGAAATTCGAAATCAGGTGATGCGGGTCGGAATTGAGGCAGACAATCGCCGTGTCCGCCAGAAAAGTGGCGATGCCCTCGTTCGAACCGTGCGCGCTGAAAATCCTGTCGTTCACGCCCGGCAGAAAATCCGTGCGAAAACCGCCGATGGACTCCGCCGCGCGCAACATCGCCTTGCAGATGCGGCCCGGATCGAACTGCACCAGCGCGCGGTTCCGCTTCTGGACTTTGACGATGAGGTTTTGGACGGGCATCGGCCCACATCGTATCGAAATCGCTCCAAAACACAAAGCTGATTCAATGGCGACCTCCTGTGGCATGGACCTCTGGTCTGTGTTTTGGGTTCACCGGCTGAAGGTCTGTGCCACACGGAATCACTGCTTGCCGGACCGGCGGCGAACGGTTTTGGGCCGTGTCACTTTTGGTGACTCCTTGCTGCGGGCGGCGACTCGGATGGCCCGTTGCGCCCAGGCGACCAATTCCGGCGCATTTTCCAGCACGTCCGGCGGCACTTCGTGATAGCTCATCGTCAGCACGCGCCCTTTCGATTCGTAAGTGAACGGCTCCATGCCGCGCGCCACGTAGTCTGCCTGTGATCGCGCGTCCGTTTTGAAGAACAGCCGGCCTTCGTCGAGGATCCCGAAGAAATGTTCGCCCTGATACAGCCCATGCGCGCCGAACATCGCCCGCGCCCGCACCTCCGGCAGGGCGCCCAACTGGTCCAGCACGAAGTCTTTGAACGATTCATCCGCCATGATGCAAATACGGTTTAACGCAAAGTCGCGAAGGTGCAAAGTCGCAAAGCAACGACAAATTGCACGTTGAGCGGAGCGCGAGTTGTCTCAACTCGCAGCGGGTGGTGCGCAAAATACGGCTCGAAAATTCCGATGACGTCATGCGTTCGTGACTGCTGCGGTTTGGGACAAACCGCGCTCCGTAAACACCGTCAATGTGTTTCTTCGTCGTTATCCAACAATCGGGCGAAATAAAAGCAGCCGGCCGCAATGAGCGCCGAAACGGCGGCGATGATGACGGCCTGTGTGCCGGGTTGCTTCAAGTCTTCCATCCATTCCTCAATCAAAAGACCCTGTTTGCCGTAAAGCTGTTCCATCTGCCGCGTCTGGGCCTTGTTGTATCCCAGCATGGAAAGGTCATCCGACACATCTGGAGAACGCGTCCCCAGCCAATAAACCACGCCTGCGCCGGCAAGTCCGAGCACCAGCACCAAGATACCTATCATCCTGAGTCGCGCGCTCTTTTTGGACGATGAATCCGGACCGGATTTTTTCTCAATCACGATGCCAGTGTAACAGAGGAAGACAAAATTAAAATGCAAAGACGCGAGCTAAAATAAATGAAGCGTAGGGATTTCGGAAGGCGGGCGGGCGTGTCAGCCACGCGAACATTCCTCCCACAGCTTGAATACTCCAAGCGCCCGTGCCCAGCGTTCGATGTAAATCCTGTCGCACCCGGTGCTGATGAGGCTCTTCACGTCGCGGAGATGCCGTTCGGAATGCGATTTCCTGGCCCAATGGAGTTTCGAGATGATGAGGTCGTCCTTGTTCACGATCCAGGTATTAAAATTTTCAATTTTGATGCTTTGCCGGCGGTTAAATTCGAGGAGCCGATATTTGGCTTGCTGGCAGACGATGCAATCCACTCTGATGCGGCTTTTCCGATGGAAGAGGTTGAAGAATGACTGGTGGGCAATGGCACTGTCCACCGCTTCGCGTGAAATGTCGTAGTCGGGGCTGAACAGGCGGAACACGACTTCGGCGTCTTTGGCGCGCAGGGCAACGACGACGTCAATGTTGCGGGGCACGCGCGGCAAGGCGTAGCAGTTCATGGCCATCGAGCCGGTGAGCATGTAACCGATGTCCGCCGCCTCGAACCTCGTGGAAATGTCACGGAGAATGTCTATTTGGTTTTGCATACAAATTCTTTTGGCCATTCAGGCTTGCCGTGACAATGAATCAGCACAACTCGGGCCAAGGCCCGGCCAACGCGCTCAACGGGTCGAGCACAAATTCTTTGACCGGGTCGTCAGGCAATGAATAAATGAGCCAGCCAATGGAAAAGGTGTGTCCAAGTCCAAACGACGCCGCGCATTGAATCCCAGGCCTGCCACGCACAAAGAACGATCAAGGCCACTGACTGAACCAGCCCGGTCCACCGCTTTTGTCGCACCAGATTCACGAACAGCACAATGGCTATCGGCCATAAGACCAATCCTACGTGGCAAAGAAATATTTCGATGGCCA
>Ga0181521_10002502_pt1 | contig 22178 bp, 18 predicted proteins | sample PEATcosm2014_Bin_32_FD_119764 | JGI IMG/M metagenome (GOLD analysis project Ga0181521, IMG submission 119764) | Peatland microbial communities from MTU Mesocosm Facility, Houghton, MI, USA - PEATcosm2014_Bin02_60_metaG | ecosystem: Environmental > Terrestrial > Soil > Wetlands > Peat | place...
AACGATCTGCAGCCCGTGATCGATGCCTTGATTGACCAGGCCGGCATGACGCTGTTCTTGGCGGAATTTGTCGGCAACTGTAACTGGGAAGCCGCCAACGCCAACCCCGGCGCCAGCTTGACGAACTGGACCTACTTCGACAACGTGTACAGTGGGCCGAACTTCCAGCAACTCTGGGGCATGATGGCGTACCTCAACCAGCGCGGCATCACGAGTGGAGTGATGCCCAAATTCACCGGTCCCGCGGCCTTGTGGATGGGGGGGGAGTCGCTCACCCCGGGTTACGAAAATGCATATGCCGAGATGCTCGCCTCGGCGCTGATCTATGCCCGCAAAACCCAGAACCTGCAGTTTACGGTAGTGCCCCCGCTGAATGAGCCGGACAACACTTATACGGGAGTCCATCTGAGCGGCGCATCGCAGTACGTGACCGTCCTGGACGACCTGGGCCAGCAACTCGATGCCAACGGCATGAGCGACGTCCGCTTCTCGGGGCCTGAGTTGGCCTATACCACCACGAGCTGGATGGCTACCATGATGGGCGACTCCTATCTCATGTCCAAACTCGCTGATTTCGGCCTGCACGGTTACCAGGGGCTAAGCTCTGACGCAACCGGGGTGTCCAGCTTCATTCAGCAATCAGCCTACCCGGGCACTCATTTTTGGATGACTGAGTATAATGTCTGGTGCCAGAGTTGCCAGACGGGTGGGGAGGGCAACAATACGTGGGCCTATGCCCTTGGCACTGCCAGCTATCTGCTTGATCTGCTGGCTGAAGGCGCCTCAGCCGGACTCGTCTTCGAAGCCTGGGACGGCGAGTGGATTAACTACAACGCCAGCACGGGTCAGGATACGGCGGCCACCTGGGACTTCTGGGGATTGTTCGCGGTGAAAGACATCAACGTGACTCCCAAGACCTACACCCCGCGGCAGGGGTTCTACACCCTGTCGCAGATCACCGCCTTCGTCCGCCCCGGCGCCCAGCGGATAGACGTGAGCGGTTCGACCAGCCTGGAATACCTGCTGGCCTTTTACAACACGAACAACGGGCAGTTCACGCTGACGGGCGTGAACAGCACCAGCAGCGCGTCGAGCTTATCGTGCGCGCTGGAGTCGCTGCCGGCCATTCCCAGTTTGGCCCTCTATTACACCTCGAGCACCACGAATCTCTGTTACGGAGGCAGCGTGGCAGTCAACAACGGGGCCTTCTCCGTGGTGGTGCCGGCGGATTGCGTGTTCACGCTGACTTACACCAACACGGTGGCGCCGCTGGTGATCAGCCAGGCCCCCCATTTCCTCACGCCCTTCGGGCAGAACGGCAACCTCTCCCTTACCCTGGTCGGCGCAAGCGAAAGCGCCTGCCTCATTGAAGCCTCCTCCGATCTGGTGAATTGGTTCGAGGTCACGAATGTGACGCTTGTCGGCGGCACGGCCACGATCAGCCAACCCATGACCGCGGCTGCTCGCTTCTACCGGGCAACGCTGCTGCCCTAAAGAAGGGGCGGATTTTCACAGGTGTGTCAGAAGTTGGCGGCGCCCCATTGACAACCGCCCGCCGGCAAGGCGTAGTTTATACCACTTCCAGCTCGACGATGCACTATTTCCTGTAAGGTAAACAGGCACAGTAGTTTGCGCCATATTTGTACAGACCTTGGGGGCTACCGCAGGCACGAAGACTACGCTGGGCGGCACTGTGGAAGGTATTCAGAACATCCTCGGAGGGACATCATGCCGTCCCCCGAGTCCGTAGAGCAAAACCTGTCCGTTTTGCCGCCCGCACGATGGGGCGCAAGGGTGAAAACTGCCCTTGCGCCTATAGCCGTGTCGGGTTCGACGCTACCAGAAGCGCTTCTGAGTGAGGCTCGCTGGAGCCGTGGCCTGGACGGACCACAAGGCTGGGGGGGTGGTAGCAAAAAAGGCCGTTGCTGTCAAGCAGGAAGTTAGACCCCTTGGCTTCCTCGGCGGAGGGCGAAGCCGCCAGCAGGACTCAGTGAATAATAGCAGTCCTTGATTGAAAAGGCACTATTCCTGAAACGGAGGCACCCCGGCCCTCCTTGAAGATGTAGAGCGGCGTGCCGGTTTGCTCCGCCAGTTGTCGCGCCCGTACCGCCGCGCGCTCCAGTGCATGCCCCGCCCTGGATATGTCCGCATCCGCTATCCAAAGAGTGAGAACGCGGGCAGGAGCGACTGGAGTTGCTGATTAAAGCTGCCATCAAGGCTCGTTTGCATGCCCTGAACAGCGTTCTCCAGCTCTTTTGCAACTGCTCGATCCTTCTCGTCCGCTGATTCTGACTGCGCGCTTTTCAGCAACCCCTCCAGAACTTTGCCGAGAACATCCCTGTCTTTGCTCGTCACATCGTCCAGCCCGCGTTGCGCATTGATGAAACCGCTTCCGAGCACTCCGCGAAGAGTTGCCCAATCCAATGATTTGGTGTTTGTCGGGTCGCCTGGGTCGACCGCTTGCACCGACCAGGCGTAATGCTTGGGAACGCGCTCTCGAATGGCCCGGCAGAAAACTGCTTTTTGTGCAGGCTCGGGCTTGTCCGCCTCGAACTTTGGCAAGTCCACAAAGAAGGAGGAAATGTCGCCCTCCTTGACTTGGTAACGAATCTGGATGATGGCTTTTTCGCAGTTGGGATCGAGGTCGATGATGCACTCTCCAAGAACGCCTAGTTTTGCTGCTCCCTTGTCGTAGGCGACAGTGAGCTTTACCTCAATTGCCGGGAGCTGCTTTCGGATTTCATCTTCGGGCTTTGCGTCCTGCTGTGCGCGAAAAGCCTTCCAAAAATCCTCATGCGCTGACAGGGAGAAATCCTCCAGACGAAAACTCGGATTTGTGTCAGCAAGCAGCCGGCGAAATAACTCGGTCAAAGATGTTTTGCCGCTATTGTTTCGTCCGACGATCACAGTTGCCTGCTCCTCCAGCAAGAGCTCCACCTTTGTCAGTAATCGGAAGTTCTGGATTTCAATCTTGTGAAGGCGCATAGCTCAGTTCGTTGTGAGGTTGACCAGCCCCGGCAGCAGACGCGGTAGCAGCAGGCCGCGCGTTCGGCAGAGGTTTTGGACTTGCTTGGCGAGGGTGATGACTTCGGCGAAGTGCAGGAAGTCGAGGCCGAGAATCGGGCCGGAGCATTCCTGCGGCTTGAGGCCGGAGTTGGCGGGGAACTGGTCGGCGGCAGCCCAAAGGCGCTTTTCCAGCGTGTCAGCGGCGGTGTCCTTCTCCGGTGGCGCGATCCAGTGCATGAGATTCAATCGTTTTCCAGCCTCGTAACCTTGCGCGCGAGGGTATTTCAAATGGTGGCAAAGACAAGTGAAAAGGGGTGGGTGTGGTTCTCCCGGCAGGGCCGTTGACGAAATGGTGTCTTTGTTTTGGGAGCACCGGGCGGGGACGCCCGGGGAACCCGCAAGCGGGACGCTTACGCCACTTCCGCAGATTCGACGGCTTGCGAGGACGCTCGCCCTACCGAGCCGGATGCCAGGGCTCACGAGGACGCTCGCCCTACCGAGCCGGATGCCAGGGCTTGCGAGGACGCTCGCCCTACCGAGCCGGATGCCAGGGCTTGCGAGGACGCTCGCCCTACCGAGCCGGATGCCAAGGCTCGCGAGGACGCTCGCCCTCCCGGGCCGGTTAAATCTTGTCGAACTGGCTGAGGACGTAATCCCGGGCGCGGGGCACGTCGTCGAGGGTGAGGTGTTCGATGATGACGTAAAGCTCGCGATTCAGGCCGGCCAGCAGCCGCAGGAAGAGCGGGTAATCAAGCACCCCGTAGCCCGCGGCGGGCAGGTCGGTGCCGCCGTCCGCCGCGGCTTTGACATCTTTGGCGTGGGCGAGCACGATCCGCTTGCCCAGGCGGCGGAACATCTCCTCGAGCATCGGGTCCATGCGCGACAGGTCCTCCTTGCGGTAGTAATTGCAGGGGTCCATCACCAGTTTCAGCCCCGGCACGTCGCGCAACAGCCGGTCCGCCCGGTCAATGGAACCAATCACATTCCGCCAGTAGGCCTCGATGGAGAGAACGGCGCCGTGCTGCTTGGCCGCCCGGTTCAGCTTCTCGATCGCGGCGCGGCAGGCATGATAGCCTTTCTCGGTCGCATTCTCCGGTGATTCCTCCCACTCGGATTTCGCATTCAGCGTGCCGGTTTCCGTGGAGATCACCGGACAGCCGAACTGCTTCCAGTTCTCGATGAGCACCTGCATCCGCTGTTCGCCTCGCTTCCGCCTGGCGGGGTCGGGGTCAACGACGTTGAAGTAGCCGAAAAGCCCGGCAACCTTGAGATTATGCTTCGCCAGCGTGCTGGTGATCCGGCGGGCCTTGTCCCAGTCCGGCGCCCAGGGGTCGAAGCCGATGTCGGCGAAGCCGTATTCGAGAATCACGCCGTGGAAGCCGTCGGCGGCCATGCGGCGGGCGGCTTCCTCGAGCGGCAGGCCGGCATAGACACCGGTAAAGATGCCGAGCTTGAGGTTCTTTTTGGCTCGGGCGCGCAGGTCGGGAGCGGCGTGGCTGATCAAGGGAAAGCCGACGGCGGCGGCGCTGGTGAGCTTGAGCCATTGGCGGCGATTCAAGGTATTCAGGGTGTTCATGTTTTAGTTGGGGATACAGTTAAGGGTGAGGGTTGAAGGTCTAGGCTGGATGTTTCATTCCCACAGGGCCGGAACGCGGGCATGTTCCCGGCTTACGCGGTTCGAATGGTCTAAGCCGGCAACATGCCGGCGCTCCGGCGTGTCGGCAGACGAGTTCATCAAAGGCATCATTTGCTGCTTTGCAGGAGCCGCGCCAACAGCAGCGCCATTTCCATCGCCTGCTCGTAGTTAAGCCGCGGGTCCAGAGTCGTCCGGTAGTCGCGGGTCAAGTCAGCCTCCGTCACCCCGCTGGCGCCGCCAATGCACTCCGTCACGTTGTCCCCGGTCAGCTCGAAATGCACGCCGCCGAGGTGTGTGCCGCAGTCTTTGAGGATGCGACAGGACAGCTCCAGCTCGCCGAGGATATTGTCAAAGCGGCGGGTCTTGATGCCGCCTTTCGTCGTTTCGGTATTGCCGTGCATGGGGTCGCAACACCAAAGCGCCTGTTGGCCGGCGCGGCGGATCGCTTCAGCCAGTGACGGCAGACACTTCTCCACGCGGTCCGCCCCGAACCGGTGGATGAACGTCAAGCGGCCCGGCTCGTTTTGCGGGTTGAGCACCCGGGCCAGCGCCAGCACCTCGTCGGGGGTGACGGCGGGGCCGATCTTGACCCCAATCGGGTTGGCGATGCCGCGAAAGTATTCGACGTGCGCCCCGTCGAGCGCGCGGGTGCGGTTGCCGATCCACGGGAAGTGCGTGGAGAGGTTATACCAGCCCGTGTGACGCGGCACCTGCCGGGTCTGGGCCTGCTCGTAATACAGAAGCAGCCCCTCGTGGCTGGTGAAGAAGTCCACCCGATTGATGTCCGCCAGCACGCTGCCGGTCAACGTCTCCATGAACCGCAGCGAATCGCCGATGGTTTCCACCATGCGCGTGTATTCGGCCGCGTGCGGGGAATTGGCCACGAAGCCCAACTCCCAGTATTCCGGGTGGTGCAGGTCGGCGAAGCCGCCCTCGATCAGGGAGCGAATGAAGTTAATCGTGAGGCCGGAGCGCTCGTAAGCCCGGAGCAGCAGCTCGGGGTTCGGCGTCCGATCCTCCCGGGTGAACCCGGCGCGGTTGATCATGTCCCCGCGGTAGCTGGGCAGCGTGACGCCTTTTTGCGTCTCGGTGTCGGCGGAGCGGGGTTTGGCGTACTGGCCGGCGAAGCGGCCGATGCGGGTCACGCGTTTCTTGCCGCCCTGCACCAGGACCAGGCTCATCTGCAGCAGGATCTTGAGCTTGCTGGCGATGGCGGAGGATTCGCAGTCGTCGAAGCTCTCGGAACAGTCACCGCCTTGCAGCAGGAAACGTTGGCCGCGCGTCGCTTCCGCCAACTGATGCTTGAGGTTCTCGATTTCCCAACTGGTGACCAGGGGCGGCAGCCGCGCCAACTGGCCCAGCGCCCGCTGCAGCGCGGCGGGGTCGGCATACAGCGGTTGCTGGGCGGCGGCCCTCGTCTGCCACGAGGTCGGCGCCCAATCCCTTTGGGCTGAGGTTCTGTCGGTTGCAGTCGGCATCGCTAGTTCGGCGCCCAGACTCGGCGATTCCGGCGCAAATGTAAAGGCTGGCGACAGGCTGGCGACAGGCTGGCGACAATTCCCCTGCTCACTTCGGCTCCGGCTTCGCGTAGATCTCCTTGGGCGCCCGGTCGAAGTACCTGAACAGCGCCGGGCAGAGCCAGCCTTCGAGTCCGAATTGCTCACACCAATACCAGTTGCCGCCGAATTCTGTGCGCCGCCATTCCAGCTTCACGATGAAGCCCGGGAAAGGATTCGGTGAGAAGAAGAGCTTGAAGCCCTGCCTTGCGTTGGGGATTGCTGCCGTCGCCTTCTCAATCATGAGATCGATACCCAGCAGGAGCGGCTCTTGACGCAAGCCCGCGGCTTCATCGTCAAACACCCATTGGCCATTAAGCATGTAGGGGAAAATGACCGAAATCGCATTCATGCTCTATCTTCTATAGGCTCATTGTAAGGCAGTGTCGGCTAAACCGCCAACGCCGAAATGGTCAAATACCCAGAGCCGCGGACAACGGAAGGAGATATCGGTGAATCCTCAGAACCTGGAATGCAACCTGCTGTTTTTGCCCTTCCGGAACATGGCAATAGAACAAAGAAACAGGCATGTCCTAATTGTGGATGACGACCTCGAGTTGGCGCTCACCTACCAGGAGTTGTTGCAGGCACACGGCTACGAGGCCAGCACGGCTGCGAACGGGCGCGAAGCCCTGGAACTGGTCATGAACAGCCGCGTGGACGCGATTCTCTGCGACTTGAGCATGCCGGAGCTGGCGGGTGACCTGTTCTATCGAGAAGTCGGGCGTGCTCGCCCGCGGCTGCTAAAGCGTTTCATTTTCCTTACGGCCAATGCCGACAATCCGCTTTACGAGACATTCCTGAAAGGCGTCACAGTGCCCGTGATTGCCAAGCCGGCTTCTGTGAATAGCGTGGTGGAGAAGCTGGCAGCGATCCTGGCCGGCCCCATGCCTGGCGCAAGCTCATCTGCCACCTCGAACCAGCTTTGAGCGGCCTGCGGGTGACGGGCGTCCAGAATTAAGGGAGAAACGCCGCCAGCCGGCAGTTACAGCCGCCGGGCCAGACGGGCCGCCAGACGGTCCAGCGCCAGCGAGCGGTCCAACGGCGCCAGGCGCACCTCCAACAGGCAAAAGCTCTCGGTCCACCGCTCCGCTTCACCCAGCGCACGGTCCAGCTCTTCCTCGGTTTCGACGACGAACCCGCAGCCCGCGCCCAGGATGTCGGGCAGGCGGTGATACTGCCACGGCCAGACATCGTTGTAGGGGCCATCCTGCATGTGCCGCTCGGTGCCATAGCCGCGATTGTTGAGCAGCACCACCACCGGGTTGAGTTTGTACCTGGCGACCGTGGCCAGTTCCATGCCCGTCATCTGAAAGGCGCCGTCGCCGACCAGCACCAGTGGACGCAGTTTCGGGTTGGCCAGTTGGGCGCCAATGCTCGCGGGCACGGCGAAACCCATCGAAGTGTAGTAGGCCGGGCTGATGAATTCAGTGCTCTCGCGAATGAACAGATCGGCTGCGCCAAACAGCGCGTCGCCCACGTCGGCCACGACGACCGTGCGGTCCGAGAGGAACGCGTTGAGCCGCTCGAAGAGGCGTCGGACGGTGAGTGCCTTGGGGGAGTGCGGAGTGTGGAGGGCGGAGGGCGGAGTGAGTTGGACCGGACGGGGGATTTTGCCGAGTTTGCGCCGGCGGAGACCCAGGCGGAGCAACCCGCGAATAAAGTCCTTGAAGCGGACCTCTTCGTAGGTGTGGTAGCGGATGGAGAGCTTCTCGCTGGTGGCATAGATCGAGCGCGCCGGATCGAGGCGGGCGGTGTAGATGCCGAGGTTGATGTCGGTCATGAACGCGCCGAGCAGGATGACACAATCACTGCTCTCGACGTACTGCCGGACGTCGTCGCGGCCCATCACGCCTTCGTAGATGCCGAGATAGAACGGATGGTGCTCGCCAATGACGGACTTCCCGAGCACAGTCGCGGCCACGGGGATATTGGTGTTGCGCGCGAGCTTGAGGAGCTGGTCCTGCAAACCGAACCGGTGCACTTCCACGTCCGCGAGGATGACCGGCTGGCGCGCGGCGTTGATCATCTGCCCGGCTTCGGCCAGGGCCTCGCGCAGGCTTTGGAGGTCGCTCCGCTCGTGAATCTCAGCCGTCTTGTGGTGGGGAATGCCGGGCACGGAGACGAGGTCACGGGGCAGCTCGATATAGACGGGCCGCTTAAACCGGAGCGCGGCATGGAGCACGCGATCTATTTCCTGGAAGGCAGTTTGCGGGTCGCTCAAGACCGTCGAGGCGATGGTAAGCTGCTCGAACACCTTCTTCTGGGTGTCAAACTCGCGGACCTTGTGATGCAGCAAAGGGTTCTTCTCGCGCTCTTTCATCCCCGGCGCGCCGCTGATGACGACCACGGGGGACTTTTCGGCAAAGGCCTCGGCGGTGGTGTTGGTGAGTTTCAATCCGCCCACGCAGTAGGTGACGCAGACCGCGCCGAGGCCGCGCACGCGGGCATAGGCATCGGCGGCGAAGCCGGCGCCCTGCTCGTCGCAGGTGTTGATGAGGCGCAGCTTGCTGCGGGAGAGCTGGTCGTAAAACCCAAGCACATAATCGCCCGGGATGCCGAACACGTGGCGCACGCCGTGGGCGTAGAGCCGCTGGATGAGGTATTCGCCAATGGAAGGTGAGGTTTTCATTTGCCTTGAAGCGAGATTAACATGGCCCGTCGGAAGGGTCAAAGCCTGTTGTGAGCGCCGCCAGAAGGCAAAGAAGGAAATGCTTTTGACTTCGTTTCCGCGCGCCCTACATTGCGTCGTTCGCGCAAACGACCTGAACATGCTGACGGAAGACGACATCAAGAATGCCTTGAAGGCGGTCAAGTATCCGGGCTACAGCCGGGACATTGTTTCTTTTGGCTTGGTGAAGCAGATTGCCGCCAAAGACGGGGCGGTCAGCGTCGCGATGCAGTTGACGACGAGCCACGCGGAGGTTGCGAAGCAGATTAAGTCGGAAAGCGAACGGGTGTTGAAGGCCTTGCCGGGGGCGACCCGGGTGCATGTGGAAGTGAACCACCAAGGGGCGCCGGCGTCGGCTCCGCAAAGTCCGTGGGCGCAGCAGCAGAAAGTTCCCGGTATCCGCCGGATCGTCGCGGTCGCCAGCGGCAAAGGGGGGGTCGGCAAGTCCACCGTGTCGGCGAACCTCGCGTGCGGCCTGCAGCATCTCGGGGCGAAGGTGGGCTTGCTGGATTGCGACATTTACGGCCCCACCATCCCGCTGATGATGGGCGTACACGAGCGGCCAACCATCAGCGCGGAGGAAAAGATGGTGCCGCCCTCGAACTACGGGGTGAAGCTGATGAGCATGGGGTTCCTGATTGAGGGCGATCAACCGGTGATCTGGCGCGGCCCGATGATCATGAAGACCATTCAGCAGTTCTTCAGCGCGGTGGAGTGGGGCGAGCTGGATATTCTGCTGGTGGATTTGCCGCCGGGCACGGGCGACGCGCAGCTTTCGCTCTGCCAGACCGTGCCGCTGGACGGCGGCGTGATCGTGACCACCCCGCAGGAAGCGTCGCTGGGCGTGGTCCGCAAAGGCATCGCGATGTTCCAGAAGGTCAACGTGCCGATCCTCGGCATCGTGGAGAACATGAGTTATTTCACCACTCCAGCCGGCGAGCGGGTCGAAATCTTTGGCCACGGCGGCGGGCAGGCGGAGGCGGCGCGGCAGAAGATCACCTTTCTCGGGGAAGTGCCCTTGTTCACGGAGATTCGGGAAGGGGGCGACCGGGGAGTGCCGGTGGTAGTATCCGCCCCCGACCAACCGGCGGGGCAGGCATTCATCAAGATAGCCGAAACCCTGCGTCGGCAGCTTGCATGACGGTGGTGGCAGGAAGGGCTTTGTGTGCTATATTGCTCCAGAAAGAAAGACCCGCTTATGAAGTCGCCAGCGGCAAAAGCAAAGGATTCGAGGCCCACTGGATGAAGTTGCAGATTAGTGTTGTCATCGGCTGAAGCTCTGTTAAATTCCTGCGCTCGAAGCAATTTGTATTCGTGATTATGTCCGACGAAACGAAAGAGCCGCTCTCGGGGAACGATTTGCTGAAGAACTCTTCGCTTTACAGGGAGTTTCAGGCGGAACGCGAGGAGATTCTGAAGCACAAGTGGATTGAATCCGAGAAGGCCGGTCGCGACATTGGATTTGAGCGAGCGCTGACAGACTGGATCATCAAGCACCGCTCGAAATGGCGCAAGAGCCGGCAGGCGGTTGGCCACTAAACGAGCCACCGCTTTCCTTTAAGGCAGCCCGGTGAGGCGGCCAAGGAACCATGACCAAGCCCAAAGTCCGAAGTCCGAAGCCCCAAGTCCGAAGCGGAAACGTCGGGCCGCATCTCCTTTTCCCCAAGTTCAGGATGCTGTTTTCCAACTCCCCCTCGTATGCCTGAATCCACCCTGATCCTGAATGCGGCGGCGATTCAGCGCGTCCTCACCCGCATCGCGCATGAGATTGCAGAACGGAATGAAGCCGGGAGCGAGATGGTGCTGGTCGGCATCCAGCGCGGCGGGGTGCCGCTGGGACAGCGGATGGGCACGCTGTTGGCAGGGATTTGGGGGCACGCGGTCCCGACCGGCAGCCTGGATGTCAGCATGCACCGGGACGACCTGGACCGACGCGTCGCGCCCAATGTCCAGCCCACGGTCATCCCGTTCGACGTGACCGGGAAAACGGTGGTGCTGGTGGATGACGTGCTGTTCAGCGGACGGACCATCCGGGCCGCGCTGGACGCGCTGAATGATTTCGGGCGGCCCCGGCGCATTCAACTCGCGGTGCTCATCGACCGCGGGCACCGCGAGTTGCCCATTAAAGCGGACTTCGTCGGCAAAAATGTTCCCACGGCTCCAACCGAAAGCGTCCGCGTGCGGTTGGCGGAAATGGGCGGCGCGGATGAAGTCGTCGTCGAAAAATGAACACCAACCGGAGTGATGGAGTGGCGAAGCGTTGGAGTAATGGAGTGATGGAGTATTGGAATGTTGGGAAGGCCTCTGGCTGCGGTTTCCCTCTTCCATCACTCTACCACTCCATTACTCCAATACTCCATCACTCCATCACTCCACTCCCCCGATGAGCTGGCATCGCAAACATCTGCTCGACATCGAATCACTCACGGTTGATGAAATCATGACCGTGCTCGACACGGCCCGCGCTTTCAAAGCCGTCGGCGAACGCGCCATCAAAAAGGTCCCCGCCCTGCGCGGCAAGACGGTGGTCAACCTGTTCGTCGAGCCTTCCACCCGCACGCGCACCAGTTTTGAGCTTTCCGAGCAACGCCTCTCGGCTGACATCATCAATTTCACGGCCGAGGCCTCCTCGCTCAAGAAGGGCGAGACCCTCAAAGACACCGCGCGCAACCTCGAGGCGCTGAACATTGACTTCATCGTCATGCGCCACAGCGCGTCCGGCGCGCCCCATTTCCTGGCCCGGGTCCTCCACGCCAGCGTTATCAACGCCGGCGACGGCGCGCACGAGCATCCGACCCAGGCATTGCTGGACGCGTTCACCATCCGGGAGAAGAAAGGACGCATCGCGGGCCTGAACGTGACCATTCTCGGCGACATTCTTTACAGCCGCGTGGCGCGGTCGGACATCTGGGCGCTGACGAAGCTGGGCGCGAAGGTGACCCTCTGCGGCCCGTCCACCCTGGTGCCGCGCGTATTCGAGCAGATGGGCTGCCGGGTGACGCACGACGTGGAGGAGGCCATCCGCGAGGCCGACATCATCAACCTGTTGCGCATCCAGCACGAGCGCCAGCGCAAGTCGATGTTTCCCAGCCTCGGCGAGTACTCCAGCCTGTTCGGCCTGAACAAAGACCGACTGGCCCGTACGAAGCCGGATGCCCTGATCATGCACCCCGGCCCGATTAACCGCGGTGTGGAAATCGACAGCGAAATAGCCGACTGTGGCCGGTCAGTGATCCTGGAGCAGGTGACCAACGGCCTGGCCGTGCGCATGGCCGTGTTGTTCCTCGTCAATGGCGGGAAGGGGCCGCAGGAAGTCGCGCCGTAGGAAGTCCGGCTGCCCGAGCGAGCGGGTTGGCTGTCGGGATCAGGAATTAGCGCGTAAGCGCAACTGGCGGCGGGCCAGCAGGATGGTGACCACTGCGAGCGCAGGCCCCACGACGGCAGAGGACAACCACATTCCGTAGGACACGGACATATAAACCCCGCCGTGCCTTGCCGCAGGCAGCCACCTCATGATAAACGCCGATCTCCCGACGTTAATGCCCATCAGGACGCACGGGATAATCGCACAGATAAGGATCTGAACGAACAGCGGACGCCGCAGAACGGACGCCGCGGTGTTTGCAACCGTTCTGCCCTTTCTACGGAAGACCCACCAACCCGCCGCGACGCAGCTTCCCAGGGCCAGAAGGTGGGCCGCAGTCGCGGCGACCAGAACTGTCGGAAGCAGGACGAATTGGCCAGTTGGGGATTTGAGCGGATGACCAAACCCAACCAGACCGCCCATTACGGTGGCATCCGCGAGGATGTTGGCGCAGCAACAAATCAGCGGCCATAACTGGGCGCCCAGCAGCATCCACAGCAGCCGGTTCAGCCAAACCTCTTGGCCGTTTACCTTGGCGAATTCCGGCTCCAAGGCGGGCGCGCCGCCGAGCCTTCGTGCCGCCACAAGGAAGGCCTCTTCCTCCGACAAAGTGGTGCCCCGCAACGCGGCGACCGCGTCGCGCAGATGCGTTTCCAGTTCGTCGAGGTTCTCCCGGCGAAAGCAAGGTGACTGGCTGAGGTGGTCGCGCCAGCGTTGAATTGCGGTGTTCAGGTCAAATGCGGTTTTAGTTTCCATAAACGAGTGAGTGTTTGGTGAACGGTGAGCCATTGTTGCCGTTCGGCCTGGAGCGCCTTGCGGCCCTCCTTGCGCAGACGATAGTATTTCCGCTTCCGACCGGTGCCGGCCTCGCGCCATTCCGATTCGATGAGGGCTTCTTTCTCCATCCAGTGCAGCACGGGATACAGCATGCCCTCGGTCCACTCGATGCCGCCGCCGGACAACTCCCGCACACGCTGGATGAGGGCGTAGCCGTAGCTCTCACCCTCGCCGAGGATGGAGAGGACCAGCGGCACCGTCGAGGCCGCAACCAATTCTTTCGAAAGCATGGCGGCACTATACATAGCGCCGCAATGCTTGTCAACACCCAAAGTGAAAAAATATAACCGGCGCAGTGGCGGGGGCTGCCGGCCTCGGCTGGGAATGCCTCTGGCGGGCACACTTCGACGCCCCGGCTCACCCAAACACCAACCGGCAGACAATCACGGAGGCGATGACGCCGACGGCGTCGGCAATCAACCCCGCGGGCAGCGCGTAGCGGGTTCTCTTGATGGCGACCGAGCCGAAATACACGGCGAGGACATAGAAGGTGGTCTCGGTGCTGCCGAAGATGGTGCCGGCCATCCGCACGGTCAAGCTGTCAGGACCGAGTTGGTTGACCAGCTCGGTAAAGATGCCCAGAGTGCCGCTGCCGCTGAGGGGGCGCATCAACACCAGCGGCAGGAGGTCGGGCGGAAAGCCGATCGCGCGCATGGCTGGCGACAGCGCCTTGCTCAACAGGTCAATGCCGCCCGCCGCGCGAAACATGCCGATGGCCACCAGGATCGCGACGAGGTAGGGGATGATGCGGAGGGCCACATCGAAGCCCTCTTTCGCGCCGTCCACGAACTCCTCATAGACCTTCACGCCCCGCAGGATCGCATAGAGCGGGAAGATTGAGAGCATGAGCGGAATCGAGAGCTTCGAGATCGCGTCCACGACATGCACGAAGGTAGTTTGTTTGGCCGCTTCCGGGGAGAGCGGAAGGCCCAGCAGTGTGGGAAAGGCCAGCCGCAGGAACACATAGAGGAAGAACAGCCCAAAGGCCGACATGATGAGCACACCCCACCATTGCAAGGGTGCGAGGGAAGCGGCTTCCTTCACGGGAGATTTGTCGCCGGTAGAATTCGCTGTCGCGGCTTCCGCCGCCTTTGGTCCGGCGCTCGGCGAGGGGGCAGTGGCCGGCGGCAGGCGGTAAATCGGCAGGCGAGAGAGGAGCTTGGCCGCCACGACGGCTGAGGTGGCAGCGCAGATGGTTGCCATCAGGGCGGTGCCAACGATAGCGGTCGGGTTGGTGGACCTATTGGCGGCCAGAATGGCGATGGCGGTGACCGGGATGAGTTGCACCGAACTGGTATTGATTGCCAGTAACATACACATGGCATTCGTCGCGGTGCCGGGGCGGGGATTGAGCGTTTCCAGGTCTTTCATCGCGCGCAAACCCAGCGGGGTGGAGGCGTTGCCCAGGCCGAGGATGTTGGCGGCCATGTTCATGAGGATCGAGCCCATTGCCGGATGCTCGGGGGGCACATCGGGAAAAAGCCGGCACATGACCGGTCGCAGGGCACGGGCCAGCAGCGCCACAAGGCCGGCCCGTTCGGCCAGCCGCATCACGCCGAGCCATAACGCCATGATCCCGACCAGCGGCAGCGCGGTCTTCATCACGGCCAGCTCAGCCATCTCGAAGCTCTTGTCGGCCACCGCCTTGAGGTGGTCGGTGCAGCCGCCGATAATGACGGCCAGCAGGATCAGCCCGAGCCAGATGTAATTCAGCATCGGGCGGAAGCTATACTTGCCCGGCAAGCGTTCGCGAGAAAATTCCGCGTCGGTTCAGTCTCCAAAGCCTCGCCAGACCCTGACCGGCGGGCGGTTGCGGAGTCTGTTGGTGGCAGCATTGTTCGCAGTTCATCTGCTGCACGTCGAATCGGTCGCCTGGGTGGCTGAACGCAAGGCTGTGCTCTTTGCGCTTGCGTCCTGTCTTTTTTACTCCATAGTATGTGCCGTTAAGTTTATGACGGTAGAAACATGGAACGTTTGGGATCTTGGCCAGCAGTTGCCGAGCGCTTTTCCGGTTTTGCGACATGTGAAAAGCTCAGGGGGGTGACAAATGAGGGGGTCAAGGATTTCATGACTTATTTATAATCGTCGTAAGCGCTTGGAAATAAAAAGTTTGGGGTCGTAGCTCAGTTGGCAGAGCGTCTCGTTCGCAAAGATATTCATCGTCCTGGGCTCATTTGGCCTCCATCTGGACTCACGTGGACAACAGCCTGAATCTAAACGGTTTTTAGGGATTTCGAGGTGGACTCACTTGGACTCAAAAGGCCCCCAATTCTTTCTGAGGTCGTGAAAGGGGTCGTGAAAGGGAAATCGCCGGACACTTCGACGAGCAAAAACAGTTAAGACTGGAGGCGAGGGTCAGAATCGAACCGAGAAAGGCCGATTTCAAGGGTGAGAATAGCCTGTTTGCGTTGGGAATTCCACACTTTTGTTCCACTATTTCTCACTTTCGTTCCACCCTATTTCGTTAGCCATTTCGTTAACCATTGTGCTCGCCATTTCGCGGATGGTGATCAATGCAAACGCAGAGGAAATCTGCTGCGTTGCTTGATTGCCCCGAACATCCCGACGCCAGGGGGCGGAGATTCGCAGCGCCTACACCGCCGAAGACCCGACCATCCAGGGTGACATGGCGCACCCCCCCGTCCGCGAGCCAGCGGGAAAGGTGGACTCCGGCCCCGCCGATGGAGCGCGACATCCATAGGCCGGTGCCCAAACCCGGTGCCAAGTCAGAATCCTGACAAACAAGGTGGAATCCGGTCGCTGCGTCGAGGCGCGGTAAAGAAGCGCCTACGTGATTTTGTCGACCCAGACCGGTCCGATGTCCAATTTGGGCGTAACCTCCTGATCGAATGCACCACCGGTGACGAAGCCTGGCGCGAGATAACGCGCCACACGCCCGATCTTCTCATTATCAAACATCGTTGGGCCTGGTGACTCATGCTTGAGTTCGGAATCCGGCGCCTCGTGCGCCTCACTCAGGTCACCAGATCATCACGAATCCATTTAACCCCGGCCCGGCCGCGGCTGAACCGTGGCCGGCTGCGGGCGATCCGGTTACTGCGACAAGCACGAGCACCACGTTCGCCTTGCCCAGGGGAATCGGGAAGCAACCCGTGGGGCGCGAGTCAGGTTCTTCTGTGTTAATGGTGGTCAACGCACGACGTACGGTGGCGATTGATGCGGCGGAAACTGCATGAGAACGTTGCGTCCTTCGGCAACACTCGATCAAGAGGCAAAAGAAGCGCCCTCCTTTTTACTTGGCGTCAGGGCTGGGGGATTTGAATGATGAAGAATCGGCTCGGATTGACGCCGACGGCATTGGTCACGCTGAAAGCGCCCGTAAGGCTGAAGGCTCCGGTGGCAATGCTGGTCCAATTGGACAGGGGCAGCGCCACATTGGTCGAGGTGAGGACATGGTAGGTACCGCTATCCGAACCGTTGGTACCGCTGAAGATCAGGTTGGCGCCCGAGAGCGTGACACTGTTGATGGCCGGCACGGGCACGGCCGTGGAAGCCACGACCAGATTCAAACTCACGCTGCTGACGGACAGTGAAGCCGCGGTGTTCGCCGCCAGACCTTTCCCTGTGACGGTGAGAGTGGGGGTGCCGAGGCTGATGAGTCCGCCCATTATTTGGATCAAGCTGTAGGTGCCCGCCCCCAACGGCGACGCGCCCGCGTTGTTGACGGTAATCGCGTTTCCACTAAGAACCAAGTCGCCTTGGGAGGTTTGCCAGCTGTAAAGGGCTGGATGGGCGAGATCGCCGCTGAAGGTTTGGGGCGTGAAGGTCAAGGCCAGCGGCCCCGCCACGGTAACGGTTGCTCCGCTGGAGGCGGCGCCTTTTATGGTAGCTGCCGTGGACCCAATCTCGGTGCCGGCGCCGCTGGCATTGAGCGATGTGCCGCTGCTGAAAGCATAGGAACTGATGGCCGACACATCGAAGGTCCCGCCGGCCCCGATGGAAATCGTCGGCGAATTGCTGATGGAGCCTGTGCTGCTCAAGGCCAGGGTGCCTGCGCTGATGGTCGTGGGGCCGGTATAAGTATTGGTGCCACTCAAGGTCAAGGTGCCGGGTGTGCCGGCGCTGGGGACAGTGACCGTAAGGCTGCCGCCAGAACCATTGATGATCCCGGCGAAAGTAGTGTTGGCGTTGGTCTGGAAGACCGTCAACGCGCCGGTGAGTTCGACGGTGGGAGTGCCCGTGCCGGTGCCGCCCAGACCCGTGCTGCTGGCCAGCGGGCCGATGGTCTGGCTCTTGCCGTTCATGTTAAAGAATGAGCCGTCGGCGGCGCCCTGGGCTGATGCACCGATGGTCAGGGGCGTTCCCGCCGGGAGAGCATTGTTGGCGCCCAGTTCCAAGGTGCCGGCGCCGATAAAGGTCGCGCCAGAGTAGGTGTTGGCGCCGCTCAAGATGATGGTTCCATAACCGGCGGAGTCATTGGGGCTGGCGTAGAAGGGGCCGGTTCCGCTGATGACGCCCGGCACGGTCAGCGTAAAGGTGTTTTGGACATTGATGCTTCCACCATTGGCGCCCAGAGTAATGCCGCGAGTGGCGCTCAGGCTGAAGGAAGCGGATTGGACACGGAGGCCGTAATCGTTATAAGTGTTCCCACTGGGGTGAATGTTGCAGTTCATGGACAACTGGTTGGCGACCGCAGTGGCCGGAGCGGCGCCCAGGTTGCTGTCCTTGGTGATTACCAGCGAGCCATTGCTAATGGTGGTTATGCCGGTGTAGGTGTTCGCGCCGCTCAAGGTGAGAGTGCCGGTGCCGGCTTCGGTCAACGCGCCCGACCCGGAAATGGTTCCCGACAAGGTCTGCGCGGCCGTGCTGTTGTAGTTGATCGTTCCGTTGTTGGTGATGGCGGCCGCATAAGAGCCGCCTTTCAATGAACCTGCGCCAGCGATGGCGAGCGTGCCGCCGGCGCCGATCGTGGTCGGGCCGGTATAGCTGCTGTTGGTGCCCATTAAGATCAGCGGGCCGGGGCCGGACACGGCCAACCCGTAGCCCGCGTCGACAATATTGCTGACGACTGTGATGGAGCCGCCGGCGTAGGCCAGGTTCCATTGCGATGCTATTGGGCTGCCGTCCGGAAAAAGGTTCACGGGCATAGCCAAAGTTTGCGCGCTGGTCGAGTTGTTGGTCACCCCGCTGCCCACCGTCAGGTAGCTGCCGCCGGAATTGGTCAGGGTGAACGAGCCGGCCCCGCTGTTGAACGTCAGCGAGTTCACAGCGTAGGGGTTATCCATCACCGGCACCAAGCCGACCGTGCCGGCAAAATACACATTGTCCCAGCCAGTCGGGGTCGGCGCAGCGCCCCCGCTCCAGTTCCCGTCGCTTCCGCCTTCGCTCCAGTCGGGGGTGGCGCCGTAGGCCGCGCCATTCCACACATCCGTTTGCGACGACGCGACGACGACTACCAGGTTCACATTCCCGCCGCTGACCTGAATGGAAGCGGCGCAGCCACTCGCCAAGCCCTTGCCGGAGACGCTAACGAAATAAGACCCGGAACTGGTAATGTTTCCGGTGGCTTGCTCGATCAGCAGATAGGTCCCTGCGCCTAACGCCCAGGCGCCGGCGTTGTTCACCATGAAAGTGTTGCCATTCAGCGACAAGGCGCCTTGCGAGATGTAAAGGGCCGGATGGGTGGTATCGCCGGTAATTGTAGTGGGCGTGAAAGTTAATGAAATCGCCTGCGACCCCAGGTTGACGGTGCCGCCGGACGCGCCATTGATCGCGGCTGCGGTGATGCCCAGAGCGGTGCCGGCACCGCTGGCGCTCAAGGTGGTGCTGCCGCTCAAATTGAAAGGAGAGGCAAGCCCCGACACATCGAAGGTCCCGCCGGCCCCAATGAAAATACTCGAAGTGTTGCTGATGGCACCGTAGCCGGCAGACCAGCTTGGGGGCGCCGGATCGTTGGCCAAGGCCAGCGTGGGACCACTGATGGCCCCCGGAGCCATAGTGATGGTCGTAGTGCCGGTATAAGTATTGGTGTTGTTCAAGGTCAAGGTGCCCCCCGTGCCACCGCTGGGGACCGTGACGACGAGGTTGCCGCCTTCGTTTGAGACGTGATATCCGATAACGCCGCCAAAAGTAGTGTTGTTGGTCTGGAAGATAGTCAGCGTGACTCCGGCGGCGTTGAACTCGACGGCGGGGGTGCCGACGTTGGGGCCGCCGCCGCCAATACCCGTACTGCTGGACAGCGGACCGATGGTCTGGCTATAGCCGTTCATGTTAAAAAATGAGCCGTAGCCGACGGCTTGCTTGGATGAACCGATAGTCAGGGGCGTTCCCGCCGGCAGACAATTGTTGGCGTTCAGGAACAACCAGCCGCCGCTAATAATGGTCGGACCAGTGTAGGTGCACTGGCCGCTCACGTAGACGTATCCGTCGTAGCTGACGAGAGTGTTGCCGACATACAAGGGGCCAGTTCCGCTAATGCCGCCCATGACGTACATGGTTGCGCCGGGATAGCATGAGATACTTCCGCCATTAGCGCCCAGAAAAATGCCGCGATTGGTGTTAAGGGTGAGGGTGCTGGGGTTGCCGCCATTGTCAACCAGACCGAAATTATTGGCACCGTCGTTCATGTTGTTGTTGAGAACCAACTGATTGGCGACCAGGGTAGCCGGAGGGGCGCCCAGATTGCTGTCACCGTAGGTCGGGCCGATTAACAGCAGGTCGTTGTTAACGGTAGTTTGGCCGGTGTAGGTGTTCGCGGCGTTCAAGTTAAGCTTGCCCTGACCGGTTACGCCGTTGCCGTTTACGGTCAACGTGCCTGACCCGGAAATGGTTCCCGACAAGGCCTGTGGGGCCGAGCTGTTGTAGATGAATGTTCCATTGTTGGTAATGTTCGCCGCATAATTGGTAGTAGTGGCGGTAACGCCCAAACAACCCGAGCCGGCTATGGTGAGCGTGCCTGCGCTGATCGTGGTCGGGCCGCTATAGGTATTGGCCCCGCTTAAAATGAGCGTCCCGGGACCGCTTACGGTCACCGGGCTCGTGCCGGCCAGGGGGCAGCCAATGGTGGTGTTGCCGGCGGGAACAGTGATCGTCGGCGTCGTGCCGCCCAAAGTCAGGGTGGAGCTTCCGCTGAGAGTATAACCAGCCGTAGTGAACGTGAGTCCGTCGGCGGTCACACCGGCTGCCATCGTCACGGTTCCAGCCGTTCCGGCAAAGTTCGCGGTATTGCCCGTGGTCCACGCAACATCCGAACTCCCGCTGACCCACCAGTCGGCGGTGGTATTGTCCCAGTTGCCGGAGCCGCCGCTTCCGGGACTGGCATCCGTGCCGTTGGGGTCCCAATAGGATTGGGCGGTTGCGGGACTTGGGACAGCCAAAAGGCCGGCCAGAAGCACGAGCCGGAGAATTAGAACGGATAGATTTTTCATGGGGTGGGGTGTTGGGGATGTTGGTTTGGACGCGGTTTTTTCATTTGCAATCGATCTGCATTTCTCACTGGATTTAACTTTGGGTTAATCGTTCAAGCACTCTAACTAGGATTTCCCATTGGGTTTCTTGCCCGCGACCAGGGTGGGCTTTTTTCGCGATTCTCTTCCCTCGCCACAGGTTTGCAAGTCCTTTTTCCAGACCGCCCTCGGTTCTTCGCAAACCGGGAACGTTGGGCCCGTTTCACCGGCTGTGTCCAGAAGCCAAACCGTCTGACCCTCCACAGCAAACGTGCGGCGGGCGTCTTGGGTTCAATTTTGGATCATTGGGGGTAGGCGTGGCCGCTCAGGCGGATACAGATGACCAGCAAAAGCCTTCTGCGGCGCAGGCTCGAATGGGTCTTGGGCCAGGCTCAGCAAAGCAGGCCAGGCCCCAAACTGCTGGTTCTCCTATCAAGGCCCACACGATCACCGTTTGGTCGGCAGAGGGGCTTCGAATGTCACAAACCAAACCTCAGTCGGTGCTACGGCATCCGGACACGCGGGCAGGCAGGACTTCCAGCCGAAGAACGCGGTGGGCACCGTCGGGCAGGCCGTCACGCTGAGCCAATTGGTATAGCTTCCGACCGGCGGATAAAAGGCATTAACGGCCCGTCCGTATGTTGAACGACTCACCTGCCTGCAAGGGAAATCAAGAATGGCGTCGCGGCTACAAATTGGCCTTCACCCAGGCCGTCATCAATTCATTGGTTTCGGAGTTCCACGCTTTTTGATACAACTTGCGGCTGACCTCCAGCCAGTTTGTTCCTTCCACGTTGTCCCGGCCGCCGGCCGCTTTATATTGCTCCCGCGTCGTGCTTTGAATCCGCGCATATTGGCCAACCCAGGTCACATCCTTGAGCGTTGCGGTTAACGACTTCTCAATTTGCGCCGCGGTGGGTTGCTTCTCGCTGCGATGATCTACGCCATTAATTTTGACCGTGACACCGTCCCTGAAACAATAAATCTCGTTGATGCCGTTCGCCGGCAGAATATCCTCATAAACAATCCCCCGCACTGGAAATTGTCCACCTGATTGCCAAATGATGAAATCCGCCAGCTTTTTAAGATCATTGGTGGTGGCGAGGCCTTTCGCAGAGATACAGGCATTGACCATCCAACGCGCCAAACGACGCGCATCCGGATCGAGCAAAATGACCACGGCTGTTTTATTGGTGTTGAGCGCTTTATCCTGCACGGAGTAAGTACACTGCACCGTCGGAAAGCCTTCCCATCCAGATACCACCACGGGCTTTGGATTCACTTCCATGTAACGCGCCTGTGCCAGCCGGGGAGCCAGTTCGGCCGCCAGATTATCAATCAGCGGAGACGAATTTGTGCTGGACGCAATATCCTCAGCTCTGGTGGTTAAGAGCGTGGCCCAAATCGTCACGCAGACGAGCACATATTTCAGGGCCTGTACCATGATTTGTCAGTGATTTTGGGCAAATTCCGGGTTTTGGCAAGCTTTTTTTGCGGGGATTTGTGGACGTCACGGCCTACACAGGGTATTTGTCTGGTGGAGCTGTTCTATTGGGGATTTGGCAGCGGAACAGGGAGCAGCTACATTCGCAAACTGCTGGAGAATCCCGAGGTCAAGCAATTCTTGAACGCTCAGTATGCCGATGTGCTGAATGAATTCGCCGCCCTGGTAGAACTTGAATCCTTATGATGGATTCGGAGA
>Ga0181521_10002504_pt1 | contig 22167 bp, 19 predicted proteins | sample PEATcosm2014_Bin_32_FD_119764 | JGI IMG/M metagenome (GOLD analysis project Ga0181521, IMG submission 119764) | Peatland microbial communities from MTU Mesocosm Facility, Houghton, MI, USA - PEATcosm2014_Bin02_60_metaG | ecosystem: Environmental > Terrestrial > Soil > Wetlands > Peat | place...
CACGGTGATCACCGACACGCTCGACGGCAGCAGCGTCAGCACGCAAAAGGAATTAGGTGAGGATTTTTTCAATCTCGGCGAATCACAGACGCAGAAAGTGGGTTTGGAGATTGAGTTGCTCCAAAAATCGCTCGGTAAAAAAGCCGTAATTGACCGCCAGCCGGTGCAACCCGGCGACGTGCCCATCACGGTCGCCGACATTTCCAAGGCGCGCGCCAAACTGGGTTATAACCCGCGCGTCAAAATCGAGCAGGGCATCCCGAAATTTGTGGATTGGTTTTTGAAAAGCAATGGATAAACTAGCTTCATGACTGTAGCGAACCCGTTCACACGCCCGACCTTGGGGGAAGCGCTCGACGCCTGGAAAAAGCTGCTGGCCGAGCGCCGGCTCCCGACGAACCTGCTCTGGCTTTTTGAAGAAAACCTGTGCCTGGAAAAATCGCGGGTGGCGCAAGGCAGTTTTCATTTTGCCTTTCAAACCCAATTCACCCCGCCGCCGGAGGACGCGCTGGAAACTGCGTTTGATCATTTCGCCGGAACGAAGGCGCGCATCGTTTTCTACCACGCCGGCGTCTGTCGTGGCCGGTCCCTCTGCATTTTGCTGTGTGATTCGTGGTTTGACAGCAAAGGCGAAAGCGAAGGCTTTCTGCGCCGCGACGAATGGCATATGTCGTTTCGTGCCGGTCGCGATGATGAAATCGAGGAAATCACCGACTTGAGCCGCTGGCTGCGGCGGGTCAAACACGAGCGCAGCTTTCACGACCTCGATTTTTGCATGACGCTGGCGGCGATTGAGGAAATCCGGGCCTACGGCCGTCCGCTTGCCCCCTACGAACGTTTTGCCCAGACCATGCTCAACCGCCTGCGCCGGTTTCTGGGCCAGCCCGCGTGAACTACTTCGCCCTTGCCGGCGGCGCGTTGGTCGCCTTGGTCTTGAACGCGGAGCGCAACAACCAGTGGCGTTTCAAGCCCTGAACAAAATCATCGGCGTCGGCCACCGTCTTGGAAATAGCGCCCAACATGTTCGTGTTGGCCTGCACCTGCGCGTTGAGGTTGCTGGTGATGTCGGCGAGTTGCAGGAGAATCGCGGTCAAATTCGTGTCCGTGCTGCCGAGCAGCGCGTTGGCATTGGTCAAGGCGCTTTGCAATTGCTGATTGCCATTGGTGCCCAGCGCCCAAACCATCGGGCCGCCCGGCTCGCGCAGTTGGGCGCTCACCAGGGCAAAATTCGTGATCACCGGCCGCGCTTCGGCCAGTGCGGCAATGAGATTCGACGTGGCGTTCGCCGAGTTGTCCAGCACGGCGGCAAGTTTATTGGTCAAGGCCAGGAAGTTCGGCAGCGCCTGCTGCACCTGCGTGGCCATCGCCTGCAACTGGTCGGAGACCGGCGGCGCTTCCACGGCGCGCAGCCAGGCGGTGTCATCGCCGGGCGTGAATATTTTATAATGATGCACCCGACCGTCCCACGACGCCACGATGCGGTTGCGGTTGACAGTGTTGTCATAAACGTAAATGGAATTGGATTCGGGCTTCAATTCCGCGATGCGTTCCAGGTTCGTTTGCGTGAGCGTCGTATAGGCGCCAAAGGCCAGGTTGGAGTTTTCATCGAAAACATCCTGCGAAAGCTGCCACTGGCCGGGCGCGTCCGTCACCAATTGCTTCAACTCGTCAATGGTCTTCACGGAAACCGGCTGCGTGACAACGATCGCATAGCCATTCGTGCCGCGCGTGACCTCAAGCTGACGCTGGTTGAGAAATCCGGCGGCGTTGATTTTCACATACGACCCGCCGGTCCAGATGTAGCGGAAATAATCGTCCCGGATTTCAAATTCCACCCGGACATTGTGACGGTCGCGCGGCGGCATCGGATGGACTGCAGTGATTTGCCCGACTTGAAAACCCATCATGTAAACCGGATCGCCCACATTCAAACCGGCCGAGCTTTGAACGTAAGTAAAAAATGGCGCCTTCATGACGAACCAGCCCTTCCGCTCCGCCGTGTGGTAAACGTAGTAGCCGAAGCCGAACAGCAGCAGCGCCGTCGCCAGAAACACAAACCAGCCCACCGCGCGCTCCATGCGGCTCAGGCGTGTGCGCAGTTGCGGGGTCAGGTCTTGCAGTGCCATGATTTTTTAAATTGTTGTCTCCAGCGGGACAGCCAGCAATTCTTTTACGACGGGGTCGCCGGCCGATTCCACATCATTCCAGGAACCGAGCGGGAAAAATTTCTTGTCGTGCAACAGCGCAAACTTTCGCTGCGCGCCCTGCCAGGGCCGCAAATCGTCCGTGGTGGCGACCAGCGTCATCGGCGTGCCGCCGTGCCATTCGTGTCCGCGCCAGAGCCGGTTGAGAAAGCGCAGCCACCATTGCAGGTGCCGCCCGCCGAGCCGGCCCAGCGGGTTGTCCAGCAACAGCACTTCCGGCTGGAGGACAAGCGCCCGCGCCAGTGCCGCGCGCTGGAGCCAGTTGCCGCTGATGTTCGGCGGCGTGATGTCAGCCAGCGGTGTCAATTCCGTCAGTTCCAGCAGCGTCTGCGTTTCCTGCGCCGCCGCGGCGGGCGGCAAATCACGATGATATTGCAGCGGCAGCGCCACATTTTCCCGGATCGTCAGATGATTAAATAACTGTCCGCGCTCGAAGACAAACCCCACGCGCAGCCGTTCCGCCAGTTCCGCCTCGCCGAATGACCGCGTTTCCATCCCGAAAAGTTTGTAACTGCCCGTCACCGGTGTCATCAACCCGGCGGTCATCTTCAAAAAATCGCTTTTGCCCGAATGTTGCTGCCCGGCAATGACCCAGAATTCACCCGCCGCCACCGACCAGTTCACGTTTTCCAGCACGATGAAACTGAGGTCGCGCATCGTGGCGACGCTGACGCCGCGCATTTCTATGGCCGCCGGGTTTTGTTTTTCGCTCATGTTATATCATGTAGCGTCAGGCATCCCTGCCTGACGTAGAGGGTGGCATTCTGCCGCCCGGAATGAATCTGCGGACTGTTCGACGCGCAAAAATTCAACGCATTGCTTGGCTTTGGGCGTGTCGCCCGCCGGGCTGGAAGCCCGGCTCCACGGCAGGCAGGATGCCTGCCACCACACAAATTAAAATTTTCGCTCATGTCAGCAGGTAAAGCACGATGAACAGCGCATCAATCAGAACGCACACGATGACGCCCTGCGTCACCGCGCGCACCGTTACGCGCGAGACGTCCTCCAGCCGCAACGGTTGCGCCAGCCCATGATAGCACGTCACGATGGCGATGAAAAATCCGAAGGCGACCGTTTTCAGCGCCAGCAATGCGAAATCCAGCCAGCCCAGCGCCTCGGCCAGTTGTTTGAAATAGTCTCCCGGTGTCAATGGTACATCCTGCAAAAACGCCCATAAATATCCGCTCCCGAGCGCGCCGAGGATTAAATACACCGTCAACGCGAAAACGCCGACGGTCACTCCGATGACGCGCGGCACAATCAGGTAATGAACCGGGTCAATGCCCAGCGCTTCCAGCGCCTCGACCTCACCCATCGCCCGCGCCGTGCCGAGTTCGATCACGTGCGCCGTCCCCACGCGCGCCAGCACCAGCACTGCGGTCAGCAACGGTCCCAGCTCGCGCACCACCACAATCACCATCGTCGAGCCGAGATAATCGGTTGCCCCGACCCGCGCCAAAACCGAGACCGTCTGGCCGATGACCAGAAATCCCAGCGCCAGCGCCACGAACAAAAACATTGGGAGCAGCGCCACACCTGCTCTGGCGATTTCCTGCTGGATGCGTGGACGAATCACGTTCCGCGCCACACCGGATTTTCTCAAGATGACGCCGAGCGTGATGAGCGCAAACGCGCCCAACCCTTGCACCGTCAGGAGAAACAGGAACAATTTCCGGCCCAGAAAATCCGTGTAAGATTTGGGCAGTGCCATGCGGCGAAACACCTGCGTGTTTGTCAATTCAAACGCTTTGGCAAGATTTCCGCGCACCGGGGCAGCGTAGGACTTGTGCCCGCCCTTGGTCAAAAAGGTTTTTCCGTTCGGTTCCGCCTTTAGGCGGCAGACCCAAACCGCCTGAAGGCGGAACTCCAAACCTCAGCCCACGAAAAACTGTCCTTGCTCGCGCCGGTTTTGAGACACCGCGTGAAATTCGCGCGCCCCTTGCGTGGTCCGGGTGTCAAATCTCAGGACTGTTCGTTCTGAACCGGGCTTTTTGGTTCAACTTTTTGGTTTTCATCCGGCCGGCACAATGTGGCCCGAGCCATGCTGAATCATCGGCCATGACCAAAATTGCTTACAGCGAGAACGAAAGTGGTAATGTTGTACGCACCGCCGTCGTTCCTGCCAATCGTTCCGAAGAGCCGAAGTTTGGCTCGCTCGACAGCACAGTCATCGTTGTTATTCTCCTCTGTTTCTTCCTGTGCGTCGGGTGGCTGATCTACCCGCTGACCCATTGACCGGCACCGGTCCACGGGCGGGTCGGCTTCGAAACGGTTTCATGGCCTGAAAAAGGCTGCCCGCAGCCTCACGAAAAAACTGTCCTTGGGGCGTGGCCTCGTTGCAAAATTCCCGCAATGACGCTCCGTGAAGCCAAAGCCCGCCGCGCCCAACTCGCCGCCGAAATCCGCCGGCACGACCACGCTTATTACGTCGAAGGCCGGCAACTCATCACCGACCGCGAATACGACCAGCTTTTCAAGGAACTGCAGGATTTGGAGAAAGCGTTTCCCGACCTGGTCACGCCCGAATCACCCACGCAACGCGTCGGTGGCGCGCCCAGTGAAAGTTTTGCCCGCGTCAAACATCTCGTGCCGATGCTCTCACTCGACAAGGTCGAGGCTGCCGATAATCCAACAAAGAATGAAGAACCGGATCGTGAGAAACGCAACCGCGCGCAGGATGAAAACACCCTCGCCGAACTCCGCGCGTTCGACGCCACCCTCCGAAAACAGCTTGGCCGCGACCGCGTCGAATACGTCATGGAGCCGAAGGTGGACGGCGTCTCGATCAGCGTCCATTATCACCACGGCAAACTTGCGCTCGGCGTCACCCGCGGCGACGGCACTGAAGGCGATGACATCACCACCAATCTCAAAACCGTCCGCGCGATTCCGCTGGAATTGAACCTCAAAAATCCTCCTGCCTTGCTCGAAGTGCGCGGCGAAGCTTACATGCCCACGCAGGAATTCGAGGCCATCAACGCCAAACTGGCCGCGGCCGGCGAAAAACCTTTTCCGAACGCCCGCAACGCCACCGCCGGCACACTCAAGCAATTGGATCCGCGCCTCGTCGCGCAACGCCCGATTCGCGCCGTGTTTTACGCCACCGGCAAAGTGGACGGCATCGAGTTCAAGAAACACTCCGAAATGCTCGAAGCGCTCGCACGATTCGGTCTGCCCACACAAAAACTCTGGTGGGTCTGCCGCGACATCGAGGAGGTCCTGAAAATCTACTTGGACAAGGTGGTCGCGCATTACGACGAAGACCGCGACCTGCGCCGGCAATTACCCTACGAGATTGACGGCATCGTACTCAAAGTCAACACGCTCGCGGACTGGCCGCGCATTCCGGGTCGCGCGCGCGCACCGGGCTATGCCATCGTCCACAAACCTGTGCCCTGGATTACGCCCGCGGAAACCGTGCTGCGCGACATCACCGTGCAGGTCGGACGCACCGGCGTGCTCACGCCCGTGGCTGAACTCGAACCCGTCTTCGTGCAAGGCTCGACGATTTCGCGCGCCACGCTCCACAACGAGGACGAAATCCGCCGCAAAGACATCCGTATCGGCGACACCGTGGTCATCCGCAAGGCCGGCATGGTGATCCCGGAAATTTTCGAGGTGGTTAAAACCAAACGTCCGCCCGGCGCGAAGGAATTTGATCTGTTCAAACACGTCGGTGGCAAATGCCCCGCGTGCGGCGGGCCGATTGCGAAAGATAGACTTAGTGGCACGGGCGTCTCGCCCGTGAGTTCCGATTCGCACGGGCAAGATGCCCGTGCCACTAAGGGTGATGAAGAAGTTGCTTGGCGCTGCCAGAACATCGCGGGTTGTCCGGCACAACAGACCCGGCGCGTGGAATACTTCGCCCACCGCAAGGCGCTCGACATCGAATCGCTGGGCGGCATTGTCGCCGAAAAATTGGTCGAACGCGGCCTCGTGAAGGAACCGCTTGATCTGTTCGATTTGAAACTTGAACAACTGGCGAAACTGAATCTCGGCACGGACGACGAGCCGCGCGTGTTCGGCGAGAAGAACGCCACGAAAGTTTTGGAAGCGCTTCAACGCGCCAAGACCGCGCCGCTTTCCCGCTGGCTTTTTGCTATTGGAATCCCAAGTGTTGGCGAAGTAACCGCCATAGACATCGCGAAGTTCCATAATGATTTGGAGCAAGTCGCGAGTTCCAAAATGCTAGAAGAAATTAAATCATTGGGCGATTTATACGGCGCGCTCGCAGCGACCTCACCATTTGTTGATAACATATCAGATGAAGAAAAATCCTCTCGGCAGGAACCTTTCAAAAAGAAAAAACAAGAATTGCTTGATTTGGGAAACCGACTTGTCAAAGCGAGATGGGTTCAGAAAAGTGGAAACTGGACGAAGCTTGAACAGAAAGGAAGCAAAGCTGTTCCTAAGTTCTTACCGCTTGTTGACTATGTCCCAGCCGAAAATGTTCTTTCTTATTTCAAATCAAAATTGGGAAAAGATTTATTGAAGAGATTACACGAACTGCAAATCCACCCAATTTCTTCTTCAAAAGCCGCATCTCAAGGAATACTTTTTGGCAAAACCTTCGTTCTCACTGGGACGCTGCCGAGTTTGTCCCGCGACGAAGCCTCGGCGCTCATCCGCGATGCCGGCGGCAACGTGACCGGCTCGGTCAGCAAGAAAACTGATTTTCTGCTCGCTGGAGAAGAAGCGGGTTCAAAATTGGACAAGGCAAAAGAGTTGGGCGTAAAAATTCTGACGGAGAAAGAATTCCTAGAGTTGTTAGGAACGAAGGGGAAACCGAAACCCGCGACAAACCCGGGTTCGCTATTTTGAGGAGACAACCATGCGCACATATATATTGAAAGACTATCTTCCTGACTGGCACTTCGATCCCGCCACGACTCGTCAATTGAAGGTTCTACGCTTCTTCGGTGTTCCGATAGATCCGGCTCCATCAAAAGGTCGTGCCGGGGGTATCATCGGCAGGCTGTTTTCGAACCCCGTCAACAAGCATCTATGGACCGCATACGTATACACCACAGGTGACGAAGCCGATTCCACCTCAGAGTTGCGCCCACATGACCGCGCTGCACTCGCGCACGTTGTCATCCCTGAGGATTGGCGGCCGCGTTCACGTTCCACGGTAAGCAATGAAAAGCGAAAAGCACTTGAGATATTGGTCGCTGACCTGCTTAAAGAAGGGTCGCCGTTTGATGACCCATTCCCCGAGATTTCAATCGCCGGAAAGTGCTTTAGTTTTACCGGTCGTTTCAATTTTGGTTCACGAAGCGCGTGCCAACAAGCCGTCGTTTCTCGTGGAGGCTCGGTCACCGACGGCGTAACGTCGAAGACGGATGTGCTCGTGATCGGAAGCGACGCGAACCCGACATGGACCCACGGAAGTTATGGAAATAAAATCGAAGTGGCGATGGTGAGCCGGATGCAGGGTGGCAAGCCTGCCATCATCCCAGAAGCTTTCTGGAAGGAACTGTTGGAGATTTGAGGCTCCGAAACGGTTCGCCAAGATTCCGACGTTGACATTGGCATGTAACTTCACAACCTCTCACTCCGTCCAGTAGGCAATATGAATACAAAAATGAATGCAAAATATCTGAAAACAGCCGCAAAAGCTGCGGTTTTGGTCACCGCCTTGTCCTGCGGTGTGAACCTTCGCGCCGCCACCCCGTCAATGCCACAAACATTGGACGGGTCCGTTGCCGGCCAGAATCAATATCAAACCGTCGCGTTCAGCGACTCGGCGGAAGCCGGGATGCTGCGGAACGCTTACCTTATTCTGTCCACCGGCGACCATGATTACAAAGGTCATCGCGTGAAGGCCATGCACCAAATTGAGGCCGCCGCCAAGTTGCTGGGCATGGATCTCAGCGGCGACGCCAAAGACAAGCAACCACAGCCGTTGTCGGACGCCAAGCTGCGCGAAGCCCAGGGACTTCTCCAAAGTGTGCTCGGCGCCAGCGAAGTCAAAAGCCAGAAGCGCGTCACCAAACACATCACCGAGGCCATCGATCAAATCAACGTCGCCCTGTCCATTCATTAACGGGAACCGCTGAACTTTCCTACAACCGGATTCTCCTCAAAGTTGGCGCAACCGGTTTGCGCCAACTATTTTGTTTCCCGGTAATCATCCCAGTTTTTCCCGAAATTCCGCGCAGGCCCGGCTCACATCCGGCGCGTCCAGAATGGCCGACACAACGCAAACGCGGCGCGCGCCGGCCGCCAGCACATCGCCGAGATTTTTCAGATTGATGCCGCCAATGGCGAACCACGGAATATTCACCCCGCTTTTCGGGGCTGCCGCCCAGCGGACATATTCCAGCGTCACGGGTTTCGCTGCCGGTTTTGTGCCCGTGGCATAAACCGGCCCGATAGCGAGGTAATTCGCACCTGCGGCCAGGGCGCGTTTCGCCTGTTCCGGCGAATGGGTGGACAAACCAAATCGGAGTTCGGAGTGCGGCCTGCCCTCCGCAGCCTCTGGGCGAAGGATGGGAGTTCGGAGTTCCGAAACATGTGCATGGCCCGCACCAAAAAAATCTTCCTGGCCCAAGTGACAAAGTTCCGCGCCGAGGTCGCGGGCGATTTCCGGATGGTCGTTGATGACCAGCCCGACGTTGGCGCGGTGCGTGACGGGCAGAATGGTTTTCGCCAAGCGGCGGATTTCGTCGGGCGAGGATTTTTTGGCGCGAAGTTGAATCAAATCGGCGCCGCCGTCACAGAGTTGTTGCGCCACGACTTCCGGCGCGCGGCCATGCAAACAGGCCGTGTCCACGAAAGCATAGAGCCGGCAATCAGCGAGCGGTTTCACAAGAACAGTTTAATTTATTTAACAGGAGAAAACAGAGGAAACGGAGTCGAAAATCAGATTTCCACAGCAAAAATCCATCGCGGCTCGCCGAACCGAACCAGTTCTCTGTTGTCCCCCGTTTGCTTTTGTTCAAAACAAAACGTCGATAGGATTTTTCCGTATTCTAATAAGTTCAGCGTGTCCGTTCAAATGCGGTTCGCCAGAAACATTCGCTGCGTGAGACGAACCCGACGAGGACGTTTTGCAGCGATGGCGTGAGCATCATCCGCTGCAACCATTTTGCCCACGCGAGCCGTCGCGCAAATGCGGTGTCGCACCGATGAGCGAGCGTTTGCCGGGCCTCCGTCCACGAAATTTCCCCGCGGCTCCACGCGGCCAGCGGTTCGACGGCCATCTCGGCGGATTCGAACGCCATGGACATCCCGTTGCCCGTCACGGGCGGAATCATCGTAATGGCGTCGCCGACGCAACATTCGGCGCGCGCGGCAGCGCGCTGCGGTCGCAAAGAAATTCCGGCCACCGCGCAAAACGAGCTTTCGTCGAATTCCGCCGGGGCCAGCCGCCGGTTCAACGGCGATCCAGCCTGACCGCGCAGCCATTCGCGCCAGTTATGCGGCGTGTGGTCCTCGCCCACCCGCCGTCGAAACAATCCACAAACGTTCACCGCGCCGCCATCCACGCGGCACAGGCCGACATAGCCCCGCGGCGAAAGGTGCATTTCCAGATCGGCGGTCAGTGAAACGTTGCGCGCGTGAACCTTCAGACCGAACCAACGCGAACCGTTTTCCTCCGTTTGCGCGCGCCGCCCCGTGGCGTGAACGACACCTTCAGGTTGGAGTTCAGGCTTTAGCCTGTTTGGACACGCTGAAGCGTGAACTCCAACGGCAGGCCAGCGCTGGCCGACGCGCAATTCGCCTCCGAGTTTTTGAAATTCGTTCGCGAGCAGTTCGTCCATGACAAAACGCGAAAGGCAAATCGCGCGTGCCGGCAGGGAACGCGGCGGGGCGGATTGGGTTGCCGAAAAGAAAGCCGCAGTGCCGGCGTTCACTGCGCCCGCGCGCTCGAACAATTCGCGCAAACCAAGTCGTGAGAGCGTTTCCTGGCCGTGACCGCTGATGAATTCGCCGCAAACCCGATGGCGCGGATAATGCCCGGCCTCCCACACGGTCACCGGCATATCGCGCTGGCGCAGGCCAATGCCGAGCGTCAACCCGGCCGATCCACCGCCAACAATCGTAATGGGTTTCGCCGCCATGCCGTTCAAACCATTCGCCGCGCCACAAACAAATGGCTGAAAGGTCCGGCGCGGCGCTCGGTCAATTGCCAGTTTTTTTTGTCCGGCCACAGCACGGAAAGTTCGTGGCCCGAAAATCCCGCGCGCACGCTCACGACCGCGTCATGCCGGGTTACGGAATTGCAGCCAATCGCCCAAAGCCACCGGCAACAAAACAACGGCCAGGACGCGCGGCGCGGCTCAATCGCAACGAACAAACGTGCGCGGCTGGCAACGGCACGAAATAATTCCCCCAGCCGCGCGTCTTCAAAATGATGGAGAAACAAATTTGCGACGACGACGTCCAGTCGCGCAGCGGTTGGCAGCCAGTCGAAAACATCCCCGACCACGGCCTCCGCACGCCAACCGAACGACATGAATAGCGCGAGTGTTTCCGCAGACACGTTTTTCTGACGGTCGAGCAGCGTCACAGCCACATCGGGCCAACATGGAAAGGTTTTTTGTGCGACGCGCAGCAGGAAATCGCCATCGCCCGCGCCGAGTTCGGCGATTTGTTCTGGTGTGCAACTGTTCGCGGCGGTTTGCAGCGCGTCGGCCATGATGCTGTGATTGCGCATCCAGGCGTTGACGCGGCGGAGGTCGCGGCGGGAGCGCACGGCACGCGGGTCGTCGGGCGGCAGTGCGTCGAGCAGTTCAGGCTGGACGATGCGTTTCACGCGCTCCGACTTCCAATAAAGCCCCATGACAACTGAAACCTGCGCCAAAGGCCGACATCCACCACAATCCGTCCGGTACGGCATCATGCAAGGCGCATTCGAGCACAAAAAGCACGGTCGGGCTGCTGATGTTGCCGTATTCGCGGAGCACGGCGGCGCTGTGGCGAACGTCATCCTCGGCCAACCCAAGCTTGTCGCGCAACGCAAGCAGAACGTCGCGTCCGCCGGTGTGCAAAATCCAGCCGGCAATGCGGTCGCGTTTCACGCCCGCGGCGGCGAGCGATCCAGCCAGAAGATTTGCGGCTTCGTCACCGGCAATTTGCGGGACTTGCAGCGACAACATGTTCCGCAACATCCCGTTTTTATGACCGAACCGCAGCGTGTCGCGTTTGTCCGGCGCGAGGCAGGATGAACCGAATTTCCATTCGACGCGCCGGCGATTCGGCCGTGGTTTCTTCGTCAGCACCGCCGCGCCCGCGCCGTCGCCAAAAAGACAGGCGCTGATGAGCACGCCGGGATCGTCGTCGAGATAAAACGCCGCGCTGCAAACTTCGACACAAACGGACAAAACTTTTTGTGCGCGTTTGGCGGCGAGCAAGGCTTCAGCCGTGCGCAGATTGGGCAACGCCGCGCCGCAGCCCTGCCCGACCAAATCCAGCGTGAACACGTCCGCGTGCAGGCCAAGCCGTTCGCTCACGTAACTCGTCAGTCCCGGACACAAATAACCGGTGCAAGTGCTGATGAGCACGGCGTCAATTTCGGTCGGCACGCAGCCGGCGTCCCGCAACGCGCGTTGCGCGGCCTCCGCGGCCAGTGCGGGCGCGTGTCTGGTGAAACGCGCTTGAAGCGCGTCGGGTGTGAGATTGAACACCTCCGCCAGGGGGTCGAGCGCGAGATGGCGCGTGGCGATGCCGTTGTCACCGCAAAGGACTTTTTTGAGAATGGCACGCGAGCGCGGCGCGAGCCCGGCGAACGGTTCGGCGCGCTGGAGGGCATCCCAACATTCGCGTTGCGCATAACGCTGCGCCGGTGCGGCGGTGCCAAGTCCAATAACAAACATGAGGAAAGCTAGCGCGCATTCCGGCCGCGCGCCACTTTATTGAGTGGGATGCCGGAAAGACGAACTTGTTCCGCCAAATCAGAAACGGCGGCGGAAAAACTCCCGCCGCCGCGAAATATTCAGGGATTGTTTTATTTCAAGCCGACAAGGTAGCCGAAGCGTGCGTGGAATTGCTCCGGCGTCATGGAAACCACGGCGGCGAGCTTGGCGAGTTGTTTGGCATTCTCGAAGTCCTCGCGTTCGAGCCGGATCATGTAGGCGCAGGCGCATTCGAAGGCTTCGCCATCCACGTTGACCTTCCGATTTTGCATCCGGCCGGTCTTCGGATCGAGCATCTGGTCGAACGGCAACGGATTCATCTTGCCGTTCACAAAGCTGATGATGGCGCCGTATTTTTCGGCCTCGGGCGACCGTAAAAATTTCACCGCGGCGTAACCGAGGTCGCGCGTGTATTCGGCATCGAACGGAATCGGGTCGGCGCAACGCAATTCATAGCCGAGGTCCTTGTCAATGAAGGTCATTTTGATACCGAGCTTTTCCAGGCGCACATTCAACAGCTCCTTCATCAGGCGGCCAAACTCAATTTCCCCAAGCCGCAAATGGCCGTGGTCGTCGCGGATGACCTTGCCGAAACGTTCCAATTGTCCTTCGGGCAGCGCCTTGATCAGTCCTTGTTCGCCCATCGCCTCGATGAGGCCTTCGGCGAGGATCACGATGCCGTTTTGCGAGCCTTCCGCCAGACGTTTGATGATGGAACCGATGATGATGTCGCAAACTTCATCCACCGACACCTGACGGTTGTGAAATTCCTCCGGGATGATGACGAGCGTGGCCGCCGCCGCCTTGCCAATGCCCAACGCCAGATGCCCCGCCGCGCGGCCCATGCTGATGATGATGTACCAGCGCGACGTGGTGCGGGCGTCCTCGGCCAGGTTGCGCACGATGTGCACACCGTAGTGCCGCGCGGTTTCGAAACCGAACGTCGGCGTCGAGCCGGGCAGCGGCAGATCGTTGTCAATCGTCTTGGGCACGTGCGCGACATGGATTTTTCCATTGCTGCGCTTGGTCACCTGGCTGGCGGAAAACGCCGTGTCATCGCCGCCAATCGTCACCAACGTCGTGATGCCCAACTGTTCAAAGACCTTGAACACGTTCTGCATGCTGGTTTCCGACCTGGTCGGGTTTGTGCGCGAGGTGCCGAGAATCGAGCCGCCGCGCAGATGAATCCCCGTCACATCGCGAATCGCCAGCGGCCGGCAATGCTGCGCCTCGCCCGCCGCGAGCCACTTGAAGCCGTCGTAAAAACCGATGACTTCAAAGCCCTGGTTGATGCCTTCGATGGTGGCCGCCGCGATGACGCCATTGATGCCGGGCGCCGGTCCGCCACCGACCAAAATACCCAATCTGCCTTTGCTCATGTGGATGTTGTCAGTTTCGATTGTTGATTAAAAAAACGGAAACCGCGACAGAATGCGTGGAAGCGGCAAAAAATTCAATTCCATTCTTGCCATAATCAAACCGCAATTTGACATGACCGTGACAGAGAAATCTCGCACGCCACGGTAGTGTCCGGATTCGGTGGAGCGCGGCTGTGTCGAAGACCAGCCGCAGCATTTTCGACGCGCTGCGGCTGACGCTGCGCGCACAGCCGCGCTCCGGGAATTTCAAATTCGGACACTACCCACTTGTCACTTGCCACTTGTCACTTGCCACATCACATTCGGGAAGTGAACCGGGCTGTTTTTCTCGATCGCGATGGGACGCTCATCGCGGAAAAAGACTATTTGTGCCGTCCGGAAGACGTGGAAATGTTTCCAGCCACACCCGCCGGTTTGAAACGGCTTTGCGACGCGGGCTTCAAGCTGTTCATCGTCTCAAACCAGTCCGGTGTCGGGCGCGGCTACTTCACGCTTACCGACATGGACCGCGTCAACGAGCGTCTTTGCCGTGAGCTGGCGCCCAGCGGCGTACGCTTCGAGAGAATTTACATCGCGCCGGAAAAACCCGAAGAGCCAAGCCGCGGACGCAAACCGTCGCCGCAATTTTTATTCGACGCGCGTGACGAATTCGGCCTGGACCTGGCGCAATGCTATTTGATCGGCGACAAATTGAGTGATTTGGAATGCGGTTGGAACGCGGGCGTGAGAAAAAGCATTCTGGTCCGGACCGGCTACGGCGCGGAACTCGAGCGCGAATCGCCCGAAATAATTTCACGCGCGGTTGTGGTTGATGATTTGTCCGGCGCGGCAGAGTGGATCCTGGGATCGTTAAATGAGTGACTGGTTAAATCAGTGATTGTTCGCGAAGCGATGACCCTTTTAACTTGTTTAACCAATCACTTATTTATCCATTTAACAGATTACCAACACATGTGCGGCATCATTGGATACGTCGGCAAAAAAGCGGCTTCGCCCATCCTCCTGGAAGGATTGCGGCGGCTGGAATATCGTGGTTACGACAGCGCGGGCGTCGCCGTGGTCCAAGACTCCGATCTGCTGGTCCGCAAGAAAAAAGGCCGGATTGAAGAGGGCCTGGCGCGCCTGTTGAAATCCGAACCGGCCGCAGGCAATCTCGGCATTGCTCATACGCGCTGGGCCACGCATGGACCTCCTTCCGACGAAAATTCCCACCCACATCTTGATCAGTCCGGTAAAATCGCCGTTGTCCACAATGGCGTCATTGAAAACTACGACGCGCTCAAACAAAAACTGCTCAAGGCCGGACACAAATTCCGCTCCGGCACCGACACCGAGGTGCTGGCGCATTTGATCGGCGATTATTACGAAAAACGGCGCGGGAAAAACGGGTGGGGCGAGCGTCCTCGCGAGCCGAAGAATGGTTCCAATCGGTTGACCCGGGCAGTTTGTGACGCGCTCGGCGAAGTCATCGGCACCTACGGCCTTGCCGTGATTTGCACCGAACAACCCGACACCCTCGTCGGCGCGCGGCGCGGATCACCGCTCATCATCGGCATCGGCAAGGGCGAAAATTTTCTGGCCAGCGACGCCAATGCCATCGTCGCGCACACGAAAAAAGTCGTCTATCTCAACGATTACGACGTGGCCACCGTCACGCCCGAACGATTCGATGTTTTGAATCTCGGCACGGACACCGCCAATGTCCAGATCAGCGATCTCGAATTCAGCCAGGAAGACGCCGCGCGCGGCAAGTTTGCGCATTTCATGCTCAAGGAAATTTTCGAGCAGCCGCGCACCGTGGAAAATGCCCTGCGTGGCCGCGTGGACAAGGAAGGCGCAACCGCGAAATTCGGCGGCCTGAACCTGACGCCCGCCGAGTTGCGTTCGATTGACCGCATCGTCATTGCCGCCAGCGGCACGAGCTGGCACGCGGCGCTGGTGGGTGAATATTTGATCGAGGAACTCGCGCAAATCCCGGTGGAGGTCGAGTTCGCGCACGAATTTTGTTACCGCAACGCGCCGCTCGAACGCGACACCGTGCTGCTCGTCATCTCGCAATCCGGCGAGACCGCCGACACGCTCGCCGCGCTGCGCGAGGCCAAGCGCCGGGGCCATCGCGCTCTCGCCATCGTCAATGTCGTCGGCAGCACCATCGCGCGCGAATCCGACGGCGGCATTTACATGCACGCTGGTCCGGAAATCGGCGTCGCCTCAACAAAGGCATTTGTCTCCACGCTCACGATTCTTTCGTTGCTGGCCGTGCATCTGGGCCGGATGCGCAATCTCTCTGCCCGCCGGGCGCTGGAGATTTTGCACGCGCTTGAAGCCGTGCCCAAACAACTCGAGGCGATTCTTGCGCAAAATGACGCGCTGAAGAAACTCGCCCGGAAATATGCCAGGGCCGGAGATTTCTTTTTCCTGGGCCGCGGCTACACGTTCCCGATTGCGCTCGAAGGCGCGCTCAAGCTGAAGGAAATTTCCTACATTCACGCCGAGGGCTATTCAGCGGCGGAAATGAAGCACGGTCCGATTGCGTTGATTGATCCGAAGACGCCGACGGTTTTTGTCGTGCCGCAGGATTCGATGTACGCCAAGACGATGGCGAACCTGGCGATGATTCGCGCGCGCAAAGGCCCCATCATCGCGCTGGCCACCGAAGGCGACAAACAGATCGGAAAGGTGGCCGACGACCTGATGTATCTGCCGAAGGCGCTGGAACCGATTTATCCGCTTCTGGCGGCGGTGCCGTTGCAGTTGTTCGCCTACCACACCGCCGTCGCGCGCGGCTGCGACGTGGACAAGCCCCGTAACCTGGCCAAAAGCGTGACGGTGGAGTGAAGCAGGCTTAGTCGAGGTTTTTCGCCTTCGTCAGCCGACTGTATGGCGTGTAGCGCTGGGCTTGCGCAGCCTGGCAAGACCGGGGCTGATCGCCGCAACTCCGGCCTGCTACAAGAAGTCCGGACGATTGATTGAGTCACGCATAAATCACGTGTGGCGCGCCAGTTAACTGATTTGTATTTTCCTCTCAGGCGCGTTTATTTTCCATCTTCCCCCGTCTCCAGTTCAGGAACGAATTCCACGTAATCAATGTTCATGTCTCCATTGTCAACGATGTGCATTGTCATAACCTGCAGGCCCTTCTCCAATTTGACCTCGCCAAGATTTTTATACGTCGCCCATCGGTGGACGCCTTTGGTATCGCGGATGAGGATTTTTCCAGACTTGTCTTCACCGTTGAAATCAAAACTGAGGCAACGATCCGGGCCGTGGGCGGAGATGTGGGCGTTGATCGTATAGGTTCCCGCCTTTTTGACTTTGACGGTGTAGTTCAGCCATTCACCGGGATGAGTCCAGCCGACGTAAAGAATGTTAAATTGTTCCGTCTTGCCCTCAACGTTTTTGTCGAAAGGTTTTTTGGTGTAGGAAATATCGACGCCTTCATTCTTTCTGAAATTCCAATAATACGGCGATGACTCCGGCATTTGCTGTTCCGGGCGCTGATTGAGTTCGCCGCTACCCCGGTTGATTTCCGGGTCGGTGTCGTGATAAGCCACGCCTTCGCCACCCAGATCGTAAAACGCCGCGTGGATTTTACCGGGAATGACTTGCGCTTTATCCTGCCAGGGCTTTCCTTTGTAATCCGCCGGCACACCACCACCACCCCCCTGGGTGCTACGCGTCCCGGCGCAGCCCGCCAGCGCGACGACGCAGGCAATCGCCCCGACTGACAAAATGATTTTCACGCAATGATTTTTGTTTTGTTTCATGGATTTGCTTTCTTTGGTTTGGCTTTTCAAGGGGACGAACTGCCGGGGATTGTCCGACTGCTGTGTTGAAAGTCAAGTTTGGCTAACCATTACGATCTGAAATCGAATTACGTCCGGCTGCGGATCAGTCCCGACATCGTGCTGACCTTCGGGTTCAATGTGACCGGGCTCATCTTTTTGAGCCATCGCATATGTTAGTCCGAGGAATTGGTTTATGTTGATTTTTGACTCCGGTTTTGTCCATCCTCGACGGAAGAAGAGGTGCTCCTGCCAATCCGTAGTTGATAACAGTAAATCAAAATGAAATACTCCATTAAACAATTATGAAAAAGCTTATTGGCATCATGCTGCTTTGGTTTGTTATCAACCCAACTCGGGCAGAGGAACTCAAGCCTCCCATTCACCTTGCGGTTGTCGGTCTAGATCACGATGCCGCCGGCGATTTTATTTCACGGGCGCGCAATCATCAAGATGTTCAGTTGGTTGGCATTGTGGAATCAAATCAGGTATTAGTGACACGCTATGCCCGACTTCTTAATCTAAGCACCAATTTTTTTAACTCTAGCCTTGAAGATTTGCTGGCCAAAACCAACGTGCAAGCAGCGGCAGTTTTCACCAGCACGTTCGATCACCGTCGTGTTGTGGAAACTTGCGCGGTTCATAAAATTGACGTCATGTTGGAAAAACCTTTGGCCGTTAACCTGGAAGACGCATTGGCCATGGCCGCTGCCGCAAAAAAAGGCGGTGTTCAAATCATCGTTGATTACGAGACCTCTTGGTACGCGGGCATTCAAAATGCGTATGCCATCGTCCACAGCCGGCACGCCATCGGTGATCTGCGGAAGGTTATGGTTACCGCGGGGGATCAGGGACCCAAAGAAGCCGGTTGCTCTGACGCATTTCTGGATTGGTTGACTGATCCAGTACTTAACGGGGGCGGTGCGCTCACGGACTTCGGCTGTTACGGAGCCGCCTTGATTACCTGGTTTATGAATGGGCAACGCCCTGATTCCGTATTTGCAACAGCCCAACATATCAAACCCGAGGTCTATACCAAAGTGGAGGATGAAGCAACCATCGTTATTACTTACGCACAGTCACAGGGCATTATCCAAGCTTCTTGGAATCTGCCATTTGCCGAGAGGAGCATGAAAATCTATGGGAATAGCGGGTACGTATTTGCACCACGAATGGATTTACTGCGAGTCCGCCTGGCCAACACTGAAGAGAGCGATCTCGAGTTGCCAACCCAGCCAGAGTTTGGCCTGTTGACTGATGATATTTCCTATTTTGCCGCCATCGCCCATGGAGATGTCAAACCGACCGGACCGTCATCCCTGCAGGTAAACTTAATTACGACCGAGATTCTTGATGCCGCGCGAAAGTCCATTGAACTGGGAAAGCAAATTGATCTCCCTAAAAATCCGTCCTGGTAAGAAAGCGCTTAATATCATTGAAACATTTTGGACTCGAAAAAAGAATGACGTTGCCGCTGGTGATGCAGATATGTTGGGTTCGGTTTTGTTTGGGCCAATACAGTCGGTTTTGGTGATTTTTTTATTGCGCACTTTTTACAGGAAATGCCCGACGCTATTGGCGCATCGCTTGTTTTAAGCTCCGAAGCCCGCTTTGGCGCAAAATAAGCTCCCAGGCGATAGAGCATGACCCGTCAGTATTGTCCCCGTTTTATGCGACTGTTAATGTGGGACAAAGATGTTAAATTGCGATATTGCCTGTACTGATGTGTGCACTTGTTGAGCCGTGTAAGAGTCCATCGGCCAAGGCAGAAGCGTTTTGCAGAGAAAAACATTGTGAAAACATTATGCTATTTTATGAATTATAAAATGACCCTCAAGCTGAAAAGGTTTGAAAAAGACGAATTGCTAAACCAACCCTTTCAGCTTCCCCAAAGCAGCAAAAAAGAAAGACCGTTGAAAGCGGCTTTTACTTTGATTGAGTTGCTGGTTGTCATTGCGATTATTGCCATTCTGGCCGCCATTTTGCTTCCGGCCTTGGCCGCAGCACAGGCGCGCGCGCGAGCTATAGGTTGCTTGAGCAATACCAAGCAGATGGCCGTTGGCTTTACCGTCTATGCGGGTGATCACGATGATTATTTTCCTTCACCACCATATGAGTGGGCACCGGGGCCTTACAAAAATCCACAGGGCTTTCCGTGCGGGGGAGAATGGCTGTTATCAGCCCATCAGTGGGCACCAAATACTCCGGCTCCCATGTTGCTTCCTTATGTACCAAATACGTTGGTCTGGGTATGCCCCGCGCGGAAACGCGGTCTGAGTTATGTCGTCAAAAATGTTGTGTCCGATGGCTGGGATCCGAGCATAACCGGTTTTCTTTCTTATGGATTCAATTGCTGTGATGTTTTTGGCGCTGTGGATTCCAGCGGCAATATGATCAATGCTAAACCATTCAAAGCTACTTCAGTTTTGCAGCCATCAGTGTTGGTAGCCGTCACTGATACCAGCGGCTCAAATGACCCCGGGAAAACCGAAAGCAACGGATCTGCCTGGTTGGACAGCGTTTGGGCGGCAAAATCTGGCCCCGACCAAGACCCGCAGACTGGGGAGAGTAATATGGAACCGGGAAATCTCCGTCTTCAGACCGCATATGCAAAACACAATAATCGTGTGAATGTCGTCTATGTGGATAGTCATGCTGCGCCCTCGTTGCCAAGCGATCTCACTTGGCAACAGTTCTTTGGAAGATCTGGCACCATCAATCTACAGGGCGGCGGCAAGAGCACCGTGCAAGGGGGCGATTCCATCAGCAGCCCGGACCGTGATAGCGTGCAATGGTCTCTCCAGCCAGAATAACGCCAACAAAGCAGCGGGCTTTCAGATTTCAAATTAGCGTTCCTTCCATAATAACGGCTTCGCACGCGAGCTGATGTCGAGTTCAACTTTTTGTTATATGTCATACCCGCTGCGCCAACTCGCCATCATCATATTCCTTGGTTCCTCGCTGCACTCCCTCCAGGCATCTCCCGGCGCGAATGTGCCCTGGATCACCTACGAAGCTGAGAACATGACGAATAGTGGCGGGACGTTAATAGGACCCCCGGTACAGGTTGTTGACCTCAATACCAGCGTCTCAAACACCATTCAGATGGAAGCGTCCGGAGGACAAGCCGTCGAGCTCACCGGCACGGGGCAATACGTGGAGTTGACCGCGCAGGCGGCCGCCAATGCCATCGTAGTGCGGTATTGTGTGCCGGACACGGCGAACGGGGCCGGAACCAACTATACCATCAGTCTCTACACGAACGAAGTCTTTGTTCAAAAACTTCCGGTGACCTCCCAATATTCATGGCGGTACGGCGCTTACCCGTTCACCAACAATCCCGCATACGGCAATCCGAGGAACTTCTTCGATGAGGTCCGCCTGAAAGGGTTGACCATCAATGCGGGTGACACGGTGCGCATCGAAAAAGATGCCGACGACACGGCGGCTTACTATGTCATTGATCTTGTTGACCTGGAGAATGTTGCACCCCCGCTCGCCGCGCCGGCAAATTCACTGTGCATCACCAACGCACCTTATAACGCTGTTGGGGACGGTGTCACCGACGACAGTACCGCGCTCCAGAATTGCATCCTTGACGCGTCGTCCTCGGGGAAGACCGTCTGGATGCCGGCCGGAACATACATCATAACCCAGTTCATCGGCCTTACTTCCAATACGACAATCCAGGGTGCCGGTATGTGGTACACCACCCTTCGCGGGAATGCATCCCTATACAACACGAGTTCATCCAAACGGGTCGCATTATATGGCGACGGAAATAACATCCACGTGTCTGATTTCGCCATTGTGGGTTTCCTGAACTACCGGAATGACAGCGAGCCCAATGATGGTCTGGGCGGTTTTTATGACACCGGGTCAACCATCTCGCGGGTCTGGGTGGAGCATACCAAGACCGGCGCCTGGATCAACAATTCGAGCGGCCTGGTCATTGATAGTTGCCGGTTCCGCAACACCATTGCGGACGGCTGCAATCTCAATACGGGGATGCAAGGCACCATCGTCACGAATTGCACCACCCGCGGCACGGGGGATGACTGTTTTGCCATGTGGCCGGCTGTGGCCACGCAGACATATATCCCCGGCTTCAATGTGTTTACTCATTGCACCGGTCAGGCGCCAGACCTCGCCAACGGAGGTGCGATCTACGGAGGCGTGAGCAATCGGATCGAGGACTGCGCGTTTATGGACATGCCCTACGGATGCGGCATATTGATCGCCGGCACATTCCCGGTCGGGGCCAACGGATTCTCTGGAGCAACCGTCGCCCAGAGATGTGATCTCACCCGTTGTGGCGGCTACGATCCCGGCTGGCTATGGCGTGCCGCCGTGACCCTCTGCCCGCAGTATATCAACATTACCAATGTCAACCTCAACCATTTGAACATCACGAACAGTTTGTCCTATGCCCTGGAAATTGTTTCTCCCAACAACCATGCAGCCCTGTCCAACGCCACCATGAATCTGGTCAATATTTCCACTTACGGTGTGCAAGTCCCGCCATACCAATCCGCCCCATACGTCAATGGAGTGTATGGGGTATGGGCCAGAAGCAACGCCGTCGGCAGTCTGAATGTCGAAGGCCTCACGGTCAACGGTGCGCCCATAACGTCAATGCCTGCCTCCGGGTCTGCTATGACCAACCAATCAACCGGCTCGCCGGTGCAGAACTTTGCCTTTAACTTCATTCCGCTACCGACCATCACGCCGGCGACATCAGGCAACGTCTTGCAACTCTCGTGGCCGGCGAATTACATCGGCTGGACACTGCAAGCGCAGACGAATGAGCCGGGCGGCGGCTTCGGCGCCAACTGGGGCATCATATCCGGCTCGACCACCGCCAACCAATTTTCCACCACCCTGGACAACACCACCGGAAGCACGTTTTTTCGTCTGATTGATCTGTAGAAAACCACAA
>Ga0181521_10002506_pt1 | contig 22155 bp, 17 predicted proteins | sample PEATcosm2014_Bin_32_FD_119764 | JGI IMG/M metagenome (GOLD analysis project Ga0181521, IMG submission 119764) | Peatland microbial communities from MTU Mesocosm Facility, Houghton, MI, USA - PEATcosm2014_Bin02_60_metaG | ecosystem: Environmental > Terrestrial > Soil > Wetlands > Peat | place...
GGAACTTCATTGCTGGCGGCTTCATTTCCGGCGCGCCTCCGTCACCGGGCCGATCATGTACAGCGCCTGCTCCGGTAGGTTTGCGAACTCGTCGTTGAGAATCCGCTCGCATCCATCCAGCGCGTCTTCGAGCGGAACCAGGCGGCCCGGCTGACCGGTGAATTGCTCCGTTACAAAAAAGGGCTGGGTGAGAAACCGTTCGAGGCGGCGCGCCCGGTTGACGATCGCCCGGTCTTCGCGCGAGAGTTCCTCGATGCCGAGCATCGCAATGATGTCCTTCAACTCTTCATAGCCGGCGAGGGTCTTGCGGATCTCGCGCGCAATCCGGTAGTGGCGCACGCCTACTATCGCCGCCGACGCCATCTTCGATCCCGAGCGCAGCAGATGGATCGCCGGATACAGCCCCTCGCTGGCCCGCTTGCGCGACAGCACGATCGAAGCGGACAGATGGCTGAAGGTGTGGACCGCCGACGGGTCGCTGAAGTCGTCGGCGGGCACATAAACCGCCTGCACCGAAGTGATGCCCGCCGATGGCGTGCTGCAGATGCGTTCTTCGAGGTCGGCGAGTTCCGTGGCCAGCGTAGGCTGATAGCCGAGCCGCGAGGGCAACTGCCCCATCAGTCCGGAGACTTCCGAGCCGGCCTGTATAAAGCGGAAAATGTTGTCGATCAGCAGCAATACGTCCTGGTGAGCATCGTCGCGGAAGTATTCCGCCATGGTCAGCGCGGCGTGGCCGGTGCGGAACCGGGCGCCGGGCGACTCATTCATCTGCCCGAACACCAGCACGCTCTTCGCGAGCACTCCGGCGGCTTTCACTTCGCGGTACAGCTCTTCACCTTCCCGGCAGCGCTCGCCGATGCCGCAGAACACGCTTACGCCGCTGTGATGGCCGATGACGTTGTGAATGAGCTCGGTGATCAGCACTGTCTTGCCCACGCCCGCTCCACCGAACAAACCGCTCTTGCCGCCTCTCTCGAGTGGCGCAAGAACGTCGATGGCCTTGATCCCGGTTACAAAGATTTCCGAAGTTGTGGTGCGCCGCATCAGCGGGACGGGCGTCGCGTGAACCGAGCGCCATTCCCCTCCCTCTACCGGCTCCAGATCGTCAATCGCCGTTCCGAAGACATCGAACATGCGGCCGAGCACTCGTTCGCCCACCGGGACTTTGAGCGGCTCGCGGGTGTCGATCACTTCGGACCCGCGGGACAAGCCCCGCGTTGCGTTCAGAGCGATGCCCCGGACGGTGTGGGCGTCGAGGTGGGAAAGTACTTCGATGACAACGCCGCCGTCGTCACCCGCGCGCAATACATGTAAAAGCGAGGGAATCCGCTCGGAGAAAGTCGCGTCGACGACGCTGCCCCGCACGGCGTCGATCGTTCCACGGTTGGGCGCCATACAACAAAAACAGGCAATCCCGTAACCGATGCATTCATTGCGCAATAAGGGCTTTCCGGCCCGCCCGGCCGGCCCCCGTGCGTTCTATGCCCCAAGGTTGCGTGCTTTGCCGCTGTGGCGTATCTTCTATCCTTAAGAAAACGATGGAGTATATACGACTTGGATCGACCGGATTGAAAGTACCGGTGGGCGCCAGCGAAGAAGTGCTGGGCAGAGCATTGAAGGATTTCGGGCCTGGCCGCGACCGCATCATGATCGCGACCAAAATCTCCTACCCCATCAGCGACGATCCCAACGACTCTGACCGGCCCCCCTTTATGGGGGCCTCAGCCGCGGCCTTTCGCGCAAGCACATCTTCAACTCGATCGACGCCAGCCTGCGCCGCCTCGGGACCGACTACGTGGACCCTATCAAATCCATCGTTTCGATTACGAAACACCGGTCCCCTTCCTGCAAATCATGAGGCCCTCGTCGCATTGAACGACCTTGTGCGGCCGGTAAGGTCCGCTACATCGGCGCTTCCGCCATGTTCGCCTGGCAGTTCATGAAGATGCTCATGACTGCGGATATGTCTGGTCTCACGCGCTTTGTCAGCATGCAGAATTATTACACCCTGCTCTATCGCGAAGAAGAGCGCGAGATGCTCCCGCTGTGCCGGGCGGAAGGAATCGGCGTGATCCCGTTCAGTCCTCTGGCACGCGGATTCGTGGCGGGAAACCGCCGCAAAGAAGACTACGGCGAAACGGTACGCGCGCAGACCGACGAATTCTCACGGCGCCAGTATTACAGCGCGCAGGATTTCGCCATCGTCGACCGCATCATGGAAGTGGCCGGCAAACGCGGCGTGAATAACGCGCAGATCGCGCTGGCATGGGTGCTGCAGCAGCCCGGCATTACCGCGCCGATCATCGGGGCCAGCAAGATGAATCACCTCGACGATGCGGTGGCGGCGCTCGGCATCAAGCTGGACGAAGCCGAACTCAAGCTGCTGGCCGAGCACTACCGCCCGCGTCCGATAATGGCGCACACGTAGGCGCGGCGCAGATAATACGGCCCGGGGCTATGTCGGACCCCGAGCCGTATCGGATTGGTTCATAAGCTCAAGGTGGACAAGAATGGGAGGCAAACATGAGGAAAACCACAGGCATCACAGCGATCTCAGTATTGTCATTGGCACTGGGTACCGGATGGACATACGCGCAACAACCGGTTTCCGCGGCGCCCGCGCCTGCGCCGGGCGCGATCGGGGCTGCCGCTCCCCCGGAACTGTTGTTCCGCGTGACATTGGAAAACACCACGCGGCAGGCGCTGGGGCCGGAGGCCATCACGAACCCAAATCTCAAGCTTCAATATTACGGAGACGGCCGGAACATTCTGGTCGCTGTCGGCCGCTCTGAATACGATCCTCATTTATTCGATGGATTATGCGAAAAGCCCTGCGGCCTGGCTTTACAGGACAAGAACAATTATTTCGATCTCACGGGGAAGGCCAAGATTAAGTGGACCACTATCGTTTCCGGTTTCCATCGCGTGCGGCCGTTGATTAAATTGGCGGACGGCACACTGCTGGTGGGAGATCAGGCTGACGGTTCCGTGGCGGATTGGCAGCAGTCCGAAGTCTCGATCAGCGAGGTTCGGTGGCTTAAGCTCGATCCGGCCCGAGGCGTTACCCTTGGGCAGTGGGTAGAAAAACCCAACCTGAGCAAGGTTGACGAAGTTGGCTTCTTCGATGTGATTCCAGGCAGCGGTGCCCATATAGAAGGTGTTCCGGTGGCAAAGCTCCCTGCCCCTCCGCCTGGGGGATGGGTCGCCGTTGCGGCCTTTGAGCTGTGGGGAAAACCGGTGAATCGGGAAACCAAGCTGTCACAGTAATGACGAACTGAGCCTCGGCGGGCCGAGGGCGCGGGCGCAAGGCGAAGGATCGCCGCGTCTGAACTACGCTGTCAGAATGGAAGAGACGACAGTCGCCAATGCCTTTCCCAGCACGAGGTGCTGGTCGGCATCGAGATGGATGCCGTCGACCCGGCTTGCGGGTGTCACGCTTCCCGCCTCAAAGAAATGACACCCCAGACGGGCACTGACTTCCCGATAGGCATCGGCGAGGCCCTGACAGCTTTCGTGAGCGGCTGGGAACTTGGCGGCGATGGCGCCCTTGGGTTCGCGTATCGGGGGTGGGCACACGACCAGGACAGGAGGCACCGGCATCTCCGGCTCGAGCGGCGCGCGGCGGATTTCGTTCACGAGCGCCGCGACGCCTTGTGCTGCCGCCCAGGCGTTATTGTGAGGATGCGAGAACTGAAAGTCGTTGGTTCCCAGCATCAGGATGACCAGCGACAGAGGGGATTGGCTTTCAATCCGCTGAGCTAAACCCTGCAGACCATTTCTGCCCGGTTTAAATGGATCGTCCCACACCGTGCGTCTGCCATTCAGGCAATCTTCGATGATTCTGACGTTCCTGCCGCAATCGTGAAGTGCGCATTCCAGAACGCCCGGCCAGCGCGCTTCAAATGGCAACCTGTTCCTGGTGTTGGGAATGATCCCCCACGTCAGTGAGTCCGAGTAGACGAGAACATGGAGCACGGAGGACCTTGGGAGCGCAAAGGGCGCTGTCCCGCGCCGCCATTGAGCGAAGGAACTTTCCCCGGCGGTGGCATGGACCCGACCGGTTTTGCGCGAGTTCCCTGGAAAGACCGGAGACTGGTCACCTTCGGCGGGCGCCCTGTTCACAATATCTTTCTGCCCTGGAGTGGAGTCCACGGACGCGAGCTCTTTATACATGATGCTGGCGTCGTCCAGGTCCGGTATCAGAGGACCGCGCGCGTAGCGGGGAATCACGCCGGCCAGCACAAATCCTATCGCCAGGTATAACGGTTCGGCCATGCCTCCGTGCACTGTGTCCAATGTGAGCAGGGTCCGGCCCTCCGATCGGGCAACCTGTTCAATCCCGTCCATGAGCGATCGGGCAATGCCGCGTCGGCGCGCTTTCGGGTGTACGAGAAGTTTCGCCACCTCCGCTCGATGACGCTGGTTGGGGGGCACACCCAAATCGAGTTGGACGGTTCCGACGATCTCATCTCCCCAACGTGCCACCAACACTCGCCGCGTCCGGCGTTTGACATTCGGAAGTACGTGGTCGCGCCAAAATGCCCGGGCATCATCCGGCGAAAAGGGCAAGACAAAACTGACGCTAGCGCCTTCATGGACCACAGCGCTCAGAACGCCCGCGAGCATTCCCAACTCAACGTCGAGCCGTGAAGCATCGGCTTCTTCCGGTCGCCATTCTTCGATTATCGTTTCACTCACCTGAAACACCTCTTATGGATGTACGATCGCAATAATGTACCGGGCGTCTTTTTTACCGACACACTGAAATTGCGTCGCTCCCGTAAGCACGTACCGCAGGCAATCACCAGCGTGCAGGCGAAAACCGGTTCCCTCAACATCGAGATCGAGCGTGCCCGCCTGCATCCACAAATGGTGCTCCAGTCCGGGGATCGGCGACTTGTCAAAGGAGACTGCGGCGCCTGGCGGCAATCGGACTTCTACGAGTTCGGCGCGCAGTCCCGCGCTCGGCGGAGAGACGGACCGCCGGACGTAGCCGCTGGCCGGATCCGTCCAGCTAAGCTGGTCCTTCGCGCGGATCATGTGTGGCGAGTCGGTTTCGGCATCGGCGATCAGGCGCGATATAGTCCAGCCATATACCGCGCACAGCTGCGTCAGCATCGCCGCCGTGGGACTAAGTTCACAGCGCTCAATTCGTGACAAGGTTGCTCTGCTGATTCCTGAACGGATTGCGAGAGCCTCCAACGGCAACCCGCGTTCTGTCCGCAGGGCCATGAGGCGCTGCGCGATGCGGCTCTCCAGGCGGTTCTCGAACAACGCGGAATTCCTTGCCGGCGTCTTCTCCAAATAGAGATTGTATCTCAGATTAGAGAATCGCGTAACGGCTGAAAACACCGTGGATTCCTCAGTCGCCGACGGATATACTCTGCCTGATGCGCAAATTGACAGTCGCTTGCTGTTCGCTGGTGTTTTCCATAGCCTTGTTTGGCCAGGGTCCCGGAACAACCGGCGTAACGGTGTTTGAAGGCGCACGGCTTATTACGGGTGACGACGGCCCACCCATTGAGAACTCCGCCTTCATCGTCCGGAACGGCCAATTTACCCAAGTGGGCCGGCGCGGTAAGTTGCGGGTTCCGGCCGGGGCGGTGCATGTCGACTTGACCGGCAAGACCGTGATGCCGGGCAAGGTCGATCTCCACGGGCACATCGGCTACCAGCACGATGTGGACGGGACGATGGCAAAGGAATATTTCACGCGCGAGAATCTGATCGACCATCTGCAGCGCCTCGCCTGGTACGGATTCAGCGCGGTGGTCAGCATTGGCGACCTGGAGGATCGTTCCGACCTGCACGGCGGCAGAACGAATTGGGGCGACGTGCCGCTGCAGGTGCGGAACCAGATCATTCCCGGCGCGGCGCTGTTCCGCACGGCAGGCACTGGGATAGCCTGGCCGGGATCGGGCGCAAACGGCCACCCCTCCAGAACGGACGTGCCATATCCGGTTACGACGATCGAGGAGGCGCGGGCGGCCGTTGACGACTACGCCAAAATGAAGCCGGAATTCGTGAAGATCTGGGTGGACGACAGAGGCGGCAGGACGAAAAAGCTGACGCCTCCTCTCTACCTGGCGATTATCGACGAGGCGCATAAGCTCAACCTTCCCGTGGCCGCTCACAACGTGACGCTGGCGGATGCAAAGATCCTCATGCGGGCCGGCGTCGAGGGATGGCTTCACCTTCCGGTACGCATGGGTGAAGTGCCGGACGACGAACTGATCGCCATCATTAAGGAGCGGATCGCCAAAAATGACCGGCCCAACATGTGGTTCAATCCGGGAGCGGGTTGGACCGCATCGAGCCGCGCCGATTGGGACGATCCGCTGCTGCGCGAAACCATTTCTCCGCAGCAAATTCAAACGCAGTGGGGCGACTATCTCGCCAAGCTGACGCCGGAAGCCGTCGACCGCGCGCGGAGGAATCTCAAGCAGATCGGCGCCACTAATGCGCTGAAGCTCAGAGCGGCGGGCATGAAGATCGTGCTGGGAAGCAATGTGGGCCAAAGCCGCTTCTTTATCGGTTGGATGGGACAACTGGAGCTTGAAAACTGGGTCTGGATGGGATTGACGCCGGCGCAGGCGATTGTGGCGGCGACGCGCGATTCGGCCGCGGTGGTTGGGTTCAATACGGGGATGATTGCGCCTGGCAAGTATGCCGATTTCACTATCCTCGATGCGAATCCGCTGGACAATATCGCCAACACGCGAAAGATCAATAAGGTCTACCTGCGGGGACTGGAAGTCGATCGTGCTGCGATGCGGACCAAGTGGCAGGCGGCCTGGTCCAAAACAACGACGCCCACAACATCGACCCAATAGTCCCCAGAATATTCTCCGTCTGAACTAACCAAACACAAGTTGGCAAGTATATATCGGCATGCGAATGAAACTGCCTGTTTTCTCCGCCGCTGTTTTCTCCGGCGCCATGGGACTTGCGCTTTTTCTGTGCTGTCTCGATCGCGGTCAATCCGGCGTCGCCCCGGAAGCGCCGCTCGCTTTGGTTGGGGGCGCCATCTATACGAGTCCGACGGACGATCCTATCCGTGATGGCGTCATCCTGGTCCGTGACGGCAGGATCGCCGCTGTCGGCCCCCGTGGATCTGTACAAATATCGCCGGACATGGAGACTCTGAATTGCTCTGGACTCACAATCACCGCCGGATTTTGGAACAGTCACGTTCATTTCATGGAACGAAAGTGGGCCAATGCGGCGAAGATCCCGGCGGCCGAGCTGGCGGCACAACTGGAGACGATGCTCACGCAGTATGGGGTCACGAGCGTGTTCGATATCGGGTCGGCCTGGGAGAATACGCGAATCATTCGGGGCCGCATTGAATCCGGGGAAGTTCCGGGGCCGAGAATTCGCTCGACCGGCGAGATCCTGATGCCGAAGGGAGCTGTTTCGTCTCCCGAGCTCAAAGATGCCCTCGGGTTTATGAGGTCCAATTACCCTGAAATCGCCGATGCCACGGACGCGCTGGCAGCTGCGAAGAAGGTGCTCGATGCCGGCGCCGATGGAGTGAAAATGTACGCGGCGGCCTGGTTTCCGCCGTATACCGCTCTTCCCGAAGACGCCATTAGAGCCGTTGTCGATGAGGCCCACCGCCGAGGAAAGCCTGTGTTCGCTCACCCGACGCGTCTCGATGGCTTACTGGCTGCCGTTCGGGGCGGAGTCGATGTCCTGGCGCATACGACTCCTCAGTCGGGCCCATGGGATGAATCTGTCCTGGCAACGATGAAGGAGAGACAGGTTGCCCTCATCCCAACTCTGAAACTCTGGAAGTACGAACTGCGTCATGACAGGCCTTCGGATCTCGACCGGTTCATAAAGACCTCGGTCGGCCAGTTGCGAGCCTGGGCCGCTTCCGGAGGGGCGGTCCTGTTCGGGACCGACCTCGGCTATATGAACGACTATGATCCGACCGACGAATATGATTTGATGGCACAGGCGGGAATGACATTTCGCCAAATCCTGGCTTCCGTGACATTGGCGCCTGCCGAGCGATTCGGCGAGTCAAAGAAACTCGGGCGGATTGCGACCGGTCTGGCCGCCGATTTAGTGGTGCTGAATCAAGATCCCTCGCAAAACATCGGAGCTTTTGGGGACGTACGCTACACGTTGCGTGACGGAAAAGTGATCTATCGGCAAAGCAGGGCGGGCGGACTTCGGACGGCTACTGCGGGACTGTAACCTTGTCCAGCTCCGCTACCGCGTCGGCGAACTCCCGATACGTGGCCGGAGCCTCGCCGCCGAACAATTTCTTCAATCCGAGTTGCGCGCTCCAGTCCATCCGCCGCACTGCAGCTTCCGCCATGATCGGGTCAACTCCGCTCGAACGCAGCGTCTCCGCCACTTCTTCCATCTCTCGCGCGCGACGCTCCCCGTGCACCACCACCCGGCCGACCATGTATGTCGCCATCTCGGCCCAGTCGAGCCCCGGGAACGTCTCCGCGAGCGACCGGAATACGCGCTCTTCGGCGCCATAGCGGCTTGCCCCGAGCACGCATTCGGTAAGCAGCGCTTCCATCCCTTTGACGATTATGCTTCGGCACATTTTGGTCGCCGCCGCTTCCCCGACCCTGGCGGACGTGAACTCCATCCGCATCCCGAACGGCGTCATGCGCTCGACAAACTCCGCCCCGCCTGCCCCGCCGACCAGCATCGGAACCTTGTGTCCGTAAGGAGGAGCGGGCGCCATCACTGCTACTTCCACAAATCGCGCGCCCGTGTCTGAAATCACCCGATCGATGGTTTGCTTGAGGACCGGAGATACCGAATTCAAGTCTGCGTAGAGCTGGCCCGGACCCAGCCCGGGAGCGGTCTGCTGCGCGGCAGCCAGCGCCTGATTCGCCGTAACAGTGGAAATGACGATGTCGACTGCGCCAGTCAGGTCGGCGTTTGAGCGGACCAGCCGCGTTCCCGTTTCCGCGGCCCGCCGGCGGATCTTTTCACTCAGCCCCGGCGTCTCCGAGTTGGTATCGTACGCCACGATTCCACCAATGCCGGCGCCGCGCAATCCCCCGCCAATGTGGAACCCAGCCTCGCCAAATCCGACAAAACCGATTCGTGGATGGTTATTCATTCCAATCAAATTTTACTGAACGCCTTCATTGCGTGCGAATCGTGGTAAGAAATAAGAGATCTGCGAGAGAAAAGGAGTGGAACATGAATCGTCGATTTTCGGTAATTGCGGTGGTGGCAGCGCTCGGCTTGATGCAGCTTCAGGGACAGGCTCAAACACCCCCGGCCACGGCCGATCCCTATGCGAATAACCCCGATGCGGGAAAGTTGCAGTTTCCGCTGGCCGCGCCCGCAGGGAAAGACTCCGGCGCGATCACGAAAGCGCCTGCCGGCGCCGTCAATCAGGGGATGCTCGATCCGGCCAAATGGAAATACGGACCGGCGTACGCTGCGCCGGCCGACTCGAAGATCTGGAATCCGGTGAAACTCAAGATGATGCGCGGCGAGAAAGTGACCGGCGGCACCGTATTCAGCACCGACAGTCCGGAAACGTATTGCGCGATGGCCAACGCCGGCTATGATTTCATCTGGACCGAGATGCAGCACGACTCGCGCGATTGGGAAGCGGTCGGCCGCATGTGGAAGGCGTGTCCGCACGCCAAGGCGGTTCCGGGCGTGCGCGTGGCCTACACCGATGAGCGCGAAATTCAGCACGCGATGGATCTGGGCGCGCTGGTGATCGTGGTGCCCACCGTCCGCTCCGTGGAAGAGGGCAAAGCCGCGAGGGACTGGACGATGTTCCCGCCGCTCGGCAAGCGCAGCCAAGGCGGCGGCCAAGCCTTCGATCCCGACATGTGGGGCAGTGTGCCGGGCGGGTATCGCAACACGATCAACGACAACATCGTGCTGATCGAAATGATCGAGACGCTCGACGGCGCGGTGGCCGCGCGCGAAATCGCCTCGCTTCCTGGCGTGACGGCGATCGTTGCGGCCAGCGGAGATCTGGGCAATTTTTCGGGCTACAAGCAGGGCACACCCGATTACGAGCGGCTCATCAACATCGTGCACGACGCGGCCCTGGCAGCCGGCAAGCGGCTGTGCGGCCCGTTCGCCTGGCGCGACCGGCCCGATTTCACCTGTTTCCAGAATGCCAGCGAGACGGCCGCCATCGCGCGCGGAGTGGCCGCCGAACTGGGGCCGCTGAAGGACACACAGGCCAAGCCGGAAGTCGGACCCTACGCACCGAAGAAGTAGCCGGCAGCGTCACCCGCAGTGCGGCGGACTACGGGGCACGTCAAGCGGGCCAGTGAGCGAGGCAACTTCTGAAAGAAGGTTTCTGGTGGACGACGAGGGATTCGAACCCTCGACCCCCGCATTGCGAACGCGGTGCTCTCCCAACTGAGCTAGTCGCCCACTATTTGCAAACACGCACCGCCTGGGCTTTGGGCGGGAACAATTTCAATATAGCAGAGGAGCCCAACTGCCCTCGATGAATCCGTTTTCAACCTTTGCCGTCGGTGCCGTCGCGATCCTTCGCATGCGCATTTTGTTCCGCTCTGCGCTGCGCCCAATAACGCTTCATGCGCTCGGATACCTCCTCCCGCGCCGCGCGATCCATGGACTTCCGCCCACGGCGTTTCCCGTCGGAGCGGATCTGAAGCTTGCCCGGAGACTCCACTTGCTCCAGGGACTCAATTATCCGCTGAAGCCGGTCTCTCTCCTGCATCAATTCCCGGATTATCCGATAGAGCTCCATAATTCGAAAGCGCGCGGATAAATTTTAGCGGATTATCGAATGAAAATGGGCCACCGGGCCGAAAAATGGTAACCATAGTACTTGGCTGTAAGCCAAGTTATGACGATGAGGATGAAAACCACTATCCCCAGCCATTTGAAGAAAGTACCCCACGGGAATCGCCTTTTCTCGCGGCTCAGCACCAGAATATAGCTGGCGAAGATGCCTACGTAGAAAAGGATAATCATCGGGGTGGCGAAGAGCGCGAGATTAAATACGTCACCTGTCGGAGTAATAACGGCGGCGAGAATTACGATCGCCAGAATGGCGTAGCGGCTGTGCCGCACCAGGAACGAGGGGCTGGCCACCCGTATCAGCGTCAGCAGGAACAGCAGCACCGGGATCTCGAAGATAATACCCACTCCGAGCATCACGTCGACAAACAGGTCGTAGTATTCCGTAATATTGACCGATGGATCTACGCCTTTTCCGATGCCGAGTCCCAGAAGAAACTCCAAGCCGTAGCGGAAAGCGACGAAATAGGCAAAAAAACCGCCCAGGATGAACAGGCTGGCGCTCGAAATGACGAACGGAGCCGCCCACCTGCGCTCACGTTTATACAATCCGGGTGCGATGAAGGCCCAAACCTGATACAGAATCCAGGGTGAGGATACGAAAACCGCCGCCAAAATGGGCAATTTCATCCACATGATCTGGAAGCTGTCCATCGGATTGATCAATTTCAGCGTGGGCGGGTCCACTTTGAGGTGCCTCAGAGCGGCGCCTGCCGGTGCGAAGACGACGCTCCAGAGCTCATCGCTGAAAAACAGACACAGGAAAAACGCGACGCCGACTCCGCCTATGGCCAGCAGAAGACGTTTCCGAAGCTCCTCCAGATGCTCGAGAAAGCTCATCCGTGCCATGCCTTCGTCCTCGCCATCCTCCTCATCGTCGGGAGGCTCGGGCGGTTTGGGTGGCTTTCCGGACCCTCCCGGCGCTGCGGGAGGGGGCTCGACCAAAACGGAAGTTTCGACTACAGAAGGACTTACGGCATGTTCAGTTGCAGACACGCCGGAGGTCGACCAGTCCTCGCCATACGACAGGTTTTCCTCGTTGGGCGGGTTTATGTGAGGGGGGGCTTGCGATCCCGGGGCCGTTTCGTGAGCAGCGGCCGCCTCGTGCGCAGTTTCGCCGGAGGGAGTGTCAACTCCCTTTGGTTCGTCGGGAGATGCCATCTTTTGCTTTAGCCGTTGACCGTCTTTTGCGCGGTCTCCGCATGTTCGGCGGCGGAGGGACCGTGGTCAGCAGGGGCTGTCGTTATTGAAGAAGAAGCCACGGGAGTATACGGATCCCAGGCACTTTCGAAATGCCCTTCGTCCATATGGCCGCTCGCGATCGAGCCGGCCGCCGCTTCAATCTGCAGCGATGCTGTGGATTCGGCGCCCTGAGGTGCGGATGCGCCGTTTGCCGGTGTGGTGGTTACGGTGGAATTGTAGGAACCGTCGTAATACGAGGTGTCGTAAGACGAATGGTCGTAGTTGTAGCTGTTGGAGTTGAAGGCCGTCGCCGTCAATTCCTTAATTCCAGTTTCCCGCTCCAGGTTTTGCATTTCGCGATTGAACGTCGACTTCAGTTCTGATTGCGCGCGACGGAACTCGGTCATCGCCTTTCCTATTGTCCTGCCGAGTTTGGGCAATTCCTTGGGACCAAACAGCAGGAGCGCCAGGATAAAGATCGCGACCATTTCTTCCGGACCTAGCGGACCCATGTGAAGAGAAAGCCTCCGCTCCTATTGTAAGCTACGCGGTCGGTGGCACGTATCCGTTTTCCAGCATCACCGCCACCGCCCTTTCCCGCGACTCCGGACGCACGTAAAAAAACGCGCCCACGCGCATCGATTTGAAGATGACCCCGCCTTCGTAATGATCCGCCTCGACTGCATAGTCGACGCCCGCCGCAGTCAGCACGGATTCCAGGCTGATGGCGTCCCCCAGACGCCTGGCGACGAAGATCAGTTCCGGCTCCACGCCGTCGAAGTACTCCGCATCTCTCTTCATGCTTGTGGGGCCGGGGCTTCGGCCCTGCAGCCGGGCTTCCGCCCGGCCGGTTACTTTCCAATGCCCGCCCTTCAGGTCTGCCGATTTATTCATGAGAAGACCCCGGCGGATGACAACTATCTTACTCATGGCGACGAACTCCGCGACGATTCCAGCCCCTTCCCTGACCAATGAGGAAGAGCTTTACTGGCTCGCCCTCCGCATGGTTCCGGGCCTCGGCACCCGCCGCATCGGGCTCCTGATCGAGCGTTTGCGCACTCCGCAGGCGATTTTTCGCGCTTCGGCGAGCGAGCTGGAATCCGCCGGTCTGACCGGCGCGGTCGCGCAATCCGTCGCCAGCGGCTGTAGTTTCGAGGACGCGGCAGGCCAGCAGCAAAAAATCCGCGAGGCCGGGGCCCAGTTGATCACCCTCGGCGACGCGCGCTATCCGGAAGCGCTCCGCAGGATCTTCGACCCGCCTCCGGTTCTGTTTGCGCGGGGACGCATCGAGCTCCTGTCCTCGGTCTGCATCGGAGTGGTAGGCACCCGGCACCCCACTCCTTATGGAGTAGCCGCTGCCGAACGGCTGTCGGGCGATCTGGCACGCGCCGGCGTAACGATCGTTTCCGGGATGGCCCGCGGAATCGACACCGCGGCCCACAGAGCCGCGCTGGCCGCGGAGGGGACAACCATCGCCGTGCTCGGTTGCGGGGTCGATATCGTCTATCCTTCCGAGAACCGGAAACTGGCGGCGGAGATAGCCGCCAAAGGCCTGATCGTCTCCGAATTCCCCATGGAGGCCACTGCGTTCCCACAGAATTTTCCTATCCGCAACCGCGTGATCAGCGGCCTGAGCTGCGGAATCCTGGTGATTGAAGGCGCCCAGTACAGTGGCTCGGCCATCACCGCGCGCCTCGCCATCGACCAGGGACGAGAGGTTTTTGCCGTTCCCGGAAACATCACTTCCAAGATGAGCTGGGGGCCCAATCTGCTGATCAAACAAGGGGCGAAGCTGATCCAGGACTGGAATGACGTGGTGGTCGACCTGCCCCAGACGGCGCAGCGCCGGCTCATCGATGAAGGCCGCCAAAGGATTCTGGATCAAGGACTTACGATACCAGTTGAAACTTCCTCCGGCGATACCGCATCTCAACAAACGCACTTGAACGAGCCGCACCAGCAGGTGGCCCGTCGCGTGCTGGCATCATTGAAAACCGATCAGGCAATGCAGCTTGACCTGCTGGTGGATTCGCTCGAAGACGCGTCTCCTTCCGAGATCATTGCCGCGCTCTTCGAATTGGAGATCCTCGGTCTGGCGAAGCAACTCCCCGGTCGGAACTTTGTTAAAGTGTGGTAGCTCGCTCGGCTGGGCTGGAGGACAGGAACCGCGGCTGGAAGGGAGCGCACAGGCCGAAGGGTCCGTTGTGCGCGGTTAGAGAAAACTACCGGTAGTCTATTCTGAATTAGCACAGATATGGCAAAAGCATTAGTGATCGTCGAGTCACCGGCGAAGGCGAAGACAATTAACAAGTACCTCGGCAAGCAGTTTGTCGTAAAAGCGTCCATAGGGCACATCAAAGACCTTCCCAAGAAGGATCTCGCGGTCGACGTCGAAAACGGGTTCAAGCCGAAATACGAGGTGATCGAGGGCAAAAAGAAGCTCATGCAGGAGCTTCGCGACGCGGCGAAGAGCGTGGATTCCATCTATCTGGCGGCCGATCCCGACCGCGAAGGCGAAGCCATCTGCTGGCATCTTCAGGAAGAGCTGAAGTGGAAGAAAGGCGATAAGCGTTCGGCGGCCGACAGCCCGAAGTTCTTCCGGGTCATGTTCAACGAGATCACGAAGAAATCCATCGACAAGGCTTTCGAAAAGCCCGGCCAGGTCAACATCAATCTGGTCGATGCCCAGCAGGCCCGCCGCGTGCTCGACCGTCTGGTCGGCTACAAAATCTCGCCCCTGCTGTGGGACAAAGTTCGCCGGGGATTGTCAGCAGGCCGCGTGCAGACCGTCGCGGTACGCGTGATTGTAGAACGCGAACGCGAAATCCGCGCTTTCATCAAGCAGGAATACTGGACGCTCGACGCCAATCTGGCGGCGAAAAAACCTCCCGCCTTCGACGCCCGGCTGTTTCGCAAGGGCGAAGACCAGCCGGAAATCGCCAATCAGGCAGCGGCGGACGCGCTCGTTGCCGACCTCGAAGGCTCGAAATACATCGTCAAGTCCGTCGGGACGAAGGAGAAACGCCGCAATCCCGTCGCGCCCTTCATCACTTCGACTCTGCAGCAGGAGTCGTCGCGCAAGCTGCGATTCAGCGTTAAGCGCACGATGATGCTGGCGCAGCAACTGTATGAAGGCGTGGAACTGGGCAGCGAAGGCTCGGTCGGCCTGATCACCTACATGCGTACCGATTCCACGCGCATCTCCGACGACGCCCTCGCGGAGGCTCGCGAGCTGATCGGAACCAAGTTCGGCCCCCAATATATTCCGGCCGCACCCAATGTCTACAAGTCCAAAAAAGACGCGCAGGATGCGCACGAAGCGGTTCGTCCGACTTCCGCCATGCGCACGCCGGACGACGTCGCGAAGTTTTTGGCCGAGGACCAGCTCAAGCTCTACCGGCTGATCTGGATTCGCTTCATCGCATCGCAGATGAATCCGGCCATATTCGATCAGACCACCATCGACCTGAGCGCCACGGGCCTGAGCGGCGTCGATTACACCTTCCGCGCCACCGGTTCCGTACAGAAATTCGACGGCTTCCTGGCAGTCTACGAAGAGGGAAAGGACGCCAAGGACGAGGAAGACGACGAGCTGAAACACAAGCTGCCGGCCGTCACGCAGGGCGAGGAGTTGAAGCTCCGCGGATTGAAGCCCGAACAGCACTTCACCGAGCCGCCGCCACGCTACACCGAAGCTACCCTGGTCAAGAAACTGGAATCGGATGGCGTGGGCCGGCCATCCACATACGCCTCCATTCTTTCCACCATCCAGGAGCGCGAGTACGTCACGAAAGAAGGGGGAAAATTCAAACCCACCGAGCTCGGAATGGTCGTCACCGACCTGCTGCTGGAAAGCTTCAACGACATCTTCGACGTGCGTTATACCGCGCGCATGGAACAGGATCTCGACGAAATCGAAGAAGGAAAGCTCGATTGGCGCGAGGCCATGGGCGAGTTCTACGAGCGCTTCATGAAGGATCTCGGCAATGCCGAGGAGCACATGACCAACATCAAGCGGATGGAAAAACCAACCGACTTGACCTGCGACAAATGCGGCAAACCCCTCGTTATCAAATGGGGCAAACATGGCAGTTTCCTCGCCTGCACCGGATACCCGGAGTGCACGTATACGCGCGAATTGGCTGTCGATCTGCCCGATGTCGACAACGCCGACCTTGCCGAACAGGGCGATGAGGAATATTGCCAGAACTGCGGCCGCCCTATGGTCCTCAAGAAAGGACGTTTCGGTACATTTTTCGCCTGCACCGGCTATCCAGAGTGCAAAACGACCAAACAAATCGGCGGCGCGCAAAAGAAACCCGACGTTCAGCTGGACGAGAAATGCCCGCAATGCGGCAACAACATGGTCCAGAAATACGGCCGTTTCGGGGAGTTCACAGCCTGCAGCAACTACCCCACGTGCAAATTCGTCAAGCAGAAAACCATTGGCGTCAAGTGTCCCGAATGCTCCGAAGGAGAAGTAGTCGAGCGGCGCTCCAAGCGCGGCAAGACATTTTACGGATGCAACCGGTATCCCGATTGTGCGTTCGTGGCATGGGCGCGTCCCGTACCCGAGGCTTGCCCGGAATGCGGTAATCCGTACTTAACCGAGAAGTATCTCAAGGCCGGAGCCTTCCTCCAATGTCCGGCAAACGGCTGTAAATACAAGCGCGAATTCCAGCCAGTGGAAGCACAGCCCATCGCTTCCTGATCCGTTCAATTTTGAACTCCGTATTATCCTTACTAAATTTTGTGGAATAATTGTGAGAATTCTGCGCATATTGTGTAACCATAGTCCTGTAATTTATCCGACTTAAACGGGGGGCGACTGTTCAAATGAGAGCGCAGACGATAGAAATTCAGGAATCCGCGGGACGCATCCTCTCCTCGGCGATCTTCAGACCCGGCGGCAAGAAACTAATGGCGAAAGGCCACATTCTCCGGGAAGAAGACGTACGCGTTCTTCAATCGGAAGGGATGGAGCGAATCTGGGTTACGGAACTCGAAGAAGGCGAGATCTCCGAAGATGAAGCGGTGTGCGCGGTGGCGGGCGAGATCGCCTGCGGATCCTGTGAAATTCAGCTTGCTCCAGGCGGACGCGCGAATCTGATCGCGACGGAAAACTGCTGCGTGCTGGTGGACGACGAACTGCTGCGCCAGGTGAACTGCACATCCGGCGTCGTGATCGCCACCACCATCAACTTCAGTTTCGCGCTGGCGGGACAAAGAATCGCCACGGTAAAGAGCGCTCCTTTTGCCGTTGCCAGAACGGATCTTGACGGGTTAGTTGAGATGCTGCGCGCGCGCGGGCCGATCATGCAGGCACGTCCGGTGCACGGCGCGACAGTCGGCGTGCTTTATTGCGACCCCGGCAATGGCGATCGCGCCCGCACTCTTTTCGAATCCGTGCTGCGGCAGAAACTGGAGCGTTTTGGCGTGCGTTCCCACAATGGCCTCGCAGTCCTCGAAAATGAAGAACATGTATCCCGCGGTCTGCAGTATTTGTTACGTTCCGCGCCGTCGGTGATTCTGGTCGCTTCGACCACTGCGCCAGCCGGGCCAAACGACGCCGTTGGTCGGGCAATGGCCAGAATCGGCTGTCCGATCGAGCGGTTTCTCGCCCCGGTCGAGCCCGGCAATCTCCTTCTGATCGGCTACAAGGACGAGATACCGATCATGTCCGCGCCGGGTTGCTTCCGTTCGCTGAAGCCGAATGTCATCGACCTGATGTTGCCGCCCTTCATGGCGCGGTATCGGGTCTCGACATGGGAAGTCTCCTGTCTCGGACACGGCGGCCTGCTGAACTAAGCAGCCCTATTCGACGTTCAGTTTTCTCGAAATCCCCACCCCTGACAAGCAGCAGCCTGCCTTCTGTCCAGCGGCGCAACCCGCATGATGCGTTCGACCACTCGTTTCGGCTCGGTCTGACGGGAATGCTGCCGTGTCAGACTCTCGCGTAGAACCCTTCACCGCTTGGCGTTTCCTGATCCATACCGGCAGAAGCCTCCGGCACTGTCAACAAGTCAAAACACACAAAACACAGCCTCTTTGACTCTCCGGCGAGCCGATGATATCATGGTATATTTAATGGTGATTTAGTGGGAAAAACAGGCCGCCCCTTGGCCCCCTAGGTCCGAATACGAAGAGATCAATTCGACTCACCGCCTTGCTGAGGCGGCTGGAGCGCCGGACACGATGTGCGCAATGATGGCCATCAGCCAAGTTCGGGATTGGGCAAAAAGGAAAGGTACCGATCCACGCAAAGTTCTCTACATATTCGAGGAAGGCGATGAGGACTGGGGATTCCGGCGAAATTGAACGCTTTTTCCGAAGGGAAGCCGAACGGCATTCCGGGATGATCCCGAACACCATCGGAGCGTCGCGACGCTGGCAACTCGATTGTGAGGGAAATCGTTCGCCTTCGTCAAGGGAAACCTGTCCGGAGCGAAGCGGAGGGGGCTGCCGCTAGCGGGCAAAGGTGTGCGGGGAAAGGCGGTAGGCCTTGCCCCGCCTCAGCTCACAGTGACGCTGGAGCGCGAATAGCGCTCCAGACATTGACGGTTAACTTCCGGATCGCCGACGACTCACCCGCAGAGAGCTCTTCGACACAAGTCGTTGGTGCCTCCGTGCTTCGTTAACCAGCTGTTAGACCGGTTCGCCCGGAGTGTCAATGATAGATCGAGATCGAACGTTCTGTTGGGTCAAGGTGAATGGCCAGTGGCTCTACCAGACACGCCAGATCGTGACTGGAGTAATAAGCACCCGGCGCGTTGGATGCTCTGGCGTCCGAACCGCCGTGCCTGGATCCCTTCAGCCCTGCGCTCCGCAAAACCCATCCGCTGGCGAATACGTTGAAACCAGAGGATATTGTCCGGTCGACGATAGGTGTAAAATCGTCCCGTGCTGCACGTCCTTCGATCCTCGCGGGAGAAAGTAGCCTAACATGATCGATCACGGAGATTTAACGATGCGAAAACGTTCTCTCTTGTTCCTTTCGTTGCTGGTTCCAGCCTTTTTAGGCCTCGGCGGACATGCCGTCCTTAAGGCTCAGCAAAAACCTTCGACGCCCAGCCCGAAGCGCTGGTCCGATGCAGCCGCCTGGCCTGACAAGAAGGTGCCCGGCAAAGACGCCGCTGTCACCATTGGAAAGGACATGAATGTTGTCCTCGATGTCAGCCCGATGCCGCTGCGCAGTTTGACGATCGAAGGCAAACTGAGCTTCGCAGATAACAAAGATCTCGAGCTCACCACCGAGTGGATCATGGTGCACGGGGAACTGGAAATCGGCACCGAAGCCAGGCCCCATACGCGCAAGGCCACAATTACCCTCACCGACAACGTCAAAGACGAAGATATGAGTGGAATCGGTGGAACGAATGACCGCAGTGACCGCGGGATCATGATGATGGGCGGAACCCTGAACCTGCACGGTAACCGGACAAACTCCTGGACGAAGTTGTCGAGGACCGCCGAAGCAGGCAGCAACTCGATTGAAGTCCTGAACGCCGCCGGCTGGCGGGCCGGCGACGTGATTGTCCTCGCGTCCACGGATTTCGATCCCCATCAGGCAGAGCGGCGAACCGTTTCCGCCATCCGTGGCAATACGATCACGCTCGACAAGAAACTGGACTACATGCACTTCGGCAAAATCACCTTCGGCGTGGATGAACGCGGCGAAGTCGGCATGCTGTCGCGCAATATCCTGATCCAGGCTTCGCCTGACGCGGACCAGACGCTCTTTGGCGGCCACATTATGGCGATGAACGGAAGCAGGATGTTTGTCGATGGCGTCGAGCTCAATCGCATGGGTCAGAACATGCATCTGGCCCGGTATCCGATCCACTGGCATCTGATCGGCGATGCCCAGGGGCAGTACATCAGGAACTCGGCGATTCACGACACCTACAGCCGCTGCGTGACCGTGCACGGCACAAATTACCTGGACGTTGAAAACAACGTGACCTACAACAACATTGGTCACTGCTTCTTCCTCGAGGACGGCGTGGAGCACGGCAACCAGTTCGTGCACAACCTGGGGATCCTCACCAAGTGTCATCCGGACGCGCCGTGCATCGCGACAAACCTCGCTGCAGCCGGAGAGAACCGGCCGGCGGGAAGGAATGGCCAGAATGCCAAGGACATCCTGCTTCCCTCGGACAACACGGCGTCGACTTTCTGGATCACCAACCCGGACAACATCTACCGGGATAACGTGGCCGCGGGGTCCGACTCGAACGGCTTCTGGATGTCATTGCCGGAGCACCCGACGGGTAAGTTCGAAGGCACGGAGATCAGTGCTAAGACCTGGCCGCGGCGAACGCCATTCCGCGAGTTCAAGGGCAACGTCGCCCACTCCAACTACGACTCGTTCATGTTCGACCGAAACGTTTCGCCCGATGGCCATTTCGGTGTTACCGGCAGTTCGCATACCGGCCATGAAAATCCCGCCGACGCGAACAGCAAGCCGTTGGAATCGGTCTTCGAGGATCTCACCGCTTACAAGAACCGGAACGGCGGCATCTGGGGCCGCGGTGAGATGCACGTATTCAGGAACGTGAAGCTGGCCGACAACGCTAACGGCTTTACGCACGCGTCCGGCGAATTCGGCCGTTACGCCTTTACGTCAAAGGTGGTTGACTCGCTGTTCGTGGGCGAAACCGAGAACGTCGGCAACCCCAGGACTGACGCGGAAAAGGCTTACGGCCGCAGCCGGCCGAAGCCCGAAATGCCGGATTACCCGATCCACGGCTACGAGTACTACGATTACCGTCACGACGTGGTGAATACCACCTTCCGGAATTTCGAGGACAACGCCACTCGCAAGTCGGGAGCGATGACTTACCTGCTGTATACCAGCTTCGGGGTCAGCTCCAACAACTCCGTCGAGGGCGTGAAATTCGTCAACGCCAAGCCGGTGTATTTCCCGCCGATGGAGCGTAAGTGGGGCAACGATAATGGAGGCAGCACCGCTTATAAGACGGCGGTGATCCGCGACAAGGACGGCTCGTTCGGCGGTGGTCCCAATTCCTACGTTCTCATCAACGACGGCGTCAACGACAGCATCGCAGCCGATGCGGGAGCCTGTGAGATCAAGCCCACCTGGAACGCTGCCGTGTGCAAGGGCGATGTGGGGCGCCTGAATGTTGGCGGCCCCGGAGGAGGAGGACGTGGATTCGGCGGCGGAGGAGGACGTGGATTCGGCGGGGGCGCAGGTGCCGGTCCTGGCGGGGGTCAAGGCGGGGCTGCGCTAGCTGGCGGTCCTGGCGTTGGTAACGGCGGCGGCGCTCCTGGCGCAGGCGGCGCTCTTGGGGCAGGCGGCGGCGCTCCTGGCGCTGGTGGCAGAGGGGGATTCGGACGCGCTGGTGGACCTGCTCAGCCGCCAGTCGTTCTCAGCCGCAATGGCAAGGAGTACAACCTGACGGGCACCAACGTACGAGCCGGTACCGAGATCAAGGTGACCACCGAAAGGCAGACCGTGTCCCTCTCGCTGACGGAACTGGATGCCGGCTCGTGGGTGATCCTTGAGCTGCCGGGATTCACCACCGCAGCCTCGGGTGCGCCGCAGGACAGCTTGGATGCGCTGCGTAAGGCCAGCGCCACCTCGTACTACAAGGATAAGGATGCACTCTGGGTCAAGGTGGTCTCCGGCGGTGACAGCGGCACCGGCGCCCCTGGTGGTGGAACCAGCCTCCAGGTCAGCCGCTAAGCTGAACCCTGCTGTTTGAGCATGAGCCCCCGGCGCAGGCCGGGGGTTTTTTGTTGGTGTGCCGCAATGCTGCGCAATCGACGACGCTTCCCCCAGCGCCGTATCTCGGGAGCGTGGCGCGGCACTTCACCGAGATGACTACGGCAACTAAGCCTAACGGGCATCATCCGTCAAAGTTTACCGAGACGCCTCGGCCCTGGCTTCCGGCTGGCTGCTGTGCACTGAAAATGAGGCAACGATGAAATTGTCTGCCGCGAGAGAAATCGCAGCGACATCCCATTCCGCACCTACGACAGCCATGCCTATCGGCGTCCGGCCGTCGCGATCAGGCTAACCAGGCGAGGCGCTTTGTTAAGTTACAAGTGGATGCAACTTCGCGTCGCATTTGTCGGTGCCCATTCAACCGGGAAGTCCACGCTTTTAGCCGAGTGCAAAAAACGATTCGGAGATCGTCTATACCCGATCGAAAACATTGCCAGAAC
>Ga0181521_10002508_pt1 | contig 22142 bp, 17 predicted proteins | sample PEATcosm2014_Bin_32_FD_119764 | JGI IMG/M metagenome (GOLD analysis project Ga0181521, IMG submission 119764) | Peatland microbial communities from MTU Mesocosm Facility, Houghton, MI, USA - PEATcosm2014_Bin02_60_metaG | ecosystem: Environmental > Terrestrial > Soil > Wetlands > Peat | place...
CAAGACGCTCCTTCCCGTCGCGTCTTTCCGCTGTAACCCCTTGGAGGGCCTTGCGCGGCCCTCCAAACCTCCCGCGCCGTACAACATTTCAGAAGTCCGCACGGACTTCTGAAATGCTGTACTTCCGCCATACGACCGAACCGCATGAACATAAGATTCTACGGCGGGGCTGTTTCTGCGCCGCATACCAGGCTTCGAACGTAGAGGACGAGATACCAGCGATGCTCCGGAAGAACGGTGTACTCCAAAACGGACATCGGGACGGGCGGTTCGATCGCGGGCTGATGTCCGACACGGGTGAGCATGGCGCGAAGGAGTTCGCCGTCTTTGAGAATCCGGACCTTTGCCGCGGCAGCGCCGTGGCAACCGCGGCAGGAGCGCAAGTCCGCCGGGTGTGGCAGGAAACTCTGGCCGACCGGGCCGTTTCCGTCGGCGGCATCGCCGTGGCAGGCGAGACAATAGTACTCATAATAGGTCCTTCCGCGGGCGAGGTTCTCCGGAGTCGCGCGGAGGGGGTTCTGCATTGCGGCCGCTTCGGCGGGTGACGGAATGCCCGCCGCCGGTTCAACGGGGACGACGCCGGCCGGGGGCAAAGGGACGCGGGCCTGGTAGGCGCGGATGTTCGGCTGTGACTTCATTTCGGGCCCGATCATGATCAGGCTGGTGAACACGCCGAGGATCATCATGCCCATGACGATGAAAAGTGCGATCCACTTTTTCATTTTGGCTGCCGGCCCTCAACCTCGTTCGGCGCGGGCTGTTGGGGCTTCGCTTCCGGCAACGGCGCCACCTGCCTGGGCGGAATCGCCTTCTCGGGGGCTTCTTCGGTCGAATAGATGGATTGGCTCGGCGCGTCGGGGAGCGTCCCGTAATTCCAGTCACGCGGCCCCTCCTTGACCAGCGCGTGAATCGTGAACCCCCACGCGAGGATGAAGGCGCACAAGATCACCACGAGCGCCCAGCTCCACATCGAGCCGATCTCGTGGTACTCCTCGTACTCTTTCATAACCCTCTCCGAGAGCGTTGCGGCGCAGCTCACCAGTTCGGCGGCCGCAGGATCGCACGGACCGTGTACGCGGCCATGAAGACCACCGTGGCCCCGAATATCAGGATGATCACCCACGGCATGAAGGAGCGGCGAACCGGTCCCTCCCCTTCCACCGCCGCTTCTTCCTCCTCGCGCGGTCGCCAGAGCGCCGTGAACAGGAGGATCACGGCGAACAGGATTGCCGCGCCGCCGATGAGCGCGAAGATCAGCCGTTGGTTCTGAAGGACGTCAAGGTGCAGCATGATGCGCCTCCGACGCTCGATGCTCCCGGCGCTGCGCGGGTTTCGGAATTCCACTCTTGAGCGGCAGATATCGCGCTTCGTCCTGGTTGGAGAACTGTTTCGTCCGCGTTGCCCAGACGAGCGCCGCCACCATGGCCGCCAGGGCTACGCCGGTCAGCGTGACAAAGAGGATGAGCAACGCGGTTCCACTGAAAGTTTCCACTTCCACGGTCATTGCCCCCCTGTCGAAGCCGGCGCGCCTGTTTTGTCGGGCGGCCGATAGGTGTTCTTCCACTGCGGTTCGTACGCCGCCGGGATGCCGCGCGGCTCGAGGGTGGCATCCGTGTAGCCCAGGAAAGTCGCGGCCACATAGTTCGCCACGTCCCATATTTTCTCCGACTCGAGCTCGCGCTTGAAGTACGGCATCGCGGTCCCGGTGATGCCGTTCATGATCTGGTAATAGAAAATGCCGCCGATGTACTTTCCCTCAACGAGGCGTCCGCGCAGCGTCGTGAAGTTCAACGGCGGCGGATGGAGATATTTCTTCGCCGGCCCTTCGCCGTCGCCGACGGGACCGTGGCAGTTGATGCAGAACTGCTGGTAGATCCGGTGTCCGCGCGCCAAGTCCGCCTCGGTCGCCGGGTACGGGTTCGGCATCGCCCGCCAGACCGGCGGCACGTGGTCGTGGAGCCACGCGATGTTCTTCTCCGGCCCGGCGTCGTAGGCCGCCAGCGCCGGCGGCTTCCACTCCTCCATTTGCCGCTTGACGCGGAAGTCGGCATCCTTCCCGCCGAGCGACTGAACATAAGCGGTGAGTTCGCCGATGGCTTCCGGGCCGAGGAATTCCCAGGAGGGCATCAGCGACATCGGGCGCGTGTAACGCGGATTCGTGAAATGCGCAATCTGCCAGTCGTCGGGGTGCTCGCCGCCGGCCTGCGAGAGGTCGGGACCGGTCCGCATGACCCCAAGGATTGCGGGCGTGTAACCGACGTAATCGCCCTTCTGCGCGATCCGCTCCGAGCCGAGGTCGGAATCCACCACGCGGATATACTGCGAATGGCAGTAGGTGCACCCGTTCCGGACGTAAAGGTCGTGGCCGGCGGCTTCCTTCGCGCTCCACGGCCGCCAGATTTCGGACGGTTTCTCGTTGATCGTCATGGCCGGCAGAACGATGGCGATGATGACCGAAGACCAGAAGACCATCAGGCTGCCGATCACCACAAGCGCAGGCGTCATCTTCATGGTTTTGCATCACCCTCCGACATCGAGGCCGCGAACGGTTCCCCGCGCTTCACGGTCAGGATCGCGTTGCAGAGTCCGATCACGGCGCCGGCGATAATGAACAGGCCCAGCAGCGCCCGGAGCACCATGAACACCGCGATCTGCGGCAGGGTCTTGTAAACGCCCTCGCCCTGGTACCATGCGGAGCCCTGGATCAGGCCGGCTGCGCTCAGCACGGCGAAGAATCCGACGAGCCCGAACAGGAGCAGCGCGAACTGAAGATGGACCAGCCGGTTCGAGTAAAGCCGCCGCCCCGTCGCGAGCGGCAGGACATGCCACATGCCGCCGAGCGCGATGAACCCGGCGAACCCAAGCACGGCGATATGCGCGTGCCCGACCGTCCAGTTCGTGAAGTGCGTGATCTTCTGGACGCTCGGCAGCGACTGCAGCGGCCCCTGCAAGCACACGATCAGGTACCAGATCGTGCCGGCGATGACGAACCGCCCTGCCGGGTCGGACCACAGGAGGCCCTCCCGCCCGCGAGCGGTCATCCACAAGTTCACGAGCACGATGGTGACGGGCAGAATCATCGCCATCGAGTCCACGACCGAAATCGTCTTCAGCCAGTTGGGGATCGGCGCCTGGAGGATGTGATGGCCGCCGATGTGCGTGTACAGGGCGACGAGGATCCAGAAGCCGAGCAGCGAAAGCGTGTGCGAATAGAGCGGCCTCTTCGTCAGACGCGGGATCACAAAATAAGCCGCCGCGAGCGCCAGCGGCGTCAGCAACAGTCCGACGACGTTGTGCCCGTAGAACCAGAGGAGCACGGAATCAATCAGGCCGGGCATTGCGTCGGTGGCGGGGTGCCACATCACGTTGCCGATCGGATACGAGCCGGCGGTCCAGAGCACCGCGCCGAGGACATACCAGACCGAGACGTAGAGCGTGTTCTCCCGCCGGTTCGCGACCGTCATGATCAGGTTGAAGATCAGTCCTACAATCGCCAACACGATGCACACGTCGAAGATCCAGATGTACTCCGCGTACGGACGCCCGCGCGTGATGCCGTACGAGAAGGTCAGCGGCCCGCTGAGGACGGTCAGCGTCCAGAGGCAGAAGCTGAACCAGCCGAGCCGCTCCGACCAGAGCGGCGTCCGCAGCAGCGCCGGGACGATGTACAGCGCGCCGCCGAGCAGCATCGAGGCCACGAAGCCGAAGACCATGGTGTTGATGTGGATCGGGCGCGTGCGTCCGAAGACGAGGAAGAAGATGTTGTTGAAGAACTCCGGCGCCGCCAGGTGAATCGCGGCAATGAGTCCGTAGAGCGCTGCGACGAGAAACCACGCCGAGCCCGCGATCATGAACGCTATCGCCGCGCTGTTCGTCTTGCGTGTGAAACTCAGCATCGCGCGTGCGCCTTCCCCTACCGATGACAGATGAGGCAATCGTGCGAAAAACCGTTATCGCGATGACATTGTACGCAGAATCCCATCTGGAAGTCATGCACCAGCCAGACGCGGTCCATGCCGGCCACGTCGCCGTGACAGCGGCCGCAGTCGAAGCCCGCGCGGACGTGGGCGGAGTGATCGAAATATACGAAGTCCGGCAGATCGTTCACCCGCGCCCATTTTACCGGCTTGCCCGCGTCATAATAAGCCCGAAGCTTGACGATTTCCGGATGGTCCACGATGATCCGGCTGTGGCAGAGCAGGCACGTCTCGAGCGGGGGCACGCCGGAGCGCGCGGTGTTCATCGCACCCGGATGACAGAAGAAGCAACTGATCTGCTTGGTCCCGGCGTGGAGCCTATGGCTGAAATGGATCGGCTGCACCGGGCCGATCTTTCTCGGATAGTAGAAAAAGTAACCCCACGCCGCCGCCGCGACGCACAGGATCGCCGCCGCCGCCAGGACCAGCTCCGTCCGCCACAGTTTCCGCCAGCGGCTTTGAGCATGGGGAGAAAGTTCCGTCATGCCGTCTCCTCCGCCGGAGGGGGCTCTTCGGTCTCGTTCACGACCGGCGGCGCGCTCCGCAGGAAGCACTCGATCCCGAGCGCCAGCGCCGCGACGAAAGCCGCGGTGATGGACGCCTCCGTCCAGCCGATGACCAGGGCGCCGCCGAGCGTCGGCGTCACCAGCCACCAGCGCTCCATCCACAAGCCAACCAGCACCGCCAGCGCCACCGTGCCGAGGAATTTCGGCGTCCGCTTCGACCAGCGCGTCAGCAGAACGGCCAGCGGGCCGAGATAGATCACCGCCAGCAAGCCCGCGCTGACCCAGCCCCAACGCTCGAAACTCAGGCGGGGCACGACGTAGCGGACCTCGTTCGGAAGATTCTCGTACCACAGCGGCAGCAGTTGCGAGAACATCATGTACGCCGTCAGCAGGCTGAACGCGACCATGAGCTTTCCGAGATCGTGCAGCCGCTCCTTCTCCGGCGCCGCAGAGCGCAGCGCTACGATCAGCGTCCACGCGGCCAGCGCCGCGTAGAGGCCCGAGACGAAGAAGTAGCCCCCGAACAGCGTGCTGAACCAATGCGGATCGAGCGCCATGACCATGTCGAAGCCAAGCAGCGTAAAGACGACGCAGTAAGCGAACGCGACCCCGCAGGCCAGCGCGACCGGGCGTCCGCGCTGTCTCCGCACCACGAACCATGCCGCCAGGGCCCACAGGGCCAGCAGCGCAACGCCGTCGCGCGCGAAGAGGAACGTCGCGTTGAGCCACGCCGCATTCGGCAGGTGCTTGTAATGCATCCAGCCGGCCCAGCGCCCCCTTCCGAACCAGAGGGCCGCGAACGTCAGCAACGAGACCGGGGCAAAGGCGACGCCGGCGAGTGCGGGCTGCTCGATCGTCTTCGCCCATCGTCCGCGCGATCCCATCACAGCGGCCGGCCAGACGACCATTCCCGCCGCGAGCGGCGTGAAGTAGATGAAGCTGATGAGCAGCGCTCGCCAGGCGCGCTCGGTGTCGGCCGTCGCCGCGCAGACGATCCAGCCCGCCAGGCCGGCTACGAATACGGCCAGCCAGAACAGCATCCGCCCCGACCGCGCGCCGCCTGCCTCCGCGCTTAAATTCGCCATATCACCACTTCCGGCTTCATCAAACCTCGCGAACTTCCTCGACTTGCACCGTTGACAAAATCGCCCGCGCCGCTGCCATTCGCTCCGGCGCGCACGCCATGAACAGACCGAAACGGTCCTGCGAAAAGCGCCGGTCGTATGCCCGCGGCATTTTCCTTCGGCCCAGGCGCGCGTATGAAAGCACGCCGATCAGGTTCCCGATCGTCCCGAGCAGGATCAGACCTTCGAACCCGACAATGCAGTACGGGATGATCGAAACGGGATGCTTTGCGCCGACGATCAGGCCATTGACCAGCGCCGCCCCGATCGCCAGCGCGAACCCGCCGGTCAGGCCGCACAGCGCGCCGGCGAGCGTGCAGTATCGAACCGGACTCGGCCCGCGCCCCATGATCTTTTCCGCCTTGCGGAGGCGGACGGGCGAATAGGTCTCGACCTGATCAAAGCCCGCCTCGCGCGCTTTCCTGAGCGCCTCCAGCAGCGGCTCGCGACGATCAAAGACGGCCAGCAAGCCCGCCTCCGCTCGGCCAATCCCCTTCACCGGGCGCGCGTCGGTCTCGAGTTCCGTGTACCGCTCAATCCCCTCCGCCTGGTCCTCCTTGACGTCGCTGATCGAGATGGTCGGCGCCAAGCGGGTGAAAATGAAAAAACAGAAGAGGAAGAACGCGAGCGCGGCGAGCGTGATGGAGATCTCCACCGGCCGCGGCGAGTACGCGTGCCAGTTGTGCGGCAGGAAGTCGTGCGAGGTCGAGCCGGCGATGATTACCAGCCGTTCGAGCCACATGCCTATGTTGACGAGGATCGAGACGATCAGCAGCGCCGGGATGCTCCGCCGCAGGCGCTTCCAGAGGAACGCGAGCGGCGCGAGGACGTTGCAGATCGGGAGCGCCCAGAACAGCGGCGCGATCCAGCCGGTCGCGCGCCAGAAGGCGAACTGCCGCTCGAATATGTCGCCGGAATACCAGGAGATGAAAGGCTCGATCACGTAGGCATAACCGACGATGAGCGCGGTGACGACCATCGTCTGCGCGACCGCTTCGAAGTGGTCCACGGTCATGACGCGCTCCAGCCGGAGCAGGCGGCGCATCGGGATCAGCAGCGTCAGGACCATCGCCAGGCCGGAGTGGATCGCGCCGGCGACGAAGTACGGGGCGAAAATCGTCGTGTGCCAGCCGGGCAGGTTGCCCATCGCGAAATCCCAGGAGACCACCGAGTGGACCGAGATGACCAGCGGCGTCGCCAGCGCGGCGAAGAAGAGGTAGCCGCGGCCGTGATGCCTCCACTGGTTTCCGCTGCCGCTCCACCCGAGCGCAAGCGCGCGGTAGAGCCGCGTCCGCGGATGATCCGGCCCGGCCGTCAACTCCCATCGGTCGCGCGCTGTCGCCAGGTCCGGGATGATGCCGATGTACCAGAAGATGATGCTGACGGTCAGGTAGGTGCTCACCGCGCACACGTCCCAGACCAGCGGGCTGATGAAGTCCGGCCAGAGCTGCCGCTCCGACGGATACGGGATGATGAAATAGAACACCCAGACCCGTCCGAGATGGATCAGCGGGAAGAGCCCGGCGGTCATCACGGCGAAGATCGTCATCGCCTCGGCTGACCGCGAGATCGCCGTGCGCCAGCGGGCGCGGACCAGGTGCAGGATCGCCGAGATCAGCGTGCCCGCGTGGCCGATCCCGATCCAGAAGACGAAGTTCGTGATGTACACCGCCCAGCCGACCGGGACGCTCAGCCCGGTCACGCCCATGCCCTTCTTGACCTGATAAACCCAGCAGGCGGCGCCGCACGCGATGAAGAAGGCCAGCACGGCCAGCACGCCGTAATACCGCCGGCGCGGCGGCTTCAGCGGTTCCAGCACCGTCTCGGTAATCTGGCCGAAGGTGAGCGTAGGCAAACTGCGTCTCCTCGTGCGCGCCCGGCGGCGCGTTCGCCGCTAACCGTCCGCGCTGATTCGTCTCAGGTACGTTACGGCCGGCTTCGTGTTCAGCTCCTCGAGCACGTGATACCGCCGCGGGTCGCCGCGGGTCAGCCTCGACACCTCCGAATGCCGGTCCAGCAGGTCGCCGAAGACGAACGCACGCGTCGGACACGACTGCGCGCAGGCCGGCCGAATCTCGCCGTCGCGCGCCTTGCGCCCCTCGCGCTTCGCCTGCAGTTCGACCTCGCGGATCCGCTGGATGCAGAAGGTGCATTTCTCCATCACGCCGCGCGAGCGGACGCTGACGTCCGGGTTGAGCTGCCATTCCAGCGGCTTCTCCCACGTCGCGTTGAGCCAGTTGAACCGCCGGACTTTGTACGGACAGTTGTTCGAACAATAGCGCGTGCCGATGCAGCGGTTGTACACCTGCGCGTTGAGCCCTTCCTCGTTGTGGACGGAGGCGTACACCGGGCAGACCGGCTCGCACGGCGCGGCGTCGCACTGCTGGCAGAGCAACGGCAGGAATCCCAGCCGCCGGGGATTCTCGTCGTCACGGTATGGAATAATCCGCAGCCAGGCCATCTGCCGGCCGCGCCGCACCTGCTCCTCGCCGACCACGGGCACATTGTTCTCCGCGTAGCAGGCTACCGCGCACGCGCCGCAGCCGATGCACCGCGCCAGATCAATCGCCATCGCCCAGCGGTGTTTCTTGTATTCGTGCGGGGCGTAGACATCGCGTCGAGCGTCGTATCCTTCCGGCAGCGGCAGGATGAGGTCCGCGCCTTCGCCCTCGCGCATCGTTCGCACGCTGGAGAGCGCCGCCCATTGCATGATCTCGCGGCGGTGCTGGTCCTGGGTGGCGCAGGCGAACGTGAGTTCGGCGCGCCGCCCGCTCTTGCTGACCCACACCTCGTCGTAACCGCTCAACAGGAACGCATTCGCGCCGCGACCCGCCGCATTCCGGCCCAGCGCCGTATGACCCTGCCCGAATGCCAGCGCCACGGTCCCTTCTTCCACGTCCTCCGTGATCCGCGCCGGCGCTTCGATTTCATTCCCGTGGCTGAATTGCAGACTTATGACATCGCCGTTCGCGAGGCCCAGCGCCAAAGCCTTCTTCGGATGGATGTCCACCCAGTTTCCCCAGACAATCGAGGTCGTCGGGTCCTGCGCTTCCTGAAGCCAACCGCGGTTCGACACGCGCCCGTCGTGAAGCAGCGGAGAACTCCACAGCCACAACAGGGCCGTGGGCTCCTTCGCAATCCTGCGGCTCATTTGCACCCACGGGGAGAAGGCTTTTACCGTCGCCGCCTCCGCGTCAGGCCGCAACCGGACGGCGGACGGCTCGGACCTTGGCAAGAAAATGCCGCCGGTCCGAAGGGCCTCTTTCCACGAACCTCTGCCGCTCAGGAGTTCTTCCCACCGCGAATGAAGCCAATCCTCGAACGTGGCGGCCGGCGCTTCTCCGTCCTTCCGCGAAATCGGCTTGCCGGCCGCCCTGGCCAACGAGAGGAAGAGATCGCCCGCCGGTCTCGTATCATGCAGGCGGCGAATCATCGGCTGGATCAGCCCATGAACTCCCTGCCGTGGCTCATAATCGCCCCATGACTCCAAAGGCGAGTCAATCGGCAGCACCCATTCGGCGAGGGCGGCGGTCTCGTCCGGCATCGTTCCCAGGTAAATCACGTCGCCCGATTGGCGTAACCCTTCAAGAATCGCGGCGGAGCAGTACGCCATGTTGCACTGGTGGACGATGATCAAGTCCTTCTGCTGTGGAGCAATGGCGGGTGGCCGGCCTTCCCAAGTCTGCAGCCATGCCTCAAGAGCAGCGCCGGCGCGGCTGAGCGCGTGGGGGCGCGAAAAATCAACTGTTTTCCCAACCCGGCCGGCTGCGTAATTCAACGCCGCTGCCGCGACGGCCGCCGGCTGCGCCCAGTATCCTCCGCCAACCGGGCCGGCCAGCGCCACGCTGCCCTGGGCCGTTGCAAACGCCCGCGCCAGTTCCCGAATCTTCTCCGTCGTCACCCCGGGCGGAAGACGCGGCGGCGATTGGTGCAAGAAACGGAGCACTCCTTCCGCATCTGCAACCGCCATCCCTTCTTCGCCCATGACCCTGAGCATTTCAATCGCCACCTGACATTCCGCGCCAGGCGGGACCATCAGGAAGTCGTCCGCGTTCGCAGCCGTCATGGACAATCGCGGGCCGACGTAGACCATTCGGCCCATTTTTCCGTCGCGCAAGCTGCGCATCTCGGCGAATTGGCGGGCATACTCGACGGGCGAAACCCAAGTCTCCAGGAAGTCGGCGCCGAAACTGATGATGAACTCGCAGGATTCCAGGTCGTAAGTCGGGATGACCGGCAAGCCGAAGAGCGCATCGTGCGCCACACGGAGCGGCTCGTAATCGAACGGTTCATAGAAAAGAGGCTGCTGCGTTCCGAACGCCGCTGCGAACCGTTCCATGACTTCCGCCAGGGCCCCGGCCTGAAGATCGCTGATCAGGGCGACTTTGGCGCCGGCGCGCAGCCGGCCGGCGATGTCGGAAATCGCCGCCTCCCAGGACGACTTCTCCCCGCGATGCAATACGCCCTGGAGCCGGTCCGGATCGTATACCCCCTGCACGCAGGACTGCCCGCGGGCGCAGAGTCCGCCCCGGTTGACCGGATGAGCCGGATTGCCCTCAGCCTTGATCGGCCGGCCTTCGGTCACGCGCATATGCATGCCGCAGCCGGCGGGACATTCGCGGCAGGTGGTGGCGTAAGTCACCCAGGTCCCCGGCCGGATTTCGCCGGGCGGGACGATGTACGGGATGAGTTTGTCCGCAGTTTTTTGGCCGCGTTCCGCCGCGGCCGCCACACTCGCCCCGGCGGCCAGCAAGAGGAACTCGCGCCGCGACATCTTCGGCATCACGCGCTCCCGATCTGCCTTTGCATGTCAGGTGCGACAAACCCACGAGGAAGGCACTCGGCCGCGACGCCCCCAAAAACCCCGATGCCGCTACCTTAGCGCGGCCCTGCGGCAGTGTCAAGTTGCGGCGGTTTAGCGGCGCGCCGCCAGATCCATAGCGTGGCGATGCTCAACGGCACAACGCCGGCGCCGATGAAGATGAGGTCCGCCGGCATCCGCAGCCACTCGAAGATGAGGACGTGGCGTTGGTCCAGGAACTGCGGCGAGCGCGCGTGCCAGTATCCGTTCCGGATCGAGTCCAGGAACTGGAGCACGCCGGTCGGAAACAGATTCAACGCGACCATCAGCGCCAGCCCGATGTTGAGGCCCCAGAAGGAAATCCGGATGCACTTCTCCACTTTCCGCCAGTCCTCCTCCGTCGCCGACTGCCGCAGAACGAAGACCAGCAGCGCCACGCCGAGCATTCCGAAGACGCCCATCAGCGCGGCGTGCGCGTGGTTCGGGGTCAGGTTCGTGCCCACCTCGTAATAGCTCACGACCGGCAGGTTGATCAGGAAGCCGAACACTCCCGCGCCGATGAAGTTCCATACGCCCACCGAGATCAGGAAATAGAATGTCCACTTGTGCGGGATGCCGATGCGCTGTCCGCAGAGTTCGCATTCCGACCGCATGAGCCGCATGAAGTCCGAGGCGTCCAACGTCAGCAGAATCAGAGGCACCACTTCCATCGCCGAGAAGGTGGAGGAGAGAGCGAGCGACGCGCTCGACTGGCCGGTCCAGTACCAGTGATGGCCGGTGCCGATGATGCCGCCTCCGAGGAACAGGATGGCGTCGAGATAGATGACGCGCGTGGCCGTCTTCCGCGTGACCATGTTCAGCTTGTAGAACATCACCGCCACCATCACCGTCACAAACAGCTCGAAGAATCCTTCAACCCAGAGATGGATGATCCAGAACCGCCACGTGTCCGCCACCGTGAAGTGGCTCGCGGTGTTAAAGAAGAACGCCGGCAGATAAAAGAATGGGATCGCGAAGGCCGAGAGCAGGAACAGAACGGTAATCTCGCGCTCGGCGGGGTCGCGACGCGCCGGGCCGACGCCGCGGACGAGCAGGATCGTCCACAGGATGAGCCCGATCACGAGCAAAATCTGCCACACGCGGCCGATCTCGAGGTATTCCCAGCCCTGGCTCCCGAACCAGTACCACATTTTGCCGAGGAGTTGCCTCAGCCCGAGCGCCTCGCCCAGCAAGCTGCCTGCGATCACCACGGCCAGCGCGACAAACAGGAAATTAATCCCCGCAACCTGCCCGCGAGGCTCCTGTTTTCCCAGCGCCGCGGCGAGGAACAGTCCGCCGCCGACGTAACAGGTCGCGATCCAGAAGATGGCCAACTGGAGATGCCACGTCCGCAACAGGCTGCTCGGCAGCAACGACGGCAGATTGAACCCGTAGAAACTCTGCGGTTCGACGCGGAAGTGCGCCAGCGCGCCACCCGCCAGCGTCTGCCCGAGGAAAAGCAGCGAGGCGACGGCGAAAAACTTCAGCGTCGCCCGCTGCGTCCGGCTCGCGCCGCCGGGCAGCAACTCCGGGTGGATATGCGGCTTGCGGCCGGACCAGCCCAGGTAATCGAACCGGCCGAACGCAAACAGCACCGCCGCAGTCCCCGCCAGCAAGGCGATCAGGCTGAGCGCGCTCCAGAGGACGGCATCGGACGACGGCCCATTGCCGATTGCCGGCTCATAGGGAAAATTGTTCGTGTAGGAATAGGTCTTCCCGGGAACCCGCGCCGTCGAAGCCCAAGCGGCCCACGAGAAGAACGACGTGAGTTGGCGGAGTTCTTCCGGATCACTGATTGTTCCGGCGGGCAGGCCGCGGCTGGCCCGTGAGCCGGCGAAGTAGTCGCGCCATTGCCCGATCTGCCTGCGGTACGAAGCCGCTTCCGCGTCGGTGAATGCCAGCGTCCGCGTGCGCGCGTCATAGCGGTTCTGCGACAACAGCTCGCGGACTCGTCCGGTGAGCATGGCCCGCTCGGAGGGCGCGAGATCAGCGACGGGATGATGAAAGTTCCGCAGCGCCAGAATGTCATCCGCGTCCAACGCCAGTTGATGCAGATAGGCGGCCGAGAAATCAGGCCCCATGTACGCTCCGTGTCCCCAGAGCGTCCCGTTGTCCATCAACCCATGCTTGAGGAAAACCTGCTGGCCGGCGGTGACATCCGCGCCGGTGAAGAGCGTGTCCCCGCCCGCATTCACGACCTTTTCCGGGATCGGCGGACCGATCTGGTATGTCCTCACGGCGATCCAGATCAGCACGGCGAATCCGGCGGCCATAACCGACAGCACACCGTATCGCCAACCGCGCGAGAGTTCCTGGTTGTCGTCCTGCATCCGAGCGTCCTCAAGTCAACTGAAGCGTCAGGCAGCGCGCTGCGCCGCCGGCCTTGCGGAACTCCGACAGATCCAGCGGGAAAACAGTGAATCCGCGCCGCTTCAGTTCGCGCGCCAGGGACCGGCACGGCACCGAAATCAGCGCTTTTCGACCGACCGAGACCGCGTTGCACGCGAACTGATACGCCTCCTCGTGCCGGACCGGCAACAGATCGGCGACATTCTCCCGGATGACCCGCCGCCCGTAGCGGTCGAATGCGTCCGGGTAATACACTGCCAATTCCTGCGACAGCGGCATGAAGCAGGTGTCGAGATGATAGAAGTACGGGTTGACCAGTTCGAGCGAGAGCACGCGCACGCCCAATGTCCTTCCGGCGGCGGCGTGAGTCTGAATGTCGCTGCGGAACCGATACCCCGCAAACAACCGGTCGCCCATCGGGAGCGCGTCGCCCGCTCCCTCGAACGAATGGCCGGCGGGCAGCGGGAGGACGCGATATCCATGCGAGCGGAACCAGTGCGTGAAATGCGGCTCCTCGCCTGCGCGCTCCCGATATCGGAACCGGCTGGGGATGAAAACACCTCGATGCGCGAGACCGGCGTTGGCCGTGAACGTCATGTCCGGCAACCCCGGCTGCGCTCGGCAGCAATGCACCATCGCGCGGAGGTCTTCCTGAAGCGCCCTTCGCAGGCTTTGCCACTGCCTCAGCGCCAGCGGCCGGTTCGGCTGGCGGCGGCGGTCCATCCACGGGTTAATGACGTATGCGATGCCGTAGAAGGTCGGGCGGCACATGAGGAATGACGCGCGGCTCACAGCTTCACCTTCAACTCAAGCAACAGCTCGCGAAGGAACGGCTGCACGTCGGTGACGAGGCCGATGGTCTGGAACGTGCCGCGATCCATGAGCTTGGTGACGGCGCTCGGCTGGATGTCCACGCAGACCACGCGCGCGTGCGCGGGGAGCATGTTGCCGGTCGCCACCGCGTGAAGGAGCGTGGCGACCATGATCGCCAGGCGGACATCGCGGGTGCGATGGCGCATTTCCCGCTGCGCGCGGGTCGCGTCGGAGATGACTTCCGGCAGCGGCCCGTCGTCGCGGATCGAGCCGGCGAGAACGACCTCCACGCCCTGCCTGACGCATGCGCGCATGATGCCGCTCTTCAGGATGCGCTTCTCCACCGCGCGCCGGATTCCGCCGGCGGCGCGGATCGTGTTGATCGCGCGGAGATGGTTCTCGTGGCCGGAGCGCGTGAGCGCGCCCTCTCGAAGTTCGACGCCGAGCGAAGTCCCCATCAGCGCGGACTCGATGTCGTGCGCGGCCAGGGCGTTGCCGGCGAAGAGTCTCTGCACGTAGCCGGCGGTGATGAGCCGTTCGAGCAACGGCCCCGCGCCCGAATGCACGACGGCCGGGCCGCAAACCCAGAGAATCGGGCGACCGGCCGCGCGCTCCTGTTTCATCAGCCTTGCGACAGACCGGATGAGCGCGCTTTTCGGCTTCTCGGTCGAGACCTCGCTGGTCATGAACTCGAAGTCTTCCGGCCGCCGGCGCGTTTCAAGCCGGATCACGCGCACGCCCTGCTCGCCGACGACGATCGGGTCGCCGCGCCTCACATCGGCCATCTTAATCGTCTCGGCCGCCCGTCCGGATGCGCCGACGCGGATGCCGCAGTCCATTTCCGGATTCTTGACGGCGACCCAGCGTCCGCGCAGACGAACCTCGGTGTCGAGATTCGTCGTAGCGTAGAAGCCTTTCGGGAAGACGCCTTTTTGCGCCGCGCGTTCCAGCCGCACCTCTCGGCGCTCCACCGGCTCAGCCCCGTAGCGCCCCACCGCGTGCAGGATGGTCTCGAGCATTTTCGGGTCGCGGTGCGCGATCAGGATGCGCGCGAAACTCGTGTCCTGCGCCCGCGCGCCGACCTTGATCTGCTGAATCTCGAAGCACGCCTTCCGCGACATGATCACGTCCAGCACGCGCGGCAGGATCAGCGAGTCAATCAGATGCCCTCTGAGTTCGACGGTCTCCTGCGCCACCGTTGCCCTCCGAGCGAAAAGCCCATCGCGTTGCCCCATGCGGAGCCACAGGTCCCTTGTAGTTTATCAGCAGGACTTCACGGTTTCCAGAGTCACGAGGGGACTTCGCGACTGCCGGCACTTGGCGCTTGATGCCCCTCCGCGCACGGCCTATAATCGGATTCAAGGGCGAGGGACATGACCTCCGGGCGGGAGACGAGAGATGATCGAAGAAAGAAGCGTCGAGGTTCTCACCGACCGCATCGGCCGCGAAATCCTGCAGCGGATCGAGGGGGCAAGGCCCACGGATTATCGGGAGAGGCTGGAAGCCGATCCGCTGATGGTTTGGAGCCGCGGCGGACGGCGATTTCTCTCCGACGTGCTCCGTTTTGTGGATGTTTTTCCGGCCATTCGCAGCGATGCGGAGCTGATGGAGTACCTGACGGCGTACGTCGGCGACCCGAAGCGGATCCTCATCGGCGCAGGCCGGCAGACCGACGACGTGCCGAAGGCGGTCCGCGCGCTCGTCGAGCGCCTTAAGGCCCGTTTCGTAGCGGGCGAGACGCTCGTCGAGGCTGTGGAGCAATGCCGTGGGTTGCGCCACGCGCGCTTCGGGTTCACGCTCGACCTCCTCGGCGAGGCGGTGACCAGCGAGCGCGAAGCGGAACAATACCAGGCCGCGTACCTCGAGCTCATCCGCGCTGCGTCGCCGGCGGTAGCCGGCTGGCCGGAGCGCGCATCAGTGGACCGATGCGCTCACGGCCGCATCCCTCGGCTGAATCTCTCGATCAAGCTCTCCTCGCTCTACAGCCGATTCGACCCGATTGACCCGCGCGGCTCCACCGAGGGCGCCGCGCCGCGGCTGCGCGGCCTCCTCAGCGTCGCACGCGCGCACGGAGCCGCCATCAACGTGGACATGGAGCAATACGCGCTCAAAGAGCTGACTCTCGAGATCTTCAAGAAGGTGCTTCTGGAACCGGAGTTCCGCGACTGGCCCGACGTGAGCATCACGATCCAGACCTACCTTCGCGAGAACCGCGCCGACCTCGCCGCGCTGGCCGACTGGGTTGAGAAGCGCGGCGCGCCAATCAACGTGCGCCTCGTCAAGGGCGCGTACTGGGACCACGAAGTGCAGCAGGCGCAGTACCGCAACTGGCCGGCGCCGGTATACCTGACGAAGGAAGAGACCGACCGCGAGTTCGAGGCCGGGATCCAATTCCTGCTGGAGCGCCACGAGGCGCTTCGGCCGGCGATCGCCAGCCACAATGTGCGTAGCGCCGCGCGCGCACTGGCGGTCGCGGAACTGCTCGAATTGCCGCGCGACTGCGTGGAGTTCCAGACGCTCCACGGGCTTGGAGCGGAGTTGCGGCGCGCGCTGCTGGAGATGGGCTTCCGGATGCGCGTGTACCGCCCGTTCGGAGCGCTCATTCCGGGTATGGCGTACCTGGTTCGGCGGGTCCTGGAGATCACTTCGAAGTCGGGATTCCTGCAGCAGATGGCCGCCTCGCCGCTGCCGGCCGCGGGACTGCTGGCGATGCCAAGCCCGCCGGCGAAGCCGCAGAGCCGAATCGAACGGGTCGGACTTGACGCGCCGTTCCGGAACGAGCCGGTCTCCGACTTCTCCCGTCGCGAGGCGCGCGACGAACTGAGCCGCGCGATCGAGCGGGTCCGCGGCGAATCAGGCCGATCCTATCCGCTATGGATCGGCGGCCGTGCGGAATCGGCGGGCGAGGAGTTGATCTCGGTCAACCCCTCGGCGAAATCGGAAATCGTCGGCCGCGTGGCGTGCGCCTCGCGTCAAGATGCCGCGAAGGCGGTCCGGGCCGCCGAGCGGGCGTTTCCGGCGTGGTCCAGAACGCCGCCGCGAGAGCGCGCCGCCCTGCTGCTTAGCGCGGCGGAGCGGATGCGGGCGCGGCGCTTCGAGCTGGCGGCGTGGGAAATCCTCGAGGAGGCCAAGTCCTGGCGCGAGGCGGATGCCGATGTCGCCGAGGCGATTGATCATCTCGAGTACTATGCGCGCGAAATGGCGCGGCTCGCCGAGCCGCAGCGACGCGATGTGCCGGGCGAGGACAACGAGTGCCTTTACGAGCCGCGCGGCCTGGCCGTAGCGATCACGCCGTGGAATTTTCCGCTCGCCATTCTGACCGGCGTGACCTCCGCCGCCACCGTCGCCGGGAACGCAGTCATCATGAAGCCGGCCGAGCAGTCCTCCGTCGTTGCGGCGAAGCTGATGGAAATCTGGAACGAGGCGGGCGCGCCGCCGGGCGTGATCCAGTACCTGCCGGGCCGCGGCGAAATCGCGGGAGAATTCCTCGTGCGACATCCGCGAGTGCAGATCATCGCGTTCACCGGCTCGCTCGCCGTCGGACTGCGCATCCGGCGGCTGGCCGCGCGCGTCGCGCCGAAGCAGCGCGACCTTAAGCGCGTTATCGCGGAAATGGGCGGGAAAAACGCAATCATCGTGGACCGCGACGCCGATCTCGACCAGGCGGTGCCCGGAGTCGTCGTCTCCGCTTTCGGCTACCAGGGACAGAAGTGCTCGGCCTGCTCGCGCGTGATCGCGCATCGCGCGATCTATTCCGCTTTTCTCGAGCGGCTGGTCGAGGCGACACGGAGCCTGCCGATCGGCCCGGCGGAGGATCCGCATGCCGCGCTGGGGCCGCTCATCAGCGATGAGGCCGTGCGGAAAGTGCGAGAGTACATGGAACTGGCACGCGATTCAGGGCGCATTGCGTATCAGGCGGCGGCGCCGGCGACGGAAGGTTTCTACGTCGGGCCGATGATCCTGGCGGAGGTCGCTCCCGGTTCGCGTTTGGCCACAGAGGAGGTTTTCGGGCCGTTGCTGTGCGTGATGGAGGCGGAGGATTTCGACGAGGCTATCGGCATCGCCAATGAGCCGCGCTACGGGCTGACCGGCGGGCTTTACAGCAGAAATCCGGATCACCTCCGGCGGTTCAAGTCTGAGTGCCGCGCGGGCAACCTCTACGTGAACCGGCCGATCACCGGGGCGCTGGTGGACCGGCAGCCATTCGGCGGGATCGGGCTTTCGGGCGTCGGCTCGAAGGCGGGCGGGCCGGAATACCTGATCCAGTTCATGCAGCCGAAGAGCTTCACGGAATACACCGTCCGCCGAGGCTTTGCGCCGCCGCGGGATTGACGCAGCGAAGGGAGTCAGGATCCGCGCGGTCGCTCGATGTGGAACTGGCAAGGAATTGAAGCAATAATTGCATAGCCTAAACTCCCTGCTTCGCAATTCGCTTCCTGCTCGTGCCGGATATGCTAAGCTTATAGATGGACTTGCGTTAGTTTCACGGCTCGAATGGAGTGTGCACGATGGGCCCCCCAACGGAGCCCGAAATCCAGATCGGTGACAAAGGCGAACTGTGGTTGCCAGCCTTCCAAGCTGGTTCCCTGCCGCTGCGCCAGTCCATGGGTTCAAGCAACTCGATCTGCCGGTTAGCCAGCCAGGCAGAAGTTGTAGCCACGACGGACTTTACGGTGCTCGTGTCCGGCGAAACCGGCGTCGGCAAGGACCTGGTGGCCATGGCCATTCATTCTCTAAGCCCTCGATCCAACGGCCCCTTCGTCGCAGTGGACACCGGCTCCATCTCCCCGACGCTGATCGAGAGCGAACTTTTCGGGCATGAAAAGGGATCATTCACGGGCGCAGACGGGCAGCATGCGGGCAAGGTCGAGACCGCGGCCAAAGGCACGCTCTTCCTTGACGAAGTCACCAATCTGCCGCTTGCCGTCCAACCGAAACTGCTCCGCATACTGCAGGAAAAGGAAATCTGCGCCGTAGGCGGAAACCATCCCCACAAAGTGGACCTGCGCGTCATCGCGGCCACCAACGAACCGTTGCTGGATCTGGTGCAAAGCGGCAAGTTCCGTCGCGATTTGTATTATCGGCTGAACGAGTTCTGCATTAAAGTTCCGCCGCTGCGCGAGCGCCCGGAGGACATTCTCTACCTTGCCAATCGCTTCATTGAAATGACGAACCTCGAACTCAAGAAACGAGTCATCGGTATCTCCCCGGAAGCGTTCAAGCGCCTGCTGAGCTATCCGTGGCCCGGCAACGTCCGCGAATTGCGCAATGTGATCCGCAGCGCCGTGCTCCTCGCCCATACCGCCATCGAGGTGGAACACCTGGCCGTTCTCGACGAGCCGGCCGCGGCGGTCGCCTGCCCGAAACCACATTGGGACTTCGACCCGGGCACGCCGCTCAAGGAGACCGTGCAGCGCGTCGTCATGCAGGTCGAACGCGACATCCTCAACCGCGTCCTGCAGGAAACCCGGGGCAACAAGGCGCAGGCCGCGCGGCTCCTGCACATTGACTACAAGACCTTCCACAAGAAGGCGCGAGAGTATGGCGTGCCTGCGCCGATGACGGGCGCGACATCGAGGCGCGAAAAGCCTTCCGATGAGCTACCCGGCGAAAGCGCCGGATGCGGCGGAGAGCAGGGCGACAAGGCTCCCGGCGGACTTCCCGCGAGTCGCCGCCAGTGGCCCGGCTCACCCCGCCGCGTGCGCGCGGGCTAGGAGGTTCTTTGAGGCGATCCTCGGCGCGTTGCGCCCTTCCACCCAATAGACCGCCCGATGAAGCAGCCGCAGGTAGAGCTCGCGCGCCCGGCCGCGCCAGGTTGTGGCGTACCAGTGCGGCCGGATCTCCACGCGAGCGAACCCGGCAACCGACAGGAGGCTCGCCAGGCTCGCCTCGGTGTACCCGGTCTCGTGCGTCAGGTCGCCGTAGAGCACGGAATTGGCGGCGAGGTACGACATATTCACGGTTTGAATGACTACGCAGCCGCCCTTCGCGAGCCGCGAGCGGAGCCCCGTCAGGAAACCCGCCGCGCGCTCCCGCGGAATATGCTCCAGCAGGTCCAGGCAGAAAATGACCGCCCAGCCGTCCTTCGGCCCCGGGAACCGGGCGGCCTCCTCGGCATCGTGCGACTGGACGAACTCCAGCCCGCGCTCGCGGCACAGCCGCACGCACTCGGGCGAGAGATCGAACCCGCTAAGGTTCGCGTACCCTTTCGCGCGCAGGAACGCCAGCAGATTCCCCTCGCCGCATCCCGCGTCGAGAATCGGCGCATTCCGGTCCGCCGGCAGCCAGTCCGCAAAACACCGCTCCAGCGACCGGACGGTATGTGCGGTCATCTCCGGACTGCGCCCCAGATGGGCGCTGTAGCGCTCAAGCGTCAACTCGCGCGTCGTCTTCATCAGAGATCCCCTGCCGCGTTCGCCCTGGCCCTGGCCTGAAATACTACTCGGAGTTTTCATAATCTTCAAATCGCGCGCCGGCAGGGCCTCAAGAAATTGACTGCCCTGCAATCTTCTGCTACGATTCCGAAGGGCGCCGCGAGGCGGCCGGCGCCGGCCCGCGCGGCTATGGGCTCCAGGCATTGACGAATGGTGCGACCGGATGACCATGCATTCAATCCCCGGTGAAGCGCGACAGGGCGCTACTCCATCGCGCGAGCCCCAGGCTTGCCCGTCGGACCGGGTCAGGGCCGAGCGCACGCCGGAAGGGCGCGTTTTTCTCCGCGGGGGCATGTCGGCCGCTCAGGCGCTGCAGGCGGTCCGGGCGCACCGGAGCGCCATGTGCGGTCGAGACGGCCAGGTCGTCAAGCGCGACGTGAAGACGAACGTGACCCTCATCGAGTGGGATGGCTCGCTCGGCGCGGACCGGCTGTGCGTGAAGGAATTCGTCCGCGCCGGATCGCACCGCCTGTTGCCGCGCGGAATCCGCCACCGGCCGGCGATCGTGTCCTGGCGCGGCGCAAGCCGGCTGGCCGCGCTGCGTATCGGCGCGCCCGAACCGCTGGGCCTGGTCATCGGGAAAGGCGCGAGCAGTTACCTGATCATGCGTGTGCTGGAAGGCTTCAAGCACCTTGCGCAGTACGTGCGCGGCGCGCTGGGCCCGGCGACGCCGACGGAACGCCGGCGCGCCTTCCTCCGCGCCGGAGCGGACTTCCTCGGCAAGTGTTACTCCCTGCGCGTCCTCCACACCGATCTCAAGGCCAGCAATGTCTTCGTCCGGGAGACGGAATGCGGCGGATGGGACTTCTCGCTGCTGGACCTGGCGGCGGTGCGTTTCCCGCGCCGGATCCGCCGCGAGCACCAACTGCTCAACCTGGCTCAACTCAACTCCTCCATTCCGCTCGAGGTCGCATGGACCGACCGGATGCGCTTTCTGCGGCGTCTCGCCGAGCGGGAGCCGGCGCTCGCCGACCGTTCCGCGATGGCCGAGATTGCGCGGCTCACCCGCTCGAGGAGGTGCGTATGGTCGCGGTGAGGGGGCCAAGGCCGCGCGTCCTCCATCTCTTCAGCGGATCGAATTGGGTCGAGCCGGCCCTCTCCATCGTGGACCTCTGCCGGCAGCTCAGTCGGCAGGGGCACGTCGTGGACCTGGCGTGCGCGCGCGCGCCCGAAGGCCAGCCGAATCTGCTCGAACAGAACGCTCGCGAGCGCCACGTGGACCCGATCCTGGACTTCCACCTGGGAAAGACCCTCAATCCGTTCGTCAATCTCCCGGACATCCATCGCCTGACCGAATTCCTCGATCGGGAGGAAGTCCAGATTGTGCACGTCCACACCGCGCATGACCATTACATCGGCTCGCGTGCGGCCCGCAGGGCCAATAGCCTGCCCTCTGTGGTTCGGACGAATCACCAGGGCGCGCCGCTGCCGGCCACGTGGCACAATCGGCGCGTCATCCGCGGTCACACGGACGGCTGGGTCGCGCTGGCGCCCTCCTGCCGCGACGAGGATGTGCGGAGCTTCGAGCTGGACCCGGCCCGAGCCATCGCCGTCGAGGCGCCGGTGGACCTGGAGCGCTTCAATCCTGCCGCGAGCCGCTCGGATGTCCGGCCCGCGCTGGGGCTGTCCTCCGAGCACATCGTCGCAGGGTTCGTGTCGAACTCGAAAAACGGGCAGCGTTTCGAGTGGGTCATGCAGTCCTTCGCGAAGGCGATGCAGGCGGAGCCGTTGCTCCGGCTGCTGGTCATCGGTCGCGGGACGCAGCAGGCCGCGCCGAAACTGGGCATCGCTGACCGCGCGGTCTTCGCGGGGTATCGAGTCGTTGACTACGTCGAGCATCTGGCGGCGATGGACTTCGAGATTTTTCCCGCGCCCGGCTCGAACGGATCCTGCCCGGTCGCGCGGGAGGCGATGGCGATGGGCAAGCCGGTGATTGCCGGCCGGTCGGGGCTTCTGCCCGAACTGGTTGAGGATGGCCGATGCGGGCTGGTGGTGGACGAGTCTGTGGAGAAACTCGCCGAGGCGATCACGCGCCTGTCGCGGAATCGGTCGCTCCGCGAGAAACTCGGCCGCGCGGCCGCCTCGAAAGCCAAAGAGAA
>Ga0181521_10002510_pt1 | contig 22133 bp, 11 predicted proteins | sample PEATcosm2014_Bin_32_FD_119764 | JGI IMG/M metagenome (GOLD analysis project Ga0181521, IMG submission 119764) | Peatland microbial communities from MTU Mesocosm Facility, Houghton, MI, USA - PEATcosm2014_Bin02_60_metaG | ecosystem: Environmental > Terrestrial > Soil > Wetlands > Peat | place...
CAATGCGAAGCACGGGAGGGGAATAGGAAAACTGAGTCATTTCGGTGGGATAAGAGCCAAGTCCGCGTCCCGACTCGGGTTTCGTTTTTGGCCCAGGTCCTATTCAAGTCCCGTCCACCCCGCAGATCCCCTCGGGAGAAATCCTGAGGGGTTTCGTGTAATTGGACCCCGCCCCTACCCCCAGACCCAGGCACTGTCACAGCAACTGTCACAGTTCGTGTGACAGTCTCGGCGTCGCCAGACGCGTGAACGGCCTCGCTGCCGGTGGCCACCACCGACGACGTCCGCCCCGAAAGCACGTCCTGGCCGGTGATGCTGATGCGGAGCTTGGCACCTTTGTCAGCAACGGGCCACATTCCTTGCATTTCGCAAGCTCCGCTCGCACCGCCGCCGTGATTCCAGCGATATCCGGAATCAGCGGTTGTCCGCTACTCCGCACGGCCATCGGACAGCCGGCGCCCAGGAAGAGCCCCAGTGGCTTCTTGTCGCCGGACAGGCACTGCTGGAGGTATCCAATCTGCTTCTTAGGGTCCTGGACCTGACTCATTGAATTTCCCCCCTATCGCGGCCCGGTAGCCTTCTCAGCATTGAAAGCATCACTATCGGGTCCTTCCTTGCGAGACGCAAGCCGGCGCCAGCACTTCGACCAGCCGCGCCCACGGGCGAACGCCTTCCCGAATGGGAAGTGGACGGAATTCTGGGTTCGTCGGGTCGAGAGTGCCTCCCAAAGACACCCCATCCTCCGAAGCGATCAGGTCAAGGTGGTACTTCTTGATAGTGGCGTGAGCGCCGGTCTCGGGGTCGCTTGCCTCGGTGAAGGTGAAGATTCCAACTTCGCCGGGCTTCGGGGTGAGCCACGGCCCCTGAAAGAGGGCGAAGGAACCGGCGGGAATATCGGGCTCCATTGAACTGCCGATGACGGCAGCAACGAACATCCCTTTGCCAAGCTTTCGGTTGCAACTGGGCGCCACCCAGGCTTCGATCTCGCGCTCCTGGAGCGCGCCAAACTCACCAGCAGCGACCCGAACGTTGATGAGAGGCACGCAGGTCTTGTACTTGTCGGCCTTCGACGGGCGCTCGATTTTGCGGAACGGGAGGATGGGGGCAAGGGGCGGTTCGGCGGCGGGCGCGGGTGGGGCGGCGACGGCTGGCGGCGCTGTCGGAGCTGTGGCGCCGGGGCGGGCTGCGGCGGCCGGGGCGATCGTGGTGGCGGGGTGGGCGGCGCGGGGGTCGGCGGGCGGGATGGCGAGGGGACTGGCGAAGGCGGTGGCGGTGCGCTGGGCCTCGGCCATGGCGTCGTACATGGCCAGGACGAGGCTCTTGGTGCGGAACTCGCCGAGCTTGGATTCCTCGTTCTTCTTGAGGACCGGGAAGCTGTCGAGAACCCATTCGGCGTCGGAGCGATCGAGGCCGTACAGGTGCAAAAAGGCGGCGTCGAGTTCGGCGCGGATTTGGGTGCGGCGGGCGTCGTCCCAGCGGAACGGCGGGCCGCCGTAGCCGAGGTCGCGGGCGAACGGGGCCATGTCATGGGCGGTGTAGGTCAGCTCCAGCACGCGGGAGGCGAACCAGGCTACTGCCGGGGTGTCGACGATCAGCCAAGGGATCGGGGACTGGAAGGTTGCGGGCGGGATGACCGGGAGTTGGTTGACGATGAAGAACGTGAGGTGCGTGCCGCCGACCTTCTGCCGGGCACAGTAGTCGAACGCGAGGGACCCCAGAACCGCGCCGAGACATGCGACGAGTGGCGGTGACTCTTCTGCGAAGCAGAGAGAAAACTGGTGTCCCACGCCCGTCTTTGGAAGAAACGCCGAGATCACGGTGCGTTCGTCAGTACTGCGGCAGATATCGCGCCAACCGAGAAACCAGCCACGCCTCCATTTGTCGCCTATGGCGGCATCCACCTCGGCCTCGGGCACCCAAAACCATGGCAACGCAAGATAGTCCGGGTCAGCGTGCTGTTGGGGCGTGAGGCGGGGAAGAATGCCCTGGTTCGATTGGGCCTGGGTTTGGCCGTCGTACGTGCCGAGGCGATGATCGAAGTGGTGGACTATCTTGGCTTCGTAGAGCGGCACGTATCGTGCCTTGCCCTTCACGAAGGCGTTGCCGCCCAATCTCCAGCCGTCCCGTTCCAACTCCGCTCGATCTTTGAAGAGCCCCGAGTCGTTCGCCATGTGCAACATGGCCGCGAACTGAACGTTCCATGGGTCTGTCCCGGGACTGTCGTCACGCACAAGCACGGGAAGGCGACGGTAGACTCGCTTCGCGATCTCGGCGTCGCGCCTGGTGCGAAACGTCGGGCATGTGCCGGTGTTGGGATTTAGGAGAGCGAACTCATCAGCGCGAAGGCTGAACCTTCGGTTGCGATCGGCCATCTCAGCCAGATCCCAGATGTTGAACGCCAGTTCCGGCTGCTCGCAGCGGCGACTGCGTCCGCCGAGCGTCACGAGAGCGAACGGATTGCGACTTTCCGACCCGGGGAAGAACTCACGGATCTCCGCGAAGCTGTAGAGCCTGACGATTGAGCGGCGATCGACGATGTCCCGGAAGAACGCTCGGGTCGTGTTGTCGGTGGAAATCCCCGATGGGACGATGAAGCCGGCGAAACCGACGTCCCCGAGCAACGCCCGATTCCACTCTGCGAACACCGCGTAGGTGTTGACGTCGCCGCAGCCACAAAACGGAAATCGGCGTGACGTCAGCGCGAACTGGCTTTCAGCTTCAGCTTGCCTGCGAGCATCGAGGAAGGCCGCGCTCATCGCGGGATCGTCCACGGCCAGCTTCTCGATCATCCTCTTGCGCTGGGAAGCGTTGCTGGCCTCCGCAATGTCCGGCCGCCGCGAAGCAAACCACTCCTTCTCTTGCAGCTTCACCCTCTCCCACGGCGGATTCCCAAGCACGGCATCGAAGCCGCCGATCCACCCCTGCTCGTTTGGCTTGTCGCCGTTCGAGGGCAGACGGAAGACCTGGGGAAAACCGAGGTGCCAGTGGAAGAACTTGTATTGGCTGGTCAGGCGCTCCACCTCGGCGCGCATCGCGGGCGGCAGGGTGTTCGGGTCGGCGGCCAGCTTGAAGATGGTGTCAGTGGTGATGGCGTCGGGTGTGGTCTTCTTCCAGACGAAGGCGGCGCACCAGGTGTCGGCCAGCAGCTTGGCGTGGCTGAAGGCGGCTGAGTGCTCGAAGCCCTGGTATGCCTTCTCCTTGGCGTGGATGCCCTGGATCGAATCGTCGGGCAGGGACTCGACCTGGGCGGCTTCTTGCGAGATGACCTTGGGCGGGCGGAGGGTCGTGCCGTCGACAAACATGTCGGTCTGGCCTCCCAGCTCGGCCTTGTTGCGCTTTTTCAACTGGGCGACGATCTTCTTGTCGTCGCCCTCGATGGCCTGGAAGGCGTCCTCGGGAACGCCCTTGGCCACCAGCGCAGGGGTGGCGCCGATCAGGGCGTTGCCCACGCGGATCTTGGAATCGAGGAAGTTGAGCGGCTTGCCGGGCTCAAGCGCCTCCATCCACAGGCTGACCTTGCACAGCTCGACGGCCATCTCGTTGATGTCGACGCCGTGGATGCAATGGCCGATCACGTCGCGCAGGGCGTGGCGGATGTCGGCGGGGCTGGGCTCTTCGTTTCCGGTGCGGACAAAGGCCAGTCGCTTGGCGATGCGATGGGCAGTGGCGATCAGAAAGTGGCCGGAGCCGCATGCGGGGTCCACGACCTTCAGGGACAGGATAGCGGCTTCGGCGTCGGGCTTGCGGCTGGCCTCGTCCAGCACCGGGTCCAGGGCCGAGTCGAGCAGGCAGGTGACCAGGCTGGTGGGCGTGTAGTAGCTGCCCGTGCTCTTGCGCTCATTGCCGCTGGCGGCGCGAAGTGAGAAACCGCCCTCGCGCAGATTGATGTCGGGGAACAGTTCAAGCAGGGACTCGTAGATGCTGCCCAGTTCCTCGGCGCCGAGGTTGCGGTAATCGACAAAACGGCGGACACCGTGATCTTCGGTGAAATCGAGGGCGCGGATGGCGTCGAGAAAGGCGCGGTTGCCGATCTGGCAGGTGTGCAGGTTGCCCAGGGCAGCGAGTGACCACAGGAAGCTGCCCAGGGCAGGCAATCCGAGATCGGGGCAGCCTTCGTCGTGGCCTAGGCGGCCCATCACCAGCACCAGGGTCTGCCAGAGATCGCCGTGAGGCGTGCCGCGCACGGTGCGGGCGACGGAGCGCAGGTGCTGGGTTCCGTAGAAGCGGCGGAAGCGTGCCTTGGCCTCGGCGGACGCGGCGGGCATCAGCAGCAAGTCGCGGTCCTCGGCCACGAAGAGGAAGATCAGGCGATAGACCAGGCGCAGGAGCTGGCGGTAGTAATCCTCGCGAGTGAGAGCGCCGCGTTCCAGAGCGGAGCGCAGGTCGCGGTTTTCGCTATGCTGAAGGAATCCCTGGCCAAGGGCGGTGATGGCCTTTTCGACGCCGTCGCGAAGCTGGTCCAGGGCGCGTGTGCCCTGGGCCTGGGCGGCCTTGGACCACTTTTCCAGCCAGCATTCCTCGGGGCGCTCGGCGCGTACGCGCGAGGCGTGGCACAGCATCCAAAAGAGGACGAAGTCCGGGTAGACCTCGTCGCGCAGCATGGACTCAAGGTCGAACTCGACGAAGGACTGGCGGGTCAGCGCGGCGCTGTCGCGCAGAATGCGAAGCTGGAGGCCGTTCGAGACAAAGGCCCACAGGTGCCCCTTTGAGCGGTTGAGCAGCTCCTGCACCAGGCCGTGCGGGCTCATCTTGGGACCGTCGGGACCGGTGGCAGCACGCTTGTCGAGATCCTGGCGGAAGCCGACCAGGTGGACGAGCGTGGAGTAGTGCTCGTGCGAGACGAGATAAGCCTTCTCGTCGAACACGTAGGGGTGTGCAGCGGCAAGCAGGCCGTAGTCGAGTTCCTTGAAGAGCGGCAGGAGCCACTTGTCCCGGGTCAGGCGGGTGCCGTCGTCGGTGGCGGGCAGGCGATCCTTGGCATCGCGGAAATTGGCCCACAGCGTGCGGGCTCGGCTCCAGGCGCGGCTGATGGCCTCGTTCAGTTTCTCGCCCGCCAGCATGTAGCTTTCGGCCGAAAGGCCGTCGAGTTCGCGGGCGTTATCAGCGACGCGCTTGAGCAGATCGGGGGGCAGGATCGCGCCCTCGACGGTGATGGTGCTGAAGCGGTCGGCGGTGCGCATGGTCAGGATACGGCGGGCAGAAGGACAAAGACCCCGAGAAGGTCGGGCTCGCCAGCGGCCTGGATGCGGTGGCTGGTCCCTTTGGCTTTCGCGGCCTCGCGTACGCGGCGGTGGGCATCAAGCAATTCGGCGCCGCGAGTGTCGGCCATCTGCTTGAGCTGCGGCTTGATCGCGGCCATGCCCGCATCGTCGAGCACGCGTCGAAGGAAGTCGCGGGCGCGGTCAGGGTTCACGTTGCCAGACGGGATGGCAGCGAGCAGTGCATCCGCGTCCTGCTGGGACAGCCATTCTGCTGTCTGAGGGGCGCCACGGAAACCAAGCACCAGGCAGTCCTCGGCCAGCAAGGGCCATTCCTCGGTCCCTCGCTTGGTCAGAATGTGGAAGCGCAAGCGGACCAGCAGCAAAGTGGTGCGCTTGCCGACCGCCTTGGTCTCGATCACGCCGCAGCGCTGGGCAATGGCGGCGCCCACCTGGGTATCCAGGGCTGTGGTCAGAACGTGGCTGGCCAGGCGCTCGACGATGGGATGCGTGCGCTGCAAGTGCAGGACACCTTCGGGAACGGGAAGCTCGAAACGCGCGGTGAAGCCCTTGCCGTCGCCGATCGCTTCTCGGATCGCCAGCGGCGCGCCCTTGAGGCCCACCTCGATGGTGCCATCGGCGCCGCCCACGGTCGCGCCGTGGGCGCGCAGAGCCTCGGTCACGAAGCGGGCCACGTCGGTGCTTGAGCCGATGGCGCGGCGGACGGCATCCAGCTCGCGAGCGACATCGTCGACCTTGATGGTGCCTTGGGCGTACACGGTCTGGGACAGTTTTTCTCGACCAGCGGCGGCCTCCCATTCCTGGTGAATGTCATGGCGCTGGGGGAAGACGACCGTCCGTTCAAATAGGAGAAGCTGCTCGGGGTTGTTGCTGAACAGATCGAGTTGCTCTTGGTGGGGTGCCAGCAGGCCCTGGAACACGGCCTCAAGGACCTGGCTGGGTGCTCCCGGGACTGGAACCGACACGCCGAGCGCTGTGCGGATGGACTTGTGCTTGCGCAGAAGCACGTCGAGCACGATGCGGTCGATGTGGTTGTCCTGGCCGAAGTAGGTGAGCACGCGAACGATGCCGCGATTTTGGCCGTAGCGGTCCACGCGGCCTTCGCGCTGCTCGTGCCGGGTCGGGTTCCATGCCAGATCGTAGTGAACCACCGCATCGAAGTGGTCCTGCAAGTTGATGCCCTCGCTGAGGCAATCGGTGGCCACCAGCAGCCGCTTGGGCGACTGGGCAAGTTGCAGGACGCGCTGCTCGCGCTCGGAGGGCGCAAGCTGGCCGGTCACGGCCTGGATTTCAACGCCCTTCAGGTGCTTGCGCAGATGTTCGGCCAGGTACGCAGCCGTGGGGATGAAGCGACAGAAGACGATCGGGTGATAGTCGTCCTCAAGAACCAGCTTTTTCAGCAAGGCAACGATCCGCTTGAGCTTCTCGTCCTTGGCACCGCAAAGGGCGTCGGCCTCGTCGGCCATGGATAGAAGCTGACGGCGCGTCTCGCTCTGCGGGCCGTCCTCCTCGGTCTGGCTACCAGGGGCGACATCGACGGTCTCGACGGCCTCGTCGCCCTCTTGATCCATGATGGTGCGACGGCCGATCTCGTCGGCGGACTCGTTCGATTCGGTGCCGTCCTCGTCGGCGCGGTTGCGCAGGGTCATCGCTGCGGCGGCCGGGCTGGAGGCCAGCGAGCGCAGCAGGCCCAAGGCGGCCCACCAGCGGATGCGCTGCCGGTGGGTACCGTCTTGCGCGTTCTGCACGGTCTCGCGGGCAAAGGAGAGCACGCGCTTGAAGAGGGCGCGGTATTCGGGCGAGAGGTCGTAGGTTTCCTCCAGTTCCTCACGCTTGGGGAACGGCGTGGTCGTGTCGAGGTACTGCTTGAGATCGCCACGGCGGCGTTGGACCACGTACTGGGCCAACTCGCGGCGCTGCTTCTCGTTCTCTGCACCGGCCAGGGTCTCGGGCAAGACGGCGAATTCCGGGCGCAAGAGGGCGAGCAACGAACGGAAGGCGGTTTCCTTGCCACTATGGGGCGTGGCGGTGACCAGGATGAGGTGGCGATTGGGGTCGGCAGCCAGCCCTTTGAGAAGCTGGTGGCGCTGGTGACGGCCAGTTCCGCCACCACCGTCGAAGGCGCAGGTGTGCGCCTCGTCCACAATGACCAGATCGGGGCAGGCGCGCAGGAAATCGTCGCGGCGACGGTCGCTCTTGATGAAGTCCGTGGAAACCACGACGTACTTGTGAAGCTCGAACAGCGACTGGCCGACGGCGCAGTGGCGCTCAAGCCGTGGGGCTGTGCTGGCCAGGACCAGTTCGGTCTCGATGTGGAACTTGCGGCTCAGTTCCTGCTGCCATTGCTCGGCCAATGGCGGTGGGCAGAGCACGACCAGGCGCTTGGCCTCGCCCCGATCGAGAAGTTCGCGTGCGATCAAGCCCGCCTCGATGGTCTTGCCGATGCCGACATCGTCAGCGATGAGCAGGCGCACGACGTCTTGGCGCATAGCCATGAGCAACGGGACCAACTGGTAGGGACGGGGCTCGACCGCAAGCTGGGCGAAGGAGCGGAAGGGACCGCTGCTGGAACGGAAGCCGAGACGCACGGCATCGCGTAGCAGGCGGCATGAGGCGTGATCGCCGAGGGAAGCCACCCTGGGCGGCGGGAAGGTGGCCGGTTCCACGGTTTCGAGCGGCAGGTACACGCCTGCGACCTCCTCGTCGGTGCCGCCGAGTGGGCGCAGTACGAGCAGATCCTGCGCCGACTCGGGTAGGACAACCCATTCGCGGCCACGCGCACGAACCAGGGCGCCAGGGGCAAAGGTCATGGGGTCTTGCCGAAGATGGACGGATACTGCGCGAACTTCGCGGGCCAGTCGTCGTGATGGGAGAAGCGAATCACCTGCCAACCCGCATCGAGCATCGCCTCTTCTTGCTGGCGGTCACGCTTGCTGCGTTCGGGGAAGTCATGCACCGGGCCGTCGACGTAGATGGCAACGCGGTCTTCTTCGTACAAGAAATCGGGGCGCGTCTTGCAGGATTCCATGAGGGTCTGGGCCGAGGACGGCAGGCGCAGGTTGTTGGTTTCCAGGTAGCGGAGCCACTTTCGTTCCAGCTCCGAGTCAGTGAGATTGAGCAGGCGCTGGAGGTGGTCGGCACGCGGGACAGCGCCGGGCGCAGCGCGGACTGTGGCTGATGCGAACTGCGATAGAACGTCGCGCACCAGGGTGCGATCGAGAATTTCGTGATCGCCCTGGTTGCCGTAGCTCATCAGGCAGTCGTAGCAGGCGGCCTCGCAGTCCTCGCGCGCGCCAGGGGCTCGGCGCAGATCCTTCAAGGATGCAGGGTCGAAGTGCAGCAGCGACAGTGCGCGCCTGCACACCTCGCCAAAGGCCGCGCTGTCGTCGACCAGTCGGCGCAAGACGCCAGCCCCGCCTTCGGCGGCCTCGTAGAAGAGGATCAGATGGCGCTCATCGAATAGCGGCATAGGCTCGGCGGCGAGTTCAGATTCCTCAAGCTGGAATTCGACCTGGATGGCGTTCTTCAGCGCGGCCTGGAGCGAGGCCATCACACCCTGGTCAAGCGACTGCTCGGGCCGGAGGAGCAGGCAGTTGCGCCGATCCTCGACGTAGGGCACGACGCGCTTCTTGCTGGCGCTCATCACGTCGTCGGTGTCGTCTTCGTCTTGTGGGTTGCTGGCCCAGTAGCCGCGCTCCTCGTCGATGATGAAGCCCGTGTCCTGTTTGTTCTTGCGGCGTTTCCAGCCCAGGTTGATGCGCCAGATGATCGCGGCGTGGCCGTAGGTCAACGTGGCCAGTTTCTGGTCGCCGTTGAACACCTCGGCGACCTGCGCGCGCAGGCCGCCGTCGCGGTGCTCGAAGCGTACCGCCGTGCGCAGCTCGTACCCCATGCGCAGGCGCTCTTCCTCGTCGGAGTTGATGCGGTCCCGGCGCTTGGTGGAGACGTTCTGAAGGCGGAAAAGGTTGCGCCAGGACTGAGCCAATTCCGCATTGCAGTACTCGCATCTGTCCGGGCCGGGTGTGGTCAGGACCGGGTGCAGGTAGCCGCACTCCTTGCACTGTTTGGCTTCGCCGGTGGACAGCTCGCCCGACTCGCGGTTGCTGAAGATCACCTTATTAATGAGGTAACGCGATCCCTCATGGTACACGATGGCGCGCGGGCCGAACTCGGAGATGGCCAGGAAGCGAGGGCGTGACAGGTAGTTGTCGGCCTTACCCTTGGCGGTGCGGACCTGTCGGCCGGGCAGGTAGGCAGACAAAGGCAGGCGTGGGAAGTTGTAGCCGGGCAGGAAGCCCTCGCTGGCGAAGTAGCGATAGCTGTAGAAATCGGACTGGGCCAGGCTGTCCACTTCGGTGAGCAGCTCAATCTGTGCCTCGGCCTCGCGGCGCAAACGACGTGCTTCCTCTTTGTCGGTGGCGCTGCGTGAGACGTCGTTGATGATTCGGTTTTGAGCGTCGCTCTGGCCACGGGCGGCGCGGAAGAGCGTGCGCCAGCGCTCGCAGGAACGATCGAACTCCTGCAACGCGCGGGCGAGCACATCGTCGACCCAGGTGGGCGTGTACCAGTCCGAGGTGTGCAAAACGTCGTCCACGCTGGCGAGAACATGGGCGGCCCGGCGGTGGGCGCGTTCCACGTACGGGCCGTGCTCCATGTGTCGACGGACTTCCTCGTGGATCGCCAGCGTCGGGGCTTCGCCCTGGACGTCGAGGATGTCCTTCAGCGACTTGCCAAGATCCTTCCCAGTCTCGGCCAGCCAGATGGCCTGGATGTGCGACCTGATCAGGTCCTCGTTGCCGAGATCGAGTCGTGGCGGCGCGACTGCGCCGTGGACCATGGCTTCGGGGCGCTTGAAAAAGTACTGGTCGTGGTGGCTGGATGTCGAACAGTACGAGAACACCAGTGCGGGCTGTCCGCTGCGGCCTGCGCGGCCACTGCGCTGGGCGTAGTTGGCGGGCGTAGGCGGGATGTTGCGTAGGTTCACCACGTTCAACTCGGAGATGTCCACGCCCAGTTCCATGGTGGGCGAGCAGTAGAGGATGGGCAGCTTGCCCTCGCGGAAGTCGGCCTCGCGCTCCTCGCGCTTCGCGGAGGGGACTTGGGCGGTGTGCTCCCTCGCCTGCAACCCGACCGCATCAAGGGCGTCGCCGCCGTAGAAGGCGATGAAAAACGGGTTGGCGCGGGCACCGTCTTTGGGCGGCCTGGGCACGCGCAGGGGGTCCAGCCGAACCTTGCTGGCGTCGCCAGCCACCCACCGAAAAGCAGAGGCGGGCACCTGGTAGCCAGGGCTCTCACCCTTTTCCTGAACCACGATCTCGACCAGGCCGGCCGCGCGGAGTGCCTTCAACAAGTCCTCAATGATGCTCTGGCGCTCGGCACTCTTCAGTTTGCCGCCGGACCAGTCGGGGAAGGTGCCGGTCCGGCCAAGGAACTGGCCAAAGCTGCCCCGAGGGGACAGGAACACATTCTCGCGCCTCTCCTTGGCCTGGCGCGGGCGAGGGAACATGACCGCAGCCCGTTCAAGGCGCTCGTTCTCGTCGATGGCCCAGGGCTCGCGCAATTTCTGGCTGCTCTGCTGGCGTAGGCGATCCTGGGTCAGCTCGTTCAGGTAGTCGACCTTGATGGCCAACTCGCGGCGCATGTAATCGAGAAGAACCTGTGCGATCGCCATCCGTTTGTCCGGACGGGCGCCAGCGAGCAGCGGATGCAGAGATTTCCACTCGGCTTCGTTCGCGCACAGCTCGGTCAGTGAGTTGTAGGCGATCTCCAAGAGGCCGCATTGCTCAAGGTTGGGCGAGGTCACGCGCCAGCCTCGGCGCAGATCGCGGTACAAGCGATAGCCGAGCACGTCTTTGAGGGCGCGCTCGGTGTCTGCCTTGGCCTGGTAGCGCACGTCGGGATCGACCGCGTAGAGCGACAGCGGAAGGTTCAATGCCTCAAAGACCTTCTCGGTCAAAACCTCGTGCGCGAGGCTGCTTGCGCCCTTGCAGGCGATATAAAGGGCGGAGCGCAAGAGGCCGATCTCGACGAAATCGTTGAAATGGCCGGCCTGCAAGGATGCGTCCTGCCGGTTGTCGGTAAAGCTGAGTAGCTTCTTCGCGTGCTTGGGCAGCTTCTCGTCCTGTTTAAGACGGCGGATGGCAGAAAGGGTCAGGACCGTCGTGGCCGTGCTACGCCCCTCGGAGCCGAGCGCAGTCAGCTTGCCGAACTCTGAACGCTGGCGGCTGCTGTAGGAAACGCCGCACGCCAAACAGAACCTGAATGATCCGGGAACAAAGTGGCACTTGACCCCTGCGGGGCTCTGGTGCGCATCGGGCGTCACTGCGCACGGGATGGGCAGATCATCCTCGCGAGCGTCGCGCAGATGAAGTTGCCCGTCGCCCTTCTCGCGCCACTCCTCGGGCACGCGGTCGAGCATGTCCTCCTGCAATTCCGGCCATGGGTCGGTGGTGCTGAGGTACAGGTAGCCGCCGCCGTCGACGCGATTGTCGAGGAGATCGCGCGGCTCGAACACATCCATGCCGCCCTCCCCTGCCCTTCGCTGGACGACGTAGTATTCCTGGCCGCACTCGCGGCAAAAGGCGAGCGGTAGCAAACGGCGCGCACGATTGCCCGGCACGAACTTCTGGCACTGGAAGGTGATGTGGCGGCGGTCTTCCGGCTCGACAGTGGCATAGACTGTATCGCCCTTGCTGATGAACTGGTGCAGGCGGAAGGCGAAAACCGGAAAGCCCGTGGTCGGGTCGTGTGTGGCGTAGCCTGCCAACAGGGCGCGCTTGATGGCGCTCTCGCATTGGGTGCGCGAAACCCCGGTGGCCGATGACAGAGCCTCGGCCGCGCCATCCTGGCCACCGATCCGGCGCGGCTTGGCGCGGACCAGCAGGGCAGATTCGTCACTCCAGCGCACGCCAAGGGTGCTCTCGATCCAGATGGACAATGGATCAGAGATGAAGCTGTCGTAGCCCACGGCCGGCGTGCGCCGGTCGTCACCCACGCGCGCGGCCAGATCCTTGCGGAAAGCGGGATCGTCGACGTCGCGTGTCTTGGTTGCCCGGCGTAGGGTCTCGCCGATCACGTTCTCGGGCCTGACCGTGCTCCCAAAGAGCTGTGAAGCAACGCGCGCAACCTCGGCCTGCTGCTGCTGGAACGTCCCCTCGCTGGACATGGTGGCGGAGGTGCCCACGCAGAGCAGGTTATGGTCGCCGACACGATCGCGGACCCGGCGCGAGAGCATGGCAACATCCGCGCCCTGACGGCCGCGATAGGTGTGAAGCTCGTCGAACACAAGGAACCGCAGTCCCTCGGCCCGCCGGACTAGCGTGTCTTCACGCGGGCGGGTCAGGACCAGTTCCAGCATCACGTAGTTGGTCAGGATGATGTCGGGCGGGTTCGCGATGATCTGGTTCCGCTGGTCCTCAGATTCCTGGCCCGTGTAGCGAGCGAAGGTGACCGGAGGAGAGCCCACTGGGAACCCAGCGTGGAGGAACTTCTCAAGCTCTTTGGTCTGGCTGTTGGCCAGCGCGTTCATCGGGTAAACGACGATGGCCTGGATGCCCTTGCCCGACCCACGGCGCAGAACGTGGTCCACGATAGGCACGATGTAGGCCAGGCTCTTGCCCGACCCAGTGCCCGTTGTGAGAACGTAGCTCTCCCCAGTGCGCGCCCGGCGGACGGCATCGGCCTGGTGCTTGTGCAGCCGCAACCGCTTCCCGCGCGGGTCCTTTTCCTTCCCCCCCCTGAAAATCGCCTCGCAACCCTCATGCAGCAGCCCCTGCTTGACCAGCTCGTCGATGTACTCGCCCGGCTCGAACGCCGGGTTCAACTGGATCAGCGGCTCCGGCCAGAGCAGCCCGCCATCCAGTTCCTCGTCGACCCGGCGGCGGATCTCAGGATCGCGGACGCGGATGAAGCTGCGGACGTAGCTGCCGTAGTCCTCGATCAACCGCTCGCGAAGTTCGAATGCGTCCATGGTCCAGGGCACGACGAGAAGGTGGCGGGAAGTCGCCCGCCAGGGTGCAGTGTACACCCTTGATGGGGTGCGGTGTGGAGTGCGGGATCAAGGCTCTTGGCCGCTGGCGCCTGCCCACCGAGAGATCGGGGACCACGGCCGTAGAGCCCGCCGCAAGGATCTCACCCGGCTCGGCGAGGTAGACCCTGTCGACGAGTTGCTCCCGCAACCCCAGGTACTGGCTGTGGTGGCACTCTGCAACAGCGTGGAGTTCGGGTTCAGGATTTCGTCGGCGCTGCGGCGCCCCAATCATGGCGACCGGAATGGCGGTGCGCCCAGCGATTTCGTAAGTGGTTTCGCTGAGATGTGGCCGCGAGTTTTGGAGGCGTTGACGGTCTCGAACCCGAACACAGTGGCTACAAGACCGGCAGCTCCCAGGCTCACAAGCGGCCAGGGAGACGCCATGGCTGTCTTCGCTGCACTGTCCTCCACGCCGGCGGTGACCACCCTGGACGACATCACGGGCGCATTGCCGACAATGCAGAAGGCCGCATCGGCACGGCCCATGCGCATTCCTGCGTCTATCGCGACGACCGTCCAGCGGCTCTTCGCCTGCTGGCCGACGCTTAGGCTGCCAGAAGACTCAAGACTCGTCATCTTCCAGCTCGTCATCTTCCGGCTCGTCCTCCACGGGAAGGAAGGGAATGGCCATGGTCTGGTCGGCATTGAGATCTGGTAGTTCCAAATCTGGGAGTCCCAAGTCTGAGGGGTTCAGCTCGGGTTCCCCCTTCTCGGCCGCCTTCGAGCGCAAATCGGGTCCTCCGCGTTTGGTCGGAGGCGCATGTTTGGGGTCGAATAGGCCGGGGATTGTGGCGGCGAACCCGGCGCAGAACTCGACCACGGCCGCGAGCAATTTACGGGTGTCATCGTCGAGGTTCGGACTCTCATTCACCGCAGTCCAGAGGCGGGAAAGCATGGTGGTGGTCGGTCGGTTCCGACTCCGTCCAGTCTGGTTTCGCTCGCCGGGTCGCCGGGCGAGGTTGGCCACCTGCCTGGCTCGCCACTCCGCCCAGAACACGGAGGCTTTGTCTGGAGGCATGTGCGACATTCGGTCCAACATGTGGTCGCTGAGGAACCGATCATGGCCGCGCCATGCTGAAACGATGTCGGGCGGGAGGTGCTCCAGGTAACGAACCAGATTCGCCACGCGCGCTTTGGACAGGCCGAGGCGGCGAGCGAACTCGTCGAGCGGCGTGCGAAAACGGTCGCGCATGAGCTGCGCGCGCGATGCTATCTCGAAGCTGCTCAGCTTGAACCGCTGGGTGTTTTCGACGGCGTTCGCGAAGTAGAGTTCCTCATCGGTGGTGCCGGCGGGCAGCACGACCGCCTTAATGGTAGGCCAGCCCGAAGCCGCCGCCGCACGCAAACGACGGGAACCAGTGACACGTTCGTACTTACCCTCCTGATGAGCGTCGGCCACCACGACGATTTCTTGCAACTGTCCGTCGCGTTCCATGCTGTCGCGCAGACTCTCGAAGGCGGCCTCGTCTTCCGCCAGGCGGATGTTACTCACGCGCGTCTCTCTGATGTCCGACAACGGGATCTCAGTGGGTATTCGTGCGGCGGTCTTGGTGTAGCCGTCGCGGGCATTGTCGGTGTTGGCGTGCGCACGGGCGTGGAGCTCGGCTAGGCGGCCTCTCCTCGCCGAGGGACGGGCCGCGGGCATGGTAATAGGCGTTGGAGGCGTCTCGATACCCACCAACCGGAACAATTCGGCCAGCATCGCGTTGGCTTCGTCCGGCGTCTCGGGCATGCGAATTTCGGCGAAGAGAGAATCTCCACCACCTGCTATCTTGGTTTGCTGTCTCTGTGCAGGCATGCCCTTTTGCGCGGACTTTTTGGCGATCGCCACCAGTTCCTCTAGTTCCTGGTCGCTGAGCACAAACTGGCCTGATGTACTGCCTCGGTCGTCATTGTGGGAACTCATTACCTCTTTCCCTACTGCTGCGACGGAGGGGTGGTTTTCTCGACCATGACGCCCGTCCCCACCGGCTCACTGCTCTGGTTCAGCATAACTTCGAGTTGCTCGCGCGCCGAAGTCATCTCCTTGACACATTTACGAACCCTCGCTTCGAAGTAGGCAATCGTCGGCAACGCCATCTTTGCCTTCGTTCGGAATAGCCCCTCGTCGCGTGTTTTACCCAGATCGTCCACAAGGCCGAAGATCTCGTCCACCTCACTGCAAAGCCCGCTCGCCGCATGGGAGAGGCTGTCAAAGAGGATCTGCCGCCACTTCAAAACCGTAACGCTCCTGAGCCTCCTGTCACCATTGGGTTGGTTGTTGGTCTTCCAGCTCGCTGAGCTGGTCGTGGTTGTCACCGGCTGGATGGGCCGCTCCGACGCGCCCACTTTCTCGGCTGCGCGCTCCTTCAGAGACGCGATCAGACCCGACAAGGGTGTCTTGGTCGGAGTCGCCTCCGTCACGGGTGCGGTCTCGTTCTCGATCGAGTTAGGATCTTTGTCTTCCGGTTTCATCAGTGATCTCCTTAATTCGTGGCGTTGGCGTTCTGTTGGCAGTCGCACGTTTTCTCGACTGCGACCGTGTGCTCGCCAGGCTATCTCGCCGAAAACGCAGTAGGCCGACAACAACCCCAATATTGTGTTTCTCTCGGCGCTTTTCTTCGGCTCCCGGTCTTTCCGAGCCGCGCTTGCGTGCGTCAGCCAGTTCTCGCGGCTGCCCTTCTCAACATCTTCGCCGGTGCCCGCGCACGGTTAGATTTCTACCCGACCCTGGCATTCCTGATGCTCACCCACAACACTCTCCCTGAAAATCCGGCCCGAAATTCTGAGGGGTTGGAGGGCAGCCCTGTCGCCATGAGCACCTCTTGCGCACCGAAGCATGGATGACGAGACCCCCTGTAAAACTGGGGCGTTGACTGTCCCAGTCTACGTCCGTATGGCCGGCTCAGCCGCTGCTGCCTGGGGCGAGCGCAACCCCTTGTTCACCCGCTCGCGCAGCTCCTTACCCACCTTGAAGAACGCCAGACGCTTGGGCTTGACGGGAACGATTGCGCCTGTGCGTGGGTTTCGACCTTCGTAGGCGCGGTACTGGCGCAAAGTGAAGCTGCCAAAGCCTCGAATTTCGATCTTCTCGCCGCGATTCATTGACTGCTCCAGGCAGCGGAAGACCACATCAACCAGCAGCTCCGCACGTGCCCAGGGGAACTTCATGATCCCGGCTTGGCTTTTACACTCTTCCGCGATCTTCACAAGCTGAACGGCGGCGTCGGCAACCACCTGGGTTCCGCATGCCCCGAGGTGCATCGATATCATGGTAGGGTCGATACCAGGCATGAAAAGCGTTGAGACTATTGTCGGAGTGGATTTCGCCGGCCCAGCGAGGGAGCGAGACCAGCGGAAAAAGATCATCGCTGTCCATGCCGCAATTGAGGGCTGGCAACAGTACTGCATCTCCCTTGACGACTTCAACCAACGGCTGCTGCTCCCTTCTCCTGGGTGGACGCTCAGGGAGTTGTCCGAGGAACTGGTCAATCATCCAGCTAGGATCGCGGGGCTCGACTTCCCTTTTTCCATTCCCAGCCCCCTCCTTCGCGACGAGCAGTTTGCCCTCGCCGGTGGCTACGAGCGGGGAGCATTCAATAGGTGGCGTTCCTTTAACTGGCATGTCGCTTGGCTCCTGCGGTATCAAGGGATGGATGTCGTGCGCTCCTCCTTCTGGCCGAGGGATGGCATGCTCGACTTCTCAAGGTTCTCCGCTTGGAGGAGGAAGGACTACTGGCTCAAGAGGAGCACCGACCACTTTACCTGTGCGCACCCGCCGCTGAAAGATCGGTTTCAGAGCCTCTTCCAGATGACCCTGGCGGGCAACGTCCTTCTCGATCATCTTGGAACGAACGGGAAGTACAGGATTGTCCCGCTGTGGGCACCGGAAGGGTACGCGAGCGAGGCGATAGAGGTCTATCCCGGCTTGGTGATGCGGCAACTCGCACTGCCCAACTACAAGTCGCAGCCCGAAATGGCACTGCGGCGGCTGCTTGGCCACCTCCACGCAAAAGGGATCAAGGTGGCAATCGCACCGGAGATTGTCGGGCGTTGCTTGAACTACAACTCCTCGGGGAGCGGCAAGCACCCTGATCATGACGTGGCCGACGCTCTGGTCGCACTCGGAACCGCAATCCTTTACCGAGCTGGGCACTGCTCTCCTGCCGTCGAGGGTTCACGGAGGGAAAACCACACGTACAACGAGGGCGTCATCTGGGGGCTGAAGAACGTGCCGGTCTCGGTTGGCAGGAAGCGGGCCGGCTGATGGGCGGCCCTGCATGTTCAGCCCATCCGCGGGGCCACCCTGGCCGTGACCTTGTTCGAACCCACGGGTGATGCCATCATCAACACCGCGAGGCAAGCGGCGGAGGGGTCCCGATGATGGGCACGTGTCTTGCAGCTGCAACCGCCATAGTCCGTCGGAGCAGAACCATGAAACCTTTCCGGCTTCCCCACAGCATCCGACAGTGCTGCGTGTCGAGGTTGCCTGTGATCATGATCTTTGCACACCTGTACGGTGCGTGCGCCGGCTCAACGCGAGACAAACTGGCCCCTTCGGTCTATGCGAACGCCGTCTTGGCCTGTCAGGATCAGCTGCGCGTCCACCCAGACGACAAGGTCATCCAGGCGCGCTGTGGTGAAGTCCGCCGGAGGTTCGTTGCCCAACACCTTGATACGTTGGAGAGCCTGCGGCAGGCCCGCACCGATCTGGCGGCCCTGGTCGAGATTGACAGTCTCCTTCGTTTCCGTGAGGGCTGGGGCAGCCCGTTGGAGCCTGCTCTTGCCGAACGCCTCGACGTCGATCTGAAGGCAACAGCCGTAGCGATAAGAAAAGCGGTGGACCAGTTGCGCGACAAGCCGCTCGCTGCCGAGTCATATCTCGCAGAGCGGCTTCCATTCATGAGCCGTTTTCCTCTGCATGCCTTGCGAGAGGACCTCCTGGCTCGGAACAAGGCGGATGGCGAACGCTCATGTGAAAGGCTGCGACAGACGGTGACGAGCACGACGCCGTATTGGGGCTGCTTCATCGAGCGCTACTGCGCGCACTTCGGCCGCACGGAAGCCACTCAGGTGGATCGGCCTTCTGGCGGCAAGATCAAAATCACGACCAACGTGAGCGGCATGACCCAGGAGCAAACCAACCTGCTCAGCAGGGAGATTGCGCAGCGTTTCCACAACAGCGTGTGGGCTCGTGCGCTGACGACAGAGAACATTCGGGTCACTGTCGCCGGTCAGTATGTTGCACACCTCTCAGAGGCGACAGTCACCCTCTATGCGCCCTACACCGACTACAATGTCTCGGTCCCCATCCCGCTAACCGGCGATTCCTCCATCATGCTCAACCGAGACCACAAGCAGTTCGCCTACAATGCCGACGAATCCCGTGGGCGGTACGAGCTTGCCCTGATGACTCGGGTGGATTTCGGTCCCGCAGTCAGGCCGCTAGGATTGCCCTACAAGCGCAGTGAGAGCCTGCGAGCCTACGATCACGACGTCACGTTCGATCTCGCCCACGTGAGTCCGGTTCATCAACGAATTCCGACAGAGGACACATGGCTCGCTGCTGAGCTCGCCAGTCTGGGTGAACAGTTTGAGTTGGAAATCCAGCGGCGCTGGATTCAGTCGTCTTGCGAAGAGCCGTCCATGTCGCCTGAGGACGCAGCTCGCTGTGTGTACGCCAACGATTCCCCTGCGACCGCAGATCGCGTCCTCGCGGCGGCCCTCGGCGACGACCCGAGCGCGCTGATCCGGCTTTCCGCCGAGAGACTTACCCCGCCCCACCACAGGACCGCCGCACCGAGGCAGCTTCCCGTGAGGAGCGAGGAGCGTGAAGAACCGGCACGCTGAGTCGCTATGGCACACCGGGGATAGAGATAGTTGTTCTCTCCAGGTTTCCGGCCGATGTTTACGTGGCTGCCCTGGTGCCGAAAGCCGGGGTGGGAGTCCGGCTGGGCGGTGTAGGTCAATAACAACTTGATCTCGGGGGGCCTTCTCATGGAAGTAGTGCTATGGAGCGGCCCCTACTGCGAACACGAGGTGGTGGTGCGCGCTTACGGCCACGGCGTGGCCGCCTACGCCTTCACGTTCGGTCAGTAAGCGTGAACGGGCCGTTCGTCAGTGTGTCGCTGCACACGATTTGTGCGCCGGCCTTGTGCATTTCGTCCATGGCGCGTTGTCCATCGCCGGGTTTCAACTCCACCGCTCGGCAACCATCGGCCACCACGGTGGCACGCAGCTTGAGGTCCAGCGCATCGAGCACGGTCGCGCGGACGCAGTAGTCCGTCGCCAATCCCATGACCACCACATCATCCACGTCGCGCAGCCGCAGAATGTCGTACAGTCCCGTGGACTTGCGACGGCCGTTGTCGAAGAAAGCACTGTAGCTGTCGACAACGGGATCGGTGCCCTTGCGAAGGACGCAATGAATGGCTGACGCCTGTAAGCCGGGATGGAGTGCAGCCCCGGGCGTGTCCTGAACGCAATGAATCGGCCACAGCACCTGCGGCATACCGGCCAGCTCGCCAATTTCAAAGGGCCGCTTGCCTGGGTGATTGATGGCAAAACTGCCGTGATCGGCCGGGTGCCAGTCCATGGTCGCTAGCACGACGTCGAAGCAAGGAATCAGTCGATTGGCCACGAGCACCACGTCGTCGCCAGCGGCCACTGGCAAGGCGCCGCCCGGGCAGAAGTCGTTTTGAATATCAACCAATAGGAGTGCGCGCATGACTGTTTCCCCCCTCCTCGATGTCCCGACTTTCCCGCGCCTGAGCCATCGAGCGCGCGTACAGCTCGGCAAGACCAGCCTCTAGCCCTACCGGATACTCGTCCGGATTGCGCAGACGTCTGCACCCGGCGGGCAGAGCGGCCAGTTGCCGGCGCGCCCGTTCGCGGGCCCGCGCAGGAGTCGGGGGCGCGTAAACGCACCGGCCCGCCCGAAATACGGGTACCAGAAGATCTTCATCAGTGAGGCCGGGCCGCAGAATGCGCCTTCGCGTCGGATCGAGTGGGTCCACCATTGTGAGCGGAGGGACGGGGGTGGACTCGGCATCGCAAATCAGGTCGGCTACCAGAAGACCTGTGCCCGGTTCGCGAAAGCGACGCACACCTTGCACGCCAGGAATCGAGGTCTTGGACGAGTCGTCGCTGAGCTTGATGCGCGGACGCCAGCGACCATCGGGCGCGCGAAAGGCCGCCAGTTTGTACACGCCATCGAGCGCCGAGTCGCCGCGGGCCGTGACCAGGCTGGTCCCCACCCCCCACATACCGATGCGCGCGCCCTGCTGCTTGAGACCCTCAATGACGAATTCGTCGAGGTTGCCCGAGCCGATGATGGCCGTGTCGGTGAAATCGGCTTCATCGAGCATGCGGCGCGCGTCCTGCGAGAGTCGAACCAGATCGCCGGAATCGAGGCGGATCCCTGCCAGACGCTGGCCGCGGGCGCGCAAGACCTTCCCCACCTCGATGGCATGACCAACGCCGGAAAGACTATCGTAGGTGTCGACAAGAAGGACCGTGCCGTCGGGTGTTGCGTCGGCAAACTGCTGGAACGCAGTCCGCTCGCTGTCGAACGACATCACCCAGCTATGCGCCTGGGTGCCGCGCACGGGAATTCCGAACCGCAGGCCAGCCAGCGCGTTTGACGTGGCGGTGCAGCCGCCGATGTAGGCCGCCCGGCTCGCGGTCAAAGCGCCGTCGGGTCCCTGGGCGCGCCGGAGGCCGAATTCCAGGACAGGATCGCCGCCCGCCGCGTGGCAGACACGGGCCGCCTCGGTGGCCACCAAGGTGGCAAAGTTGATCGCGTTGAGCAGCGTGCTCTCCACAAATTGTGCCTGAAAGATGGGGCCACGCACGCGCAGCAGGGGCTCCTGGGCGAAGACAACCGTGCCTTCGGGGACGGCGTCAATGTCCAGCCGCAGACGCAGGTCTCGCAAGGCGCATAGCAAGTCTTCTCCGAAAACCGGTCGGCCCCTTTCAGTGCGAAGTCCCGCAAGATAAGCCAGCTCGGCGGAGGTGAAATGCAGAACTGCAAGGCGAGCGACGGCGTCCGCAAGTCCGCAGGCAATCGCATAGCCACCACCGAACGGATGCCTGCGAAAGAAGAGATGAAAAACAGCCTCGCGCTCGGCCTGTCCCGCACGCAAATAGGCCTGAACCATGGTGAGTTCGTAGAGATCCAGCAAGAGCGCTGGCGGGCCGCTGTCGCTCATGGCTTCTCCGTCCATTACGCAACCCAATTCATTGCGCGATTCAACCCCCAACGAACGCCGCTCCAAATTTGCACCCGGAATAGTAGTCTACCCCCGTTTCTGCTCTCGGCATTCGCGCGGCCGGCCGCAGCTGTCCGTCGCCCAGGTCGGTTGATCGCGTCGGTGGACGCTTTGTCCGCGAGCGAGTTCGAGGCGCTCGCGCACGCGGAAGGGCGTCGACGCAGGTAGCAGCTATGAGAAAGCCCAGGCATTTCGGAACGGCCCCACGGGCTAGTGTCGACCATCGGGCAAGCTCCGTCCCCCTCTTATTCAGATGCCCAGCAAGCGTACGCGGTTCACCGCCGGACCTTGGCGCCGTCGGGATCGGCGTTCGGTCGAATGCTTCCCCGGGCGACCACGATCGCTGCCGATCATCCGCGTGTCATCGGGCGGTGAGCATTGTCCCGAGCGCTGCGGTGTGGACACGCCCCCAACGGTGCTTCCACTGAGAACAAATACGAAGGAGCAGGTGCCATGACTCCACCTCAGCCTCGCGCGGACGTCACAGAGAAGCCTTCAAGACAAGACGCTGCTGACAGAATCGAGTTGGCGAACCGCCTCGAAAGACATCTCGCTCAGGCGGCCAAGTTGGCCTCGGAATACGGCGTGGCGCCTGACGCCTTTGCCGCAGCAGCGTGGCACGCCTACCTGCACGCC
>Ga0181521_10002511_pt1 | contig 22131 bp, 17 predicted proteins | sample PEATcosm2014_Bin_32_FD_119764 | JGI IMG/M metagenome (GOLD analysis project Ga0181521, IMG submission 119764) | Peatland microbial communities from MTU Mesocosm Facility, Houghton, MI, USA - PEATcosm2014_Bin02_60_metaG | ecosystem: Environmental > Terrestrial > Soil > Wetlands > Peat | place...
ATCTGCCATCAAGCCTCAATGCGGAACGAACCCAATTCTTGCACGGCGCATTCCTGTTCTTCAACCCCGCGCACGTCGGCCCAGCGCGGCCCGTGGTACAGCATGCCTGCCATCTCGTCGAGTTTCGCCTCCGCGCCGGCTGCGTACACTTCCACCCGCCCGTCATCCAGGTTGCGCGCATAGCCGCTGAGGCCCAACTCTGCCGCGGCCTTCTGCGCGAACCAGCGGTAGCCCACTCCTTGCACGCGGCCCCGCACCAGCCAACGTCGGGCGCTTATGTGCGCTGCCATCTCATTCCCAGCTCAGAATCACTTTGCCCGAGTTGCCGGAAACCATGGCTTCGAAGCCCCGCTCGAACTCGGTGTAGTGATAGCGGTGCGTGATCACGGGCATGATGTCCAGCCCGGATTCGAGCATCACCGTCATCTTGTACCACGTCTCGTACATTTCGCGGCCGTAGACGCCCTTCACCGTGAGCATGCGGAAGATCACCGTGCGCCAGTCGATCGCCACTTCGGCGGTGGGGATGCCCAGCATGGCGATCTTGGCGCCGTGGCTCATGTTTTCGAGCATGTCGCGGAACGCCGCCGCGGTGCCCGACATCTCCAGTCCCACGTCGAAACCCTCGGCCATGCCGAGCTGCTTCTGCACTTCGCTCAACTTGGTCCGGCTCGCATCCACCGCCAGCGTCACGCCCAGCTTACGCGCCAGTTCGAGCCGGTACGGATTGATATCGGTGATCACCGTGTAACGCGCGCCGGCGTGCCGCGCCACGGCGGCGGCCATGATGCCGATGGGGCCGGCGCCGGTGATGAGCACGTCCTCGCCCAGCACCGGGAACGAGAGCGCCGTGTGGACGGCGTTGCCGAAGGGATCGAAAATCGCCGCCACATCCAGCGGAACGCTCTCCTGATGGCGCCAGATGTTGGCCATCGGCAGCGCGATGTACTCCGCGAACGCGCCCGCCCGGTTCACGCCCACCCCCATCGTGTTGGCGCACAGGTGCCGCCGTCCGGCCAGGCAGTTGCGGCAGCGCCCGCAGACCACGTGCCCTTCGCCGCTGACGAGGTCGCCCGGAAAGAAATCGGCGACGTTCGATCCCACCTCCACAATCCGCCCCACGAATTCGTGCCCGATCGCCATCGGCACCCGAATCGTCGCCTGCGCCCACTCGTCCCATTTGTAGATGTGCACGTCGGTGCCGCAGATGCCGGTCCGCAGCACTTGAATCAACACATCGTTGATGCCGATCTTCGGCGTCTCGATCTCGTCCAGCCACAGCCCCGGCTCGGGACGGCTTTTAACCAGCGCTTTCACAACCACTACGATAGCCCAGAATGCCGCCCGCCGCCCCGGCCCAGTGCGCACTATAATCGATCCAGGAGCATCGATGGCTTCCCATCTCTTTGTCAGCCGGATCGTGCCCGTGGTCGCGCATGCTGTCGTCGTATTCGGCGACGAACACAAAGCGTCTCACTGGCTCTCCACACCGCTGCCGTTGTTCGACCATCGCACCCCGTCTGAGTTACTGGAAACCGACGAGGGGCTTGAACTCGTCGAGCGGACCCTGACCCGCATCGAGCACAACATTCCATCGTAAGAATGCCGCTCCGTGTATATCGTGTCTGCCGGGCTGCGCACGCCCGTTTGGACGGGCTCGGGGCTCGGCTCGCCGGCGGGCGCTAGAACTCGTCGGGACGCGCAGTAGTCTACATGGCCCAGAGCGTGGCGCTGGCGGTTCTGGAGAATCTGGTGCACATGTCCCGGCAGGACTTTCCAAGCGGCTATGTGATCGTGGGCGCCGTGATTCCGGACGGGCTGTCAATCTTAGACGAGCCGGTTCGGTCCACTGCCGGACTTCACGATGCCCAACTACGAGCATTCGGCGACTACTGGTTTGATGAAAAGCTGTCCGTGACGCTCCGGGTGCCGTCCGCCGTCGTGCCGGGCGAATGGAACTACTTGCTGAATCCCGCGCACCCTGACTTTGCCCGCATTGTGGCGGCACGGCCAATCGCATTTGAATTCGATCCCCGCCTCTTTGCGTGACTCCGGCCAGGTGCGGGCTGAATTACTCCTTCATGGTGCCCAGGTTCTCAGGAATCGGCTCGGCTCGCTCGCTTTCACCTCCGGTTGCCCGTCCGCTTCCGGCAGCAGCCAGACGTCGCCTCGGGCGTATCGCTCGCCGCCGATGCTTCCGCTTCCTTCGATGGCAATCCACAGTTGACAGGTGTGCGCCTCCGGCCTTGCCGCGTCGCCTGTTCCCAGCCGCACCAGTTCGGTGACGAATTGGCGCGCGCACACCAGTTCCTCCGGGGTGTCGTCAACCCGCACCGGACGCGCCGCCCCCGGATGCACGCTCAGATCGGCGATCGGCACCGCCTTCTCCACGTGGATGGGCCGCGGCCTGCCGTAATCCCACAGCCGGTATGTCACGTCGGAGTTCTGTTGGATCTCGCACAGCACGATGCCCGCGCCGATGGCGTGAACCGTATGGGCCGGCATGAAGTAAGTCTCGCCCGGTCTCACCTCGATCCAGTTCAACAGATGCTCCACTTCGCCGCTGCGGGTGGCTTCCCACAGCCGCGCGCGCGTGATCGGCTCGCGAAACCCGATGGCGATGGTCGCGCCCGGCTCGGCTTCCAGGATGTGCCACATTTCGGTCTTGCCGCGCGGACCGTCCTCGCCGTCGTGGGGATGTACCTGCACCGACAGCCGCTCGGAAGTGAAGATGAGCTTCACCAGCAGCGGGAGTTCGCGATCCGCCAAAAACCACGCTTCGCCGATGGGGCTGGCCGAATCGGGAAACCACGGTTCCAGCCGCTTCTTGCCCCATACCTTTTCCCGCAGCGAGGGTGTCAGGCGAATGGCTTGTGTCATAGTGTCTGTTCTAATCGGTGGGACCGCTTCCGATCGCAGCTTCGTAGCGCCGGCGGTCTTTGCCGCCGGTGTTCTTTCACTAGGAATTCGCGCCCCTCGCCCTATCCCTTAAGAAACTGCCCGATCGCGCGCGTGGCCTGGCGGATGCGCTGCTCGTTTTCGACTAACGCGAAGCGCACGTGCCCTTCGCCCAGCGGCCCGAATCCGATGCCCGGCGAAACCGCCACCAGCGCTTTTTCGAGCAGCAGTTTCGAGAACTCGAGCGATCCTGTGCCGCGGTACCGCTCCGGCAGCGGCGCCCACAGGAACATGGTCCCGCGCGGCTTCTCCACCGGCCATCCGGCGCGTTTGAGACCGGCCACCAGCGCGTCCCGCCGCTTCTGATACACCGCGCAAATCTTGCGCGTATCCGCCTCGCACTCGCGCAGCGCCACAATCGACGCAATCTGGATCGGCTGGAACATGCCGTAATCCAGGTAGCTCTTAATCCGCGCCAGCGCCGCGATCATCTTCGGGTTGCCCAGGCAGTAGCCCACCCGCCAGCCCGCCATGTTGTAACTCTTCGACATGGAAAAAATCTCGACCGCGATCTCCTTGGCCCCATCCACCTGCAAAATGCTGGGCGGCCGGTAACCGTCGAAGCCCAGGTCCGCATACGCGAAATCGTGGATGATCATGGTGCCGTGCGCCGCTGCCAGCCGCACCACTTCCTTCATGAATTCCAGGTCCACGCACACCGTGGTGGGATTGTGCGGGAAGCTAATGAGAAGCATCTTGGGCTTCCGCGCCGCCGTGCGGTAGAAGTCTTCGAGGCCGTTCAGGAACGTCGCCGCATCCGGCATCGGCAGCTTCTCCGCGCACCCTTCGGCCATGATCACGCCGTATTGGCGAATCGGGTACGCCGGGTTCGGCGAAACCACCACATCGCCCGGTCCCACGGTGGCGAACAGCAGGTGCGCCAGCGCGTCCTTGGCGCCGATGGTGACGATGGCCTCGCGCTCCGGGTCCAGCTCCACACCGTAATTGGCGAGGTACCGCTTGGTGATTTCCTCGCGCAGCTTGGGGATGCCGCGCGATTGCGAGTAGCGATGGTTGCGCGGGTTGCGTGCGGCCTCCACCAGCTTGCTCACGATCACCCGCGGCGTGGCCCCATCCGGGTTGCCCATGCCCAGGTCGATGACGTCGATCTGGGCCGCGCGCGCCTTGGCGCGCATCTCGTTGATCACCGCGAATACGTACGGCGGCAGCTTCTGAATTCGATAAAAGTCTTGGGAAGTTTCTGGCACTGCAATCATTTTACGACGGCGGGAGCGGGGGACTCGGGTTGCGACTTGATTCCGTGGTAACTGACGAACGCAATCCGCCGGCTGTCCGGTGACCAGCACGAATTCGGCATCGATGTCAGGCCGCCCATGAACTTCGCAAGCGTTCGGACTTGCCCGTCCGCCAACGTCATCATGTGTAGCGTGGTCGGCGCGAACCCCAGGGGGAAATTCGAATCCTTCTGCTGCGGAGTAAGAAACGCGAGCAGGCGCCCATCCGGCGAAATGTGCGGAAACCAGTTGCCCGCACCGTCCTTGGTCACCTGTTCCGGTTGCGAGCCATCTGGCCTCATGCGCCAGACCTCCGTTGCGCCGGAGCGATCAGAATTGAAATAGATGTATTTTCCGTCGGGCGAGTATTCCGCCGAGCCCACGGCAGAAGCCGCGGCCAGCAGCGTTTCCTTTCCTCCGGCAACCGGAATCGTGTAAACGCCTAATCGACCGTGCCTCCAGCCGTTGAAAACGATGTTTTTTCCATCGGGCGACCAGCCATTAAAGAAGGACGCCGATTGTGCGGTGACTCGTCGGGGCACGCCGCCTGCGACGGGCGTCACGTAGATTACGGACCGGTCGCCATGCGAGAGATTACCGGTGGCGAGCATCGTGCCGTCCGGTGAAATGCCATGGTAGCTGTCCATACCCACGGGTAATCCCGTGTTAACGGCCTTAGGCTCGCCTCCCTCCACTGGCACGCTCTCGATCCGGCCGTCATGGGTGAACAGCAGCGACGCGCCATCCGGAGTCCAATTCGGACCGGCGACAAACGGGGACCCAACATAGGTCACGCGCCGGTCAGTGGATGCAACCGTGATCGTTTCCAGAGTTCCGTACAACATCTGCGTGGTCATATCCACGGCCGAATTCTCCAACGCCACATTCCTGAACTCCGCCGTTTCCACCGCGTCCTTGTTGTGCGCGCAAACGCCCAGCCCCACATAGAACGGCCCCGTCAGTGGCACCCGCATCGAGCCGCCTGCGAAGCGGAATTTGCCACCCTCTCCCGCCAGCCAAATGGTGAACTCATCGCCGTATTTTTGCAGCCGCAGCCGCTTCGGCGCGGAAATGTTCGACTGGACTTCGTGCGTGTCGGCACCTTTGGCATCGCGTGCTTGCAGCGACGTCAACCCGACCCCATGCAGCGCCACATCGGCGTATGCCGAATCCGGGTCCAGGCTCTGCCGCGCCATCAGCATCGCCTTCTTGTGCGGATCTCCGCCTTGCCCGAGCACGGAAATATCGGCCGTCAGCGTGAAATCTCCCTCCATCTTTTTCCAGACGAACTGGAACGCGTCCACCGCCGCCCACACATTTTCGCCGCTGCCGCTGATGGTGTAGCTGCGACGGGCCGCATCGTACACGACAGACCCCGGATGCAGAACCGTGCCGACGTCGGTGTGCTCCGCAAACAGCCCCAGGGGCGGCTGCGCCCGCGCAAGGCCGACCGCCAACAGAAGACATCCGCGCATCGCCCATCGCACGCTTCGCCGGTTCACAAGAAAACACCTCCTGCTGCTATTGTGGGGCAGATTGTCAATCTGCGCACCGATTACCAATCGGTCCGCAGGTTATCAACCCGCCCCACAGGCCACTACTTCCCCGCGCCGCATGCCTCCGGCTTGGGGATTCGCTGATCCACGTTCTTGCTGTAGCACCAGCCGAGCAGCGCGTCCGGATGGATGCCGCCGTTGGCGCGGCGCAGATCGTCCAACCCGAGCTGCCGAAATTCAAACCCAATGGAACCGTCCGACATCACGGTGGCCAGCAGGTAGCCGTAGACATCCGTGCGGCTGATGGTGCCGGTAGCGACACCCTCCGGCAGCCGGTACCGCACCGCGCCGGCGGTGCCCACAATCCATCCCGGCAGCACGCGCTCGCCCCAATACGATGTGCGGTAGACATCGTCCATCACGAAGTGCGAGTGGCTGGCCAGCACGTACACCCGCTTGCCGCTCTGTTGCAAGTCCCAGAGCAGGTTGTAGACCTCGCGCCCGGTTTCGATCCCCGCGCCGGAATCGCACATGCTGTGGCTGAGTCCCTTGCTTCCCGGCAGCGCCTCATGCATGCCGGCGACCACCGTCACAATGTCGCCGGATTTCCTGTCGGCGGCCAGGCGCGCGCGAATCCAGGTCATCTGGTCCGCGTCGAAGCTGTTGCCGGCGTTGTCGAGCGACAGGAAATCGACATGATTCATGACCCAGTGATAGTACGTGCGAGCGCCGGCCGGGTCGCCATCGGCCTGGCGCTGGGCCGCCAAACGCGGGCTGTTCAGGTAGCTTTCGAACTGAGCGACGTAGGCGTTGCGTGTCTTGGGAAAAATCAACTCGTGATTGCCGATGCCCAGGAAAACCTCGAGTTTTCCGAACGGGCGGAGCTGATGTTCGATGAAATCCGGCCACGCGTTTTCGAGGTAGCTGACGATGCTGAGGTGCGGCGTTTCCAGGTGAAGGTCGTGTGGCGGCGCCATGTCCTCGTCGAAGTCGTAGATGGCGCGAAAGTCGCCCAGGTGCCAGTAGAAGTTGGCTCCGCTCGCAGTCACCTGTGGGGCGATGGCGGGCATGACGATGTCGCCGCAATTGCGCGAATCGCCGGAGACGGCGAATTTCCAAACGGGGGTGGGAGGATTCTGTGCCGGAAGGCACAGAGGAAGCGCGAGCAGCGCGAACAGCCTGGCTGCGCAGTGATGCGTCATAAGAAAACCTCCGGGGCGGCGGCCGCGATCCGATTGGGTCACGCGTCCACCCCACTTTAGCTTTGTAGCACAACGGGGCGGGGAAGCCAGTTTGCTATCCTGAGACTTGACTCCCTCGATTCTGCTCCGCCTGGCGCTGCCGCTCGCCCTGGCAGCCGCTGCCACGGCTCAATCTACGCTGGTGGACGCTATGTCCCAGGAACTGGCGCGCAACTTCCAGGCGCTTAAGGACAAGGCCGATCCTCCGCCTTACTTTCTGAGTTACGAAATCACCCAGGAAGACGTTTACAACGTGTCCGGGACGCTGGGCTCGATCGATTCGAGTGGTGGCGGGAAATCGCGAACGCTGGATGTTTCCGTGCGCGTGGGCTCGCCGAAACTGGACAACTACCACCGCGTGCGCGGGGCCGGCGGCGGGACGGCCCAGTTCACTTCCGGGGCGCAGATCACTTACGAAGATAACCCCAATTCCATCAAGCGCCGCCTGTGGGAGGAGACTGATCGCGCGTATCGCGCGGCGGCTGAGCGGCTGATCCGGATTCAGACCAACACGCAGGTGAAAGTGGCGGAACAGGACGCCTCGGCCGATTTCTCCAGCGCCCCGCCCGAGGTCTCGCTCGCCGCGCCGGTGAAGCTCCACTTCGACCCCGAGGAATGGACCGGCCGCATCCGCAAGCTTTCCGAGCGCTTCCGGAATTATCCCGACGTGCTCACCAGCCAGGTGACGGTTTCCGGCCAGGCCGAGACGCGGTACTTCGTGAACACGGAAGGAACGCGCCTTCAATTCTTTCGCGGCTATGCGCGCATCTTCATTTCCGCCTCAGCCAAGGCCGCCGATGGCGCCGACGTCGCCAACTTCGAGAGCTTTGAAGCCGAAGATGCCGACCGCCTGCCGGACGACAAAACCGTGCTGGCGGCGATCGACCGCGTGGCCAAGGACGTGACGGCCCTGCTGCACGCGCCCGAGGCCGAGCCGTTCGTCGGGCCCGCTATTCTCTCCGGCCGCGCCGCAGCCGTGTTTTTCCACGAAATCTTCGGCCATCGCGTGGAGGGCCACCGCCAGAAGGATGAGAACGAGGGCCAGACCTTCACCAAGAGCGTTGGCACCCAGGTTCTGCCCGATTTCCTGTCGGTGATTTTCGATCCCACCCGGCACTCCATCGCCGGTGAGGATCTCTACGGCTGGTACGATTTCGACGACGAAGGAGTGAAGGCGAGGCCCGTCACCGTGGTCGAAAGCGGCGTGCTGAAAACGTTCCTCATGTCTCGTTCGCCGATCGCCGGTTTCAGCCAGTCGAATGGCCACGGCCGGCGCCAGCCTGGTTACGAAGTGGTTTCGCGGCAGTCCAACCTGATCGTCGAATCGGCCAAAGCGGTGTCCGACGCCCGGTTGCGCGAGATGCTGATCGAAGAGATCAAGCGCCAGAACAAGCCGTATGGCCTCTATTTCCGCGACATCACCAATGGCTTCACTACCACCAGCCGCGCCGGGTTGCAGGCGTTCAAAGTGGTTCCCGTGATCGTCTACCGCGTGTATGCCGACGGCCGTCCGGACGAACTCGTGCGCGGCGCGGATATGGTGGGCACGCCGCTGGCGAGCTTCGCCAAGATCCTCGCCACTGGGGACAAGCCGGAAGTGTTCAACGGCTACTGCGGCGCGGAAAGCGGCAGCATTCCGGTGTCGGCGGTGTCGCCGGCCATTCTGGTATCGGAAATCGAAATCGAAAAGAAGGCCAAAGCGAATGACCGGCCGCCGCTGTTGCCGGAACCTGCGCCGAGCGAAAAAGGGGGCGCACAGTGAGGCGCCTGATGCTGGCCGCGTTTGGAATGGCGCTGGCCGCCTTGGCGGCGGACGCTCCCGCGCCGGACCCTGTGCTGGCGGCGATGCACGACGAAATCGCGCGCGCCATCCAGGTGACGGTCTCCAACCTGGATGCCCCGTACTTCATTCAGTACCTGATCGACCAGGGGGACGGCTTCAGCGTCTCGGCTTCGCTTGGCGGCCTGCTGGCGCGGCGCCGCAACCGGATCCGGGAGCCGGAGATCCGCGTCCGCGTGGGCGACTACAAGTTCGACAACACCAACTTCGCGGGCGGCGTGGGTGGCACGCGCTATGACCTGAGCCGCTGGCCGCTCGACGACTCGTACCCGGTGCTGCGCCGCTACTTGTGGCTGGCCACCGATTCGGCTTACAAGGGCGCCGTCGAGACCATTTCGCGCAAGCGCGCTGCGCTGCGCAATCTCACCGAGAGCAATCCGACCGACGACTTTTCGCGCGCTCACCCGGTCGAGTTTATCCAGGAGCTGGGCCGCCTGGCGATCGACGAGAACGATTGGGCGGCGCGGGTGCGCGAGCTGTCCGCCATCTTCGTCGATTATCCGGGAGTGCTGGATTCACGCGTCGAGATGGACGCCGAGGCCGGCGGCTACTACGTGGCGAATTCGGAAGGCACGCTGGTCCGGGCGGCCGAAAATGCCAGCAGTCTGCGGGCCCGCGCCGTGGCGCAAGCGCCGGACGGCATGATGCTGCATGACGCCGTCACCTTCCTCGCGTTCGACGCGGCGCACCTGCCGGGCGAAACCGTTTTGAACGGCGCGCTTCGCGAGATGGCGCAGAACCTGGAAGCGCTGGCCAAAGCCCCCAAGGGCGAAGATTACAGCGGCCCGGTGCTGTTTGAAGGCGCCGCCGGCCCGCAGATCTTCGCCGAGCTGCTGACTCGCAACCTGGCGCTGCCGCGCAAACCGGAAGGCGGCCGCGGCGGGTTTAGCTCGAGCGAGCTCGAGGGGCGGCTGGGCGCGCGCGTTCTGCCCGAATCGTTCGACGTGGTGGACGACCCGACCCAGCAGGAATGGCGCGGCCGGCGGCTATTTGGCGCCTATGACGTGGATCGCGAAGGCGTCCGCCCGCAGCCGCTCACGCTGGTCGAAAAAGGCGTCCTCAAGGGTTTCCTGCTGACCCGGCAGCCGGTGCGCGGCTTCTCCGCCTCCAACGGCCACGCGCGCCTGCCGGGGCCGTATGGCGCCGCTACCGCCGGCGTCGGCAACCTGTTCATCAGCTCCTCGGAAACCATGCCCGCGGGCGGCCTCAAGAAAAAACTGATCGAGCTGGTGCAGGCGCGCGGCCTGGCTTACGGCGTACTCGTGCGCAAGATGGATTACCCGTCCACCGCATCCATCGACGAATTGCGGCGCATGTTCACCACCGCGGAAGCCGCCGCGCATCCGGTCAGCTCGCCGGTGCTGGTCTATAAGGTCCTTCCGGACGGGCGCGAGGAACTGGTGCGCGGACTTCGTTTCCGCGGACTGAACGTGCGGTCGCTCAAGGACATCCTGGTGGCGGGTGACGACAACATGGTCTTCGACTATTTGGATAATGGCGTTCCGCTGGCGCTGGTGGGCGCAGGCAACTACACCACCGAGAGCTGCGTGGTGGCGCCCTCCATCATCATCGACGACCTCGAGCTGCACGCGGTGGAAGAGGAACTGCCCAAGCTGCCCGTGACGCCTCCACCGGAGATGGCGCGTTAGGAGCCCTCTATGCGCCTCTTGGGCCGGTACGTCTTCCGCGAGATTTTCACCAGTGCGGTGCTGGGCACCCTGCTGGCTACTTTCATCATCTTCCTGCAGGCGGCCGACAAGCTGTTCGCGGTTCTGGTGAACAGCAATAACGCGCCCGTGTCCAGCGTGGTGGAGCTGCTTCTCTGGGCGCTCCCGCCGGCGCTGCCGCTCACCATTCCATTCGGCGTGCTGGTGGGCATCTTGATCGGGCTCGGAAGGATGGCGGCGGATGGCGAGATCATCGCCATGCGCGCGGCGGGCGTCTCCAGCCGCAAAGTGATCGCTCCGGTAGTGCTGTTCGCCGCGCTGGGCATGAGCGTGGCTGGCCTGGCGTCCCTGCGCCTGACGCCGATCGCCATCCGCAGGAGCACCGACCTCGTCAACCAGCTCCTGCAGGGACAGCTTTCGGCGGGAATCGAATCGCGCGTCTTCAACGAAAGTTTCCCCAACCGGATTCTCTACGTGGGCGATGTGGGAACGGGGCCGGTGTATAAGTGGCGCCCGGTGTTCATCGCCGATATCACCCCGCCCGAGCAGCGTGTTTCCGGGATGCGCGAGAAAGCCGAAGGGCCGCTCATCACCGTGGCGCGCGCGGCCATCGCCACCGCGGATCCCAAGAACAACCGCCTTCAGCTCACCCTGTACGACTACTGTTCGCACGAGATGGGTAAGGACAAAGTCGCCAACGACTCGTGCGCGCCCATCAGCACGCAGGTGCTCGATGCCGCGCCGCCCGCGCACAAGACGCCGCCCACCAGCGCCATGAACACGCGCGAGTTGATACGCTATCCGCGTTCCGGCGAAGACTGGACCGAGGTGCGCATCGAGCTGTTCCGCCGGTTCGCGCTGCCCGTCGCCTGCATCGCGCTGGCGCTGGTCGGCATCCCGCTCGGCATCGCCACGCGCAAGGGCGGCAAGTCCGCCGGCTATGTCATCGCGCTGTTTCTCAGCTTCTTCTGCTACCACCTTTCCTCCCTTACCCTGATCGGATTTGCCAAACAGAGAACCCTCCCCGCGTCAATTGCCGTTTGGCTCCCGGATGCCGCATTTCTGCTGGCCGGGATCGTCTTTCTGTACCGCATGGAGCAACCCGGAGACCGCGATCTGCTGGGCAGCGTCACCGGCGGGCTGGCCCGGATGGCCGCCTGGCTGCGGCACAGGAAGCCCGAAACGGCTGTCAGCGCGGCCCGCCTGCCGCATTGGAGGCTGCCCGTCCTGCCGCAAATCATCGACACGTATATCCTGACCAGCTTCGTGTTCTATCTCGGCGTGGTGCTGGCCAGCCTGTTGTCGATGATCCTGGCTTATAACTTCTTCGAGCTGATGGGCGATTGGATCCGCAACAAAATCCCGCTCATGGAGATGTTCTCCTATCTCTTCTTCCTCACCCCCGAGTTGATTTACGAAACCCTGCCGTTCGCCATCCTGGTGGCCGTGCTGGTTCACCTGGGCGTGTTGAGCAAGCAGAACGAAATCACCGCTTTCAGGGCCTGCGGCGTGAGCCTGTTCCGGCTGGCGATGCCGCTGCTGCTGGCCGGCACCCTGTTTGCCGGCGGCCTGTTTGCGTTCGAATACTATTACGTGCCCGGCGCCAATCTCAAACAGGACGCCATGCGCGATGAGATCAAGGGCCGGCCCAAACAGACTTACCTGCGCGCCGACCATAAGTGGATCATGGGACACTCGCGCATCTATTACTACGAATTCTTCGAACATACTTCCGCCGCGGCCGGCGTCATGCACGGAGTGAACGTGTTCGACATGGATCCCAATACCTTCCGCCTCAAGCGTGAAATTGTGGCGGGGCGCGGGCAGTGGAGCCCGGTGCTGAAGACGTGGGTTTTCGAGGACGGCTGGAGCTGCCGCTTTGCGGGTGACTCATGCAGCGCCTATCAATCCTTTTCGAGCGAACCCGGCGGCCTGGAGACCCGCTGGCACTCCGACCTGACTGAGCCGCCCGATTACTTCGTAACCGCCGCCGTGCAAGAGAAGCAGATGAACTTTCTCCGCCTGAAAGGCTACATTCGCGATCTGCAAGAGCGCGGCTTCCCTACCGGCAAGCTCCAGGTGCAGTTCTATCTCAAATTCGCGCTGCCGCTGTTTGCGCTGATCATGGCGATGATCGCCGTGCCTTACGGCTTCCTGGTCGGCAACCGCGGCGCCATGGCCGGCATCGGCGTCAGCCTTGGCATCGGCGTGGGGTACAAGGGTCTCGGCATCCTGTTCGAAAAAATCGGCGACGTGAATCTTCTGCCGCCCACCATGGCGGCCTGGTCCCCGGATGTCATCTTCGGCCTCGCCGGCCTGTACCTGCTGCTGCGGATGCGGAGTTAGCGCATGCCACGAAATAACCATGCCAACTCCCGCCGACCGATGTGGCGCGCGCAGTCCTGCGTGCAGCGTCGAGAGTCGTCTCGATGTTTCTTCGCACTTGTGTAAAGCCAAATGAGCGCCAAGATTCTCGACCTGCTTTGTATTGCCGTTCTGTGCACCATTCTGACGCTGGGTCTCTGGCCCTTTCATTCGCCCACGAACGACGTCACCTGGTTATCGGAGCGCAACGGCCTGCGTTTCGGTTCGCACGGCACCGTGATCGGCTCCCGCGCGTTCGATGCGGCGAGTTCGCCAGGGGACCAGCTCTCCGGCAGCCTCGAGATCTGGTTACAGCCGGCGCGCGTCCCGGACAGCAGTACTCTCCTCGCATTTTCCACTCCTGAAGATCCCTTTCGATTCTCGCTGCACGAATCGCAAACGGATCTTCGTTTGCAAGCTGCGGCTCCCAATGATCGGAATCGCACGCCGGCCGTGAAGCTCTACGTCAACGATGTGTTTCGCAAGGCGCGCCCGGTGTTCATTACGATCACTGCGGGGAAAGTCGGGATGGCGGTTTACATTGACGGCGTTTTGGCCAAGCGGGCGCCGTGGTTTCGACTCACTGCGAATCGGTTTTCGGGTCGAATCATCCTCGGTGATTCGCCCGGGCAGTCCGATAGCTTTACCGGCCAGTTACTAGGCTTCGCGATTTACGACCGGGAACTTACCGGGACGCAGCTCTTGAGACACTACCAAACCTGGACCTATGCGGGACGCCCCGAGATCCAACAGGATGAAGGCAACCTTGCGCTTTACCTTTTTGACGAGCGCGCCGGAAACGTCGTCCACAATCGCGTAAGTTCAGGAGGCGATCTGTCGATTCTGGCAAAGTACGTGGTATTAGATCAAATCTTCCTGGAGCCCTTTTGGCGGGAATTCAACCTGTCCTGGAGTTATTGGGGCGCCGCTCTCAAGAACATCGTCGGATTCGTTCCCTTCGGTTTCTGCTTCTTCGCTCGCTTGTCCATGGCGCATGGCGTCAAGCGGGCGGCGCTGATGGCCGTTTTGGCGGGCGCACTGGTCAGTGTTACTATTGAGATTCTCCAGTCGCATCTTCCAACGCGAGACTCCGGTATGACGGACATCGTCACTAATACATTCGGAACCTGGGTTGGAGTCATGTCCTTCCGCGGCAAGGCCGCCCGTGTCTTTTTCGCGGCACTCAGTCACTGGACCGATGCGCAGATCGTGGGCGCCCGGCGGGTCTGACGCCCGTGCTGAATGGGACACGGTGTTGCGACGATCGCCCGGCGTAACCGGCGTAACCGAAGCTGCGCAATTTGCGTCTAAGATTGTGATGAGAATGATGTTTACAAAATTTCCCTTGATCCTGGGATGCTGCCTGGCGATGGTTGCGCCCGGCCCCGGCTTTGCCCGTGATTCGAAGAACGTCGCCAGCGCCAACTATCAAGGCGGCACCCTGCCGTTCGATCACAGCAAGGTGAAAGCCACCCTCGGTGCGGACGAAGTGGTCCTGGTCCAGCGTGGCCGCCGGATCGCCGTGCTGGCCAGCAGCATTACGGAGCTCGCTTGCGCCACTGGTGTTCACCGTCGCCTCGGCGCCGCCGTGCTCGACGTGGTTCCTTACATGCACCTGGGAGAGACCGAGAGCCACTACGTTGGCGTCAGTTGGACGAGCGCCGCCGGAACAGGCGCAACCACGCCGAAGGTGGAAGTCCTCTTCAAATTAAACAAGAGCGAATACACCGCTTTTCTTTCCGGCCTCGAACGCCTGACCGGCAAGAAAGCCGTCGACACCAACCAGACGCTCACTACCGTTCACTACTACTGATCGGTGGGGCATGCTGTAGCTTGCCCGTTGTTTTCCTCGTCCGGAGCCGCTCGCGCCGCGCGTCGCGGTCGCCCGCACACTACTTCGCTGGCGCGGGCTCTGGCTGGTCTCGCTTGATCAAACCAGCCATGCCCCAGTCAGTCAGTTTGGTAATCCGTCCCGTGCCGTGCGGCGAACTTAGTTCCTTGATTAAAAACTCCATGCTTCCAGCGTGCACTTCCACCAGCGCGTATCCGAAAAACCAACCGTCTTCGTAAGCTCGCGACAGCCGCAGGTGTCCGCCCGAGCTCGGCATGGAGACATAGGTCACGCCTTCGAGTTCGAGATGCAGCATCTGGTGCACATGTCCGGCGATCACATACTGGACGCCATACCGCCGGGCAAGCTGGTGCAGGTCGAACTTAGGATTCTTGAGCGCCACGTCGACTAACCAGGACGGACGATGCGAGACGATCATCTTCAGCGGCTGCGCGGCATGGGCCTTCAGGTCCGCCTCCAGGAACGCCAGTTCCTCGCGGGCGAGTTCGTCCGACCGGCTATTGTCCAGCACCGTGAAGTGCGCTGGCCCGTAATCGAAACTGTAATGTAGGTTGTGCCCTGCGTACTGCTGGAACAGCCACTCCGATTCAACAGACCAGATGTCGTGGTTACCGGGCACGAGATACAGTGGATAGCGCCGGTAAGGCTTGATCATCCCATCGATTTCACGCCACTCCGCTTCCGCGCTGCGGCCGTTCATCCCTTCAATGGTGTCGCCCACACTCAGGACGAAAGCCGGGTTTTCGGCTGCCACTTCCTTCCACACCTGCTCGTAGACGCCCAGCCGGGCCTCGCCGGTACGATCGCCCAGAATCGCGAAGCGGAAGGAATCGGGCGCTGGCGTGCCCCAAATCGACAGCAGAAACGCCAGCAGCAACCCGCCCAGGATGAGTGCACGCCCGTACCGGTCCCGGATTCGCAAGCGATCCAACATCTCTCCTTGGCGCTACCCCGCGCCCCTTACCCCTTCATCGCCCAGCGCAGCGCCTCCGCCAACTTCGGCGGTTTGCCTTGCATCAGGATGGCCACCCGGAAGATTCGCGAGGCGGCCCACACGGTGAAGGCCGCGAAGGCCAGCACGTCCACCAGTCCCACCCAGGGTTGCCACGCGGGAACGCCGTTGGGCATGGCCTGGCGCAACAGCATCAGGATCGGCGTGAACGGTGGAACCAGCGACATCACGGTCGGCAGCATACCGTTGGGTTGCCGCAGCACGGTCACCAACATAAACATCGGGATCAGGCAGGGCATCAACAGCACGATGGCGAGATTCTGCGCGTCCTGCGGAGTGCTGCAGCACGCCCCCAGCGCCGCGGCGAAAGCGCACAGCATGATCACGTCCGTCAGCAGGTACACATAGAACCAGGGGATGATGGTGAGCGGCAGCAGACCGGCGACGCCCAGGGCGTTCACCGCGATCGTGCCCGCGATCACGTACAGCAGCGAGCTGGTCACCGAGACCCCCACCGAACCCATCACCTTGCCGGTCATCAGCTCGAATGGCGTGGCGGCGCCCAACAGCGTCTCCACGATCCGCTGGCTCTTGTCCTGCGTGACGCTCTGCAGCATCGGCGCCGAGCCCACCATCACGATCATGGCCAGAATCATGGCCACCGCGAATGGTACGAAGAAGCCTACCAGCTCGCTGCGCTTGCGTGCCTCATGCACTTCGCCGGTTTTTTCGTCGCGCTCCACCAGGCTGAGCCCCTGGATGGGAACCCCGGCCGCCAGTCCCTGGTTACTCTTGATGTCGATGCCGAGCTGTGCCAGCCGCGCCAGCCGCACTCCGTCGCTGATCGGCCCGTTGAGCCACATCCGCGTCTCGTCGATGCCGCCGGCGTTGGTGTAATACGAGACGCCCTTGTCGGGGTTGGCCTTCTTGCTCGTCCCCAGGCCGGAATCCTCGGAATCGTCGGCATCGTCCGAGGGTTTGGACGGCCGCAGCGCGTCCTTCCCGATTTCGAGAAATGCCCCCAGTTGCTTGCTGCGGACGCGGTCGGAGAGCGCCAGCAACTGATCCTGATAGCCGGCCGGATTGGCGGCCGGCGCAATCACCTCGAAAACATAGCGCGGCGCGATCTGCAGGTGCGTCTTCTTGTCGAAAAGATCCCGTTCGTTCTTCTCTTTCGCCGCGCTCACCAGGGCCTCGGCCACCACCCCCGTGTGGTCGACGATGGCAACCTGACGGTCCGCTAAATCCGGCTTGCCCTTGAGAAACGACATCGCGATCGATCCGCCGCCAAACAGGACCGGGGCAACCACCAGGCCGAACACAAACGCCTTGGTGCGCACGGTCGCCAGATAGTCCCGCTTGGCAATCGTCAGAATCTTATGCGTTCGCATGGTTCGCCTCCTCGGCCGCCGGGCCGGCAATGCGCATGAAGATGTCGTGCAAGGAAGGCTTCGTCAAGGAGAAACTAGTCACGCGCGCCTGCGCGACCAGCGCGCGCAGAACCTCCTGCGGGTCCGCGCCGCGCGTCAGCCGCAGTTCCTGCACCTGTCCCAGGTCGCGGATCTGCTCGACTCCGGGAAGATGCTCGACCGCCGCCAACCCGCCCTCGGCCGTCACCCTGATGGTGTCGTCGCCGTACTGATCCTGAATCGAGCTGAGCGTGCCGTCCAGCACCTTCCTACCGCGGAAAATCATCAGGATGTAGTCGCACATGGATTCCGCTACGTGCATGTCGTGCGTGCTGAGGATCACCGTAACCCCGTGCCGGCGGAGCTCCAGAATGGCGGAGCGGATGGCCTCCGCACTCACCGGATCCAGGCCGCTGAACGGCTCGTCCAGGATCAGCAGTTTCGGCTCGGGGATCACGGTGGCGATGAACTGCACCTTCTGGCTCATGCCCTTGCTGAGCGTCTCCACCTTATCGGAGGCGCGGCTCGCCAGGCCCAGCCTCTCCAGCCAGCTCGCGACTTCCGCTTTGACGCTGCGGCCGGAACGCAGCTCGCCGTAGAATTCCAGCAGCGCCTCGACAGTCATTTTCTGGTAAAGGCCGCGCTCTTCGGGAAGGTATCCGATCAGGTCCGTGCTGGTCTCCGGCCGGCCGTCTCCGAAAAGCCGGATCTCCCCGCGGTCGGGATAGAAGATGTTCACGATCATGCGCATCGTGGTGGTCTTGCCCGACCCGTTCGGCCCGATGAATCCGTAGATCGAGCCTTGCGGCACCGTGAGCGAAAGGTCGTCGACCGCGGTCACGCTTCCGAAGGTCCTGGTTATGTGCGAGATTTGTACGGCGTCCATTGGCTGGAATGATACCAGACTCAGGCCGCGGATTTGCTCCTATGGTCGAGCGTGGAATAACCGGCTCAGCCCTGCGGTTGGTACGGCTGTTGATGGAACGAGTCCTGGCCGCGTGGGGGCGAGCCTCATGCGAACAGAGGCCCGCCCCATGCGGCGGCGATCAGAACGACAGGTGCAGATCCATCTGCAGGAAGCGCGGGCTGCCGATCGTGTGCTGGATCATTCCCAGGCTGCCGAGCGGTGGAACAGTCGCGGGCGGCTCGTAGTCGGGATAGAACTGGACATCATTATTCGGGGTGTCGAAATTCGGGTGATTGAAGAGGTTAAACGCGTCAAAGCTGAAGCGCAGGTTGAAACGCTCGCTCAACTGGAACCGTTTGCCGAGCGACGTGTCGACGCGCACGCCGAACGGACCGCGAAACAGGTTGCGTCCGCTGTTGCCGAAAACCGACTCGCCGGTGTCGCCGGCCGGGACGCCGTCCTGGCCCGGCGCCAGGAACTGTGGCGCAAAGGCGGCCGGGTTCAGAACCTGCTTCCCGGCATTCACGCCGGTGGTTCCTTGCAACTGAGCTTGCTGCGCGGTCACCCCCGGGGCCAGCGGAACGATCGGATTGGTGATCTCATCGTTACTGGAGAAGTACAGGCTCGCGGCCGAACCCGAGTAATCGTACACGCTGTACGGCTGGCCGCTCTGCGCCACCGTCTGCGTGCCGATCATCCAGCCGTTCAGGAGTCCGTTGAGGGCTTTGTTCGACTTGAAGCTCTGTACGACCGGTATGGAGTAGGTCAGGTTGATCAGGAACACGTGAGTCTGGTCGAAATCCGACGAACCGTATCCCGACTTGAGATTCAACGTATCGTTGCCGTTGTAGAAAAGTCCGGAGCCGCTCTGGTCGTCAAGACCGTGAGCCCAGGTGTAGCTGCCCGTGAGCTGCAACCCGCTGGACACCCGTTTGCGGACTTGAAGCTGAAGAGCGTTGTAGTTCGAGATTCCCTCGGCCTTGTAGAGGACCGAATTGGCGCTGTAGCCGATATAAGGAACCCGGACGCCGGTGTTGCCGCCCTCCAGGGTTTCCAGCGGCGTCAGCGTGTTCGAACTAGGGTAATTGAACCCGTAGGAAGAGGTCTGGCCGTTAACCGGATTGGAAGGCGTGGCGATCATGGGTTCGTTGAACGTAACTGGAACAACCAGGTGCTGGCCATGATTGCCCACGTAGCCCCCGCTCACCAGCCAATTGTTGTTGAGTTGATATTGCAGGTCGACGGTCCAGTTCTCGGTGTACGGCAGTTTGTTGTTGATATCGTAACCGCTGAAAATGAACGGTCCGTAAAGATTTCCGGGCGGATTCACGGTTTTGGCGGTGTCGGCCAGATTTGGAAGCTGCGCCAGGAACGCCGCCGGACTGCCCGGAATAGCGGCACCGGCGGTTGGGAAGGGATTGGCGAAGGTGGAAGTGGAGCCGGCTGTGACTTCACTCACAAAGGGCGGAGACAGCGTGACGCCGAACGGACCGCTGAAGCCGCCGCCGGCGCCCGCCGAAAGATAGCTGAACAGTTCGCCCCGATCGTAATAAATGCCCGCCCCGGCGCGCACGGTCAGTTTGGTCATCGGGCTCCACGCCACGCCGATGCGAGGCGCGAAACCCCACTGCCGCTGGTTCATCAGCGAACTGCTGGCGCCTGAGGTGGCCATGCTCGGATTATTCCTGGCGATCTCCAGCCCGGAGCCGGTGATCGTGTCGGTGGCGGCACTGTAGGAGTAATCGGCCGAGTCAAAGCCGGTCAGCCGCCCGTACTGCTCGGTCAGCGGGCCGTCGAGATCCCAGCGCAGCCCCAGAGTCACCGTCAGGTCGCTGCGAATCTTGTAATTGTCGTTGACGTACGCTCCGGCGGTATCGGACCGGTAATACCGGTCGGCCGATCCGAGAAACGCCGTCGAATGGGTTCCGGTCCGGACGGTGCCTTCGACGAAGTTCACGAAACTGCTGAAATCGACGATGTCGCTGTTGGTGTTGTTGTTGATGACGTTGAGCTGCGTGTGGTCCAGGTTGGCGCCAAAGCTTAAGGAATGACGTCCCAGCACCCATCGCAGCGTCGTCGCATACTCCCATTGATTCTGGTACATCCCGGCATTGCCGAAACTGGCGTTGGCGCCGAACGCGAAGGTGTTCCCCAGACTGTTGTCGGCCTTGGAAAACTCGATTTCCGGAAAGGCCGCGCCGCTCGGAAGGCCGATCCCGAAGTCGCTGGGCGTGAAACCATCGGCGGTTGAGGCGTACGCTGCCAGGCGCGTGAAGCCGGCGCGCTGTTGCCAGGTGATGGTGGGCGTCAGAATCGCGGTGTTGTCCAACGATATAACCTGGCTGCCCGCCAGAAGCGTTTGCGGGAAACCAAGCGCCTGAGTGACGGCTGCGAACGGAGTGGTGGTCGGATCGCTTTGGATATAATACTTCGCCGCCAGGTGATCGTTATCGCTGATCGCGTAGTCGATGTTGCCGGTGCCTTGATTCACCTGCGCCTGCGTATGCGGACCTATCTGCAGGACGTCGTAGCCGAGCTGCTTCGCCGTAGCGGCATTCGTAATATTCGGAGTCGGGATCAGATAGGATCCGTTGGGGAGTTTCGCGTTGAGAATTGCCATTGCCACGGGATTGATCTTGGCCGCAGTGATGGTAGTCCCGTAGTCCGCCTGGATCGCATTGATGATTCCGGTTGCGCTGCGGTCGTCGGTCAGCGTGATCGGAACGGTGCCACCGACGGTGGATGACTGCCCATCCGCGATTCTGACGCCCTGGTAGGAGACGAAATAGAAGAGCTTGTCCTTTTTGATCGGCCCACCCAGGACCGCGCCGAACGTGTTGCGATCCAGGAACGGCACCTTGGTGAGGACCGCCGGAGAGGCGTTGTAGAAGAACGGCGCGGCGTTCATGTCGCTGTTCTGGAAATGTTCGTACGCTTCGCCGTGAAGACCGTTGGTGCCCGATTTTGTGATCACACTGATGTGGGCGCCGCTATTGGCTCCCTGCGACGCGTCATACATAGCCGCGTTCACGTCGATCTCCTGGATCGTCTCCGGAGCCGGCGTGGGAAGCGCCTGGCCGATCGCGCCGTATACCGACGTGCTGGTCTGCGACGACCCGCCCGCTCCGAAATTCTCGCCCGTGTTCAAAATGAAGCGGTTTTCACCGACCTGGCTGGTCGAGTTCCCATTGAAAAGATTGTTCGTATTTACGCCGTTCAGCGAAAAGCTGTTGCTGGTGTCGCGCTGGCCGTTCGCATAGATCGCCTGGTTTCCCAGCCCGGTGTTGGAGCCCCCGCCCCCCAGCATATCGGCATGGACGCCGGGCGTGAGGATCGCCAGTTGCGTGAAGCTCCCGGTTCCCAGCGGCGTGTCCTGGATGGTCGCCTGATCCACCACGTAACCGTTCGTGGTGTCCACCTGGTTCATCAGCGGAACCGCCGTCACTTCCACCGTAGTGCTGACCGCGCCCACCTGCAGGCTGCCGTCGACGGTGGTGGTGCGATCCCCGTTCACCAGGACCTCGGTATGCGTTTCGGTTTCAAACCCTTCTTTGGTCATCGTCAATCTGTAGGTCCCGGCCGGCAGGTTCGAAGCCTGGTACGAGCCGTTGGTTTGCGTTTTGACCGCAACCGTAAAGTTGGTCGCGATATTGAGCGCCTTCACGGTCGCGGCGGGAACGGCCGCGCCGGTGGCGTCCTTAACCGTGCCGGTAATCGCGCCTAGAATCTGCTGTGCGCGCAGCGCGGGATAGGCGCCGGCGCAGATCAACATGGACCAGCAGACAGCTTTTCTGAGAAAATCCGTCGGTAAACTATTCATGATTTTTCTCCACGAAACAGAATCGTTCGACGTAAACAGAACCCCTGGGTTGTGTTGCCCTTTCCGATCGAAGCCGGTTCGTGCGCCGGCGGTAGCCAGACGCAACGCCATTACGACGCACCTGTCCCCCCCTAACCTCGGAGAATCAGAACGAGGGTACCCGATCCTCAATTACAGCTTGGTGAAACATCGAATTTCGGCGAAACCTCAAATCCCCGTTTGTGCGAGTATATCACTAGCCCGCGCTGGCAAACAGACCGTTTTTCGGCGTGTCGCGGCCAAATAGAAAGTTCCGCTTTGAGCCAAGTAGAAAGTTCCTCTTGACAACCGCAAGGTTGAAGGATGGAACGAATCGCGATGAGCCAATCGGAACGAGATGACCTGCACTGG
>Ga0181521_10002513_pt1 | contig 22127 bp, 22 predicted proteins | sample PEATcosm2014_Bin_32_FD_119764 | JGI IMG/M metagenome (GOLD analysis project Ga0181521, IMG submission 119764) | Peatland microbial communities from MTU Mesocosm Facility, Houghton, MI, USA - PEATcosm2014_Bin02_60_metaG | ecosystem: Environmental > Terrestrial > Soil > Wetlands > Peat | place...
CAATAACGCGGGCGCGATCCCGCGCGGCACGATCGCCGAGATCGACGAGGCGCGCTGGCGCGAGGCGTGGGACCTCAAGGTCTTCGGCTACATCAACATGACGCGGCGCTTCTACGCGCTGATGGCGGCGCGCAGACAAGGCGTCATCATCAACATCATCGGCGCCGCCGGCGAGGCGGTGCAGTCGAGCTATGCCTGCGGCTCGACCGGCAATGCCTCGATGATGGCGTTCACCCGCGCGGTCGGCGGCACCGCGCCCAATGACGGGCTGCGCGTCGTCGGCATCAACCCCGGGCCGGTCGAGACCGACCGCATGGTCACCCGGCTGCAGCGCGAGGCGACGGCGCAGTTCGGCGACCCCGAGCGCTGGCGCGAGCTGACCGGGCACATGGCGTTCGGTCGCGCCGCGACCGCGACCGAGATCGGCAACATGGCGGCATTCCTCGCCTCCGACCTCAGCGGCTATACGACCGGCACGATCGTCACGGTCGATGGCGGCGGCACCAGCCGGCGCTCGTCGCTCTAGGAATTCGGGAGAAACACATGGATTTGGGTCTGCGAGGCAAGAAGGCGCTGATTACCGGCGCGTCGAAGGGGATCGGGCGCGCCTGCGCCGAGGTGTTGGCCGAGGAGGGCTGCGACGTCGCGCTGGTGTCGCGCACCGCCGCCGATCTCGAAGCGGCGCGCCAGGCAATCACCGCCACGTACAATGTCGGCGTCAGGGTCTTCCCGCTCGACCTCAGCGACAGCAAAAATGTCGACAAGGTCGCCGCCGAATGCGCGGACATCGACATCCTGGTCAACAATGCCGGCGCGATCCCCGGCGGCAATCTCGACGCGATCGACGAGAAGCGCTGGCGCGAGGCGTGGGACCTCAAGGTCTTCGGCTATATCAACATGACCCGCCGGTTTTACGCGCAGATGCGCGAGCGCAAGCATGGTGTGATCGTCAACGTGCTCGGCGCCGCGGGCGAGAACCCGGATTTCGACTACATCGCCGGCTCTTCGGGCAACGCCTCGCTGATGGCGTTCACCCGGGCGATGGGCGGCACCGCGCCGCGCGACAACCTCCGGGTCGTCGGCATCAACCCCGGCCCGGTGCTGACCGAGCGGCTCATCACCCTGACCAAGACCCGCGCGCAGACCCGCTTCGGCGACGAGAGCCGCTGGGAAGAGCTGATGCAAGGCCACGCCTTCGGCCGCGTCGCCAAACCCGAGGAGATCGCCTGGATGGTCGCCTTTGTCGCGTCGGACCAGGTGTCGGGCTACACTACTGGCTCGATCATCACGATCGACGGCGGCGGCTCCAGCCGGCGCAGCGCGATCTAGGCAATGAACGACGTCAGCATCCGCCCCTCTCTCTCCGGCGACGACAGCGCGCTGCCGGCAGACGAGCGCGCCCTCTTGCAGCGCGCGCGGGCGCTGATCCCGCGCCTCGCCGAGCGCGCGCCGGCGGCGACCGCCGCGCGGACGGTGCCGAGCGAGACGATCGCCGAGTACCACGACGCCGGCATTCTGCGCATCCTCCAGCCCCGTCGCTTCGGAGGGCTGCAAGGCAGGTTCAGCCTGTTCTCGCGCATCGTCGAGGAGCTGACCTTTGGCTGCGCCTCCTCGGCCTGGGTCTACGCGGTGCTCGCCGAGCACCAGTGGATCATCGCCCAATATCCCGAACAGGCGCAGATCGACGTCTGGGGCGCCGATCCGTTGGCGGTTGCCTCGTCGTCATTGGCGCCGCGCGCCGCCGCCAAAAAGGTAACGGGCGGCTGGCGACTCTCCGGCCGGTACACCTTCTCCAGCGGCTGCGACCACGCGCAATGGGCGATCCTTGGCGCGTTTCTCGGCGCGTCGGGCGACTCGCGCCATATCGCCTATCTGCTGGTGCCGTTGGCTGAGACCGAGATCGTCGACGACTGGCAGGTGCTCGGCCTCGCCGGCACCGGCAGTAAGTCGCTCAAACTGCACGATGTGTTCGTGCCCGAGCATCGCTGTGTGATGGTCAGCGATCTGTTCGCCGGCATCCCGCCCGGCACCGAGCTGTATCCCGACTATCCGGTGGTGCGCGCGCCACGCGGCTTTCTGGTCTCCTATTCGCTGCCGCCGGTGCCGATCGCGCTCGGCCGCCGCGCGCTCGACTTTGTGTGCCGCGACTTGTCGACCCGCGTGTCGCGCGGCGTCGCCAAAGTCGCGGAGTCCGAGGTTGTGCAGATGACGATCGGCAAGGCCGCCGCGGCGATCGATGCCGCGACCCTGCTGCTGCATCACGGTCGCGACTTCAGCACCGATGCGGTGAGCTCCGGGCGCAAGATCGCCGCGGCCGAGGCGCTGCGCGCGCGGCGCGACATGGTCTTTGCCCAGCACCAGGTCGCCTGGGCGTTGGAGCGACTGTGCGAGCTTTCCGGCGCGCGCTGGGTCTACGACAGCGACCCGTTGCAGGAGATGCGGCGCGACGTGATGACCATCGTCACCCACCACGCCGCGAGCCGCCCCGCGGCCTACGGGCCCTACGGAAGCATGTTGCTGGGCCAGGGCGGGGGACACTAGCGCTGGATGTGATCGACGATCCGCAAACGCCGCTCACCGTCCTGAGGCGGGTCTTCGGCTATCCGAGTTTTCGCGGCCAACAGCAAGAGATCGTCGAGCACGTGGTCGCCGGCGGCGATGCCATCGTGCTGATGCCGACCGGCGGCGGCAAGTCGCTGTGCTATCAGCTTCCGGCCTTGCTGCGACCCGGGCTCGGCGTTGTCGTCTCGCCGCTGATCGCCTTGATGAAAGACCAGGTCGATGCGCTGCGCCAAGCGGGGGTGCGCGCCGCGGCGCTCAATTCCGGGCTGCCGCCGGGCGAAGCGAGGGAGGTCGAGCGGGCGGCGCGCGAGGGGGCGCTCGACCTCCTCTACGTCTCGCCCGAGCGGCTGATGCTGCCGCATTGCCTCGAATTGCTGCGACGCTGCCGGATCGCTGTGTTCGCGATCGACGAGGCGCATTGCATCTCGCAATGGGGCCACGATTTCCGCCGCGACTATCAGGGGCTTGGCATCCTCAAGGAGAATTTCCCCGAAACGCCGCTGATGGCGCTGACCGCGACCGCCGACGATCCGACCCGCCGCGACATCGCCGTGCGGCTGCACCTCGAACACGCCCGCCTGTTCGCCGCCGGCTACGATCGGCCGAATCTGTTCTACCGGGTGGTCGAGAAGCGCACCCCGCGCGAAGATTTGCTGCGATTCCTCAATGACGAGCATCCGGGTGATGCCGGCATCGTCTATTGCCTGACGCGGCGCGCGGTCGAGGAAACGGCACAGTGGCTGACCGCGCACGGGCGAGAGGCGCTGCCCTACCATGCCGGCCTCCCGGCCGAGACCCGCGCCCGCCACCAGGACCGCTTCCTGCGCGAGGAAGGCATCATCGTCGTCGCCACGGTCGCGTTCGGCATGGGCATCGACAAACCCAATGTCCGCTTTGTCGCGCATCTCGATGCGCCGAAGAACCTCGAAGCCTACTACCAGGAAACCGGCCGCGCCGGGCGCGACGGATTGCCGGCCGATGCGTGGATGGCCTACGGCATGGCCGACGTGATGAATTTGCGCCGGTTGACCGAGGCCGGCGATATCGGCGAGCAGCAGCGCCGCATCGAGCGCCAGAAATCCGACGCCCTCATCGGTTTTTGCGAGACGATGTCTTGCCGCCGTCAGGTGCTCCTCGGCTATTTCGGCGAACGCCACCATGAGCCGTGCGGCAATTGCGACAATTGCCGCGGTCAGGCGGCGGAAAGCTGGGATGGTACGGTCGCGGCGCAAAAGGCGCTTTCGGCGGTCTATCGCACCGGGCAGCGCTTTGGCGCGCATCATCTGGTCGATGTGCTGATCGGCAACGCGACCGAGCGGGTCAAGCGGCTCGGTCACGACCAGCTCAAGACGTTTGGCGTCGGCAGCGAGATCGACGCGCAGGGTTGGCTGTCGGTGATCCGCCAGCTGATCGCGCAAGGGCATTTGCTGCCCGATCCCGAAGGGCACGGCGGCCTGATGCTGGCGCCAAGCGCTCATGAGGTTCTGCGCGGCACTCGCGAATTGCGCTTCCGACGCGACCCGCCGCGCGAGCGGGGGAGACGCCGCAAGGCCGCTGGCCAGGGGCCGGGTGGTCTCACCCTCGATCCGGCGGCCGAGGGCTTGTGGCAAAAGCTCCGCGCGTGGCGCCTCGACGAAGCTCGCCGCCAGGAATTGCCGCCTTACGTGATCTTCCACGACGCGACCCTGATCGAGGTCGCGCGCCGCCGACCGGCCTCGCTCACCGCCTTGACCGATATCCCGGGCATCGGCCGCAGCAAGCTTGACCGCTACGGCGCCGCCGTGCTCGCCGTCATCGCCAGCGCGGCCTAATCTCGCCCAAACATCCGAAAGGAAATGCCATGCGTCCGCACGCCGCCGCTTTGAAAGCGCTTCTCGACGAACCCCGGCTGCAAATCATGCCCGGCTGCGGCGACGGCATGGGAGCCCGGCTGATCGCCGAAGCCGGCTTCCCCACCGCCTTTGTCTCGGGCTCCAGCATCTCGGCGATGCGGCTGGCGATGCCCGACATGGACCTTGTCGGTTTCGCCGAGATGGCCGACGCGGTCGAGACCTGCATCGCCGCCGCGCCGGACGTGCTGTGGCTGGCCGATGGCGATACCGGCCACGGTAACGCGCTGGCGGTGCAGAAGGTGATCCGCGCCTATGCCCGGCGCGGTGCGGCCGCGGTGCTGATCGAGGACAAGATCTGGCCGCGCCCGCTCGGCCATGGCGGCGCCAAGCTGGTCGTCGAGCGCGACGCCGCGATCCTGCGCTGCCGCGCCGCGGTCGAGGCCTGCCGCGACGAGGGTATTCTGCTGCTCGCCCGCACCGACGCGCGCACCTCGCGCGGATTCGACGAGGCGCTGGCGCGGATCGAGGCTTTTACCGCAGCGGGCGCCGACATCCTGTTCCTCGACTCGCCGCAATCGGAGGATGAGATGCGCACCGGGATCGACGCCAGCTACGGCAAGCCGGCACTCGCCGTGACTTCACCCGCCGGCAAGCATTTCATGCCCGGCGATGCGGAACTCGAGCGCATCGGCATCCGAATCGTCGTCTACCCGCAGGACATGCTGGCCGCGACCGTGCATGCCGTGCGCGCGGCGCTCGCCGGCCTCAAAGGCGGCGCCAAGCCGCCGATGGCGAGCCCCGCCGAGCTGGCGACCGCGATCCGCGCCGCCGACTACCTCGCCCAGGACGCCCGCTGGCCCGACCCGAGCTAATCCCTGACATGAGCGAGCGGTGGGCGCTGCAGATTGTCGTCGCGATCGCGTCGCTGGTGCCGATCTCCGCCGGCGCGGCGGGCATGTGGCTCGGCCCGGCGATGGTCGATGCGGCCGGTGCGCCGATCGCCGCCGACAGCCATTACCGCTATCTGTCGGGGCTGCTTCTCGGTATCGGGATCGGGTTCATGACGACGATCCCGCGGATCGAAGCTCACGCCGCGCGCTTCCGCCTCTTGACCGCGATCGTCATCGCCGGCGGGCTCGGCCGGCTGCTGTCTTTGGCGCTGCGCGGCTATCCCGACGAGCCGATGCTGTTCGGGCTGGCGATGGAATTGATCGTCACGCCGGCTCTGGCGATTTGGCAGACGCGGGTTGCTCGCCTGTGCTCAGCCTGATTTCAGCCGCTTCGCGGCCTCGACCGCGAAGTAGGTGAGCACCCCGTCGGCGCCGGCGCGCTTGAAGCAGAGGAGGCTCTCCATCATCGCTCGCTCGCCGTCGAGCCAGCCACGCTCGGCGGCGGCCCGGATCATCGAATATTCGCCGCTGACCTGATAGGCGAAGGTCGGCATGCGAAACGCATCCTTCACCCGGCGCACCACGTCGAGATACGGCAGGCCCGGCTTGACCATGACCATGTCGGCGCCCTCGGCGATGTCGAGCGCGATCTCGCGGATCGCCTCGTCGCCATTGGCCGGGTCCATCTGGTAGGTGCGCTTGTCGGCGCTGCCGAGCGAGGAGGCGGAGCCGATCGCGTCGCGGAACGGCGCGAAGAAACACGAGGCGTACTTCGCCGCGTAGGACATGATCCGCACCCGGTCGAACCCGGCCTCGTCGAGCGCGCGGCGCACCGCGCCGACCCTTCCATCCATCATGTCCGAGGGCGCGATGATGTCGCAGCCGGCCTCGGCCTGGACGATCGCCTGACGCTGCAAGATCGCGACGGTCTCGTCGTTGGCGACATAACCGTCGCGGATCACCCCGTCATGGCCGTGCGAGGTGAACGGGTCGAGCGCCACATCGCACAGCACACCCATCTCCGGCACCGCTTTCTTCAACGCGCTGACCGCGCGGCAAATCAGGTTGTCCGGGTTGACCGCCTCGCTGCCGTCGGAATCCTTCAATGCCGGATCGGTCGCCGGAAACACCGCGATCGTCGGGATGCCGAGCGCGGCGGCCTCGCCGGCGGCGTCGACCAGCGCCGGGATCGACAGGCGATAGGCGCCCGGCATCGTCTCGACCGGCGCGCGCTTCGCCTCGTCATGGACAAAAACCGGCCAAATCAGATCGCCGGCGCTCAAACTGTTCTCGGCGACAAGCTTCCTCGACCAGGCATCGCGCCGGTTGCGCCTGAGGCGGGAGGTCGGATAAGGCGGCAGTGGTGGCAGAAAGGACTGGGTCACGAACAACCCCGTTACGACAGGATGGCGCTTTTCGCCGATGCCTCTAGGATAAGCACCGGGGCCTTCGCTTACAACGCGACGCACCTGGCGCGGCACTTTGCCGTGACACAGCCGTTATCATTGCTGGAACCGAACATTTGCTGCGAGAGAGGTCATGGGTCGAAAACTTCTGGCGCTTTGCCTGTTCCTCGGCGCAACCGGTTTCGCGACATTGGCGGTTGCGCAGTGTCCGCCGGGTCAAACGTACATCCCACTCGAAAACCGCTGCGCCGGGATGGGGGAAAGCCCGGTCTGTCCGCCTGGTACGCAATTCGATTCTCGGCAAAACCGCTGCATGGAGATGGCGCAGCCGGAAAACCGCTGTCCGCCGGGCCAGAGTTTCGACACCCGCAACGGCCACTGCATGTCGTGTCCGCCGGGTCAGACCTTCGATTCGGGCGAGAATCGCTGCGTCGGCGGGCCGCCGCCGGGCCCGGGTCCGGCGCCGGGCCATGCGCCGCCGCCCGCTCCGTCAGCACCGCCGAAATGCCCGCCTGGCCAGAACTTCGACGCGCACCAGAACCGCTGCGTCGCGCCCGGCCCGGCCCCGGCGCCCGGTTCCGGGTCGGGAGCGTTTGGTCCGTCACCGCACTAAGGGCCCTCATGCGAGCGCGTAATCGTAGCGGATGAAGCCGTTGAACTTGGCCAGCCGGTCATAGAGCAGCCGCGCGGTCGCATTGTCCTCCTTGGTCGTCCAGTAGAGGCGCAGGCAATCGCGCTCGCGCGCCGCCGCGGCGACCCGCTCGATCAGCGCGCGGCCCGCGCCCTTGCCGCGCACGCTCGCATCGACAAACAAATCGCCGAGATAGCAGACCTGTTTTGTCGACCAGGCGTGGTCGTGGAACAGGTAATGGGTGATGCCGACCAGCGGCGCCGCCGTATCGCCGAGCCGCGCGCCAAAGCCGAAGATCGGGCCGGGCGCCATCAGCCGCTGCCAAGTATGGTCGTAGATCGCGTCGGGCAGGCTCGTCTCGTAGAAATCGAGATAGCCGCGCCACAGCACGTTCCAGCGGGCGCGGTCCTCGGGTCGAAGGGTGGTGATTACGATTTCGCTCATAGCCTGCCTCCTGCCATGATGGCAGCATGGCGGCGCGCGCTCCACCAGGGCCGGTCGCTAAAGAGTGATCCTACCAGCGCAGGTGGCGATGCTGATCTTTCGGCAGTTGTTCGATCCGCAATCCTCGACCTACACCTACCTGCTCGGCGACGATGCGAGCCGCGCCGCGGTGCTGATCGATCCGGTGTTCGAGCAGGTGCGCCGCGACGCCGCGCTGATCGGCGAGCTCGACCTCGAGCTGCTGGCGACGCTCGAAACCCATGTCCATGCCGATCACGTCACCGGCGCCTGGCTCATGCAGCGGCGCTCGGGCAGCAAGATCATGGTGGCCAAGGCCGGTGGCGCCGAGGGCGCCGACCGCTATCTGGTGCATGACGACGTGATCGCCTTTGGCGGACGGCGGCTAATGGTGCGCGCGACCCCCGGCCATACCGGCGGGTGTTTGACCTATGTGCTCGACGACGGCTCGATGGCGTTCACCGGCGATTGCCTGCTGATCCGCGGCAGCGGCCGCACCGATTTCCAAGGGGGCGACCCGGCGGCGATGTACCGCTCGGTGCGCGAGCAGATCTTCGCGCTGCCGAACGATTGCCTGCTCTATCCGGCGCACGATTATCGCGGGCTTACCGTCACCAGCGTCGGCGAGGAGCGGCGCTACAACCCGCGTCTCGGCGGCGACATCGCGCTCGGCGATTTCGCCGGCTACATGAAGAACCTGCGCCTCGCCCGCCCGCGGCTGCTCGCTGTCGCGGTGCCGGCCAATCTGCGCTGCGGGCAGCCCGAAATCGCCGAGGGCGAGCGGTTTGAGGTTGGGGCAGACCCGGCCTGGGCGCATCTCCGCTACAGCTTTGCCGGGGTGTGGGAGATCGATCCGCACGGGCTCGAGGAGCATCAGGGGCCGGTGCAGATCCTCGACGTGCGCGAGGCCGAGGAGTTCAGCGGGCCGCTCGGCCATATCGAGAGGGCGGTGCTGATCCCGTTGGGCGAACTCGCCGCACGCGCCGGTGAATTACAGCGCGATCGGCCGGTCGTCGCGGTATGCCGGGCCGGTAGTCGCTCGGCGCAGGCGACGGCGATCCTGCATCAGGCAGGCTTCACCGATGTCGCGAATCTGAACGGCGGGATGCTGCGCTGGCGCGCCGAAGGCTACCCTGTCGAAGGCGGCAGTGCCTGATCCTATCAGGACCCGCTGACGCGGATCCGGCGCTAGTTAAACGGCCCGTAGCCCTCGATGCTGACGCCGATCCACATCAGGACGATCAGCCCGAGCATTACGATCCAAAGCGCGGTGCGTCCTGGCGGCGGGACCGGGATCAGGATCGCGGCCAGCATCAGCGCGCCGGTCACCAGGAAAAGGGTTGTGTCGCTCATCTCAGAGCCTGGCACTAGCTTAGGTTGATAAACCCTGCACCATCGGCGGTTAACAGGTGGTGAACTGAACCGCCGTTAACCCTATTCGCCTGGCTGCGTGCGCTCGCCGGTAATCAGCGGGACGATCTCGGCATCGCGCGTCGCGACATCGGAGTCGGCGCGCAACAGCCGGGTCTGGGTCTCGACAGGCTTCAACTCGGCAAGCGGCTCCCTGGTGCCCTCGACCTCAAGCTCGTTGAACTGGCGCGCCTTGGGCATCACCCGGCTTTCGAGGCTGCCGACCAGCTCGTTGTAGCGCTTGACCGCGCTGTCGAGCCCGGCGCCGACCCCGGCGACGTGGCCGCCCATCGTCGCCAGCCGGCGATAGAGCTCGCGGCCCAGTTCGCCGATATGCCGCGCATTTTCGGCGACCTTCTCCTGGCGCCAGCCGATCGCGATCGCCTTGGCGAGCGCAATCAACGTCGTCGGCGTGACGATCAGCACCTTGCTCTCGATGGCATGCTCAAAGAGAAGCGGGTCGCGTTCGATCGCCGCCGCGTAGAAATTCTCGCCGGGGATGAACATCGCGACAAAATCCGGCGTGCAGGGCAGCGCATCCCAGTAGGCCTTGCCGGCGAGGAGCCGCATATGGGTGCGCAGCTGGCGCGCATGCGCCACAAGATGCGCCTCGCGGGTCTCGTCGTCGGTCGCCTCGACCGCATCGAGATAGGCGGCCATCGAGGTCTTGGCATCGACGACGATGCGTCGCTCGCCGGGCAGGCGGATGATCACGTCGGGCCGCAGCCTGGCGTCGTCGCCGTCGATCGTCTGCTCGGGCAGGAAATCGACGTGCGCCGACATGCCCGACAGCTCCATGACGTTGTGCAGCTGGTGCTCGCCCCAGCGCCCGCGGGTCTTGGGCGCGGCCTGCAACGCGTTGACCAGCTTGCGGGTCTGCGCGCTGGCATCGGCCTGCATCTGGGCGAGGCTCTTCATCTCCTCCGACAAGCCGCCATACGCTTCCGCTCGGGCCTTCTCAATTTCTCCGAGGCCTTTTTTGTAGTCCTCAAGACTTTTGTTGATCGGCTCCAGCAGCGCGGCAATTTCCTTCTGTCGCGTCTCGAGATTGTTCGCCGCGCCCTTGTGATGCTTGTCGAAAACCTCATTCGCAACATCGAGAAATGATTTCTGGTTATCCCTTAGGGCGTCAGCGGCAAGCGCCTTCACCGTTTGCTCGAATTCGCCGCGCAAGGTCGTCAGTGCCGCGACACGCGCCTCGTGGGCGTCACGTTCGGCGGCGGCGAGCGCCGCTGCGCGCGCGCGCTCGGCCGAGAGCTCGCGGCCGCGCAGCCACCACGCGACGCCGGCGCCGATCGCGAGACCGGTGATCAACAACAGCGGAGCAAGGATCCCTTCCATGCCGTCCCCCGACAGATGGAACTTCCGGCGGCGATATATACAAGATTTTGTGTCACGGCGCAGCAATCCGCCGAGATGGATGAAACATCTTCGCTGTCTTATGATCGCGCCATGAAGCACGCCGGCGCCGCCGCACTCGACGAATTGCGCGATCTGCTCGCCGCGGTGCGGACGCGCGGCGGGCTGCGCGAGCCGCGCCCCGGGGTCTTCTATCGCAAGGGCAAGGCCTGGTTGCATTTCCACGAGGACAAGGCCGGGCTGTTCGCCGATCTGCGCGCCGGTACGGAGTGGGAGCGGTTTCGCGTCTCCGATCCCGACGAGCGCGAGGGTCTGCTCGCCGCCATCGACCGGGCGCTCTGACCCGCGATGGATTTCGAGCTTTCCGACGAGCAGCGCGCCTTTCAGCAGACGGCGCGCGACTTCGCCCACAGCGAATGGCTCCCGCATGCGCCGGGCTGGGACAAGCGCGAGGAATTTCCGGTCGCGGCGTTGCGTGCCGCGGCGGCGCTCGGCTTTGCCGGCATCTATGTCAGGGACGAATTCGGCGGCAGCGGCCTCTCGCGGCTCGACGCGGCGCTGATCTTCGAGGAATTGGCGACGGCCTGCGCCTCGACCGCCGCGTATCTCTCGATCCACAACATGGCGGCGTGGATGATCGACCGCTTCGGCAACGCGGAGCAGCGCGCGCGCTTCCTGCCGAAGTTGATGACGATGGAGCGTTTCGCCAGCTATTGCCTGACCGAACCGGGCAGCGGCTCCGACGCCGCGGCGCTGGCGACCAGCGCTCGGCGCGACGGCGACGAGTACGTGCTGAACGGCTCGAAGGCGTTCATCTCGGGTGGCGGATCGAGCGACATTTATGTCGCGATGGTGCGCACTGGCGACAGAGGACCGAAGGGCATTTCCTGCCTCGTCGTCGAGAAGGGCGCGAAGGGGCTTTCCTTCGGCAAGCATGAGGAAAAACTCGGCTGGCACAGCCAGCCGACCGCCGCGGTGATCTTCGAGGATTGCTGCGTGCCGATCGCCAATCGCGTCGGCACGGAAGGCGAGGGTTTTTCGATCGCGATGGCCGGGCTCGACGGCGGCAGGGTCAATATCGGCGCCTGCTCGCTGGGCGGCGCCCGCGCGTCGTTCGCAGCCGCGCGCGATTACATGCTCGAGCGCCGCCAATTCGGCCAGCGCCTCGCCGATTTCCAGGCGCTGCAATTCAAGCTCGCCGACATGGCGACCGAATTGGATGCCGCGCGGCTGCTGCTGTGGCGCGCCGCGTCAAGCCTCGACCGCGGCGACCCGCAGGCGACGCTGCACTGCGCGATGGCCAAGCGCCTCGCGACCGATGCCGGTTTCCACGTCACCAACGAGGCGCTACAGCTGCACGGCGGGTACGGCTACCTCAAGGATTTTCCCATCGAGCGCTATCTGCGCGATCTCCGTGTGCATCAGATCCTCGAAGGCACCAACGAAATCATGCGCGTCATCATCGCGCGTCACCTGTTGCGGCAGTAAGGCACATTCTGGTAGCGCCGGTTGGAAGTTGTCCGCCTTGCAGCCGTCATCGCGGTGCCTGAGGTGTTCAATATGCGGACGCGCCTTCTCCTGACAGCGGCAGTAATCGTTAGCGGCATCTTGGCCGGGGGTGTTTTCGACCGCGCCATTGTCGGCGCACCTGCTTGGTATCTTCTTGGCCCAGCGGCATGGGCGCAGTACAGCCGGTACGCCGACCTAGGGGCGGGATTGCTTATGTATCCGATTGAGGGCGTCGGAGCGGCATTGTTACTGGTCGCCGCGACGATCAGTTATCACGTTGATCGTCGGGGTAGCACTGCGATTCCCCTCTACCTTGCCACAGTAATGTCGATCCTGGGGCTTGCCTTCACCCTGAAAGCTGCGCCGATCATGCTGGGACTTGGCGCGCCGCAATACCCGAGGAACTGCGCGACGCTCTTGATGGTTTTTTCCTCTGGGGTCTTTATTTGGGAATTATATATTTAACTCCCTAAATCTAAATTTCGTGGCATAATCCTGGAAGGTGCTAACCAGCCAGGAGCGAAAGTTATGCCGGCACCTGAGATTTTAGGGCAACTTTTAGTGCGCGTGATCGAACTCGAAGCAACAGCAGCGGCGGTCAACAACACCGTCCTTCTTTTGGCAAAGAGCATTGACGAGCGTCGAGACGCGCAAGAGGCGCTTGCCCATGTCATTGCTGGTCAAGAGTTAGTTAAACCGTTCTCTTGCGGCTGCTCGATGCGCACGGCGCAGTGCCCGCGCAAGAGGCGATAACTGCGCTCGAAGGAGTGCGCGAGACACTGTCGGACGAGAACAAGAAGGGGCCGAGGGCGACGGCGCTTGATGCTCAGATCGAAGTCCTAAAATCGCTCGCACTTGGTCAACACAGGACGGCTCATCAGAAGCATTAGCCAACAGCCACTCAATTGAATAAGGTCGAGTAATCATACGGGTGTACCCCTGCCGATGGTCTACGCGATTTTTCTCTGTGCGCTCAGCCAATGCACGATGGTTCCACTCGGGCCGGATCGCGATCCGAACGGCTACTTCGCCTCGAAAGGCGAGTGCGAGCAATTCGTCCTCAAGCGTTTCGGCAACATGCTCACGCCCGTTACCAACGATACGTACTATCGTTGTCTCGGCAGGGAACCGGCTTGGCGATGAGCAAGCGTTTGCAGTTTTCCGCAAATGATGATACCCTGTCGCTGCCTCCGCTAGGAGGCAGCTCTCATTGACACATCGTTGAAAAATCCTGTAAACCGATCCTGATCGGCGAACGGCCTTCGAGCCAGTCGTTGACCGGGAGAAGGGCGGAGGCCGCTTTTAGCCCCGCCGCCCCATCTCGCAGTCGATCCTGAAAGGGAAGACGGTGAAGCGGTGCTAACCCGCCGCTTCACCAAACCTTCCAGAAAGGAAGGTGACACATGATAATACGATAACATAACCCAACTGTCGCGTCGCGAGTATCCGCTTGCGGCGCGACTTTTATATTAGTCGAGCGCCTGACGAGAGTAAAGCTCCTAACGCGCTACAGCGCGCTTCTTGCGAAGCTTGGCCTTCTTGGCCCGCTTCGCCTGCTTCTCAGCGTTCTTCTTGGGTGGCCCGTAGGCGAATATCTTGCCCAGCATCACGTTCAGCTTCGCTATGGCATCCGTCATCCGATCAGCGCCTTGTAGGTTAGCCGCTTGCCAAATGTAGCCTCGGTCAGGCTCTCCAGCCGGTCAAGAGTGTGTCGCTCTACGTTGCCCTCGTTGAGCCGGAAAGCTGCTTCGTCTACGTAGCGGTGCAGGTGCTTCGGGCTTGCGTGATGATAGACGCCGTATAGACCGCGCTTAAGAACGGCCCAGACGCTCTCAATGCCATTGGTGTGCACGCCGTCGCGGACGTACTCGCCCGCGCTGTGCACGACCGTCTCGTGAACGTAGTCTTTGCCGAGACCGCTGTAGCCAGCATGCTCATCCGTGTGGAGGATCGAGCCGGGTTCGATGGCTGCGCGGATTTCCGGCTGCAACGTCGCCGCGCCCGTACCCGCTACCGGCTTAGCCTTCGTCCGTCCACCGCGCTCCCTTATCCCGAGTACCGCAGTCTTGCCAACCGTGCCGCGCCCAGCATGGAGCTTCTTCCACTCATGCTTGTTGCTCTCCTTGCCACCGATGTACGTCTCGTCAATCTCGACGGTGCCGCTGAGTATTGTAGTGTCGCCCCCGCAAGCCTCACGGAGCCTGCCGAGCATGAACCACGCCGACTTCTGCGTAATCCCGATCTCTTTCGCTAGTTGCATCGACGAGATGCCCTTGCGGGCGGTCATCAGTAGGTACATTGCGTATAACCACTTGTGGAGCGGGATGTGCGACCGCTCGAAGATCGTGCCGGTGCGGACGGTGAAATCTTCCTTGCACTGATTGCAGCGGTAGTAGCCGCCCTTGCGAGTGCCGATACGGTCGCCGGTTCCGCAGACCGGGCAGCGCGGCCCTTCAGGCCAACGTTGCGCCTCGATATGCAGTCGAGCGCTCTCCGCGTCGGGGAACATCTCGAAAAGCTGGAAGGTCGAAATCGTGCTGCGTGACATTGGCTTAACCCTCGGTTTATGTGAGGATTATAGCCGAGCCAGGATCGGGAGTAAAGTATATAATTCCCCTTTCGCCGATGTACTGGCATTTATCAGCGCGGTTTGGGCCCTGACCGTCGCCAGCCGCGCTGATCGAATGTCGAACTGAAGCACTGCCCGGTAGGCTGGCCATTGCGCGACGCTCATGCCAGGATGCCGGACCACGCGAAAAACGAATATGGGGGAAATGATGACCCGGAAGCGGCCGGCCCGGCTCGGGGCATTGGCGCTCATTTTGGGGCTGGCGGCGCCGATCATGGCGCGCGCGGCCGACCCGATCACGATCGGCTTCGGCATGGCGCTGACCGGCGGGCTCGCGGCCGGCGGCAAATCCGCGCTGTTGGCGATGCAGATCTGGCAGGAACAGATCAACGCCAAGGGCGGGCTGATGGGCCGCCCGGTCAAGCTGATCTATTACGACGACCAGTCGAACCCGGCGACGGTGCCGGCGCTCTATACCAAGCTGCTCGACGTGGACAAGGTTGATTTCATCGTCTCGGGCTATGGCACCAATCAGATCGCCCCGGCGATGCCGATCGCGATCCAGCACGACCGGCTGTTCTTTGGGCTGTTCGGGCTCGCGGTCAACAGCGAGTTCCACTACCCGAAATACTTCTCGATGCTGCCGAGCGGGCCGGACCCGAAGCACGCCTTCTCGGCGCCGTTCTTCAAGGTCGCGATGGCGGCCAAACCGAAGCCCAGGACTTTGGCGCTGCTCGCCGAGGATTCGGAATTCCCGAAAAACGCCTCCGAGGGCATCCATGACATCGCTAAGGAGGACGGGATCGACATCGTCTACGACAAGACCTACCCGCCCGGGACCCCCGATTTCACGCCGATCGTCCACGCGATCCAGGCGACCAATCCCGACATGGTGTTTGTCGCGTCCTATCCGCCGGGTTCGGTCGGCATGTTGCGCGCCGCGACCGAAGCGGGGCTCAAGACCCGCTTCTTCGGCGGCGGCATGGTCGGGCTGCAATTCACCCCGATCAAGCTGCAATTCGGCCCCAAGCTCAACGGCGTCGTCGACTACGACTGGTGGATCCCGGCGCCGACGATGCAGTTCTCCGGCATCCTCGATTTCCTCAAGGAATACCAGTCCAAGGCCGGCGCGGCCGGGGTCGATCCGCTGGGCTGGTACCTGCCGCCCTTCGCCTATGCCTATCTGCAAATCCTGGGCGACGCGATCGAAGCGACCAAGAGCACCGACCAGACCAAAATCGCCGACTACATGCGCAGCACGACGTTCAAGACCATCGTCGGCGACATCGCCTTCGGGCAGGACGGCGAATGGTCGAAGCCGCGCGTGCTCGAGGTCCAATGGCAGGGCATCAAGGGCAACACGCTCGACGACTTCAAGGACACCAAGAACGAGGCGATCCTGACCCCCGACGACTACAAGACCGGGACGGTCGTCGAACCGTATGACGGATCGAAGTAGGCGGCCAGCGGCCCCGTGCGGCGCTGCTTGACGGGGTTCGGGGTGCGCCGTACCGTCGCACCATGAGCCTTGGGCGGCGTGACCCGCCATTTGCGACAGGGCCGGCATTGAGGAGGGAGATCAGCGATGGCAGCGTGGAAACTGATTTCGGCGGACTCCCATATCGTTGAGCCGCCGGACATGTACGCGGACCGCATCGAGCCGCGGTTCCGCAACCGGGCGCCCAAGATGGAACGGCGCAAGACGCCGGCCGGGCGCGAATACGACGCCTGGATGCTCGACGGCCAGCAGGTCGGCACCCTCGGCGCGGTGATGCAGGCCGGACAGCGCTTCGAAGACCCGTCGCAGATCGATTTCCTCGGCATCTGGGAGGATGTCCGCAAGGGCGCCTACACCGCCGACGCGATGCTCACCGAGAACGAGGAGGACGGCATCTGGGGCTCTGTGCTGCAGCCGAGCCAGGGGTTGTTCTGGTACCGCGTTCCGGATAGCGACCTGCTGTCCGAGATCTGCCGCATCTACAACGACTGGATCGCCGATTTCTGCAAGCCGCACCCCGATCGGCTGAAGGGCATCGCGATGCTCAACCTCGACGACCCCGAAGCGGGCGCCAAGGAGCTGGAGCGTGTGGCCAAGATGGGCCTGGTCGGCTCGTTCATCCCCGTTTCGCCGCAGCCCGACAAGCCCTATAGCAGCCCGATCTACGACAAGTTCTGGGCGACGGCACAGGAGTTGAAGCATCCGCTGTTGATGCATATCGGCACGCCGCGTAACGGCGTCCCGGCCAACGAGTTCACGATGAACCTCACCGAGCTGACAGGTGCGGGGCGCTCGACGACCGACTACTGGGTACGCTACTCGCTCGGCTCGATGCTATTCGCCGGCGTGTTCGACAAGTTCCCGGGCCTCAAGATCGGCTCGGTCGAGCACGAGGCGTCGTGGATCCCGCATTGGCTGAAGCAGATGGACTTCACCTATGTCGAGCGCCCGGTCTTCACCAAGGGCTGGAAATCGAGCCAAGGTATGATGCCGAGCGACTACTGGAAGCAGAATATGTTCGTCGAGTTCATGGAAGACGATCTCGGCGTCCAGCTGCGCGACCACATCGGCGTCGAGAACATGCTGTGGGGCAGCGACTACCCGCACGCCGAGGCAACGTTCCCGCGCTCGCAGCAATTCATCCAGCGCATGTTCAAGGGCGTGCCCGATGCCGATCTGCAAAAGATCACCTCGAGCAACGCCGCGAAGATGTTCGGCTTCGAGCTGAACTGACGCCGCCAGCGTCATTGCGAGGAGCATAGCGACGAAGCAATCTCGATGATCTTGGCCAAGCGAGATTGCTTCGTTTCGCTCGCAATGACGGAATAATTCAATGGAAGAAGGCTTTGTCGCCGTCGCCCAGGTGGGCGATCTTGCGCCGGGCGAGATGAAATTCGTCGCGGTCGAGCGCGAGCGCATCGTGCTCGCCAATGTCGACGGCAGTTTTTACGCGCTGCGCGACGTATGCGGCCACCGCAACGCGCCGCTGTCGCGCGGCCGGCTCGACGGCTGCATCGTCGAGTGCCCGCTGCATTTCGCCCAGTTCGACATCCGCACCGGCAAGTTCGTGGACGGCCCATACTCCGCCGATGTGCCCGCCTACGAAATCAGGGTCGAAGGCGATACCGTCTATCTACGGCGGTAGTCAGGCGATCGAGATCGACGCCAGCCGCGCCCGCGCGGCGTCCATCCCAAGCGCGGCCGCCTTCTCGTACCACATCCGGGCGGCCACCGGGTCGGCCTCGGTGCCGCGGCCGGCGACGAGCAGATCGCCGAGCATCATCTGCGCCTCGGGCATGTTCTGCTGCGCGGCCTTGTGGCACCAGCCGAGCGCTTCCTCGTCGTTTTTCTCGACCCCGTCGCCCTTTGCCAGCATGACCGCCAGGTTGAACTGGGCGAGCCGGTCGCCTTGCTCGGCCGAGCGGCGATACCATTTGACCGCTTCGCCAAGGTCAACCGCGACGCCGCGGCCGATGCAGTAGAACACCGCGAGCTGGACCTGCGCCCCGGCATGACCCTGCTCGGCGGCCTGGCGGAACCAGACTGCCGCCATCTCGTCGCTGCGCCGGACGATCTCGCCGCGCAGATAGAGCCCGGCGAGAACCAGCTGCGCGTCGAGATACCCGCCCTCGGCGGCGGTGCTGTAGAGACGCACCGCCTCGTCGCGCCGGCCTTGCTCGGCCCGCAGATTGCCGAGCTGCAACAGCGCCGGGTTGTAGCCTCGCTCGACGGCCCGGGCCAGCAGCGCTTCGCCGCGCACCGCGTCCCGCGCGACGCCGCGGCCGCGCAGATAAAGCCGCGCGAGCGTCGTCATCCCCTCGAGATCGTCGGCCTCCGCCGCGCGGTTGAGCCAGCTCGCCGCTATCGCTGCGTCGGCCGGCACGCCCTCGCCCGCCAGGTAGAGCTGGGCAAGCCGCACTTGCGCGCGCGTTAGGCCCTGCTCGGCGGCACGGCGCAGCCACTCGGCGGCACGATCCGGCAGGCGCTCGACGCTGGTGCCGTTGAGGTAGAATGTGCCGATATTGAATTGCGCCAGCGCGTGGCCCTGCTCGGCCGCGCGCTCGAACCATTTGGCCGCGTCGCCGAGCCGCTGCGCGACCCCGTCGCCACGAGCATAGAATGTGCCGACGACGAACTGGGCGTCGGCGACGCCGGCCTCGGCCGCCCGCTGGTACCAGATCGCCGCCTCGTGCGGATTGGCGGTCGAGCCCTGACCCGAGGTGTACATCTGGGCCAGCGTCATCATCGCCGGCGCGTGGCCGTCGCGCGCCGCCTTGCGGAAGCAGGTCTCGGCGACGATGAGGTTTTGCGGCAGGCCGTCGCCGCGCCAGTGCAGCAGCCCGAGGTTGAAGCAGGCGCGGGCGTTGCCGCGGTCGGCCGCTTTCTGAAACAGCGCCGCCGCATGGGCGGCGTCCTTCTCGACTCCCTGTCCCGAGACGTACATCAGGCCGAGCGCCAGCTGGGCGCCGTCATGGTCCTTGTCGGCGGCAATGCGGTAATGCGCCGCCGCGGCGCCGACATCGCTGTCGACCCCGAACCCATTCGCATAGAGCACGCCGAGCCCGAATTCGGCTTCGGCGCTGCCCTGCCGGGCCGCAAGCGCGTACCAGTGACGGGCTTCCTGGTAATCGACCTCGCAGCCGACACCGCGCGAATAATACGACCCGACCGTCGCCTGCGCGGCGGCCAGACCCTGGCTCGCCGCGGCCTGCCCCCAGCGCATCGCCGCATCCTCGTCCCGGCTGACCGCGAGGCCGTTGGGGAAAAGCAGCGCAAGATTGCGGTCCGCGGCGTCCTTGTCGTTCCCCGCCGCCGCGCGATACCACTCGCCGGTCCCCGCGACGGACCCATCCTCGCGGCCGTATTGGTACAGCAGGCTCAGCTGGTACTGCGCCTCGGCGTGTCCCTGCGCCGCGGCCCGCTGATACCAGACCAGCGCGTCGCCGATATTGGCGACGACTCCGTGGCCGCGCGCATAAAGCTGGCCGAGGCGAAACTGGGCCTCACTGTTTCCGGTCGTTGCCGCTTCCGACCAGGCCGCGAGCGCCGCCGGGTAGTCTTGTCTCTCGTACGCCTCGGTTGCCGCCGGCGTCGCCACGCCGGGGGTGGGTGAGCGAGGGACTTCGGAAATCCCGCGCGCCGCCAGCGGAAGCGGACGCGGCGCCGCGACAGGTGCCGGAGGCGGGACAGCAAGCTCGGGCTCGACAATCAGGGCCGGAAAGGAGACCAGCAGCGCCGACTGGGGCGGCAGCTCCGGCCGACTCGGCGTATCCTCCACCGAAATCGCTGGCATCGGCGGTGGCGCGGCCGGGAGGCTCCCGGCGTCGCGCGGCTGCGGTGTCGCGGCGGGGGAAGCACGGCGGGGCGGGCCGGACGGATGGGGTGGGAGAATACGGCGCGGCGTGCGCAAGGCGGGATATCGGACCGGGAAAGCGGCCACCGATGTCGGGGCGGCCTCGACCGGTGCGGCAGGTTGCTCGGGCGCAACAAGCTCGATTTCGATCAACGGGGCCGCGGTCGCGGCGAGTTCGGGCTCGACGACCCGAGCCGGGAACGAGACGAGCGCCGCCGGGGGCGCCTCCGGCGATTGCGCGTCTGGAGCGTTCTCGATCAAGAAGCCGGACGCGCGCTCCTGCGCGACTGCTTCTGCGGATCCGTTGCGCCGGTCCGGCTTTGGGACGGGTGGAGCGAAGCGCGACCGCGCTAGGATCGTGGTGCCATTAAACTCCATCGCACGGCGCGGGGCGCTGTCGGTTCTGACCAAGGTCGAGCGCGCCGGATCGAAGCGGATCGCCGGCGGCCTGGTGCGGTCGCGCGCGCTGACACGCCGCGTGATCAGGGCTTCGACGCTCGGCGTCGCGCCGCCAATGCGGTTGGCGATAGGGGAGACATTAGCGCCAGGAGACGGCTCGGCCGGACGATGGTGGCCGTTGCCCGCGGCGGCGAGTGGCGCCTGGGCTACGAGGACGCGCCGCGCCAAGGCCTCGGTATCGTCGACCTCCTCTATCGAGGGCGGGATTGGATCGGTGTGGTCGGCCATCACGGTTCGCGCATCGCGTCGCCAAGGCCGCGCACAACGCCGCCCAGTACATACGCAGCCACCGAGCGGGTGCCGACATGGATTTCACCGCTCAGCGTCATACCGGGAACCAGCCGGAACCCTTCCGGGACATCGCGCAGCTTGAGCGGGTCGAGCGCCACGCGGACCTTGTAATAGGGGTCGGCCGGCTGGCCGTTGTCGTCCGCCGTAAACGCGCCCTCGCTGATCGAGCGCACCCTGCCCTTGGCGGCGCCGTGCTCGACGAAGTTGAACGGGTCAAGCTTGACCGTCGTCTTGTCACCGACGCGGATGAAGCCGATATCGCGCGCCGCGACGTGGATCTCGGCCTCGAGCGGCGATCGCATCGGCGCCAGATAGACGAGCGGATCGCCGGACTGGAGCACCGATGCCGGCGACAGCTTGGCGAGCTTCAACACCATGCTGTTTTCGGGGGCCTCCAGCCGAACCAGCGCTTGGTGCTTGTTCGCCTTGGAGAGCTGCTCGTTCGCCGTATCACGATTGCCCTGGGCGGTGACCAGCTCCTGGCTGACCTGGCCGAACCATTGCTGGGTGTAGGCGTCGCGGGTGGCGGTGGTCGCGTCGAGCTGGTGCTGGGTTTCCGCCGCCGCGTTGTGGTCGAATTCGAGGGCACGCTCGATTTCGAGTTTCTGGTCGGTTGCGGTCAGCAGGTTGAGCCGGCTGCCGACCTGGGCCGCCGCCAGCGTCGCGCGCATATTCTCGATTTCCTTCGAGATCTTGTCGCGGTCGCCGTAGCGCGCCTCATCGTTGACGTATTTCGCGATCGTCGCCTTGAGCTGGGCGATCTGATCGTCGTAGCTGCGCAGCTGCGCGTCGTACTGCGCCTTGCGCTGCAGGTAGTATTGCCGCTGCATCGCGATGTAGGAATTCGCGATCGGGTCCTGCTGCTGCGGCATGTCGAACGGCTTTTGTGCGAGCTCGGCCTGGCAGCGCGCGATTTCGGCGTCGAGGTTGGCGACCTGCGCCCTCAGCGCCCCGACATCGGCGGTGGTGAAGGTCGGGTCGAGCGTCGCCAGCACCTCGCCTTGCTTGACCACCTGCCCCTCATGCACATCGAGCGACTTGATGATCGATTGGTCGAGCGCGCCCAGCACCACCGTCGGGTCGATCGTGACCATCACTCCGGCCGTCGAGGTGATGACCCGGTCGACGCGCATTGTCACGGTGATCAGTGCGAGGCACAAAAACAACCCGGCCAGTATGGGCAGCGTCATTCGCGCCTGAGTCGGCCTCGGTCCCGAGAGGATTTCGGCCGTCTCGGACTGGAAGATGCGGACCTCGCGGTCCGCTCCCGGGCTAGGCGCTGCTGGCCGGGCGGAACGAAATAACGTCATGCGACGGCCGGGGGAGGAGGTGCTGGTTCTGCTGGTGCCAAAGATTGCTGTAGATGTCGCAGCGCTCGACCAGCGCGCTGTGCGCA
>Ga0181521_10002515_pt1 | contig 22123 bp, 16 predicted proteins | sample PEATcosm2014_Bin_32_FD_119764 | JGI IMG/M metagenome (GOLD analysis project Ga0181521, IMG submission 119764) | Peatland microbial communities from MTU Mesocosm Facility, Houghton, MI, USA - PEATcosm2014_Bin02_60_metaG | ecosystem: Environmental > Terrestrial > Soil > Wetlands > Peat | place...
CGTCCGCACCCTCCCGCCACTCCCAGCCCCACCGGCCGTCCCAGCCCTGCCCGCCGTCCCAGCCCCACCGGCTGTCCCAGTCCCACCAGCCCCGCTAGCCCCGCCGGCCTCTTTTGCCTCCTTGGGCACTGCGGTCACGGGAATTGTCCGGGGCGGGGGGACGGCTCCGGCGCGTCCGGGACGCGGGATGCCGTCGGTCAGTACGTAGAGCTCGCCGGTCAGCGAGGCCCGAAGTTTGACGGCGCGGCGCGCGGTCACGCCGTCCAGGGCCGCGATGCCGTCGTTCAGACGGCCCTCGCGGGCGGCCAGGCGGGCGAGCAGGGTGGCCCGGGCCGGGTCGGCGACCGGCATCCGGTCGAGTGCGGACCGCGCGGTGTCCGGCCGGTCCACGGCAAGCGCGAAGGCCGCGAGCCGCCGGGGCATCGTGCCGAGCAGGCTCAATGCCGCCTTCCGGTCACCCGATCCCCATGCCGCGGCGGCTCGCCCGTAGGGGCCCGCCCACCTCAGCCAGGGGCGTAGCCTGCGGGGTAGCACGCGCCAGCCGAGCAAGAGGGACCGCACCGGATCGGCGGTGACGTGCCGCCACATGACGGACGCCGCCAGGATGAGCACCCGCGGCGACACCCGCCAGGTCGAGGGCAACCAGAAGCTCCGTAGGCGGGGCTGCTGCGGGCCCGGCGAATCCTGGCGGCCGGACCGCGGGGAGGGACGCGACGTCACGTCGGCGAATGATAGTGCGTCGGCCTGACCGGGCAGGCGGCGTGGGTGCACCGCGGCACTCCGCAGGGACCGCAGAATTGAACACATCAGGATCAGGCCGGCGATCTGATCCGTGCCCGGAACGTGACCTGAACAGGGGCTGACCGCCCGGAACGCGCAAAGGACAGCGATGCTCGCACCCATCACCCACGTGCTCGGCGCCCGCCCGAACTTCGTCAAGGCGGCGCCGGTGATCCGGGCGCTCGCGGCGCTCGGGCACCGGCAGCGGGTGGTCCACACCGGCCAGCATTACGACGAGCGGCTGTCCGAGGTGTTCTTCATCCAGCTCCGCCTGCCCGAACCCGACGTCAACCTGGGCGTGGGCTCGGGCAGTCACGCCCAGCAGACAGCGGCGGCGATGACCGGGCTGGAGCAGGACTTCACCGAACATCCCCCCGGCCTGGTCGTCGTGTACGGCGACGTGAACTCCACCGTGGCCGCCGGGCTGGTGGCGTCCAAGCTGCACATCCCGGTCGCGCACGTCGAGGCCGGCCTGCGCAGCTTCGACGAGACGATGCCGGAGGAGATCAATCGCCGGCTCACCGACCAGATCTCCAGCCTGATGTTCGCGACCTCCCCCGAGGCGGTCGGCTACCTGGCCAACGAGGGCCGCCCAGTGGGGTCGATCTACCTGGTCGGCAACCCGATGATCGACACGCTGCTGGCCAACATGGACCGGTTCGACACCGCTGCCGTCCGCGCCGAGCTGGGGCTGCCGGAGCGGTACGTGGCCGCCACCCTGCACCGTCCGTCGAACGTGGACGACCCGGAGATCGCGGCCGGGCTGGTCCGGGCCCTGCACGAGATCGCCGCCGTCATCGACGTGGTCCTCCCGGTGCACCCGCGCGGGCGGGCCGTGCTGGAGGCGGCCGGGCTCAGCTCGCATCCGGGCGTGCACGCCTGCCCGCCGCTGGGTTACCTGGAGTTCATGGGCCTGGTCCGCGGCGCGGCCGCGGTGGCCACCGACTCCGGCGGCGTGCAGGAGGAAACCACGCTGCTGCGCGTGCCGTGCCTGACCGTCCGCCCGAATACCGAACGGCCCATCACGATCACCAGCGGCAGCAATAGGCTCATCACGTCCGCCGAGCTGGCCTCGGCCGTGCTGAAGGCGTGTGACGACGGGCCGTACACCGGTGAGCTGCCGCCGCTGTGGGACGGTCACGCGGGGGAGCGCATCGGGCGGATCATCACCGACTGGCTGGCCAGCGACGGCTGAGGAGACCACCGCACCATCATGACCGACAACGAGAGCGCCGACCTGGCACTGACCGTCTACGCGCCCGCTGAGCCCGCTGGACCCGATGAGCCCAGCCCCGCAGAGGGCGGCGACCCGGGCAGCGCCGCGCGGGGAATCGCCCTCGCCGCGGAACGGGACCGGCTGGCCCGGGCGCTGCGCGACACGCACCGGCAGCTCGCCGCCGCCGAGTCGCAGCTCGTGTCGGTGCAGCGGTCGGCCACCATGGAGCTCGGCCAGGCCATCGTCGCCGCCGCCAAGCGCCCGTGGATCGGCGGCCCGCGGCTGCCCAAGCACCTGTACCGGATGTGGCGGGAGCGCCGGGCCGGTCGCGCCGCGGGGGTGGCGACAGACGGGTTCCGGTCCGCCGACGAGGAACGCTGGGCGCGCATTCTGCTGGACGCGGGCGCCGGGGCGGCCGGTGACCGGTTCCTCGCCGCCTACACGGTGCCCGGTCTGGCCTGGTCGGCCACGACGCGCGCCGAGGCCCAGGACATGGCCGACGGCCTCGTGGTGGCCGGCGTCCTCACCGACGCGAGCTGCGCGGCGCTGGCCCCGGACGCGACCGCGGAGCAACTGCTGCCACACGACGCGGCGTTCGTCCTGGAGGGCTCCGGCGCGGACCTGGTGCTTATCGAGGCGGCCGCGCTGCTGCCCGGCGGGGCCTGGGCGCACGCGGGCGACCCGGCCGCGACCGACCGGGGCCGCCGGCTCGCCGACCTGATCGACCTGGCCCGCGCGCTGGGCAAGCCGGTCATCTTCCTGTGCAACGCCCCGTCCTACCTGATGCCGTACCTGGACTGGCTGGGCACCTCCTGCGACGCCGTGGTGAACGGCGGTCTCGGCGTCCAGCTCGCCCGGTTCAACCCCATCGACCTGCCCGCGGCGCGCGGCGCAGTCCCGGTCTACGCCGGGCACCGGGACATGCGCGAGGGGCCGGCCGTCAAGCGCCTGCTGGACGAGCTCACCGGCGCCGAGCCGGACACCGGCCAGGACAATGGGCGCGCCATCGGGGGCGCGGGCGAGCGGCCTCGCGGGGACGCCGGCGAGCGGATCAGTGAGCAGGCCGACGTTCCGGCTGGCGTTCGTGGAGATCGGGTCCGGGCCGCCCGGGTCATCGGCGAACCGTCGTGGCGGGCGGCGCCGGGCGTGTACCGGCAGCACGCGGTGTTCCTGGCCGCGACCGCGGCCGAAGCGCGGGAGCAGCTCGCCTGCGGGGCACGGGTGGTCGGGCCCGTGACCGAGGACACGGAGGTCAGCGGGGCGACCGCGGTCGCGGATGCCGAAGAGGCCGCCCGGCGGCTCACGGCCGCCGCCGGCGCGGGCCCCCGCGGCCTCGCCGAGATCAAGGCGACGCTGCTCGAGCTGTTCGAGGCGCACGCCACCCCCGCCCGGCTCGCCGAGCTGGGCCGGCTGGTGGACCTGCCCGCCCGCCCCGTACCGGGCCGCCGGGTGGCCGTGCTCGCCGGGGTCCGGGACGCGGCCGACGCCGGGCGCCTGGCCGAGCGGGTGCTGGGCCAGCGGCTGCGCCCGTACGAGGTGCGGGTGTGGCTCGAGGACGATATGTCGCTGGCCGACCCCGCGCACGCGCTGGCGCACGCCGCCCGCGAGCAGATCGCCGGCGCGCTGGCCCCGCTCACCGCCGAGGGCGTCATCGCCGGCGTGGTGACCGGGACGGGCCTGGCCGCCGCGGCGCGCGCGGCCATCTCACCGTGGTCGGCCGAATGGGATATCCGGCTGAACTACCCCGCCTCGTACCTGCTGGAGCTCATGTGCGCGCTGGAGTGCTCCCGGGCCGACGCGGTCGGCCCCACCGACGGGGCGGACTACGTGTTCACCGACGTGCTGGATCCGGCTGTGGCCCGGACCGACCTGTTCCGCGAGGGCGCGCCGCCGCGGTCGACCTGGGCCCGCCGCGGCCTGCGGCTGTTCGCGGTCGCGCCCACCGCCAATGACGCGGGCAACAACGGGGGCAAGGACGCGGGCGCCCCCGCGAGCCGCACCGCGGCCGGCCTGGCGGCCGGTACTGCGGAATCCCCCGCGGCCGAGTGACCCGCCGTTTCGACGAGGAAGGCATCGTTCATGTCAGGACCGCTGGCCGAATCAGGGCCGGAGCTCCCGCCGCCCGGTGACGACGGGGCCACCGCGAGCGCGGCCAGGTCACACTCGGCCCTGGTGTACGGCGACGTCAACCTGAACCTGATCGACGGGTCCGCGATCTGGGCGCAGTCCATGGTGCTGGCGCTGGCCCGGGCCGGATGCGCGGTGACGCTGGTGCTGAAGGCGCCGGTGCAGACCGCCCGGCTGCTCACCCCGCTGGAGGGCGAGCCGGGCGTCACCATCCGGCGGCCCGCCGAGGAACAACTGCTCGAGGGCGTCACGGCCCGGGGGCTCAGCCCCGCGCAGGCGTCCCAGGTGCTGACCGCGGTCGACGCGGAGCACCGGCACGACATCGTGGTCCTGCGCGGCCGCCGGCTGGTCTCCCAGGTGGTGACGGACAACGCGTTCCGCGGCCGGCTCTGGACCTACCTGACCGACATCCCGCAGTCGATCCCCGAGATGACGCCGGACGCGGTGAGCTGGCTGGCGGGCGTGGCGGAGGCCTCGCAGTACGTGCTATGCCAGACCGAGGAGCTGCGGTGCTTCCTTGAGGGCAGCGTCGCCGAGGCGTGCGGCAAGTGCGTGCTGTTCCCGCCGGTCGTGCCGCCCGCCCCGGCGCTGCCCGGGACGCCGCAGGAGCCCGACGGGGTGCTGCGCCTCGTCTACACCGGCAAGTTCGCCCCGCGCTGGAATACCTACGAGATGACCCAGCTGCCCGGGCTGCTGGCCGCGAGCGGGGTCCGGGCCGAGCTGCACATGGTCGGCGACAAGATCCACAACGACCCCGGTGACCCGGGCTACCAGCGCCGGATGCGCGCGGCGCTGGGCGACCCGAACCCGCGTTCTTCCCCGCCGGGCGCGGGCAACAACGCAGGCAACAACGCGGGCAAGAACACGGGCGACGCAGACGGCCGCCGACGTACTTCCCCGCCGGCGGTGCCCGCCCGCGGGGTCGTGTGGCGCGGCGGCCAATCCCGGGAAGCGGCCATGCGCATCGCGGCCGACTGCGACATCGGGCTGGGCTGGCGTCACCCCAGCCTGGACGCCAGCCTGGAGCTGTCGACCAAGGTGCTGGAATTCGGCATGCTGGGGCTGCCGGTCATCCTGAACCGGACGCCGATGCACGAGGCACTGCTGGGCGCGGACTACCCGATGTTCGCGCGGGACCTGCGCGACGTGACGGCCATCGCCGAGGCCGCGGCCGCCGACCCGGCCATCATGAAGCTCGCGGCCAGCCGCACCTCGGCGGCCGCGGCGACCTGCACCCTGGACAAGGCGGCCGGCCGGATTCGGCGGTACCTCAGCGACGCGCTGCCCCGCATCGAGGTCACCCCGGGCACCACGGTCCTCAAGGTCGCGGTGGCCGGGCACGACCTGAAGTTCATCACCCCGCTGCTGGACTACCTGCGCCAGCAGCCCGGGCTTGAGTTGCGCGTCGACCACTGGGCGTCGCTGAGCGAGCACGACGAGGCGGTAAGCCAGGAGATCTCCCGCTGGGCCGACGTCGTGATCTGCGAGTGGTGCGGGCCGAACGCCATCTGGTACAGCGAGAACAAGCGGCCCAAGTCCCGGCTCATCGTCCGGCTGCACCGCTTCGAGGTGTACGCCCGGTACCCGTACCGGGTCAAGATCAGGGCTGTGGACCAGGTGGTCACGGTTAACAAGCGCTACGCGGAGCTCGTGGCCGAGATGACCGGCTGGCCCACCCGCAAGATCATCGCCCTGCCCAACACGGTCGAGGTCGGGCAGCTGGACCGGCCCAAGCTCGACGGGGCGCGGTTCAGTCTTGGGTTCGTCGGCATGGTGCCGTCGCGCAAGCGCATCGACCTGGCCCTGGACGTGCTGGCGGAACTGCGCCGGGACGACGAGCGGTACATGCTCTGCGTCAAGTCCGGGATGCCCTGGGACCACTGGTGGGTCTGGCAGAAGCCGGAGGAGCGCGGCCACTACGCGGCGGCGCTGCACCGGATCCAGCGATCCCCGCTGCTGCGCGGCGCGGTCGTGTTCGACGAGGCGGGCCGGGACGTCCCGGCGTGGTTGCGGCGGGTCGGCTTCGTCCTGTCCACCAGCGACGACGAGAGCACCCACGTCGCCCCCATCGAGGGCATGGTCTCGGGGGCGGTCCCGGTTATCCGGCACTGGCCCGGCGCGGAGACCGTCTACGACACCCACTGGATCCACGAGAACCCGCAGGAGATGGCGGCCGCGATCGCCGCGCTCCGCACCGACGGGCAGTGGCGCGACGCCGCCGCGCTGGCCAGGGCACAGGCCATCGAGTTGTTCGAGTCCCGGAAGGTGTTCAGGACCTGGTACCAGCTGCTGACCGAGAACCTGAAGCCGGCCAAGTCGGTGCAGCGCTACTCGCTGCCCGGCGCGCCCTGATCTGTGGCACTGGCCCACGGCATGTTCTTCACCCTGGCCGTCAGCGCCCCCGACCCCGCCACGTGCGCGGCGCTGGCCGATCGGGCCTGCGGAACCGATTCCCGCGCCATGCCGGTCCCCGGCCCGGCGCAGGTGATCTGGCGCGCGCGGGACGGCCGCTCCGCCATGATTACATGGGGTGCATACCCGGATACTCCGAGTCAAGCATCTTACGTATCCGGATACGCTGATCCGAGCCCTGCCCCGGGTGTATCCGGATACAGCCCTGTGGGGTCCGCGGGAGCGGCGCGATCCTACGCCGGGACGATCTGGGCCTCGGAAGAATCGGCCGGGACGGTTTTCGCGCGGACCCGGATCACCCGGGTCGACCCGGTCTTCGTAGCCCGGGCCGGGCGGGCGACGGTCCTCTCCGACCGCGCGACCTGGGCCGCGGCCGCCACCGGCCGCCTCGGGGACGCCGACGCCCTGCTGTACGCGGGGCTGCTCGGCCCGGGGTACCCGCTCGGGGCCGTCACGCCCTTCGCCGGGGTACACGCGCTCGCCCCGGCCACCTCCTGCCACGTCACCGGCGGCGCGGTCACCGAGACCGAGCACGCCGGGTTGACCGGGCCGGGCCTGAGCGGCCCCGCCTCGGCAGCCCGGGTCGCCGAGGCGCTCGTGCAGGCGGTCATGCCGCTGCGGGACGCTTCCGCGCCGGTCGAGCTGAGCCTGACCGGGGGCAAGGACAGCCGCCTGATCGCCGCGGCGCTGGCCCGCGCCGGGGTGCCGGCCCGCGCCCGCACCTACGGCTTCCCGGACCACCCGGACGTGGTCGTCGCGGCGCAGGTCGCCCGCGAACTGGGCCTGGAACACGAGGTGGCCGAGCCGCGCACCACCGGGGCGGACGGATCCAGCGGGGCTCACGGTGTCAATGGGATCGCTGTGACAGGAGGGGTGGCGGGAGCGGGAGCGGGAGCGGGAGCGGGAGCGGGAGCGGGAGCGGGGGCGGGAGCGGGAGCGGGAGCGGGAGCGGGAGCGAGAGCAGACGGGGCACCTGTGGTGCAGGAGGTCGACGTGCTCGGGCGGCTCCGGGCCACGGTGCTGGTCGCGGACGGAATGCTGTCCGCGTTCGAGAACGTGGGCCGACCCGATCCGGACACCGGCGCGGCCACCGCGATCGCGATCGGCGGGCACGGCGGCGAACTACTGCGCGGCGGGTACGCCAAGATCATCCCGGGATCGGCGGCGCGGCGGGCGGCGGGCTCCGCCGAGCTGCTGCGCCGGCTCACGATGCGCCGGGTCCCGTTGCTGCGGGCCCGCTGGCGCACCGCGTACCTGGCCAGCCTGACCCCGTGGGCCGCCGCGGTGGCCGCCCGTCCCCAGCCGGCCCTGGACGACTTCTACCTGGTCAACCGGGCCGGGCGATGGTCCGCGGCGGCGCGGCAGGCCTATGCCATCCGCTCCGTGATGGCACAGCCGTACTTCGACGACCAGGTGGTCCGTGCGGCCCGGTCCGCGCCGCTGACCGAACGCCTCGACGACCGCCTGGTCCGCGGGGCGATCGGTGCGCTGTGCCCGGCGCTGCTGGACATCCCGCTCGCCGCCGACCGCTGGAAGTGCGACACCGCAAAGCCCGCCGCGCACGCGCCCGGCGCGGCTTCCCCCGGTCAGCGGGCCCGCTTCGACTGGCGGCGCGGCTACGGCGATGACGTGGCCGGCTTCCTGCGGGACTACGTGCTCGGCACCGGCTCGGCCGGGGGCCTGTTCGCCATCGTCAGCCGGCCCGCGGCCGAACGGCTGCTCCGGCCGCCGCACACCGATCCCGTCACCGTGTGGGCCCTGGCCACCCTGGCCGCGCTGATCTCGGGTGACTGGCTCAACGCGCGCGCCGCGGACGGCCAGACTTTCGCCATCCCCGTTCCCGTTTAGCTCCCCGACGGGTCAGCTGCGGCTCCGCATCCGCCGGTCGCGGCTCCGGACGGGTCAGCCGCGGCCGAAGCGCGCCTCGGCGCGCCAGAAGTACACGACGCCGCCCAGCAGCGCGAGCAGCGCCCAGCCCACGGCAGCCACCCAGAGCTGCATCGTGGTCACTTCCGGGTGACAGTACGCCTGGTACTGATAAAGCGACAGATGAGCATGGAAGGTGGCACACTTCAGGGCGTTGTACGGCTCCGCGCCGGGAGCGTTCGTCCGCTGCGTCTGCATGATCGCCAGGCGCATCAGCGAGATGTACACGGCCGCCGGGTTGAGCTGCAGGATCTCCTTCGCCCACAGCGGCAGCGTCGCGGGCAGCGTGGCAATGCTGTACATGACCCCGCAGAAGTACCGCCACACGCGGGTCAGGAACGGCACGAGCTGGCTGACGTCGTTCAGCTCGGCGCCGATCCGCGCGATGATCAGGCCCGCGCCGAGGTTGAACAGCGTCTGCAGCAGCAGCACCGGGATGGCCAGGAACCAGTACCAGGTGAGCGGCTCGTGATAGCCCAGCACGATCACGACCATGACGACCATGGACAGCATCAGCTGCTGCAGCTCGACGATGACGTAGGCCAGCGGCAGCGACGCCCGCGGGAACTGCAGCGCGCGGATCAGCGACAGGTTGTTGTACATGACCCGCGAGCCGACCAGGATCGACCGCTCGGTGAAGGTGAAGATGAAGACGCCGATCACCAGGTACGGGATGTAGTGCTCGACGCCCCGGTTGGCCTTGAACAGGATGCCGAAGATCAGGTAGTACACGGCGCAGTTCAGCAGCGGGGTGAGCACCTGCCAGATCTGGCCGAGGCGGGCGTCGGTGTACATCGAGACGTTCCGCGCCGTGGCGAACGCCACGATGAAGTGACGGCGCTGCCACAGCTTGCCCAGGTACTCCAGCAGCCTGGGCCGCTGCGCGCTGGGCCGCAGATTGTGCTGGGCGGCCAGCTCGGCCAGCGGCTCACCCGAGAGCGACGTCGCCGTCTTCGTGATGCCGGTGGTGTTCTGCAGGCTCCCCGGGGCGCTGAGCTGCGAACGATCAGCCATGACTGCGAATTTTACGAGAGCCGGCCGACCGCACCAGGCTGGGCCGCCCGCGCCGCGCGCCGGGCGCGGCAAAATCCGTCATTGTCATCGAGCAGCATCCTCACGTAACCCTGAGCCCGCACGTTCGCAAACCGGCCGCGGCCGGGCGCAGCCGACCTTACCGCAAAGGTGCGCTATCGCAGGTGAGCGGTATCGTTCAGTGACCTCACGACCGCGGGGCCGTCAGCGTACCAGTCGATCTCGCTGAACGCGCCCACGTCGAGGTGCATCCGGTACATGGCCGCGGGCGGCGCCAGCAGCGCCTCGGTGAGCAGCGTCTTGATCGGCGTCACGTGGCTGACGACCAGCACGGTCTGCCGCAGGTGCGCGGCCATCAGCCGTTCCCGCGCCGCCCTGACCCGGGTGGCGACCGCGGCGAAGCTCTCGCCTCCGGCCGGCGCGGCCGCTGGGTCGGCCAGCCACGACGCGACCTCCTTGGGCCACCGCCGTTGGGCCTCGGTGAAGGTCAGGCCCTCCCACGCGCCGAAGTCGGTCTCGCGGAAGTCCGCGTCCTCCTCGACCGGCGCGCCGGTGGCCGCGGCCACCTCCTCGGCCGTCTGCCGGGCCCGCCGCAACGGCGACGTCACGACCACGTCCACGCCGCCGCGGGCGGCGAGCCGCTCCCCCGCGAGCTTCGCCTGGCGCAGGCCCGTCTCGGTCAGCTCGATGTCACCGATGCCCGCGAACCGCCGCTCGGCCGATAGGGGCGTCTGCCCGTGCCGCAGCAGCAGCGTGATCGTCGCCTGCCCCTGCGCGGGCCCCCATCCGGCCCCGTTTCCGCCCGGCCGCTTGTCCGGCTCGGCGGCCAGGCGCTCGGCCGGGCGGGGTCTCACCTGGGTAGGAGGGCCACCGCCGTTCCGTTCGGCGGAATCCATGGCCTCGTTGGCGAGCCGGTCCGCAAACTTGTTGCGCTCCCGCGGCACCCACTCGTACGTCACCTTGGTGAGGCCGCGGGCGGCCTCACCGGCGGCCAGCGCGAGCGGCTTCATGTCCGGGTGCTTGATCTTCCAGCGGCCGGACATCTGCTCCACCACGAGCCGGGAGTCCATCCGGACCTGGACGGAGGCGTGCCGGTCAATCCGTGCGGCAGCGCGCAGGCCCGCGATGAGGCCGGAGTACTCGGCGACGTTGTTGGTGGCGATGCCGATGTACTCCGATTCGGTGGCCAGGACCTCCATGGTGCCGGCGTCCCGGACCAGGGCGCCGTACCCGGCTGGGCCCGGATTGCCGCGGGAGCCGCCGTCGGCCTCGACGATGAGCCTGCGCATCGACCCGTCACACACCCGATTCGGCCGTGCGCACGAGGATCCGCCGGCACTCCTCGCAGCGGACCACCTCGTCCGGCGCGGCCGCGCGGATCTGGTTCAGGTCCACGGTGTGCAGCGAGAGGTGGCACCCCTCGCAGCGGCCGCGGCGCAGCATCGCCGCGCCGACGCCCTGCTGCGTGCGGAGCTTGTCATAGAGGGTGAGCACGTCCGCGGGAACGTCGGCGGCCACCGTGGTGCGGCGGCCTTCGGCCTTGCCCGCCTGCTCGCCGATCTCGTCCAGCGCGGCGTCCCGCCTGACGGTCAGCTCCGCGGCCTGTTCGGTGAGGGTGCCCTGCTCGGCCGCGAGGGCGTCGCGGCGCCCCTCGGCGGCTTCGCGGCGCTCCATCGCATCCAGCACGATCTCCTCGAGATCGGACTGCCGGCGCAACAGCGACTGCACTTCCGACTGGAGGTTCTCCAGCTCGCGGGCGGCGCTCACCTGCCCGCCGTCGAGACGGGCCCGGTCCCGGTCGATCCGTGACCGGACCTGTTCCACGTCGCGTTCGGCCCGGGTCTGCTCGCGGGCCAGGTCACCCAGCTCGGTGTCGCCCATGACGATGCCGTCCCGGAGCTCACCCATGCGGGCGTTGATCTGGTCGAGCTGAGCGGCTTCCGGGAGGCTTCGGCGGCGCTGGTCGAGCCGGGCCAGCTCGGCGTCCAGGTCAGCTAGTTCAAGCAGGCGCAACTGTGCTTCGGGAGATGCTTTCACGGCCCCAACGTTAGCCCCACCGGGGGCCAGTGTCGCGCCGCGAGATGCCCCTGATACGGCAGCGGCTTCGCGTCGTTTGAATATGCCCGGCTGCGCCGCGGGCCGCGTGATAAACATGCCGGCATGGAGATCCCCAGAGTCAGCCGGCCCTACATGCCCGGGTACGGCATCTCCGGGCCGGAAGAGGGCAGTGGCCTGCTGCAATGGTCCTGGGCCGCCGAGCGGCTGACGGCGGCCCGCAACTACTGGGTCGCGACAGTATGGCCGACCGGGCGGCCGCACCTGATGCCGGTCTGGGGCATGTGGGACGACAGCACGCTCTGGTTCTCCAGCGCCACGGGCTCGCGCAAGACCAAGAACCTCTGCGCCGACCCGTACTGCGTCATATCGACGGAATCAGCGTCCGACCCGGTCATCATCGAGGGGGCGGCGCGCGTGGTGACCGACCGCGGGGCCCTGCAGCGGGTGATCGACCTCATGAACGCGAAGTACGCGACGCACATCGAGGTCAGCTTCCTGGACCCGGACGTGAACGCCACGTTCGGGGTCCGGCCGCAGCGCGTGTTCGGCATGCGGGACGCGGATTTCACGGGGTCACCAACTCGTTGGATATTCGAGGATTGAACGAAGGTACCGTGGTCCTAGCGCGCCCGTTCCGGCCGTTCCGCGGTTATCCCGGCGATGTGGCCTGGTGGCGGGTTGGCCTGGCGCGGCTTCCATGTTCTTGATGGTGCGCGGCAAGGGGAGGGGCAGCGAAGGCTAACCGGCCCCGGCGGTCCGGGGCGAAGTATCAGGCCACGTACGGGGCCGTCGCGGGCGTGCTCACCGCGGCCGTGGCCCTGGGCGTCGGGCAGCTCGTGTCCGGCCTGAGCGTGCGGCAGGGCTCCCCGGCGGTCGTGGTCGGGCAGGCCGCGATCGACCTCGCTCCCCCGCCGGTGAAGAACTTCGCAATCTCCGCGTTCGGCGCCAACGACAAGACGGCGCTGGTCAGCGGCATCCTGGTCGCACTGGCCATCTTCGCGGCGCTGATCGGGGTGGTGGCGATGCGCCGGCTGGCCTACGGTTACGCCGGCCTGGTGGTCTTCACCGCGATCGGCCTGGCCGCCGCGCTGAGCCGCCCGAACGCGACGTCCGGCTACACGGTGCCCACGATCCTCGGGGCGGCGGTGGGCGCGTTCGCGCTCAGCCGGCTCATCCGCGCCGCGCACCAGGCTACGGCGCCGTCCCTGCGTGCTGGGGCGAGTCCAGCCCAGCGCGCGGCCGTTCCGCCGGACCGGTACGCGGGGTTCGAGTCCGCCACCGCCACGGGGCCCGGTTCGGTGTCAACGACACCCATCTCCCCGCCCCCTCCCCCGACGCCCCAGCCGGCCGCGCCAGCAGAACCGGCCACCGCAGCCGCACCGGACTCAGCGGCCCCGCCAGCAGAGCCGGCCACCGCAGCCGCACCGGCCACGCCCGCCGCCGCACCGGACCGGCGGGATGACGGCCCGGTATCCCGGCCGCCGTCGGCGGATACCTGGACCTACCGGCCGCCGGCCGGCCCAGGCCGGCGCCGTTTCCTGATCGTCAGCGGTGTCGCCGCGGGTGGCGCGGCCCTGGCCGCCCTCGCCGGGCGCGAGCTCAACGCGCGGCAGAGCGTCACGCAGGCCCGGGCCGCCATCCGCCTCCCCGCGCCTTCGCAGCCCGCGCCCCCGCTCGCGGCCGGCACCGACCTGAACATCCCGGGGCTGAGCTCCTTCGTCACCCCAAACTCCACCTTCTACCGCGTTGACACCGCCATCGTGCTGCCCGAGGTCGACCCGGCGCACTGGCAGCTGCACATCCACGGGATGGTGGAGCGCGAGGTCACGATCAGCTTCGCCGAGCTGCTCCGCAGGCCGCTGATCGAGCACTACGTGACCCTCTGCTGTGTGTCGAACCCTGTCGCGGGCCCCTACATCGGCAACGCGAAATGGCTGGGGGCGAGCCTGGCGAGCATCATCCGCTCGGCCCGGCCCAAGGCAGGAGCCACCCAGCTGTTGTGCACGTCCGTCGATGGCTTCACCTCCGGGACGCCGATCCAGGTGGTGCTGGACGGCCGGGACGCGCTGCTGGCGGTGGCCATGAACGGGACCGCGCTGCCCGTCGAGCATGGTTTCCCGGCCCGCATGGTCGTTCCCGGCCTCTACGGGTACGTGTCGGCGACCAAGTGGGTCACCGACATCAACGTCACAACGTACGAGGCGCAGACCGCATACTGGGCCGAGCGCGGCTGGTCCCAGCAGGCACCGATCAAGACCGAGTCGCGGATCGACGTTCCCATGGGCGGATCGACGGTCAAGGCGGGCCGTACCGCGGTCGCCGGGGTCGCCTGGGACCAGCACACCGGCATCGACGCCGTGGAGGTCCGCGTGGACCAGGGCGCATGGCACCAGTCCACCCTCGCCGCCGTCCCCGGCATCGACACCTGGCGCCAGTGGGTGTGGTACTGGGACGCCACCCCCGGCACCCACGTCATCGAGGCCCGGGCCACTAACGCCTCCGGCTACACCCAGACCGCCGCCCTGGCCCCCACCGAGCCCAACGGCGCCACCGGCTACCCTTCCAACTCCGTGACCATCAGCACCTGACCCGCTCCAGTCCCGCGGAGGGCAGCATTGGCTACTCGGGCTGAGAGCGCCACCGTCAACGCGGCCGGCCTGGTGCAGGGCATCGCCCTGGTCACCTTCCCGGCCGCCAGCACGATTTTCACCGCCCGCAGTTCCTATGACCTGTCCAGCAGCCAGTACGGGGCGATGTTCGTGCCGCAGGTGATCACGGCGATCGTCGCCTCGCTGCTCGGCGCGGGCCTGCTCTGGCCCGGCCTGGCCAGGCGGGTCAGCGAGAAGGCCGTGTACCTGGCCGGCCTGCTGGCGGACCTGGCCGCGATGGTCCTGCTCATCGCGAGCTGGCTCGTCGCGGGTCAGCACGTGGCCGCGTACGTGCTGCTGCTGGCCGCCACCGCCTGCCTGGGCGCCGGCTTCGGGCTCGCCGTGCCGTCGCTCAATACCCTGGCGGCCGCGTTCCATCCCGCCGCGGTCGACAAGTCCGTGCTGGTCCTGAACGCATTGCTGGGGCTGGGCACGGCCCTCGCGCCGGCGTTCGTCGCGGCGTTCGTCGGCCTCGGGTTCTGGATCGGCCTGCCGGTCCTCGCCGCCTGCCTGCTCGTGAGCCTGATCGGGGTCAGCCTGCGGCTGCCCCTCAGTGCTGAGCCAGCGGGGCATCAGGGGCCGCCGCCAGCGGCGGCCGGGCGTCCCGCCCCCGATGCGGGTCAGCCCGCCGCACGGCGGCCGGCGGCGAGCTGCCGAATCCCGGCCGGGTTCTGGGTTTTCGCGGTGTTCGCGGTCCTGTACGGGTTCTGCGAGACGATGAACGGCAATTGGTCGCAGGCCGCTGGCACGGGCAAGGCCCCAGCGTAGTGCCCGTCAGCCGAGGGCACCCTCAGGGCCCCGGGATCAGGACCAGGACGACGGCGAACGCCAGCAACGAGCCGTATGCTGACCAGTCCATTCCGGGAGCGTCACCCGGGTGGCTGCGGCTTATCCCGATCGGGCCGCCTTACCGCCAGCGTCAAGGGGAACGGGCGCCGGCGCAGGACGAACGGACCCCGGCGCGAGGACCCGCCGGAGCAGGCTGCGCTCCAGCAGCGTCCATGCGGTCGTGGTCAGCAGGTACAGCCCGGCGGCCAGCGGCAGGAGCGCCGCGAAGACTGCCGTGAGGTAGGGCAGCAGGCTCGTGACCCAGGAAGGAACACCGGCAGGCTGGGCACCAGCGGCACCAGGCGCCCCGGCCGTCGGGGGCTTACGTCCGGCTGGGGCGGTTGCTCCCGGAACGGTTTCCGCAGGCGGAACCAGACGGCGGGAAGCCCGGACGGCCAGCCAGCCGATCGCGGCCAGGAGGAGGAACAGTGCCGCGAAGACAGCGCCCTGGGCGCTGAGCGGGCCGGCCCCGCTGAGCCAGTGGCTGCCCAGCCGGGCGCCGAACAGATAGTGGGCCAGCAGGGCGTTGGGCGCCCCGCCGATCGACGTGGAGCGGAAGAGCAGGTACATGACGCTGAGGAACGGCCACTGCAGCAGGAGCGGCAGGCAGCCGGCGAACATGCCGGTGCCGTTGTCCCGGTACAGCGCCGTGAGCTCGCGTGTCAGAGGTTCGGGCTGCTTGGCGTAGCGCTGCCGGAGGGCCTGGGCCTGGGGCGCGATCCTGGCCTGCGCGATCTGGCCGCGGATGGCGTAGTAGCTGAACGGCAGCACCATCAGGCGGACGGCGACGGTGAACACGATGATGGCGGCGGCGACGGCCAGGCCGCCGGCCAGCGGGGTGAGGACGGCGGATATTGCGGTGACAACATGGTAGGCGGCGTCGACAGGGACGCCAAAGAGACCGAACATGGCGAGCAACCCTCCAGCGGGTCAGAAGAGACGGTTGACGGCTGGAGACGGCCGCGATCAGCTGTGGCCGGCGCGCGGTGGAGGGCTCCGGATGCGCTCACTTAGCCATCAGACCCAATGGGAATATGAGGCCTCGGGGGCAGGTGGTACGCGTCGCGGGCAACACGAGGGCGCTCGGCGCGTACCGGAGATGCCGGTGAGCAAGGGAGCCGGGCCGACGAAGGTCAGGCGGCCGCCGGGACCGCCGATGGTGCTCTGGGGCGTGGCCGCCCGGCCGCGTCGGGGTCACGCTGGCGCTGGAACGCCGCAGACCAGGATTTCTCCCGAAGACCGGCCACGCGCCTGGTCAACGGGGGCGCCGTAGCCATCCGGGCGATCCGGGCGCCGTCCGCCGCCAGCACCGCGACCAGGCCGATCAGCACGGCGGACAGGACGGCCGTGCTCACGATCGTGAGGGCACCCGCGCCACTGAGCAGGAGCCCGAGGTGCCACAGGACGGCAGCCATCGCGACGGCACCATCCCGGATACCTGGCACGGCCAACGCCTCCCGCTCTCCACGAGGCCTCACACGGGGCAATCGCCCTCAGGCTACGCCAGCGCGGGGCCCGGCGGGACGCCACCGGACCCGCCCAGTTCCGGCCGTAGCTGACCAGTCCCGGCCGGGCCCGGCCAGTTCGGGCTCTAGCCGGCCAGCTCCGCGACGGCGGCGAGGAGGCGATCCACGTCGCAGCGGTCGTTATAGTGCACCAGCCCCGCGCGCACGGCGCCGCCCGAATCGCGGATACCCAGCGCCCCGGTGAGCTCCCAGGCGTAGTTGTGGCCGTTCCAGACGTTCACGTGGCGGCGGGCCAGATGCGCCGCAACCTCCGCCGGCGTGTGGCCCGCCACGTTGAAGTAGGCGGTCGCAGTGCGGCTCGCGGCCTTTCCGTACGTAGTCACGTGCTCCATCGCGTCCAGCGCGCCGAGCATGTCCGCGAACAGCCGTCTCTCGTAGTCCTGGACGGCCGCCATCGACGAGAGGACTTGCTCGCGGCGGGTACCCGCCGGCTCCCCGCCGAGGCTGGCCAGGTGGTCTACGGCGGCCGTCAGGCCGGCCAAGTCCGCGTAGGCGGGAGTCCCCAGCTCGAAACGTTCGGGCACGTCATCCGGCGAGGAGGCGAGCTTGTCCGGGCGGAGGGTCTCCAGCAAGGCGGGATCGGCGATGACCGTCCCGATGTGCGGGCCGGACCACTTGTAGGCGCTGGTCGCGTAGAAGTCCGCCCCGAGGGCGCGGACGTCGACCGGCGTGTGCGGGGTGGCATGCACACCGTCGACGTAGGTCAGCGCGCCGACGGCGTGGGCGCGGGCGGCGATCGCCGCGACGTCCGGCCGCGTCCCGAGGATGTTGCTCGCCGCCGTCACCGCCACCAGCCGGGTCCGTTCCGACAGCAGCCGGCCGTACTGCGCGACGGGCAGCTCCCCCGTCGATATGTCGACTTCAGCCCACCGCACCCTGGCTTCGGCCCGGGCGGCGGCCTGTACCCACGGGCGCACGTTCGCGTCGTGATCCAGGCGGGAGACCACGATCTCGTCGCCGGGCCGCCACGTGTCCGACAAGGCGGCGGCCAGCCGGTAGGTGAGCGTGGTCATGTTCGGGCCGAGGATGACGCCGTCCGGGCGGCCGCCCACGAGATCGGCGACGGCCCGGCGACAGCCGGTCACGATGGTGCTGGCCCGCTCGCTGGCCGGGAAGGCCCCGCCCGAGTTGCCGATTCCGGCCCGGGCCGCGGCGGCGATGGTGTTGATGACGGCCTCGGGCACCTGCGTTCCGGCGGCGCCGTCGAGGTAGGCGTATCCGTCGCGCAGCGCGGGGTAGGCGGCGCGAACGGCTTCTGCGTCAAAGTTCACGCGGCCCATGCTGCCACCTTTGGGCGGGAACGAACTCTGGCGCTCTGGAAGCGGGAACGCCGCGCCACCCGGGACCTTGCCGGGCTCCGCCGCGGCGAAGCGCGTACGCTATGGCTGGGCCGGATGCTGCGCGTAGGGGCCGGCCGCTGCGCGAGGCAAACGAGCAGGCCACCGTCGGAACGGCCGTCACGGGAAAGGGCACGGCGTGAGAAAGCGTCAGCAGGTCAGCCAGGAGGCGCTGAAGAGCCATGCGGCGGATGTCGCGCTCGCCGCCAAGTTCGACGAGTTGCTGGCGGCCGCCCGTCAGGCCGAGCTGGAATTCCGCCGGGCCGAGGTAAGTTCCGCCACCCCCCTGACCGAACGGAGACGGCTGGCGGTCGACCTGGATGCCGCGCTGACCGAGGTGATGCGGTCGGCCTTCGCCGCCCAGCGGGCCGCGATCGGCCCCCGCGGCTACGACGACCGGATCTACCGGCGCAAGGCGATGGCGCGGCCGGACGTGCACGCTCTAACGGCCGAGGCCGAGCGACTGCTGACGCTCCGGGAAAGCCACCGGCTCAACGGCATTCCCCCGGCGCCGCTGCGGCCCGCCGTATAGCCGTGTGCACAAACGTCGCCCGCGACCATATCAACGGCGCGCCGGGACGCTCTGCCTAGTGGGACGGCACCTCACCGGCGACACGCTGACCGACCTGCGGTGAAGCCAAATGAGGCGCGGACGCCGCGGTACCGGCCTACAGTCGTACGCGGCGGGAACGGGCGGCCGCCCCGCCAACTGAACAGAGCCGTATCCCGGTAGCCAGCCACCCGGGCCGGAGCCGCCAACCCGCGGTCTGACCTAGGCGTCTAACTATTCGAACCCGTAGTGCCTGGGGGAAGCTCTGAATAGGTGTCGGCGGGCAGTCGACAGCGGGCCGCCCGTCTGCTCGCCGACTGCGGCCCATGAGCCGGCGGCGAGAAGTCGCGACCGGGCCCAGCCCGGGGGGATCCCGACCGGCCACGACGGTGCCGGAGCGGGCCCGGCGCGGTGCAGCGCACCCGATGGGCGCGGTGCAGCGCACCCGATGGACGCGGTGCAGCGCACCCAATGGACCAGACCAATTCGGGCGTGTCCCTTGCACGGTGCGGCACCCGGTAGGACAGTTGGTCTAGAGCAGTTGGTCTAGGCCACTGAGATGGCGAGGCGCCCCCCGGCGACCGCGCCAGGCCCGGCGGAAGGCCTATTGGCCAGCCACCGGGTGTAGTCAGAAAATGCCATAGCGGATAGCCCGCCTGAAGCTACAAAAAGCTCCCGGAAAAACGGTCAGAATGAGCCATGTTGCAGTCCGCACTCGCTGCGGCACACTAACATATGATTCAGAACACGCACGATAAGAAGCTCGCGAGGAGGCACGACATGTGCCAACACACGCCAAGGTGTCCGGAGGCGTCAGCGCCGGACCGTGAGGCGGCCCGAACACTGGCCAGTCACCCCGATCAGGGCTGGAGCCTGCTCTGCAACGGGATTGTTATATTTGAAGACACCGGTGAACTGCTGCCGGGCGGCGCCACGATCGCCCCGCACCGGCCGACTGATCTGGTGTTCTATCCGACGACCGTGATCTCCCAGCCGGGACACGCCCCCGCCGCCTAAAAGCCCGGCAGGAACGTTTTTCAGCGGACAGCGAAATGCCCCTCGGGAGCATTCCGCACCGCGGACGAGACACTCGTCCGGGGGATGATTACGAAACAGCAACACCCGTTAAAGCGTCAACGGCCAAATTGTTATCAACGGTGAATCCCGAGTACCGGCTTCCCGCCCAGTCGGCTACAACCACTCTTTGATGGCTCTTCGCGTTCATTCGGATGGCACCGCCGTGGCTCTCAGCGCACCAGCGGCACGACCTCACTGAGCCAGCCGGTGACCGCCTCCGCCACCGACGCGGGATTCCGCGAAAGCGCGTGGGACTCACCTTTCAGGACCACCACCCGGATGGCGTCTTCGGGACCGGGGATGCCGAACGGATCTCTGTCCCCGTTCACGACAAGAACGCGGGCGCCTCCGTCCGCGGCCGCGCGCAACTCCGCAGCGCGGGCAGGCGGATTACTGGATCCGGCGCTCCGGGCGGCCGCGCGCAACTTCGTGGCGCGGGCAGGCGGATCAGCGGTACCCGCGCTCCCGGCGGCCGCGCGGCGTCCCGGTGGACGGAGCGGGAACGCCAGCGCGATGACTGCCCTGGCCCCCACGGCCGCCGCCGTGCGGCAGGCCACCCGCGCACCATTGCTCCGGCCGCCCACGATCAGCGGAGTGCCCGGGCTCAGCGGCACCGCGTCCGCGTCCTTCTCCGGCCCGGCCCACGGCCCGGACCACGGTCTGCCGCGCAGGAAGGCGATGATCTCCCGCCACGCCTCGTCCTGGGCGGCGGGCGAACCGGGTGCCCTGGCCCCTGCGATCCGGTACGGCTGGGTGACGAGCGCCGTCGCACCGCCTGCCCGGAGGGCAGCGTCCCGGACGGCCAGCAGGTCGGGCGCATTGACCGAGCCCCCGGCCCCGTGCGTGAGCACCAGGAGGAACGACGGGGGCCCGGAGGCGCTGGGCCCGCTCGGCACGGCCAGTTCGGCCCGCGCCGGGCCGTGGCTGGTCCCGATGTCCACGCCGGTACCGGTCAGACGGGCAGCATCTTCTTCAGGAACTCGCCCGTGTAGCTGTCCTCGACCATCGCCACCTGCTCGGGCGTTCCGGTCGCGATAACCGTCCCGCCGCCCGAACCGCCCTCCGGCCCGAGGTCAACGACCCAGTCCGCCGTCTTGATCACGTCAAGGTTGTGCTCGATGACGATCACCGTGTTCCCGGTGTCGACCAGCCGGCCGAGGACGCCGAGGAGCTTGCGGATGTCCTCGAAGTGCAGCCCGGTGGTGGGCTCGTCCAGCACGTAGATGGTCCGCCCGGTGGCCCGCCGCTGCAGCTCCGAGGCCAGCTTCACGCGCTGCGCCTCGCCGCCGGACAGCGTGGGCGCGGGCTGGCCCAGGCGGACATAGCCCAGCCCGACGTCGACCAGGGTCTTAAGGTGGCGGTGGATGGCCGGGACGGGCTCGAAGAACTCGGCGGCCTCCTCGATCGGCATGTCCAGCACCTCGGCGATGGTCTTGCCCTTGTAGTGCACCTGCAGGGTGTCGGTGTTGTACCGCGCACCGTGGCAGACCTCGCATGGCACGTAGACGTCCGGCAGGAACTGCATCTCGATCTTGATGGTGCCGTCACCGGAGCACGCCTCGCACCGGCCGCCCTTGACGTTGAAGGAGAACCGGCCCGGCTGGTAGCCGCGGATCTTCGCCTCGGTGGTCTGCGCGAACAGCTTGCGCACGTGATCGAAGACGCCCGTGTAGGTGGCCGGATTCGACCGCGGGGTCCGCCCGATCGGCCCCTGGTCGACGTGCACCACCTTGTCCAGCTGCTTCATCCCGGTGATCCGGGTGTGCTTGCCGGGTACGGTCCGCGCGCCGTTCAGCTCCTTGGCCAGCGCGTTGTACAGGATCTCGTTGACCAGGGTCGACTTGCCTGAGCCGGACACCCCGGTGACCGCCACCAGGCAGCCGAGCGGGAACGCCACGTCCACGTTCCGCAGGTTGTGCTCGCTTGCGCCCTTGACCACGACCTCGCGGCTCTTCGACGGCGACCGCCGAATCTCCGGCACGGGGATCGACGCGCGCCCGGACAGGTACGCCCCGGTCAGCGACTTCTCACTGCTGAGCAGGTCCTGAACCGGCCCGGACACGACCACCCAGCCGCCGTGCTCGCCCGCCCCGGGGCCGATGTCGACCACCCAGTCGGCGGCGCGGATGGTGTCCTCGTCATGCTCCACGACGATCAGCGTGTTGCCCAGGTCGCGCAGCCGCGTCAGCGTCTCCAGCAGCCGGTGGTTGTCCCGCTGGTGCAGGCCGATCGACGGCTCATCCAGCACGTACAGCACGCCGACCAGCCCGGACCCGATCTGGGTGGCGAGCCGGATCCGCTGTGCCTCTCCCCCGGCCAGCGTCGCCGACGCCCGGTTCAGGCTGAGGTAGTCGAGGCCCACGTCGAGCAGGAATCCGAGCCGCGCATTGACCTCCTTCAGGATCTGGGCCGCGATCTGCCGGTCCCGTTCGGAAAGATTGATGTCGAGCATGAGCTTGGCCATCTCCCCGATGGGCAGAGCGCAGGTGTCCGCGATCGACCGGTCGTCGATGGTGACCGCCAGCGCGATCGGCTTCAGCCGGGTCCCGCGGCACGAGGGACACGGCACCTCGCGCATGTACCCCGCGAACTTCTCCCGGCTGGAG
>Ga0181521_10002517_pt1 | contig 22111 bp, 13 predicted proteins | sample PEATcosm2014_Bin_32_FD_119764 | JGI IMG/M metagenome (GOLD analysis project Ga0181521, IMG submission 119764) | Peatland microbial communities from MTU Mesocosm Facility, Houghton, MI, USA - PEATcosm2014_Bin02_60_metaG | ecosystem: Environmental > Terrestrial > Soil > Wetlands > Peat | place...
CGGTCGAAACCGTCGCCATCACGCGCGCCCCAAGGTTGTGCGCCATCTGCACCAGCAGCAACCCCACCCCGCCGGCAGCCGCATGAACCAGCGCCGTCTCGCCTTTCTTCAGCGGATAGGTGTCGTGCGACAGATAGTGCGCCGTCATTCCCTGCAACATTGCCGCCGCCGCCTCGCGCTCGCCCACTCCCGCCGGAATCTTCACCAACCGGTCAGCCGCCACAGCCGCGTACTCGGCGTAGCTCCCCATCGTCATGGTGTATGCGACGCGATCGCCCACCGAAACGCCACGCGCATCCTTCGATACATCGGAGCCCACCGCCGAAACCACGCCCGCCGCTTCCTGTCCCAGGACAAACGGCAGCGCCGCCTTGTAACGGCCCTCCCGGTTATAGACATCAATAAAGTTGACGCCCGCCGCCTGTATCTTCACGACGGCCTCGTTCGCTTTCGCCTGCGGAACCGGCAACTCCACCAACTCCATCGCTTCCGGCCCGCCTGTTTGCTTGATCTGTATGGCTTTCATAGTTGCCTCTGATAATACGACATGGAAGAACGTTCTTGGCTATTAGCTCTTGGCTTTTGGCTAAGGGCTAATAGCCAACGCCGATTTTACCGTCTACCGTGGCCCGTCCAGCCCAACCCCAAAGTAACGGGGTCTATGGCTCTTCTGTAGCGTTGACCCAATGAATTTTGCGATAGTACCATTGAAGCGGGGACGTTGGTTGGGCCCGTGACCGGTTGCGGTAAGTTTTTGAAAATATGAGATTTCATTCTCACCCGTATCGGGCGATCGTTCTCGCGGCCGCATTGTCAGCGGCCCTTGGGGCGATCCTTGCTTGCCAGGACGCCAAGAAACCAACATCTTCCCAACCTCCTGCCCAAGCCCAGGCTCCAGCCCTGACCGCGGCCAGCAGCCAGCCCGATCCGCACCCGCAAAAGCCCGCCGCCGAGCCGCAATCGAAGCCGCCGGTCCCGCAGGCGCCCGAAGCCGACCCCATAGCCGACCTGATCGCCCGCGTCGAGAAACAAAACGAGCTAGGGCAGGACAACTCTCGCGCCGGGAACCTCGAAGCCGCGAAACAGAATTTCGACTCCGCTTTCAGCCTCCTTCTCGCGAGCGGACTCGATCTTCACAACGACGACCGCCTGGAGCGCGAACTCGACCGCATTCTCGACGCCACCAACGCCTTTGAACTCGCCGCCTTGCAGCAGTCCGACGCCATCGCCGAACCGAAGTCCGAGCCCGCCCCCATCGACGAAGCCAACGACCTCACTCCAACCGTCGATAAAAACGTCAGGGCGAAGGCCGAAGCCGAGATCAAGTTCACCCATTCCGACCTGCCGCTGATGATGACCGACCAGGTCGCCGGCTACATCAACTACTTCTCCACCCGCGGCCGCGGCACCGTCGAACACGCGCTCGCCCGCTCCGGCCGCTATGAAGACATGATTCGCCGCACCTTCCGGGAAGCGGGAGTGCCCGAGGACCTGATCTATCTTGCTGAGGCCGAGTCCGGATTCCATCCCCTGGCCGTTTCCCGGGCGGGCGCTCGCGGCATGTGGCAGTTCATGGGGCTTCGCGCCAAGGGCTATGGACTCCAGCGCAATTACTGGGTCGATGATCGCCAGGACCCGGAAAAGGCCACTCGGGCCGCCGCTCGTCATTTGAAGGACCTCTACAACCAGTTTGGGGACTGGTACCTGGCCATGGCGGCCTACAACTCCGGCCCTGGGACGGTGCAGAGCGCGGTCAAGCGCACCGGCTACGCCGATTTCTGGGAGCTTTACAACCGCAACGTGTTGCCCAAGGAGACGCGCAACTACGTCCCTATCATCCTTGCTGTCACCATTATGGCGAAGAATCCCGAGCAGTACGGGCTGGACACGGTGGTCAAGGAGAAGCCGGTTCCTTACGATACGGTCAAGATCGACTACGCCATCGATCTTCGGTTAGTGGCGGAGTGCGTGGACGCTACGCCTCAGGACTTGCTGGACCTCAACCCGAGTTTGTTGCGGCTGACTACTCCGAAAGTTACTGATACTAATAAAGATCGTGCGTTCGAGCTGCACCTGCCCGTCGGGACGGCGGATAAGTTCCAGACGGCGGTTGCCGCTATTCCGGCCGACAAGCGGGTCGCTTGGCGGTATCATAAAGTGTTGACGGGAGAGACTTTAGGCTCGATTTCTCGGGCTTATGGCATACCCATTAAGTCGATCGTTGCGGCCAATCATTTGGACGACAAGACGCTGGAGCCGGAGAGTCAGATCATCATCCCGTTTGCTCCCAGTAGGGTAAGCGATTCAAGCACTTACGCACGGGCCACTATACATTACAAGGTGCGTCCGGGGGATACGGTGGAGTCGGTGGCGGAGAATTTTGGCGTTTCTCCCAAGATGCTGCGCGGGTGGAACCGCATTAAAAACAACAGCTTAGAGGGAAAGAAGGTGCTGTTTCTGCACCTACCGGTGACTCCGGGAGCGGAGGGAAAAGTGGCTTCCAGCAAGCATTCTACCGCTGCCCACCACGTCGCGGCTAGCGCCGCAGCCAGTTCGACTCCGGCGAATCCAGCGACCGTTAAACACCACACCGTCCAGCCCGGCGATACCTTGTATTCGATCGCTAAGTTGTACAAAACAACGGTCGAAGCTCTGGAGCGGGATAACGAGAACGTGGCCATCCTGCGGCCGGGAATGATCCTCGTAGTTAGAGACGGGCGCTAAGGCCGACAAATTCGGAAGCTGGACATCCGGATTACGTTCTTTTCTGATTCCTACCAGGCCCGTTTCGTTTGCGGCTCTCGGTTCTCCTTTTGTTCGCTAAAAAATAAATATTTTGATGGTGGGTTCGCGGGAACGGTTTTTTGGGGTTTTCTGGCTTCCTGGGGTGTTTCCTGGTTGGCGGTTGCGGTGGCCGATTCCCTGTCTTGTTTTTTGGAATCAACGCTTTAGCTGGATTTTTCTGGTAAAGTATTGAAGGGGGATGACTTAGAGGTAAAGTGCTGATTGTTTTGGACTTAGGTACGCTTCCGGCGGCTGCTTTGGGCTCCGGGAGGGGCGGTTTTACTTCCTCCTGACGCTGGACCCCCATTTCATCCCGAGCAAAAAGTCAAGCTTGACAAAACCGGGGCCGGGAGAGGGGGGTCTTTTTTTTGCGTCATGGCTTTTTGGCTCTGAGGACGGAACTGGTCCGCGCAGCCGGAAGAAGGTTGATCGGGCACCTGCTGTTGGTCACAGTTTGGATGGGATGAAAAGAGTCACAAGTCAGCTAGGGGAGGAGGGGGCGTCGTGGAATTACAACAATAACGGGTCTGCACTCGGGGTCATATCCACAAGGTCCTTTTTCCACCGGTGGTCAATGGTGTAGTGTGTTCGCAGCAGAAAACCATTGCGATTTTATATCTAGAGAGCTATGATTTTATTGCACCGGGGTGATGAAAAGCGGTGCAATAAATTCCGTAGGGTGATCCTTTAAATGGCAATGGGGAAGAGGAAGCGGGGCAGGCCGCCGAAGGAGAAAGGTACGCGCGCCTCGGTGAGCTTTTCCAACGTCGCGTATGAAGCCCTCGAGCGCATCGCCGGTGAAAAGAAAGTATCGGTGGCGTGGGTAGTTCGGGAAGCGGTTGAAAGGTATCTCTCCGACCGCTGGCCGCTATTCGCCGAACAACTCAGTCGCCAATAAGCGATTAGAAATGGGAGTGTGCGAGTGAATTACTCCGGGCAAGCAATGGCGGAACTGCCTGTCGTTCCCCGCTCCGCGGTGGTTTCCCGATCCTTGAGGTCCAGACTTCCGCGGCAAACTCTGACCGCCCTTTCGCTCTTTTCGGGCGGCGGCGGGCTCGACTTGGGTTTCTCCGCTGCCGGGTTTACGGTTGGCTGCTCAATGGACGTCGATCCTTTTTCGTGCAGAACCTTGGCGCTCAACATTGGAAAGAAGCCCTTTTACAGCCATGGGCACTCCGTTCCCGCTGACATTAGGACCGTCTCGGCAGCACAACTGCTAAAAGAAGCAGACCTAGAGCCGGGCGCCATCGACATCATCCTTGGCGGACCCCCTTGCCAAGCTTTCTCGGTATTCGGAAGGCGCAAGGGGCTAGACGATCCGCGGGGAGGTTTGGTTTGGGAATACCTGCGGATCATTCAAGAAGTGAAGCCGAGGGCATTTGTATTCGAGAATGTCGCGGGCCTCAAGTCGATCCACGGCGGAAAGCTGTACGCGGAGATTCTCTCCGCGCTTGCTGATTGCGGATACACGGTTTCGGCGCACAACTACCAGATGGCAGAATTCGGCATTCCACAATTTCGCGACCGGGTGTTTTTCATCGGCGCTAGGAACGGCACACATGTGCCTCCAATGAGCCCGACGCATGGCTACGAAACCTTGTTCGAGCAGCGCCCTTTCCGGTGCGTCAAAGAGGCATTGCGTTTTCTGCCGGAGCCGGGGCGCGAAAGCGGCGTGCCGAATCATTTGGGCCGCGACCATAGCCAGCGGATTATTCGCCGTTATCGCTCGCTTGAGTTCGGCGAACGCGATCATCACACGCGCATCAACAAACTCCACCCCGACCGTCCCAGTTTCACGATCATCGTGGGCTCGGACAAGGGTGGTGGAAAGGGCCACGTACATCCGTTCGTCCCCCGTGAAGTAACCCCGCGGGAGTCAGCCCGCATGCAAACCTTTCCCGATTGGTGGGAGTTCTGGGGAACTGGGCGGCACGTCATAAGGCAGGTTGGGAACGCGGTGCCTCCACTATTCGCGGCCCTGCTTGCCGAACATGTCAAGATGCACATCTTCGGTGCCAAGAAACAGAAGAGCTACGGAGAGATTGTTGGAATTTTGGGCCTTGACTATCTGCGTGAATGAGGTCTACTCCTGACGCATGGTTATTAATGACCTTTTCAGCCACAAGATACATTCAAGCGGGGATGAATGGCCGGAAAAGCTCGCCGAATTGGCTGCTATATTCAGTGAGTTCGATGGACAGCTATATGATCGCGCCTCTTTTGAGGCGCGCCTGCAGCGGATAAGTCCGCGGGCATCGTACCTCGCCGCGGCGGTGAATCCCCGAACGGCGGGCGGCCGCCGCGACACCTCGAAGTTCAGGGACGAGATAAGCGCATACCCGGCGTACCTCGGGCTTTATTTCCTTGAGCAATCGCCTGCCGGGTGGGTCGTGAGGCTCAGCGAAACCGCGAAGCGGTGCTTGGTCCGCGAGGAGCCGGATGTAGCCTCTTTTCTCCGGTTGCAATTACCGCTATTCCAGTATCCGAACGCGATGGGGGCAGCATATCGCGGTTCCACGAACCAATTGCGCCTCCAAAATAATGCTGGCGAGCGAACACTTGGATTCGTTCGCAGCGGCATTCATTTTTCACCAGTGCGGCTTATCGCCGCAGCTTTGAAGGCGGACGCCTACCTGCGAGCCGCAAATGTTCTCGAAGCTTCCGTCAGCTTTGATGAAGTCTTCGGCTTGGCGAATACCAAGCCGGTCAATCAGCGCGCGATGCCGCCAGTAAAGATGATAGCTCGCGCCCTCGATGCCATCCGACGAGGGAGGTTGGAAGCCACTCCCGCAAGATACGAAAGCCGCTTCCATACGTTGCGCCACATGGAGATGTTCTTGGTTGAGCGCGGGGCCATCAAGCTTCGCGAGACCGTGAACGAAGATGATCGCGCGCAACTGCTCCGGCAGTTGGACGCAATATGCGCCATAGGCAATCAGTTTACCGGCTTTGACAGTTGTTCGCGCATCGCCGACGTTGAGGCTGTGATCCTGAGTGGCGAGTGGGGACGGTATTTTGACGGCGTGCGGACTCTGCCTTCGGACATCGTTGAAGCTCTCACGAGCGACCAGGCCCTTGCGTCGTCAATGCCGCTGGAACCCGAACGGGCAGGCGGAATCCCCGTCGTGCCGCAGCCTATGGCTCAGGTATATCCCTTCCGCAAACGAACGGGCTCTTTGCCTACGGTTCGTCCCTACGACCGCCGCCGTGAGATGGCAGACCCGGAACTGACGCGAATTAAGTTGCAGCGCCGCAACCTAGCGCACAAGGAACTGATCGACAAAATGGATGCCTGGTTGCGGCGGCTCGGCGCGGACCCGAAAGAAAACGACCATATCGATCTTTTCGCAAAGATCCCGGCCGACGGCTCTTTCATCTTCGAGATGAAAAGCGGTGGTGAAAGTATTCTGGATCAGATGCGCAAGGGCTTGAGCCAGCTTTACGAGTACAGGTACCGATACCGCGCTGTGATCGGTAGCGATGATATTTCCCTTTGCCTGGTTCTCCCCGAAGCGCCAGCGATCCCTTGGGCGGCGGACTATCTTTGCAAAGACCGGGAAATTAATATCTGCTGGTTTGCAGAAGGCGACAACCTGGCATCACACGAACTGTGCGCCGACGGCATGGCCCCGCTCATGGCGGGAGGCGCCGGTGCGGCACCACGTTAGGCCTTTTGGGTCTTCCGATGGATAGAAGCCAAATGATGGCTGCAGTACGGTCAAAGAATACCCAGCCGGAAATGCTGGTTCGTCGGCTTGTGCACTCGATGGGCTACCGCTATCGAATCCATAAGCACGAGCTGCCGGGCAAGCCAGATCTGGTTTTTTCTGGGAGGCACAAGGTCATTTTTGTGCACGGTTGCTTCTGGCACCAGCACGGGTGCAAAGGGTCGCATCTGCCGAAGACCAACAGGCGCTATTGGCTACCAAAACTTAAACGCAACCGGGCGCGTGATGCGGAGCATTTGAAGGCGTTGCGCGCCGGTGGCTGGCGGTCTCTTATCTTATGGGAGTGCGAGTTGGGCAACGATGTAAGCCTTCGCCGCAGGATTTCTAAATTTCTATGTTGCGACCGATGACGGGATGCGCTAGCCGGGTACCCATCCAAGCGCCGCTTGGGCGGGGCGTTTGATCTTTTTCATCACGCCCAAATAAGTTCAGCCGTGGTTGAGAGTAAGAGGGGGAGGCGGAAAGCGTCTTACGGGGGAGTTGCGGGGGGAGTTTTTGCGATTAGGGCGGCGGCGGGGGCTCGCGCGGCTAGCGCTCGGGGCAGGTTGTCTCGAAAAGCGCGGGACGTGGGGCGCGCGGCATTTGGTTGGTTAGAAAAAAATCGAGATCAAAGTCGAAGTCAAAGGCAGCGGGCGAGGGCGCCCGCTCTACACGAAAAGTGCGCGAAGGACGGGGCGGCCACGGTGTTGGTTATTCCAGCGAGATCAAAAGGGTGGGCCGCACGCCGGGCCCACGTCTCGAAAAGCGCGAGACGTGGGGCACCCGGCTTCTCGAAAAACGCGAGAAGTGGCGCACCCGGCGGGGCGGACAAGAGTGTCCGCCCTACACGGTAGCGGCTCACGGGAGCGGGGCGAAGCGGGCTTGGAAGAAGCGCAGGTATTTTGGTTCGTAGGTCATGCACAGGCCCTTCACTACGGTAGCGGCTCACGGGAGCGGGGCGAAGCGGGCTTGGAAGAAGCGCAGGTATTTGGGTTCGTAGGTCATGCGCAGGCCTTTCACTTTTGAGCGTTCGGCATAGACGGCGGCTACGGATTCGGAAACCACATCCATGTGGGCCTGAGTGTAGACGCGGCGGGGAATGGTGAGGCGGACGAGTTCGAGGCGGGGGGCGTTGTCTTTCCCCGTGTCCTTATTTCTTCCGGCGGAGACGATGCCACGCTCCATGGAACGGACTCCGGAATCGAGGTAGATGGCGGCGGCGAGGGCTTGCGCGGGATAGCTCGACTGCGGCAGGTGGGGGAGGAATGCCTTGGCATCGAGGAAGATGCCATGACCTCCGATGGGGACGACGATGGGGACGGAGGCATCCATGAGCTTCTTGCCGAGGTACTCGATCTGGCCGATGCGGGCGCGGATGTGATCGTCGTGGACGGACTCCTCGATGCCGGTGGCGAGGGCTTCCATGTCGCGTCCGGCCATGCCTCCGTAGGTGTGGAGGCCTTCGTAGACCACGGCGAGATTGCTGGCGTCGTCGTAGATGCTCTGGTCGTTGACGGCGAGGAAGCCTCCTATATTGACGAGCGCGTCTTTTTTGGCGCTCATAGTGCAACCGTCGGTTTGATCGCAGATCTCGCGCAGGATGGATTGGATGGAGCGGTCGCGGTATCCGGGCTCACGCTGCTGGATGAAGTAGGCGTTTTCGACGGCGCGGGCGGCATCGAGAATGACGCGGATGCCGTGTTGCGAGCAGAGGGCGCGAACCTGTTTGAGGTTGGCGAGGGAGATGGGCTGTCCTCCGGCCATGTTGACGGTGGCGGCGACGCTGACGTAGGGGATTTTGGCGGCGCCGTGTTGCTGGATTACGGCGGCGAGCTTTTGGAGATCGACGTCTCCTTTGAAGGGGTGAGTGCTGGCGGGGTCGTGGGCCTGGTCGATGATGATGTCGACGAAGGTGCCTCCGGCGAGCTCCTGATGGAGGCGGGTGGTGGTGAAGTACATGTTGCCGGGGACGACGTCGCCGGGCTTGATGAGCACCTTGGAGATGAGGTTTTCGGCGCCGCGTCCCTGGTGGGTGGGGACGACGTGCTTGTATCCATAGTAGGTCTGGACGGCGTGCTCCATGCGGTAGAAGCTGCGGCTGCCGGCGTAGGCTTCGTCGCCGACCATCATGGAGGCCCATTGGCGGTCGCTCATGGCGGAGGTGCCGGAGTCGGTCAGCAGGTCGATGTAAACGTCTTCCGATCGCAGGAGAAAAGTGTTGTAGCCGGCGGCTTGGAGGGCGTGGTGGCGTTCTTCGGGGGTGGTGAGTTTTACCGCCTCCACGACTTTGATCTTGAAGGGCTCGGCCCAACTTCGGCGCTGGTCTGGCATGGGAACACTCCTGAATGGATATCTGGGCCGCATATGGCGGCGTTATGGGCAATACAACTTTTCAATCAAAATACTTATGCGCCGCGATGTCAAACTCAAAAGGAAGTGAGCTGCAATGACTATTGAGCCACGACTGCGACATAGGAAATGAGCTGCGGGACGGTGAGTTGGACTTGGCCGGTTCTTGAAATCCCTGAGAGTAGTTGTGGTTGATGAGGTGGGCTACGGTCGATCCATCGGTCAATCTGCTCACCCCATCAGCATTCCTCCGTTGACGTTGAGGACGTGGCCGGTGATGTAGGAGGCTTCGTCGGAGGCCAGGAAGCAGACGGCGTTGGCGATGTCTTCGGGGGTGCCTACGCGGGCTAGCGGGATTTGCTTCAGGGCGGATTGTTTGAATTCGTCGCTGAGGACGGCGGTCATGTTGGTCTCGATGAATCCGGGAGCGACGGCGTTGACGGTGATGTTGCGGGAGGCGACTTCGCGGGCCATGGCCATGGTGAGGCCGATCAGTCCGGCTTTGGAGGCGGCGTAATTGGCCTGTCCGGCCTGGCCGGTCTGTCCGAAGATGCTGGTGATGTTGACGATGCGTCCCCAGCGCTGCTTGAGCATGGAGGCGATGACTTGCTGGATGCAGAGGTAGGCGGAGGTCAGGTTGGTGGCGAGGACGGCGTCCCAATCGGCGCGCTTCATGCGCATGACGAGTTGGTCGCGGGTGATGCCGGCGTTGTTGACCAGGATGTCGATCTTGCCGAATTGGGCTAGCGCAGACTTGATGCCGTCTTTGACCTGGGCTTCGTCGGAAACGTCGATGACGAAGGGGGCGGCTTGGCCTCCGGCGGCTGCGATGGCGGCGGCGAGTTCGTCGAGCTTCTGACGGTTGCGCGCGGCGAGCGCTACCGTTGCGCCTTCGCGGGCCAGGGCTTGGGCGCAGGCGTGTCCGATGCCTTGGGAGGCTCCGGTGACAAGGGCTACGCGGCCGGTGAGTTTCATGCGGTGGTCTCCTTTGAGGAACCGAAGTTGGGAAGGGACGATTATAAACTTCGGGGAGGCGGGAGGGCAGAGGGGAGTTCTCAGTTCTCAGTTCTCAGTTCTCAGTTCTCAGTTCTCAGTTCTCAGTTCTCAGACATCAGGCTAGCGGCTATGGCGAGCTGCAGATCCCTTGCTTCGCTCGGGATGACAATTCACCTAACGTGCGGTCGTTTACGGCTATGCGGCTTGGGACTTGAGTTGTTAGCCGGCTTGGGCGGCGGGTTTGGCCAGTGAACCTGCACGCAGGATTTTTTCAATCTTGTCGAGCAGGGTGCGCCGGGAATAGGGTTTGGCTAGGAAATAGGTGCGGGAGTCGGGGGCTTCGACCTCGTACTCAGGGTTGGTGTAACCCGACGTCACCAGCAGCACAACTTCAGGGGAAAGTTGGCGGAGGTCGTGGGCGAGTTGCAGACCGGAGCGGCCGGGGAGCACCATGTCGGTCATCACGAGAGCGATTGGGCGGTGGGATGCCTGGTAAATCGTCATAGCGTCGGGCGCATCGATGGCGGGCAGAACTTCAAAGCCGGCGTGCTGGAGAATGCCGCAGGTGGCGTCGCGGACAAAAGGCTCGTCCTCAACCAGAAGAATGGTGGGCCGCGGATGGTTGGCTGGTGGGTAGGGTTGAAGAGTCATGGCGTCCTCCGATTTGGTTTCCCGGGATCGGTGGTAGCAATCGCGTGGCCGCGGCGGCTTGGGAAGCTGGCGCGGTCCGCACTAACCTCTCTATTCTCTGGAAATATCGTTTGGAATATCGCGCGGGATTTACTTTGGGGCGGTGAGGATGGTCTGCTTGGGATCGAGGAGGATCTTGCGGACGGCGGTGGGCGAGGTCAGGCGGAAGGCGGTGTCGGGGCCATCGGCGAGGACTTCGCCGAGAAAGACCTGAGCGTTTCCCTGGGCGGTTATGGCATAGACGGGAACGGCGGTCACGAGGTCGTCGGGCGCGTCCTTTTGAACGATCACACCGGTAACGGTGGTCACGCCATTCTTCTCGGTAATGCGAATATCGCGGGCTGAGAGCTCGGGAATCGCGGTACCTTGGATCCAACCTTCGAGGAACCAATCCAGTTTGGGACGTTTTTCGTACCAAAGTGGGCGGGGCAGATCCTCTTGGAACACTTCGAGCAGTTCCTCGGTGGTTATGGTCTTGCCCTCGTAGCGTTCGCGGACTTTGCGGAGGGCGCGGAAGAACGGGTCGTCAGAACTGGCCTTGGAATTGGAACTGGAATTTGAATTGGAAGTTGAATTTGCATTCGCCGCCGGATTCGGGCGGGATTTGCGGGCATGGGAGGCGGCACCGGAATCGCGGGGCGATTTGTCGCGGAGCATGGAGTCCTGCAATTTCGAATCGCGCAACATGGAGCGGAGCATGTGAAAGAGCCAGGTTCCTCGTTCGTAGCTGATGGTCTCGTAGCCCTGGGGAAAATGGGAGGAGTCGAGGCGCTGGCCGAGGGTCACCGGTCCGGCGTCGCGCAGGCGCTCTCCAGCTTTGTTTTTGTCGAGCAGATCGCGGCGATACTGTTCCAGGACCTGGCGGAATTGGGCGGGGTCGCGCTGCTCGAGCAGCAAGAGCGAAGAATAGTTGGCCAGACCCTCGGCAATCCATTGATCGCGATAACTTTTCCAGCCCACCAGATCGCCCCACCATTGATGCGCCGTCTCATGAACGAGGACCTGGCGGTCGAGTTCGCGAGCCAGCGGATCGAGGCTTATATCGGCCTGCTCCTGCGGATTGAGAAAGGCAAAGCTGGAGAGGAACACGAGGCCGGGCCATCCCTGACTTAACTTACCGGGCATTTGGGTGAGGGCGAGCGAACCGTAGGGATAGGGGCCAAACCACTGGGAGAAAGTGTCGACGGCCTTGGCGGCCCGGTCGGCGACGGCCTGGGCATCGCGAGCTGGCGACGGCGGCGCCGGAGTCAGCACGATGGGGGCTATCGTCCTCTGCATGGAAATGTCGGGAAGAACCGGGGGCTGAATCACCTCGGGCTGAGGTTTGGGGAAGGATTTCTCGACTCCCTTGGTGCCGAAGGCTTCGATGAGAATGTCGCCAGCCCTGGCTTCGGCGCGGACGTACTTGCCGAGGTTGAAGCCCGCCACGGGGATTGCGCGCTCGGAGACCCAGCGCGAAACTTTCTCGGCAGCGGCGGGCGGGGTGGCTTCGGCTTTGTCTTTGTTTTGATCCTCGTTATTGCCTTCGTCTTCGTCTTTGCCCAGGCTGGAGATTTGTTTTCCCGTGGCCACCAGGGTCCAGGTGGACGGGTAGTGAAATTCGATGTCGAACTGGGCGGGGCTCAGCCCGAAATTTGGATACCAGTTGCCGCGCTCGCCCACATAGAGCAATCCTTTCCCGGCGTCCGACAAAACCTCGCCCGCGTAGGTGAAGCGGAGTTTCAAATCCTGTCCAGCGGTGAGCGGCGCGGGAAAAATCACGGCCACGAGATCGTTGCCTTTTCGCTGAAGTGCGCTGCCTTCGATGGCCGGGTTCTGGATGAAGTCGGCGGGGAGGCCGGCGGCCTGGACGGCATCGAGCTTAAGGAAACGGGACAATTCAAAGAGCAGGGTGCGTTCTCCTCCGGCGCGAACGTGAAGATTCAGCTCGGTGGATGCTCGCAACATGGTGGGAGGTTCGACCGAGGCGCGAATGCGGAAGCCCGTGATGGTGGGACTGTCAGGCCGTGCGGCCTGGCGTAGCGCCGCGGGGGGCGGAAACGAAGTCCAAAGATCGAAGAAAGGGACGCCGTCTTTGAGCAGGGGCTGACCCGCCCACAAAGACTCGGCGGTGGCCGCATCCCAGACCACCTCAAAAGCGCCCAGCCTTTTGCCGAGCAGATGAGCGTGGAGGAGGGGCGGGAATCTCTGTTCCGGCTCGTGGAGGGACGGACCGGCTCGTCCTTCCGCGGGAAGGAGAGGAAGAAAATGGCTGAAGTCCAGGAATAAACGCAAAGCGTCGAACTCGGCCAGCGCACCGGCAGCATTGTTCCATTGTTCTATAACCTGTTTTACGACGTCCGGCTCTTCGGTCGCGGGCGTCAAAAACGGCTTTAAGAGCTCGGCCGTATCGTCGTTGAAGCGCAGATATGCGGAGGTGAACTGCTCTTCAAGAAGCGCCATTCCGGTGAACAGGGCCAGCGATCCTCGCTCCACGCGGTTGGGAGGGCGCAGGCGGATTTCGCCATCACCCTGGAATAACGCGCCGGTAATGCGCCCGCAAATATCCTCGGTGAAGGCGACGGTGCCGTCGTCGAGATCGAGATGAAGGTTGGGCCGGTCGATAGAGGCATTGCGAACCCGGTACACGCGTTGAGGATCGAGTCGCACGGAGCGGATGCGCGCGTAAAGCTCGCTGGTAGTTTGAGGACAATCGGGGCGCGGCGCCGCGGCCTGAGCGCAAGCCGTGGCGGCAACGAAACACCATGCCAACGCGATTATCCGGCGCGAGCAAAATGGACTTGGACTCATGATCCTTATGATTACACTATAGAGAGCAAGGGTTCATTTCCGCCACGGGGGCTGGATTTTTCCTTCGCGATCTTGATGCCCCTTGGGGCGAGACTTTGTGGTTAGATGTTCTGGTGATGAAATACTGCCGATTCCATCTCAACGGTGCCAGCCATTACGGGCTGGTCGAAACGGCTGCGGGCCGGAAGGAAGACGAAATCACGCGGCTGCTGCTGGAGACGCCGCAGTCGAGCGAGGGCGACGTCGAGGGACTTCCCAGCCGCCGCATGGACCCGATCGGGCTGGCCGAGGCGTCGCTGTTGCCGCCGGTCGAGCCTTCGAAGATAGTCTGCGTCGGGCGCAACTATCGCGAGCACGCGGCGGAATTGGGGCATGAAATTCCGGTGGAGCCGCTCATATTTTTGAAGCCGCCCTCTTCCCTTCTGGCGCCGTGCGGAACGATTCTGCGCCCAAAGATGTCGGCGCGCACCGACTACGAGGGCGAACTGGGCGTGGTGATCGGGCGGCGATGCCGGCAACTCACGGAGAGCGACGACGTGCGTCCGTATATTCTCGGCTATACCGCGGTCAACGATTTCACCGCCCGCGATCTGCAGAATAAGGACGGACAATGGACGCGCGCCAAAGGCTTTGACACTTTCTGCCCGGTGGGACCGGTGGTCGCCGACGGGCTCGATCCCTGGGAAGGGGTTCAGGTGGAAACGCGGGTGAACGGCGAAGTGCGGCAGTCGGGCAATACAAGGGATTTTATTTTTCCGCTCGACGTGGTCATCCGCTACATCTCGCAGATCATGACGCTGGAAGCGGGAGACCTGATCGCGACCGGCACGCCTAAAGGAGTCGGTCCGGTGGTTGCCGGGGATGTGGTCGAGGTGTTTATCGAAGGCATTGGGCGGCTGCGGAATGCGGTGGGCGACGGGGATTAGCTGGCAGTTGTCAGTTGTCAGTTGTCAGTTCTCGGTTCTCAGTTCTCAGGTCTCAGGAAAAAGCGACTCTTGCTCTCCTTTCGCTGCTGCCGTGCCCTGGCTAAGGAAGCTCTGATTAAGCGCCGACGAAGTGCTTTAACCACAGGGTACACAGAGGTGCACAGGGGAACTCAGAGGCTTAATCAAAGGTTCCCTGAACGGTGCGTGTTTTCGGGGCGGCACAAGTTCTTCTTGAGTTACCGTCGATTTTGGGGGCTGGAAGCTTGTGCGCCGATTTGTGCATCTAACCGTCTATAATTAGAGGACGGTGTGGCGGGGAAGGCCGATCCAAAGACTGCAGAACAACGAACGACGCGCGAAAAGCGAAGAGTGAAAATCAAATTATGTCAACCAAGCTGAAGGTCACGGTCATTGCCAGTTCGCTGGCGATTCTGCTGTTCACCATTATTGGCGGGTATGTGAACGTTCGCGCGTCTGCGAATGAGGGCGCGTACCGGCAATTGTCGGTGTACGGCGAAGTGCTGTCGCGCATCCGCAACGATTATGTGGAAGAGCCGAATATCGCGGGCGTCACCGACGGGGCGCTGCACGGGCTGCTGGAATCGCTGGACGCGAATTCGAGCTACTTGTCGGCGGAGGAATACAAGCGCTACAAGCAGGCGATGAAGAGCGACGGCAAGGCGGACATCGGGGCGGCGGTCTCGAAGCGCTTCGGATTGGCGACGGTGATTGCGGTGATTCCCGGGGGCCCGGCGGACAAGGCTGGGGTGGAGAATTCCGATTACATCGAGTCGATCGAGGGCAAGAGCACGCACGACATGTCGTTGGCGGAGATTCGCAGCCTGCTGGCGGGCGAGCCGGGATCGACGATCAACGTGGCGGTGGTGCGGGCGCGGCGGTCGGAGCCGCTGAAGATTGCGATCACGCGCGAGGTGGTGACGATTCCTCCGGTCAGTGAGAAGATGCTGGCCGACAACACGGGCTACATCCAGGTGGACGCGTTCCCCGAAGGCAAGTCGCAGGAGATTGCGGCGAAGATCCGCGACCTGCAAAAGCAGGGAGCGAAGAAGCTGGTGCTCGACCTGCGGAACTCGGCCAGCGGCGCGGAGTCCGAGGGCGTGGCTACGGCGAATCTGTTTCTCGACCATGGCACGATCGCGTATCTGCAAGGGCAGAAGTATCCGCGGCAGGCTTTCAACGCCGATCCGGCGAAGGACATTACGAAGCTTCCGGTGGCGGTGCTGGTGAATCGGGGGACGGCGGGGCCGGCGGAGATTGTGGCGGCGGCGATCCTGGAGAACGCTCGCGGCGACGTGGTGGGAGACAAGACGTTCGGCGACGGCTCGGTGCAGAAACTGATCGAGATGAAGGACAACTCGGCGATGATTCTTTCGGTGGCGAAGTATTACTCGCCGGGCGGAAAGGCGATCCAGGATGCGGCGGTCACGCCGAATGTTCTGGTGGTGGACGCGGCGGAAGAGGACAGTGGGTTGCCCGACGAAGAACAGCCGGCGGCTCCCGAGGAAAACAAAGACGTGACTCCGAAGAACCAGCAGGACGACCAGCTCAACAAGGCGTTGGAGGTGTTGAAGGGCGGGGGGACGAAGGGGTAGGGGTTTCGAAGTTTCAGGGTTTCAAAGTTTCAGGGTTTCAAGGTTTCAAAGTTTACGATCGCTCGCTTCGGCGGGCGATTTTTTTGCTCAGAAATGATAGGCGCGAATTGATCTTGCACGCCAGGGTGGCGGATGGGGTCGCTACCGTCAGGCAGGGGCTTGGGAGCGGGGTTTGAACGTGGCGGCCTGTTGACGTCAACAATCCCAACGGGCCTATAATGCGGCCATGCGCTTTCGACCTGCGCAGATCGTTGCTTTGGCGACAACCTGCCTCTTGGCGGGCACGGTGCCCGTTCATGCACAGTCTACCGACTCTCCTGCAATCACCGTGACCTGCCCAGCATTACCCGCTCTAGGTGACCAACAACCTGATGACCAACGGTCTTCCCGCCCGGAAATAGCTATCGCGGCGGTGAAAATCTCGGGCGCCCTTCAGATTCCGATCTCAGACCAGGACATGATTGTCAATTCAATCAAGCTGCAAATTCACGGGGACTCTGTTGGCGAAGTAACCGATGAAGCATTGGAGAGAGTGAGAGCTGGGTGGCAGGACCGCGGATATTTCAAGGTGCAGGTTAGTGGCAAAACCAAGACATTGGTCGGCGGCCACGGTCGGCGCATCGTGATTGAGGCTCGGGTGGACGAGGGGATGCAATATAGGTTGAGCGAAATCACGTTCAAGAACAATAAGGTCATTGGCGACGTCGAGAGTTTACGCACTCTTTTTCCCATAAAGGACGGCGACATCTTCAGCCGCGAGAAGATCGCGGAGGGATTGGAGAACCTCCGGAAATTCTACGGGGAGCTAGGCTATATTAATTTTACTGCCGTCCCGGATACCGAATTTGACGATGCGGGGCGAATGATCTCTCTTGAAATCGACGCGGATGAGGGCAAGCAGTTTCATGTCAGCAGCATCAACATTGTAGGCTTGGACGAACCCTCTAGAACAGCAATATTGAAGGACTTTCCCGCCGGTCAAGTTTACAACGAGAAGCTTTTCAGGCTGTTCTTAGAGAAACACTCCTCGACATTCAATCTGCACTCCGACGACCCTCGGTTGACTCTGAGGCGGCTAGATGAACGGGCAGGGACAATTGCGATTACGCTATACGCCTGCCCCTGCCCTGTCTGTGATTAGCATCCCGGCTTAGCAGCTTCGCGAATTGTTGCAAAATCGCTATCACACTCATTGACCGGATCGAGAGGACGAACTGGCAAGCGAAAGCCGAGGTTCAATAGCGAGCGTGCACAGTTCGGATCGCGAGACGCATCGTAATCGAAGCGCTGGTTTTCATCGCACACCGTCGGTGACCGCCATCTCCGTAGTTGCACCACAACTGTTAAACTTGTGCGGTTGAGCGCTAAGAAGAAATCGCCGCTGGCTGGGAGTGCCGGGGACCGGTCTCGGTCCGCATCCGCGCAGGACTCCGCATCCGCTCATGACTCCTCCTCCGCTCGAGACAAGGGCAAGGGGCGGATTTTTCTGATTGATACGATGTCGTTTATTTTTCGCGCCTATCATGCCATGGCGCGGCAGCGGCCGATGACGACCAAGACTGGCGTGCCGACGGCGGCGACTTTTGTGTTCGTCAACATGCTGCGCAAGCTGCGCGACGATTTTTCTCCCGAATATCTGGCGGCAGTGTTCGATGTGGCCGCGCCGACGATCCGCAGCCAACAGGCGGAAGCGATCACGACCATCCGCAAATTCGACATCAAGACGCAGACCTTCAAGGAAGCGGAATATGACGGGTACAAGGCGAACCGCGCCGAGATGCCTCAGGATTTGGCGCAGCAGATCCCGTATATACGGCGGGCGCTGGAGGGATATCGCATTCCGATTCTGCAGCTCGAAGGTTACGAAGCCGACGATGTGATCGGGACGCTGGCGCGGAAAGCGGCGGCGGAATCGTATACGGTGTTTGTGGTGTCGAGCGACAAGGACATGCTGCAACTGGTGAACGACAAGGTGCAGGTGCTGAATCCTCCGAAGGACAATCTGATTTGCGATGCGGCGAAGGTGGAGGAATTGCTCGGAGTGCCTCCGTCGAAAGTGGTGGATGTGATGGCGCTGCGCGGGGACGCGGTGGACAACATTCCGGGGGCTCCGGGGATCGGCGACAAGGGGTCGGTGGAGTTGATTCAGCGTTTTGGCAGCGTGGAGCAGGCGCTGGAACGCGCGGCGGAAGTGGAGAAGAAGACTTATCGGGAATCGCTGCAAAACAATCGCGACAATATACTGCACAGCAAACAGCTGGTGACCATCGACTGCGACGCGGCGGTCGAGCTGGATGTTACGGCGATGAAGGTGGGCGGGCCGGACGTGGAAGCGCTGCGCGCGTTGTTTGCCGAGCTCGAATTTACTTCCTTATTGAAAGAACTGCTGCCCGTCGCTGAAGTGAAAGCGGGCGACTACCGGGAGATCGCGTCGAAGGCTGAATTCGAGGAGTATTTGCGCGGCGTGGGCGAGGGTGCGGCACTGGCGCTGGCAATTCCGACTGAGAACGGTGAGATTGTTCACAGCGAGAGCGCTGCGGAGGAAGACGTCGAGCCTCGGCCTGAGAAGTCGGGGCTTCTGGAGCTGCGGTCCGCGGATGCGGATGAGGGTGAGCAGAGTGCCGGCGCAAAGTGGATTGCCTTTTCGAATGCGCCGGGATCGGGCGTGATGGTCGCGCTGGAAGACCGCGCGCTCGCTGGTCGCGTGAAAGGCGTGTTGGAAGATGCGGCCGTGCCGAAGACGGTCCACGATTTGAAATTCGCACTGCATTATTTTTCCGGGCGTTCTGCAAAGCAGGGCATTTCTCTAGCGGGAGTGAAGCACGATCCGATGTTGTATTCCTATCTGCTCGATCCGACTTACTCTTCGCATTCGTTGGCGGAGGTTGCGCTGCGGAGATTCAATCTGAAGCTGAGCGGCGACCTGGCGGAAGCGGCGGATGTAACGGGCAGGCTGGGGAGCGCGTTGCGCAAAGAAGTCGAGGAACAGGGATTGACTTCGGTGTACGAGGAGATTGATGCGCCGCTGGTGCCGGTGCTGGCGCGCATGGAAGACGCGGGAGTGAAGATCGATCTTGGGGCGCTGGGCGAGATGTCGGTGAAGTTGCAGCGCGAGGCCGCGGTCAAGGCGCGCGATATTTATGAGCGGTGCGGGCTGGAGTTCAACATCAATTCGCCGAAGCAACTGGGCGATGTGCTGTTCAACAAGCTGGGCCTGCCGATGCCGGCGAAATACGGGAAAGGGAAAAAGATTTCGACGGCGGTGGATGTATTGGAAGGGCTGGCGGCGGAGCACGACGTTCCGCGGCTGGTGCTGGAGTATCGGCAACTTACCAAATTGAAATCGACTTACGTGGATGCGTTGCCGGCGCTGATTCGCAGCGAGACCGGCCGGGTGCATACGACTTTTGGGCAGACGGGAACGGCGACGGGAAGACTATCGTCGACTAACCCGAACTTGCAGAATATTCCGATTCGCACGGAACTGGGGCGGGAGATTCGCGCGGCCTTTATCGCCGAGCCGGGGCATGTGCTGCTGGCGGCGGATTATTCGCAGATCGAACTGCGGCTGCTGGCGCACTTTTCGAAAGACAAGCTGCTGGTGGAAGCGTTCCGGCGCGGGGACGACATTCACACGCTGACGGCGTCGCGGGTGTTTGGCGTGCCGCCGCTGATGGTGACGCCCGACCAGCGGAGGGCAGCGAAGGTGGTGAACTTCGGGATCGTGTACGGATTGTCGGCGTTCGGGCTGTCGCAGCAGTTGGGCATTGAGCCCGGCGAGGCGCGCAAGTTTATCGATGCGTATTTTGAAAAGTACGCGGGCGTGCGGGCATTCATTGACGCGACGATCGAGCAGACGCGGCGGGACCGGAAAGTGAAGACGCTGTTTGGGCGCGTTCGCCCGATCCCCGACATCGACAGCAAGAACGCCACCCAGCGCGGGTTTGCGGAGCGCACGGCGGTGAACACTCCGCTGCAGGGAACGGCGGCCGATTTGATCAAGCTGGCGATGATCCGGATCGACGAAGAAATTCGCAAGCGGGCGCTCGGTTTGCAGATGACGTTGCAGGTGCACGACGAACTGCTGTTCGATGTACCTCCCGAGGAACTGGATACAGCGCGCAACCTGGTCAAGGAAAACATGGAACAGGTTTATCCGCTGGCCGTCCCGCTGGTCGCCGATATCGGTATTGGGCCGAATTGGCGCGACTTAGAGTACTAATAGCGCAGGGCCCCCCATGAAGGTATATCTATTGGGCGCTGGCGCCTCAAAGAGCTACGACGAATCTCTGACCGGCCTCCGAATGCCGCTGGCGCGCGACCTTTTCCAAGTTTTCTCCAAATTGGCGATCCATACGAATCCGTGGGTGCTAACAGGGGCGATCATAAACTATGTATCGTCTTCACGTGGAATTCCGCCGCAAGACTTCTCGGGTTTTGCTGATGATATCGAGGAACTTCACTCCGAGGTCCAGAACCGTCTGATCGACTCTATTGGCAATTCGGATGAACAGGGGGCCATCGAGTTCGCTGGCATAAGCAACCAACTTGTATTTCTGTTTGCATCTGTTATTAACGAAATCCAGAACGGGCCAGTGTCAAAGGCGCACTTAGCAATTGCACAGACGCTGGATCCCGAGGACAGGGTTCTTACATTCAACTGGGATACATTGATGGATCGCGCCCTCGCAGAATCTTCAGAATGGCGAACAGATTCCGGCTATCTTGTGAAACCTCGCTTGATTCACCGAGGTGGTTGGGTAGCAATTGATTCACAGTCGGCGCCGGTCACAGCCGTGCCGGCACTCCTGAAACTTCACGGCTCAACGAATTGGATCAGCAGCTACAACATTGTCGAAGACGGGAAAATAAGCCTGATCCAGTCGTCCGATCCCAGCAGCTTCTATGTTTACGAATCGGCAGATAAACCTTATGCGACCTTCGCGGGCCGATATATGGCTGGCTATGCGCCTTTTTCGTACGGCTATTATCCACCCAATATCCCCGACGATTCTGGAAAAAATGCGAAAGACGGTTATGTATTTGTTCGGGCCCGTCCTAAATTCCCGTGGATGCCAGAGGGCATGGCAGAGGACAAGGGTCTTGTTTCAATGCCGCTGATCATTCCGCCTGTGAAAGAGAAAACCTACGAGCTTTTCGGTGATCTTTTCAAGAGTGTTTGGTCTGGTGCAGAAGATGCCATCGCAAGAGCAGACCACATCATCATCATAGGCTACTCATTTCCAAGAACCGACCATAAGAGCAGCGCCCTCTTTGCGCGGGCTTTCGCGAGGAGAAAGTTGATGCCACGCGTATCCATAATCGATCCAAACCCTGACCGCGCAGTCCGCAAAATGCGGTTTGATCTTGGCATTGACGAGGATCGGTTGTCTGTCTATCCTGAGCCGTTTTCTAACGACTTTGATCTCGCCGCAGTCTCTCAATCACGGGGCCGTTGAATCCCTCATACGCTGTCGAAAGGTGCCCGTAGACAACTTAAAGCGCAATTCCGCTATACTGAGTCGAACGGCAGTCGCGAGCGCCGTCGGCGTTGTCGATACCAGCCGGTCGATTCCAGCCGCATGACCATGATTTTCGATTCTGCGGAGGCAGTCGAATGAGTGCAGCCCCTTCCCCGGTGTTCGGCGAAACGCCGCAGCGCCTTTTTCCCAGGCGCCCCATCAATGTGCCCCTGGACTTGATCGCACTGCGGTCGGGAATCCCGGAAAATTTACCTGGACGCTGCACCGATCTCAGCGAAGCGGGCGTGGGCGTGGTTGTGGCGGGAGAACTGGCGGCGGGCCAGCAGGTCGGTCTGGCACTGCGGCTTCCGAATACTGGCGTTTCCATACGGACGCGGGCGCTGGTGCGGTATCAGTCGCGATTCCATTGCGGGCTTGAGTTTGTGGGGCTGGCGCCGGAGCAGCGGGAGGCAATCCGGTATTGGGGATTCCGCTCCGCACCGCAGCCGACGAATTACCGGGATTTCAATCAAGAAAAACAAGTTGCAGGTGCGGAGGCGGAAGCGCCGATAGCGAGTGCCAGGCGGGATGCGAAACCGCAGGCCAAAATTCGCATTGGGCGGCGCGGGCTTTACGTACTGCTCGCCGTGATGCTGGCACTGGCTGGTCTGGGATGGTGGCAATGGCAGAGGGCATGGTCGGAACTGGAAGGGCAGACGCCGGTTGCGGCGACGGGGTCGGTTGTCACTCCTGAAACCGTTTCTGCCGAGACTATGGCGAAGCGAATTGTGACC